>P_1C_Liq_2_UnCtyDRAFT_1000030_pt1 | contig 20421 bp, 30 predicted proteins | sample Pon1CUnioCityCA_3_FD_10238 | JGI IMG/M metagenome (IMG submission 10238) | reverse complement strand
ATTTGACTACCAGAAGGGGCTTGAAGGCGAGTGGGCATGATCCCATGCGCCCCAGCAGTCGAAACCACTAGGACGCACAGAAGCCCAACTAAAACGTTGGACTTTTTCATGGCTTAGCTACAAGTCAGAACTGTTGCCGCTGAGTAATCCCCAGCAGGAAAGTTAATGTCCGAACCTGTGTCAGCCACTAGACCCAAGTCGATCTGGTCTGAAGAACCAGTCGTATATTGAGTCGTTGCCAAGCCGCCGGTAAAGGTCAATGAACCCTTGGCCGTGGACGATGCGGCGGCGCTAAACGTGGGTGTAATTTCCCCCAAGTCAGGAGCCGTAGCAAACGCTGAAGGCGCTTGAATGCTCATTGTTGGCTGTCCCGTATAGGTAAAGCTCACAGAGCTTCCCGTGCCACCGACATGGCTGGTTGACAACTTGGTGGGGTCGATTACGTTAGAACCGAACTCACCGGGCGTGACGCTAGTGAAAGTACATTGGTTGACCACTTGGCCATCCGTAGTGACAGACACAGCATGTGCCGCGCCTACTCCCAAAGAGAGTGCAACGGCTAAAAGGTGCTTTTTCATAAAGCCTCCCTCAAAATGCCCCATAAAGCTTGGGGCAAGCATAAGCACCGAAATGGCGCTTACTCTGTTCTCGTTTCACGGACCCACCGCTGTAGCTCCTGTAGCTGGAGCGTTACTTCGGCGCAGTCCTCAACGAGCGAGGTGGCACTTCTATTAGATCGAGCGTTACCGGAGGAACCATTANCTCCTCGGGTGGCATTGGAGGCGGAGGGCAGTTCACCGGAATTTTGCTCGCGCAAGCGCTTGTCATAATAACGCCTAAGCTGAGCAATACGTTCCTGATAATCCGCATGGATTTGCTCCTTGACTTCCGTGTGCTTTTGCACGATCTCTGCGTTACGCCGCTCTTGGTCCGCCGCTATCTGAGCCACGGATGCTTTGTATGTGACGAGCTTATCGTGCTCATGCCACCAGCCTAAGAACAGGCCCACGCTAAAGGCCACTGCGATTCCGGCAACGAGGGCAAATGCCCGTGCATGGTTTCGCAAAAATTCAATAACCGTTAAGGAAAACATCGGCTTCCTTTTTCCGCCGCCGGACCAGACCCGGCAGTATTTTGTGGTTGGCGTAGATCCAACGCTCAAATTCTTTTGCCGCACCCGCATAATCACGAGCGTTTAGCTTCTTTAGTAGTGTACTACTTTTTAAGTCTCCCACGCCAAGATTAAAAACAAATGACACAAGGGCATCAAACTGGTTTTGTTTGAGGGGAACCTTGACGTAGCGGTTAACACCTTGCTCAGCCACGGGGACATCTTGATGACGTAGCCAGTAGTCTGCCTGCATGCGGTCACACCTTTGATCGGGCTTGACCCGGAACGTATGGCCGTGACCCAGCGTATAGGGAGCACCACCTGTCCCCGCATCAGGATAGGCAACATCCGAGTAACCCTCTAACTCCTTAATCATGTCGATGCCTTGTTCACTTGTCTTCATGATAATGCTCCAGCATATATATGACCACATACGTCAAAACAAAGGTATGGAACATGATCTGAACAATGCCTGTGACAATCTCAAAGACTTGACTGACATCGCCCATCGCCTTCAGAAAGCTCGTAAAGCTCATGGCATAGGCACTCCACCCAAGCGCCCAGAAGAGTGATTTCGACTTCACCGCCGTCTCCCAGATGTTCTGGAAGAGGCCAATAAGAATCGCCGTACCCAGCCCGAACTCAACTGCGAAGGCTATGCCGTAGAGGAACTCCATCATTTTCTAACCCCTTTAACCAATTCCATCGCATCTTGATTTCGGCGATGCTCAAAATACCGTGCCACACTGCCCAGCGCTGACCAAGCAACAAATCCGACAGCAAACGAAACGCCCGCCACGACCCGATAGTCGGTCGATGGGTCGTCAAATATCTTGGTGGTAATAGCGGGTGCAAGTGTTACGCCCGATACCACGCTGACCAGTATCCTCACTACTGCCTCACGCAGGTTAGACGGTTGCATGTAAACCATCATCGAACTACCGCCAAGAAACGCTGAACCGGCGGAGGCAAAATGCGTGATGACCGTGGTTAAGTCCAGAGCGCAGTCAGTCATGGCTCAATCTGCCCGCTATCCTTGCCGACTCAGCGAGCATTTGTACTGACCGTTCATTTGCTTGCACCATCTCGTTACGAAAAGACTCGACAGCCGCGCCCGTTGAATTTGTGAGCTTTGCGTTTTCAACTAAGAGAATCGGCGTCCACGCCATCGCGCAACCACGGTCTTTAACTTCTTCGCCGGTGTTGGGGTTAACGCCATCAAGCTCAATAAACCAAGCACACCGATGCAACTCGCCGTCTTTAATTTCTTCGCACTTGCTACCCAACGGGCATGATGTTTTTACAGTGACGCTCATGGTTAAACCATCCCGTTTTCTGGTTCGAGGTCGTTATGGGGTTTTGCTTTATCTTTTTGGTATTTATCTTCATCATCCGCTGTCCAAAGACCGTGCTTGATCATCCATTGAATGAAATCTTCATTAAGCGTTGAATAGTCATCCGGCATTGGGGGGTGAGCAAGTTTGTATGGGTCGTCAATTTCTACCCACTTATCACCGTCCCAAGCGGGTACTTTTCCATCAGCCACATAAGTCGGCGGCGGTGTGAACGTCATACTTTTAGGGAGATGAACTTCGCCACTCGATATGCACTTTGGCACTTCGTATGTTCCCAAATACTCGCCATTGTCTGCTGAGTATTCATAAGCTGTGACGTGTTCTTCGTTCATTTGATATCCCCTCAATTCTTGGAAGCAATGATCATGTCAACGTAGCGCGGCGACCAAGCACTGCCGCTGTTGTTGCTCGTTGTGCCGCTGTGTTGGTGACTTGAGCTTTGATTGCCAGTGCTAAACGTGTGAGTGTGAGTAGAGGTAACCCCACCACTGTTTCTCGTTGTTCCGCTTTTCCCTTGTGCATAAAAAGGATATGCCCCGCCCGGCGTAGAAAAATATGCCGCTCTTGCGTCATAAGTGCCATGGGCGTGATTGTTAGATTCGTGGGCAGTTCTACCACTATGGCTATGACTACGGTTTTGGCTACCCGTGCTGAAGCTGTGCGTGTGGCGCGGCACTTTGTTGTTGTATGTTGGGCTATCTGAACCGCCCGTAGAAACACCGCCGCTAGACACCACTCGCAACATTCGGTTATTTGCCTCATCGCCGGTGACGCGAGTCCAACCCGTAGGCGCTGAGCTTTGTCTAAACAGCATCTTTGTGCCGGATGGGAAACTGCTTCCCGGAGGACCTTCAGGACCTTGTGGTCCCGTATCACCTTTTGGTCCCGTATCGCCTTTTGGTCCCTGAGGACCTTCTTGGCCTGTTGGACCTTTTTCACCCGTATAACCGCGAGGGCCTTGATTGCCTTGATCCCCTTGCGGCCCAACAGGACCTTGCGAACCTGTGTCACCTTTCGGTCCTTGGGGGCCTTCTGGCCCGGTTTTTCCCTGAGGACCCGTTTCGCCTACAGGACCTTGTGGGCCTTGAGGGCCTGTGTCCCCTTTTGGCCCTTCAATTTTTCCGGCATTTACCCATCCCGAAGATGTAAATGAAGTCGTCACAAAAGAAAAGATATGGTCTTTTATATTATCGCCTTCAACACCGCCGGTATACAGTAACGCCTCACCAGCGGTTAACTGCTCGTCTTCTGGGGGGTTTCCTTGGCTATCCCAATTTGCAGGGATAAAACCATCAGGAGGTAGTTCGCTTGGTGTGCGGTTTTTAAAGTACCCAACCAATTCAGCAGTTTGTCCGGGAGAGCCTTTTTTGCCCTCTGGGCCTTGTGGTCCTATAGGGCCAACTGGACCTTGAATTCCTTGACTGCCTTGTGGACCTACATCACCTTTTTCTCCTTTTTCACCTTGAGGTCCTTGCAACCCCTGCGGACCTGCCGCACCTTTAGGCCCAACAGGACCCTCTGGACCTACTTCACCCTGAGGTCCTTGTGCTCCTGTATCCCCTTTTGGTCCTGTTTCACCTTGTTCTCCCGCAGGGCCAATTTCACCTTGGGGGCCTTGGGGGCCAACAGGCCCTTCCACACCTTGAGGACCCGTATTACCTTCTGGACCTTGGGGGCCTTCCATACCTGTCTCACCACGAGGACCGGGATCTCCTTGTGGTCCTTGAGGTCCAGTAGATCCAACATCCCCTTGTGGACCAACAGGGCCTTCTATTCCTTGTTGGCCAGCATAGCCACGAGGACCCCTTGGACCTTGAATCTTGCCAACATTTACCCATCCTACGGTTGAGTAGGTTTGAGTTACATACAAAAATACATGATCTTTTTGGCCATCCCCATCAGTGCCACCATCGTATTTTAATCCTTGCCCCTCAGCCATCTGAAACCCTTTTTCAGGATTTCCTACGCTATCCCAGTTTTTGGGTATAAAACCACTGGAAGGCAACTCACTGGGGGATCGGTTTTCAAAATAACCAACCAAGTCAGCCGTTCGACCGGCAGGGCCTTCTTTACCTTCCGGACCTTCTGGCCCAGTATCACCGTGTGGGCCTTTCGGCCCAATCAACCCACGTGGGCCTTGGATGCCTTCCGGACCCTGAAGACCTCGTTCGCCTTGATCGCCTTTAGGACCTATTGGACCTACTCGACCTTCTGCGCCCCTATCGCCGGTAACGCCTTGGGGTCCTGTATCTCCTTTGGGGCCTTGAGGACCCTCTGGACCGGACTCACCCCTTTCTCCAATAGGCCCCTGAGGTCCTTTAGGTCCTTCTGGGCCAATAGGCCCAGTCAATCCTTGACTGCCTGTATTTCCTTGAGGACCCTGTTGTCCTTGAGGGCCTTGAATACCCTGAGGACCATGAACACCCATAGGCCCTTGCAGCCCTCTCGAACCCATTTCACCTTTTGGCCCTTGGGGTCCAATAGGTCCCTGAACACCTTGAATGCCTTGTGGTCCGGTCGGCCCCTCAATTGCACCAGCATTTATCCAACCACTTGGAACCAAAGAAGTACCGACAAAAACCCAAACAGTTTTAGTCGCACCATCATATATAAAAGCTTGTCCAGCAGTTAACTGCTCACCTTCCGGGGGGTTGCCCTGACTATCCCAATTTGCAGGAATAAAACCATCGGAAGGAAGTTCTGAAGGTTGCCTAAATTCAAAATAACCAACAATCTCTACTGACTTGCCGGGAGGTCCTTGTTTACCCTCAACACCTTGAGGCCCTTTAGGTCCTATTGGTCCGGTTTCACCCTCTTCACCTTTTTCAAATGTTTGCCAAGATTCACCGTTCCAATATTTAATTTTTTTGTCTACAGTATCGTAGTAAGTCGATGCCTCGATCTCTTTGGGCGGCGATGATAAACGATTGAATAGCAACGGTGTGAAAAGCTGAGCGTAATCCTTGCCGATCAAAAACCTATTTTCATCCAGCACTTTAATATCAACCGACTGACCGTCAATGACAAGCTCGTTGTGCAAGTTGTTCAACGTGGACTTGGCAGTGATTACCGCTTTGCGGTCGCTGTTAAAACCAAGCGCGATGCCTTGCCTTGCATTCTCATTGGAAAAAAAGCCGATGGTCTGGAACGAACCTTTGGCGGGCAACGGATCAGTATTGTTGACGTGGAATTGTGCTTGTGTTTTAACGTATGGGCCAATGGAAACATCCCCAGTGCGATGACCTCGGATCAACTCGGTGTTTGCCGTGCCAATTACCACGTCCTCGCTGTAGTTGTTCCAAAAGTAAAGTGAGTTTGTACCGTCCCAAAACCCTGTTTTGGCAGTAACTGCCCCTCCGTCTTGTTCAAATAAAATCTGAGCATTGGCGTATTCATCTTTGTTGTCTCGGTCCGCCTCAATTAACAATCGAGCCGCATCTGTGCTCGACATGTGAAATAACTCTCTTGGTTCTATGGAATAGCCACTAGGCGCGGATTGTTGAATAATATACAAAGCATTATTAATATTCCCAGACAGAGATATAGTCTCAGCTTGTTGCTTAATTGATTCTAAGTTATAAGTTGAAATTGAGTTGGCTTTTAATTCGGAAGATCCTAAATCTAGGTTGCCATCAAAATCTTTGTATACGGCAGTCTCAGCAGGGTAGGTACAAAAAACATCCTTTAACCCCTCACCAAAGTCCACAATTTTATTATTGTTTGAAGACTCATTAACCTTTTTTCTAGTTAACGTACCCTTACTATATGTGGCTAAACCAACCTCCCATTCACCACTTTGCGCGTCAACGATACAGTAAAAAGTATCATTGCCATCACCAATAATGGAAAAGCCTTGAAAGCTTTCAAACGGCCCATCTAAAACGAAAACACCCGTACCAGAAGAAGTCGAGTGTTCTCTTACGCGGTCTTTAACAACCAAAGAATATATAGCCATTTACATTACCTACGTTTCCGGTTTGTGGGAATTTCCTCCCAAGAGCCATCAATATTGGTCTCGATATAATTCCATTGCGATTGGTAAGTTGAATTTATATCTGACCAAGTTTGGGACTTCCCGCCAGTGTAAACCCACTCCCAATCTTTATATGAATTAAGAGCCTCTTTAATAATTGTTTCTTCCAGAATGTTTGCGATTATTAAAATGTGATTTTTGTTTGTATCTGAAACAAAAAGATTATTTTTTACCTTGACGTGTTCAATATCGCTCATTCTCGAAGAAGAAAAAGTTGCTGATGCATAAGCTGTTTGCCCAAGCATATTAAACCCTTCCTAAATAAAACTCATACACTACATTTAAAATATCGCCAGCAAATAAGGTTCTATCGCCTATACTTGCAAAATATGCGGCGGAAAAAAGCACACCAGAAGAAGACCCTTTTTGGGCGCTGTTAATTAAAAATGCACCGCCAACAACAACCTCTTCATTCGCCACAAATTTGGCTGAACTTTTAGCATTAGATATAACAGAGGGGTTTTCTTTGGACGCATTAGCAAAAACAGCTTCAGGCCTTGTGTCGCCAACATAATTTGTTAGTTCCACCCAGCCCGGATGCGATTGAGCAGTATCAGTGGCGTCTGGAGTATTATTTTTTTCCGAACCAAACAAACCAATAAACCATTTTGGTTTTGAAATAGTTTCGTCAAAAGCAACTGAATTCATATAAGACAGTCCATCATTCATAACCAAATTTGGCTGGAATGCTTTCCACTTTTCATTCCCGTTGCTATCTGTACAAATGGCAATAAATCTACCCTTAGCACCGACTGAATCTTTCATGCCGTTCATTTCAACTCCCAATTACAATCAGCGCAGAATCTTTTGTTGGCGGTGGAAATTCAACCACAAACTTTGTCGATGACTTAATGTCCGAACCAAAGTCCAGCACACAAACAGCGCCTTGGCCCTCTTGGTAAATTAGACCGGCACGAGCCGTAATCCGTGCTGACCACTGCACGTTTTGGATTATCAAAAACGCAACAGAGCCATCTAACCTAACTTCAACCTCTAAAGGCTTTCCTCCGGCTGTGTAACCAATATCCTGAACCTCACCCTCAGTTGTGTATGCCTCGGTCTGAGCATTCAGTGTGGCTTGTTTTGTGTACAGCGCAAGCTTTAAGCTGTCAGGTTTAAACGTACCATCAAGCAAACTTTTCTTGAATGCGTCACATGTCCAGTTGCCTGTAATCATTAGACCCCCGAACGTTTGGTTGGCGAGTTACGGTAGTAATCCATTTGCTGTTTGCCATCGCCCAGCATCTGCAACAGGGCCATTGACTCAGCATACTTTTGCTCATAATTCTCAACAACATCTTTTGTCATGCGCTGGAACAAAGCGGCTTGACGCATCGAACCATAAAACAATGCCATGTCGAAATTGTCACCAAGCCAAGTCTCTCCTGCTGTCACAATGGACTCAGGGTAGTAGAAGTAGTGCAGTTCCACGGCATATTTTTTGTCTGGTGTCGGGCCTATGATTATTGACAACTCATTAATTGGCCTTGGGTCTGTGCTATTGCTACTGGCAGGTCCAAATATTGCGTAATACCTTGGCTTACCAGCGTCTGTTGCAGAAGGGTAAGCCTCCCGAATAAAGCTTACGTCTTTTACCAACAAATATTCAGACCCATTTTCATCTACAACAGCAAGAGAAAAAACAGAAAGAAAATCGTTTGGCAAGCTCAAATACGGGCTTTCTTGCTCAACAGAACCCATCACATTCTTGCGAAGCGCACGAAGCTGAACAGAGTTATAAATACCCTGCTCAGCAGTTTTGATAAAGCCGTCAATGTTCCCGACAAAAACGGGTTCATCGCTTTCGGCAAAATCAATAATCCTCTGCTTTAACTCTTCATAGGTCACGCCATCGGTCCTCGTGCATATAGTCCTTGAGTCGCCGCACCTGTGCCGCGCACCTTAATGCCAGACATCTTTGCCTTGTCAGGGTAGCCCGTGCCACGGGTGTTGTAGATCTCACGCTCAAATTTCTTTGTTTCTTTCGGGATGCGAGCTTTGGTTTCCCGACCGTGAATCTTGTACTCTCGCTCATAGGTTTTAACTTTCATGATTACCCCTGATTTCGTGCGCGAGCCATGTTGCGTCCATATTCACGCATTGATTCGCTGGTTGGGCCACCTTTGGCCATCTTCTTTGTCTTGCCCTCGTTGGATTTACGAGTCATTTGATGCTTCTGCTTTGAGTCTGAATTTTTCATGTCAGGTCCTATTCTACCGTAACGGTTACCGGGTTTATATTTAATTTTAAATGTAGATTATTGGGGGTTAAATCAAATAACTCCCCGCCACCAACGGGACTCCAGCCCCACTGGAATATTCTACTACCACCATGCAGATTGCCAGACACTTCATAGGTTGTATCAGGCCTTGGGTTTCTCAACGCCTGAGGGTCATTTACTGGAACCATGCCAAGCAATAGCTGTGGGTTAGGTTGATCTAAACATGACGGGCATACCAACAAATTAATTGCTTCTTGCTTCACGGGCTGGCGCTTTAACTGCACAAGCTTGTAACGCAACCCGCATCTGTCGCAGATTGCAATCGCTCGTTTAGGTGAGGCAAACTTATTACCCATCAGTAAGGACTAATCCAAGGCACAAAACGAACAGAAGCTTTGACCCGATCCTCGTCTTCAGCCAATTGCATCTGTTGCTCATAATCCATTTTTAACTCTGCCCGGCGATTGGGATCGACCGGCAATTTCTGCGACATGTAAAACGCCAGACCAGCCACCATTGCATTTAAAAAACGAAACGGTATGTCGGCATTGCTTGCTCCGCCTGAAACGTCCTCAATCCTTCTCATGCGCCAGTAAACGAACTTATAGTTCTCAGTGCCATCAGGTGCAGGCCACACCGTAATCTTTGGGCTATCTTTCAGCCGTTGAATCCAAACCTGAATCGGTCGTCCCTTAGCCTGCTTGTTTGGGATCGTGGCATACGTTGACGGAGAAATCCGATTGATCGTGATATCAGACTGGTTTGTGCCTTCGCCTGTGCGAATCACTTGGTCAATGACATCAATGGTGTCGGCAGGCAGATCGTAATCGGCTTGGCCAAGTTCTAGGGGAACAACACCCTCTTCAATCAACCAAAGATGCAAGCCTCGATTAGCCCACTCAATTGTCATGAGATTAAGCGAACGCCTAGCGGTCTTTAGGTCATAACCAGAACGCAGGTCAACACCACATCTTTCAAATGCCTCTTGGATGATATCGTTAATATCAAGATTAAAAGATGCTGTCATTTCTTTGCCGCCCTCATATTATCAACCAAATTTGGGTACGGCCTTCCAGCGGCTTTGGCACGGGCTTTGGCACTAGCCTTTTGCTTGCTCGTCAGGGGCTTTGATTTCTTATTGGGGTTGGGTGTGTCCCAAACCTTGCCTCCTTTTTTGAAGCAAGACATACCCTTGCGTCCGGGACGCTTAGAAGGACTAATTGCACCCATACCACGAGAAGGCATCATTTCCGCATACCCTTTAGTGTCTTAGCAAGCCTAGCCCGCTGACCTACTTTACCGGGCTTTTTGGCGGCGGCATTCAGCTTTTTGGCAGGGATCTTCTTGCCAGCAGGAACACCCAAATCTTTATGCAAAGCATTTGGCTTCTTGATCGCCTTACTAATCCACTTCTTAGCCATTAGACCATACGCCCTTTGGTTCGGCCTTTGGTTGCACAGCCATCGGCTTTGCGGACATATCCACCTTTAGCCATCTTTTTGCCCCCGATACTTTTCTCCATATTTTTTTGCCTGCGCTCCTGTTCGATATCCCTTTTCTTTTGCTCCATTTTCTTACGAGCCTCAGGTGAAATCTTGTCAAGCTGTTTGTCACTCAAAGGTTTTGGGGCTTTGTTTACAGAGCCGCCTTTAGCCATGCCCGCGCCACGCATTTCATCTGCAACGCCTTTACGCATGTTTGTGTTTGCGCGCCCCACCTGCCTTCCAGCAACCGATGCCTTGCTCATTGCCTGCATTTGGTCACGAACGGAGCGTCCTGCTTCACGCTCTGCGCCCATCATGTCCTTGCGAGCACGGCCTGCCTGACGTGCGGCCAGTGCGATTTCTTTTACGCCTTTGCGTTCTAATTTGTTCATGATTTTTTCCGTACAGGTTTGGTTGCACGATGCAATGCCTTGGCAATGTTGTGACCGGCGCGGCGCTCTTGCTCTTTAGCGTAACGCTTGTTTTCAGCGGCCTTGCCTGAACGCCCTTTCTTTTCGTCATAACTAGCGCGGCTCATGTCTTTAGCGGCTCGCTTTTCTTGACGAGCGGCTTTCTTAAACTCAGCCACAGATTTGGCGGGCGTTGAGCCTTTGCGAGTTGATGTTGATTTGCTTGCGGTCTTGCGTGTTGCCATGACAGGCTCCTCTGGTTTGGTTTTTCCACGGGATGCGACACCATCAGCGCCGCGCTTATAAGAAACTTTTTTCATCATTTGCAGTTCCACCTTTTTAGGCTGGCGGCTTTTCGTGTGGGTCGGCCTTTTGCGTCTTTCATCGGACCCGGATTTGAGCCCATACGGGCGCAAAATGACTTACGCCTTGCGGCATCTTTCTTGGTCTTTGGATGCGGGGCCGGAGCCTTGAGATTAGACCCTGTAGATCGGTTGTAGGCGGATCGACCTTTAGCGGTTAGTCCTGCACCTTTAGACACAGGAAGCTTCTCGCCTCTTTTGACCGACAGGGACTTAGCCATAAAACACCGTTGCACTTGCGTCTGTTACTTCAGCATAAATATCTTTGTAGAAGCGAACGCCTTGAGCGGGTACGGAAATGTTAGTGGTTCCTGTGGTTTCGGGTGCTGTGAATGAAAAACGAACTTTTCCCGAAGCGCCACCATCTCTTAACTTTACGGTTGATCCTGACTTGTAAGTCACGTGCAGGGCCTTTAAACGAGCGGGATCACCACTGACCACGCCAGAGGCCTTTACTTCAACGGCAATAACATCTGTTTGCATGATGTCTCCTTATGCAGGAGTGACGGCGTTTTCACTAAGCCCGTCAGAAGAAACCCAGCTATCGGTGGGCTTGGAGCCTGTTGCCGTATAGATCATGCCAGTGGACAAATCAACAACTTGCTTTCCAGCAGTTTTCCATTGAAGGTTGATTGTGTTTGAAGCATCGCCCAAGTCGGCGGCAGTGGAAGTTTGATTGACGAAACCGTTCTTAGAAGTCCACGGTCCCGATACGCTTGAATAAGCCATAATATCCTCGTAATGCAGTACATCGTCCTATAGTCTCTGCATCGTCCGCTGGGTCGGTCTATAGGACTGGGTTTTCCCAGTAGTTTCTTTATACAACGTATTTAACATTAACGCAATACATGATTAAGTGTATAAAGCTAATGAAACCGTAATGTACACGGGCGTGTACAAGACTTGTAGTCAAACAAATAAAAACCCCGCCGAAGCGGGGTCAAATCTAGCGTAAGTGCTTGATTTTATTAGGCGCTACCGGGGCAACCCCAGATACCTAACGGATCAGAAACTCCAAACGAATAACGCTCCCTCGCCTTATAGAGAGTATTGCCAGTGGCAAAATCATCTTCCATAGAGGTTTTGAGAGGTGCGCGGGTGAAGTGCTTCAGTCCATTGGGGACGTCCGTCTTGAGGAAGAACGCATTCGGGTCGGTCAAGAAATTGTTGACCACAAAACCGTCACGAATAGCGTTGGTCGAGACCAATGCGTTTACATCGTTATCGGTCGTGCCGACACGCAGTTTGGTTTCCATCAGGCGGGTTGCAACGAATTGCAACTGAGGTGGAATGATCAGCTTCACAGGCTTAGCGGCGATCAGCAGACCACGTTCGTCAGTCCACTGAGCGATTTGAATGACAGCATTCTCTAGGGAAGTCTCATTCAAGTCAGTAGCCACTGCGGGCATGTTGCTGTTTACGCCACCATCAACCAGCGGGTGCTGAGTTGAGAACAAAGACACGCCATCACCAATTGGGACGCTAGGATCAAAACCGTTGTTCAAAACAGCGGCGGCTTTAATCTGCTTGGTGTATGCCATTGCACGGGCCAAAGCCTTGGTGTAACGACCTGAAAGGGAGCCGTAGAGGTTGTCCTCAATTGCTTCTTCCGTGATCGAGAAACCAAGCGCAATCGTCTCGTGTGTATAACGAGCCGTGTATGCCTCTTGTGCGTTGTCATACGTCAGCGCTGAGCCTTCGTTTTTGACTGGTGCGGCAGAGAAACCTGAGAGCTTGGTCTCTTCTTCAAACGCTTTGTCTGAAGCTTCGGTCTCATAAATTTCTTTATGCTCTTCACCGTAGGTGTCGTACTCCAAACCAAACAGAGCGTTAAGCCCCGGCAGGAGTTCCTTCTTTAGTTGTGCGCGGGAAATAGCCATTTGTTAGCTCCTTATACGCCAGTTGGGTTGTTGTACTGGTGCGTATTGATCTTGACAACCAGCTCGGGGTAAACGGTATCACCGTTTAAGCCAAAACCTGTTGCGGGGACAATATCAATAACACGCATCGGCAGTGTGGCAGTTGTTGCCTCAGATCCTGCCAAAACGGACATACCAGAATCACCCGTGATGTTTGATCCTGCGCCTTGAACAACCGCAACGTTAGAGCCAATAGCTTTTCGTTGCATATATGCCATGTCGCTACTGGCGTCTGTTACGGCAACTTTAAAAACAGCATTTGGGTCATCGACCACATACGCCATAGCATTATCATCAACCGTGTTGGCTGGCCAATTTTCTGACCATACCGGGGTTTTCAGAACAGGGCTGACAAACTCACAACCCATAAATACACCAACAGGATTACCGGAATCGGTGCCTGCAAACTTACCAATCGTTCCGTCAGCGGTAATTTCTACCAAATCGCCATTAAGGAGGTCAGTACCATAACCAGATGCAATCTTAAAAAAACGAGTTGCACCAGCATAAGGCATGCCATCTAAGCGATTAATAGGTTGAAAACCATACGGAGCGTTAACTTTGGGATAAGACATTGTTAACTCCAAATTAAATTAAGATCCTCTACCAAAACGAACCTTAGAAGAACTGTCTTTATACAGTGGCATTCTTGGATCGCTTTGGCTCATATAGCTATTGTCAACAGACTTTTCCTGTTGCTGAGCCTGACCACGATAATGATCTGTGCGCTGGTCAATAAGCTCTTTAGGAGCTTTGCACAATAGCAAACCACCGACTTCCACGTTATCTTTAAAACGGGACTCGGGGTCGAGAAAAAACTGCATGTGAGGCTGTTCTTGAGCCTTAACCGGCTCCCAGCCTTCGCGCATCTTACTTGAAAGATTGCGTGGGTCTGCGGAATTCATAATAGAAGCACGTACCCAACGGTAGTAATACCCTTCCTCACGTTTTGGTTCGGGTAATAAATCAGGGGGTGTCCACTGTTGAGCGCGTTTTTCATTTTGACGCGATTGTTGCTCACGGGGAAGTCTATTTTCAGCCATTATCTTGCTCCAGTTTTAAAACCTCACGGGCATATTTTTCATATGGAATACCATACTGCTTACAAATAGCCTGTTGGTTTTTGGTCAAACGGAGCTTTTTGGCTCCCGTAGCGCGTTGGGACGGGGCCACAACGGATTTGCGACTAGCCTTTGAAGAAGCTTTTTCCGTAGATTGTTTCGGTTCAATACCGAACTCTTCGGGGTATTTGTTTCTCATGGCTTGGTCGATGTTATTAAAGTATTCATCAGTGCGAGTATATTCCTCTCCGTAATCCCGCACAAGTCTATTATGCACAGCATAAGCATAATCGGTCATTTCCCTTTCTTTTTCTCCGTTACCTTCAAACCAAGTATTTCGTTGCGCCCAGCCTACAACTTTATTATCAATTGCGGGAGATTGAGGCGCGGCTTGAGTTTGTTGTGGGATATTTTGTTGTGGTTGCGGGGGAGCAGAGGGTTTATAACTGTTTGCCTTCTGTAGTTCATATTGCGCTTTATAAAGGTCCTCTTGCGCTTGAACCGTGGCCTCTGTGTCGCCAGCCTCTAAAGCGTTTTTCAGCTTGGCTTTGGCCTGATCCAGACTAATTTGCGCCAGAGACTTTGATTTATCAATGAACGCATTTTCACCGACACTGACGTAATTCTTCAGACGGTTATTTTCTTCGGCCATCATTTTGGCCACACGTTCTAATTCAACCTGCTTTCGTGCCAATTCATCAGCACGGCGGCGGTCATCGTGACGGGCGCGAGTCAGTTCTTTAATGCGCTTTTGAACCTTAGAACTGTAATCATTAAGTTCTTCCTCTGTGGGGTCCTCAATGTTTTTGTCTAGTGGTTTTCGATTGCGGTCCTCTTCAGGCGTGTCGTCAACGATCTCAATATCATCTTCAACATCACCGCTATCTTCAGGCTCGTTGTCTTTTTCAAGCTCTACATCTGGCTCTGTTTCAGCCTCATCAGTTTCAAGCTCGAATTCGATTTCTTGCTCGTTTTGTTCTTTTCCCCTTTCATCGGGGAATTTAAATTCAGACATGTCCTACTCCTTATAAACGCTTAATACCGCGAGGGTCCTCGACTACGGCTTCAACCGTGTCGTCATTAATAAGCCGAAATTCTTTTCCGTGAATAACCAGTCGGGAACCACTATTGGGTCGAATCAAAACAAAGTCTCCCTCCTTGCACCAAGGTCCTGAAGGAAAACGCGCTTTGTCTGCGTAACAGTCTGGGCCAAGCCTAATGACATATAAAACTGTGGTCAAAACCTCTTCGTGAAGAATCGTCTCATCGGCTTTAATCAAACCACTTTCATACGTCTTCTCTATCTCAGGAATGGCGCACAGAATGTGATAACCAGATGGGCTAGGTAGCTGGCTGGCTTTACTTTCCGTTTCGACTGATCCAACAACTTCGGGGTTGTCGGGGTTAGTTCCAATAAGGATGGACATTTACTACTCCTTTTAAAGCACATCAAACCGTGATGCGGCGGTTACTCATCAGACACTTGTTGTGCCTGATAAATATCTAAAATCTCGCGCTCTGCGTAAGCCAATCCCTTGATAACACCGCATAAATGTTGGTACGACTCGTATGATTCACACGCGCCGTTAGCCAACTCATCGGCTATATCATTCATCCTTTGCCGGATTTTGGATTGGATTATTCCCAGATCGTCCATTTGCTATCTCCTGTTCGCGGGTCCGACCAATTTCGGCTCCGATTCGCATGCCCTCAGCCTGCATCTTCTCAGACTGTTCCTCGGCCTTAAGGCCCAACTTCAACATCTCTAACTGCTTCTGTAACTCCAGCTTGGCTCGGTCATTGGCACTCTTGACCCCGTACTCCATGCCAGCTTTCTCAAGCTCTGCTTCAAGCTTTTGGCGTTCCAACGCCATCTTGTCAGCGGCTTCTGCTGTGTCAGCCACCAGCTTCTTCTCTTTAAGCTCCATGTCGCGGACTTTGATTTGAAGCTCTTGCTGTTGCATTTGGATAAGCGGGTCTTGTTGCATCTGCTGATTTTTCTCTTGCTGGGCCTTAGCTTGGTTGGCTTGCAATACAGGTTGTGATGCCTGTGCGCTACGCATAGCGATTTCTCTCTCAAGCTCCACCGGCAACTCTTGGTTAAGCGGTGGTAGTGGCATGCCCATTTGTCGCTCGATCTGCTGTCGGTACTGGAACGCCGCATGCTCGGCGATGTGGGCTTGAAGCGCTCCCATCATTTCTTGCGCTCTGGGGTTTTGACCCAGAAGTTTCATAAGCTCTGGATCTTGCATCGCAGAGGTATGCACCTGAATGTGAGCGGCGTGGTCTTGGAACTCAAACGCTTTGACAGGTGTACCCGTGATGATGTCCACGTTTTCAGATACAGGATCACGGGGTTTTTGGTCCTCATCTAGAGGCACTAACTCATCAGCGTCTTGAATGTTCAAAATATCCAACATCTGACGGTGAAGCTTTGGCAGGTTGTAAATGTCAGGGGCCATCTGAGCCAACTGAATCACAGCCTGATACTGAACAACCCGTTGCGCCAATGTGCTGGCATTGGGGTCACTCACGGGGCTAATTGAGACGTAGCTGTAGTCCTCTTTACGCGCTCTCGGTGGCGCATGCTCCGGACGGTAGTCATAGCTGTCGGAGGTGTCATCACGAATAATCTGCACCAGAAGCTTTAGCTCTTGCTTCATTGAGTTGTGCAGTCGTGCCTGTACAGCAGACATCACCTTCAGGTTACGCTCGATAAGCGCCAGTGTTGTCCCGACAGGGGCCTGAGCCGACATGTCAGACACTTTCATGTCAGGGCTTGCGGCAAAACGCCTTGCGTCCTCACTAATGATGCCTAACAAGGTGAGCAACGTCTGGCTTGGCTCTTTGTACGGCAGTGGCATGATGTTGTCACGCAACGCACCAGAAAGCACATCCACGTCACGGAACTCACCCGGTGAAATCGGCGTGTCATCGCCTTTGATTCTCAGGCCCTTTGTCTTCATGCCGCCGGGCAAATTAGACAGCGTTCCAGCATCAACTAGCTGTCGGGTAATGGAAGTGGCAGACTTGGCAGAATTGCCCACCAAATGCACCAGACCAAAGCCATAAGAGCCAAAGCCGGGGACGTATTGGTAGTGAACAAAGTGCTGGTTGGCCTGCTTGTAGCGCGATTGAGGGACGGGATTTCCCTCGGTTGGCTCTGGATACTCGTTGTAATTGCGCCGCACCGACAACACATCTCCCGTGTTGTATAGGATGGTCACAACATAAGGTAGTGGTATGCCGGTAGGGTTTCCATCTTCGTCTTTGTCTTCAAATCCGGGCAAGTCACGCTTGACCATAATCTCAAGCAAAACGTGGCGTTCGTCATATGTGGCGCTAAACCCTGTTTCCTCGTCTTTGGCTTTCTGAATGGGATCAGAAATCATGGACGGCGCATCTTCTACGTCAATATCAGCATAAAACCCAGCGTCTTGGAGTATCTTTAGCTCGGTTGGGGTCTTACGCATGCGGTGAGTTACCCGCTCGGACAGGGTTATATCAGACACGCCATAGGGCAAAACCACGTCTTCAGCCGGTACAAACAGCGAAATCTGTCGGCCCAGTGTGACATCGTAGTAAACCTTCTTGAACGCACTACCGGCAATGGGCAAGCTCCAAAGCATCTTCTCGTGCTCGGCCCTAAACTCGGTCATGATTTCGGTTAACTGGTAGTTCAGATCAGCCTTGAGTCTATCTGCGGCTTGGCGTTTTTCTGTTGTCGTTTCACCAACAATGGTTGTCTTAACAGGACCTGAGGCAGGAAATGTCTCCATAATGGCTTCGGCCTGAAACCGCACCGCCGCTTCTGCAATCATGGGGTGGTGGACACCACACGCACCTTCCCAAGGCTCACTGCGCTCTTCGTACTTCAGCCCCAGTAGCTTGATGCCTTCGGTGTAAGTCTCTTCCCAGTCTTTGCGTGAGGACAGGTCATTTTCGTAGGAGGTGATCAACTCATCGGCAAGCTCGGTCAGCACACCTTCGTCTAGCTTATCGACTAGGTTGGCATAGAAGTCATCTTCTTCGTCAGGCTCATCACCGACTGTAATCTCAATGGAGCCGTCTTCAAAAACCTCAATCTCCGGTTCTTCGCCAATAAGCTCTACTTCTACAACCTCAGGAATTACCTCAACTTGCTGTTGACCAAGCGGGGCTTCATATAAACCTTTTTCAATAGACATGTTTTTTCCTAATAATATGCGGCTCTACGGGATTCGTAATCGTCCTCGACTTCTTCATCGGTTGGCAGTCGAATGAAGCCGCCATTTCTAAATCTGGCCAAGGACATAGACAGGCAATCCACCAAATCATCATGTGCCCCTGACGGAAACGCCGCCACCTGCTCAACGACCTCTTCAGCCCACTTTAACCCCACGGGCTTCCACACCATGCCTGACTGCACGATGTCAGATACAGCGTTTATCCTTGCGATCTTGTCGCCCGTGCCCCGATGTGGGGTGAACTCGGACACAGGTATACCCTGCCTACGCAGTTCTTGGAATAGCGGGGTGCCTGAGGACTTTTTCTCGACAATAAACGCATCGGGTCGCCACTGCATGTACTCGTCCATCGCCAACTCTTTGAGCTGGTGGAACTCCACACGCCTGTTCACGGCATTAAGTAGTATTAAATGCGCGGCATTGTTTGTATGCACCGGGTCTCGAAAGACCCCCAGTGTCAGGATGGCTGTATAGTCCGAGCGGTTCTTTGTCTCAGCGGCGGCATCAAGCGCCATGATGATGTACTCGCAGTCGGGGGGTTCTTCGTGGGGCCATATCCGCCACCAATCACGTTTAATTAACGCACCTTCCTCGGAGGTGGGGGTCTGCTGGTACTGGGCGTTCCACTGGAACACCGGCATTGACGCTTTTGTGCGGTGCAATGCCTCAAGATCAAAAAACTCCGGCCACAGAGCCTTCTCGTTGTCGCTGTTCTCGTTAAAGATCGCGGGAAACTCAAAGAAGTGGTACTGATCAGAGTTCTCAATCTTGTCCATGTCCTTGGCCAAGCGGCCAATCAGGTCCTCGGGTGCCCATCTTGTATGCACAATTGCCACACGGCCCTTAGGCATCAAGCGCGTTCGCGCCCCGTAGGTGAACCACTCGTAAGCTTTTTCGAACACCTCGTAGTTACCATTCAAGATGTCTTGCTCTGAGAACGGGTCATCCACAATTAGGAAGTCTGCCCCTCGACCCGCTAGTGCCGACCCCACACCACAGGCATAAAACGTCCCGCCTTTGCTAGTGTTCCAGCGGCCAGCGCTTTTTGAGTCCGCCGACAGACCAACATCCGGGAATATCTCCCGATAAGCATCGCTATCGACCAAGTTTCGGATCTTACGACCAAAGTCCACGGCAAGTTCACCCGTGTGGGACACCAACAGCACCTGTTTATTGGGGTTTTTACCTAGATACCACGCCGGAAAAAAGATAGATACAAGCTGAGATTTACCATGCCGGGGTGGTATGGACACGGCAATGCGATCTTGTTCACCTTTTTCCATTGACATCAACAAGTCAGACAACTGCCGGTGATGTGCCCCAACCTTGTAGTCAGGCATCATGTGTAAACAAAACCGCAAAAAGTCCGCTTGGCATCGGCGGACGTACTTACGCCGTGCCAGTTCATCAAGTGATTCAAGAATAACATCCCGTTCGCTTTCGGGAAGCGACATAATCTGTTGCTGTAACGCATCCAAATCTTCAGGGTTTAGGTTCAACATCACTCAGACCCAACGCACTCTGGGTGGCTCGCATGACAGAGTTCATGTCCACCTCCCGAATTTCAAGTTCTTGAGCGTGTACCTTGGTTGCGCTATTTTGAAACAGGGTCTCTAGCTTGGACCGCAGTTGGGCCTCGATCTCGTTGGTGGGTTTTTGCCTTACCGTAACCTCTGTGCGTTCGGTAAACAGCCCAACATCACTAATCTTGCCCAACAACTCTAGGGCACGGATGCGGTTCTTGGAGCCGGGGGCGGCTTCTTCCAGCAAACCATTTGTCACAAATGAGCGTATCTGCGCGGCACTTTGCACGACCTCTATGTCGTACTCGTTTAGCAACGCCTTTAAGTGGGTTGCCGCCGCACTGTTGCGGATCTTGGGTTGTTTGGGGTTACCCATGCCATTGATAAACGCATCTTGCGCGGCGACTCTATCGCCTTCTGTTGGTGTGGGCAACGGGCCGAAGTTTTCTATATAGTTAGCGGACTCGAACATAGCCGTGGCCGCACGATATACGTCTTCGTATTTATTTACCCCTTCACCCACTGGCGTGTGCAGGAGTTCGGGTTCAAGATCAACAATCATATGCAGTACCTAGAGGTCTGTTTGCCAAAATTATATAACAAATAATTATATTGGACGGTACTTTATTAAAGCATGGGGGGTGTTTCTAGGACAAGGGGGGTGGGGTTGACAGTGTAGGGTAAGGGAAGCTTAGGAAATTTGGGATTGTTTGAGC
>P_1C_Liq_2_UnCtyDRAFT_1000022_pt1 | contig 23143 bp, 19 predicted proteins | sample Pon1CUnioCityCA_3_FD_10238 | JGI IMG/M metagenome (IMG submission 10238) | reverse complement strand
CACGACGGTACCGGTGTCCGTGTCGAGGAGCAGGCCGGTGAGGCTCTGCGTGCTGCTGTCGAGACCGAGGTAGAGGGGCATCGGGCGGGAGGGGCGGCGGAATTACACTTGTATTTATCTCAGAACAATTCAAACTCTTCTCCACCGGAGAGCGCAACCTCCTTCGCCGTCCCCCCTTTGTTCCCCTGCCCCCACTCATGCAAGACGGAGACACGATCCAGATCGCCCATGTCGTTCGGGACATGGAGACCGCCATGCGCCGGTATCACGACCAGCTCGGGATGAGTCCCTGGGCTGTCTACGAGCTGAAGCCGCCCCTCCTCTACGACTCCCTCGTGCGGGGCGAGCCTTCCGACCACACCTATCTCATCGCTCTCGCCCAGCACGGGAACATGCAGTACGAGCTCATCCAGCCCCTCACTGGCCGGAGCCTGTACGACGATTTCCTCGAACAGCGCGGAGAGGGCCTGCACCATGTGAAGTTCTACTACCGCGATTGCGCGGCGGCCCTCCGCCGGTACGCCGAGCGCGGCTACACCGTCGTGCAGAGTGGCCGGATCGATGAGGACGAGTTTCACTATCTCGACACGGAGCGGGACCTCGGGATCCTCGTGGAGCTCGGCAACGCCGGCCGCATCCGCCCCCCGGAGCGCTGGTATCCGGGGTGAGCCGGGCCCACCCGGAGGCCCCCGTCCAAAGGGGGACGGCCGCAGGGGGGACCAGCGCTCCCGGGCGGCCGTCCGCCGTNTATCCTTTCCGGAAGAGGGTATCCACCCCGACCTTGCCGCCTCCCGCGAAGACGAAGGGGAGCATGGCNGCGGCGTAGAGGAGGGCCAGTTCCTTCTCCGGGAAACCATCCCCGGCGTGGTGTCCGAAGGCCGCGGTGAGCATCGTCACGAGGATGGCGAGGGCGGCCACCCGGGTGAGGAAACCCGCGGCGAGGAAGACCCCCCCGACCCCTTCGGCAACGGCGGCGGCCCAGGCGAGGAAAACCGGCGCGGGCAGCCCGAGGTTGTCGACCGTGTTGAGGAAGCCGCCGGAGGGGGGCAACTTGGCCAGGCCGTGGGCGAAGGCCATGCTGAGTCCGGCGAAGAGGCGGAGGAGGAGGAGGCCGAGCTCGGTCTGGCTGGGGATTCCGTCGGCGGCTCCGAAGACGAATTGTTTCCAACGGGACACGGGTGCGAGGGTGAAAGGGCCCGGGCCTGAGGCAAGGCTATTCCCCGGGGGAAGCGGCTCCCGCTCCCGCCCCCGCGCCCCGCCCCGAGCCGCCCTCGCCCCGCCGGAGCGGTTCGGCCCCGAGAATGTAGGGCGTGCGGGACTCCAGTTTCCGGATGGCCCGCTCGATGGCATCGGCCCGGAAGGGGCTCACCTCCACGATGTAGACCGCGTTGGCGGTGTCCTCCCGGAGGATGGGAAACTCGTTGTGGTCGAGCCCGGCCCGGAGGGTTGCCGGTTGCATGGCCCCGTTCCCCTGCACGCGGATCCGGTCGGCCCGTACCGGTCGGCCCGGTTCCCCCGCATCGAAGCGCCAGAGCCGGCCTTCGGCGTCCTCGACCAGCCAGCGGCGCCGGGTGGGATCGTCGGGAAGGCGCCACTCCTTGACGCGGCGCTCCCCGGGGCCGAGGGCGGACGGGCCGGAGCCGGGGGCGGCTACGCTCTCCCACACGGGCAGGGGAGCGGGTGGGGGCTCCTCGGATCCCGGGCGGAGGAAGGCGATCCCCACCGCGAGGAGGGCACCGGCAAGAAAGCCGAGGCCGAAGAGCTGGATGCGCTTGGACTGCTTCATGAGGAAGCCCGGCGGCGCTCGCGGTCCCGCTCGCGCTTGCCGTGCATGAAGCAGAGGACGATGGCGAGCCCGGGGGCCCACACGCCCGCGTAGATCGAGCCCATCCGCAGCCCATTCCGGGCGAGCTCGGCAAAGGAGAGGTCGGGGGTGAAGAGCTTGCCGAGGAGGAGGAAGCCGAGGGTGCCCACGATCGCCCCGGCCGCCACGGTGAGCAGGCCATAGGCGAGAAAGAGGAGGGGCCAGCGCCAGACGGCCCGGAAGAGGGTGCGGGCCCGCCCGCTCACGGGTGCAGCCGGGGAATGCCCTCGGCGGGCCGCGGCCGGTTGGTCGGTTCGCCCGGCCGCCGGCGGGATTCACTCTGGTGCCGGGCCAGCTCCCGCATGTCCACCGCGACGTCGTCGTGCTCGAAGATTTCCTGGCCGAGAATGGACTCCATGACGTCTTCCATGGTGAGCACCCCGGTGACGGAGCCATACTCGTCGACGACGATCCCCAGCTGCTGGTGGTTCTGCAGGAAGCTTTGGAGGGCGTCGGCGGCGTGCGCCGTCTCCGGGATGAAGACCGTATCCGTCATCAGCTCGCCGACCCGCGTCTCCCCCTGCTGTTCGGCGAGGCGGGCCAGGAGGTCCCGGCGCCGGACGACCCCGACGATCTCGTCGATGTTCTCCCGGTAGACGGGCAGGCGGGCGAAGGGGATGTTCGGGAACTTCCGCACGACCTCCTCCACCGGGCTCTCCGCTTCCAGCGCCGTCATCACCGTGCGGGGCGTCATGATGCTGCGGACCGGGATGGAATCCAGGCGGAGGGCATTCGTGATCATGCGGCGCTCACTCTCACTGAGGTCTCCTTCCTTCGCGCTCTTCTCGGTGAGGAGAAGGATTTCCTCGTCGGGATCCTCCTGGCTCTGCGGCCGCTTCCGCACGACGAGCCAGACGGAGGCCTTGCAGAGGTAGGACATCGGGGTCATCAGCGTGCGGATCCAGTGCAGCGGATGGACCAGCAGCGGCTGGATGGCCGGCCGGTAGAGGACGCCCACATTCTTGGGAATCACCTCCGAAAAGATGAGGATGGCGATGACCAGCCCGGCCGAGAAGAGGGCAAAGTTCTCCTCGCCGAGGGCGGTGGTGGCGAGAGCCCCGCTCACACTGGCCCCGGCGGTGTTGGCAATGGTGTTCAGGCCGAGGATGGCGGAGCTGGTCTCCTCGATGTCCGTACGGAAGTGCTCGAGGCGCTTCCCCGCCTTCGGCGACCGCTGCTTGAGCCCCTCGATTTCCGCGGTGGTCGTGCTCAGGATCATGGCCTCGAGCAGCGAGCAGAGGCCGGATACGGTCAGGGTGAAGAGGACGGCGAGCCCGAGGTAGAGGAGGAGGGGGTCCATCAGCGGAGGGCTCCCTGGAGACGCACCGTGCGATCGGTGCGCCTGTTGGTCTCTCGGTCACCCTCGGCGGAGGGGGATTCGGAAGGATCGCTTTCCACAGAACTCCCGAAGATGAACGACCGGATACGCCGTGGCAAGCGCGAGAAGGCAAAACCTGCCCGGTCGGCCCCCCGCGCACCCCGGGAGCGGCCGACCGGTCCCCGGCCCCCTCCCCGCGGGAGGAAGCGGCCGGGGGCCGGGGGCTCCTTCCGTTAGGACCGCTTGCGGGCCTTCTCCCGCACGACCGCTTGGGCGGCGGCGAGCCGGGCCACCGGGATCCGGGGCGGGGAGCAGCTGACGTAGTCGAGCCCGACCTGGTGGAAGAAGTCGATGGAGTCGGGGTCGCCCCCGTGTTCCCCGCAGATGCCGAGCTTCAGCCCCGGATGGGCCGCGCGCCCCTTTTCCGTGCCGATGCGCACCAGCTGGCCCACGCCCTTCTCGTCGATGGAGGCGAAGGGATTCCGCGGGAGGATCTCCTCTTCCTGGTAGACTGGGAGGAAGGAGCCCGCGTCGTCGCGGCTCATGCCGAGCCCGGTCTGGGTGAGGTCGTTGGTGCCGAAGCTGAAGAAGGCGGCGTGCGGAGCGATCTCGTCGGCGGTGACCGCGCCGCGGGGCACCTCGATCATCGTGCCGACGAGGTAGGGGAACTCGATCTTCTTGGCGGCCATCACCTCGCGGGCGACCCGGTGGATGACGGCGGCCTGGTTCGCCAGCTCCGCGTCGAAGCCGACGAGGGGCACCATGATTTCCGGGACGACTTCGATGGGGTGCTTGCGCAGGTGGCAGGCGGCGGCCGCCTCGAAGATCGCCCGGGCCTGCATCTCGGTGATCTCGGGATGGCTGATCCCGAGCCGGCACCCGCGGTGCCCCAGCATGGGATTGGACTCGTGGAGGGCGCGCACCCGGTTGGTGATCACCTCCACGCTCATGCCGAGGGAGTTGGCCATTTCCCGCTTGGCGGACTCGTCGTGGGGGAGGAACTCGTGGAGGGGCGGGTCGAGGAGGCGGATGGTGACGGGTCGGCTGCCCATGGCCTCGAAGAGCCCGCGGAAGTCCTTCCGCTGGTAGGGGAGGAGCTTCTGGAGGGCGCTGCGCCGCTCGCTCTCATCCCCGGCGAGGATCATCCGCCGCATGTGGCTGATGCGGTCCCCCTCGAAGAACATGTGCTCGGTGCGGCAGAGCCCGATCCCCTCCGCGCCGAGGCGGACGGCCCCCTTCGACTGCTCGGGGGAGTCGGCGTTGGCCCGCACGCCGAGCCGGCGGCGCTCGTCCGACCAGTCCATCACCTGCCGGAAGAGGGAGTAGGTGTAGCTGCTCTCCGGCTTCTTCTTCCCGCGGAGCACCTGGTCGACCTCCGAGGGCGCGGTGTCGATGCGGCCGGCGTAGATCGCGCCGGTGGTGCCGTTGATCGAGATGAAGTCGCCTTCCTTGAGGACCTCGTTGCCGACCCGGAGCTTGCGCCCGGCGTAGTCAATCTCCACGGCGGAGGCCCCGCAGACGCACACCTTGTTCATCTGGCGGGCGACGAGGGCCGCGTGGGAGCTGACCCCGCCACGGGAGGTGAGGATGCCGTCGGCCGCGATCATCCCGCGGAGGTCCTCCGGGGTGGTCTCCACCCGGCAGAGGACCGCCTTGATGCCGGCCTGGGCGGCTTCCTCTGCCCGCCGGGCGGTGAAGCAGATCTTCCCGGTGGCCGCGCCCGGGCCGGCGGGAAGGCCGGAGCTGAGCCGCTGGGCCGCCTTGAGCGCCTTCGGGTCGAATTCGGCGACGAGTAGGCTGGAGATGGAATCGGCCGGGATCTTGAGAAGGGCGGTGTCCCGGGACATGAGGCGCTCGTTGACCATTTCCACGGCGATGCGCACGGCGGCGAGCCCGGTGCGCTTCCCGTTGCGGGTCTGCAGCATGTACACCCGGCGGTTCTCCACGGTGAACTCGAAATCCTGCATGTCCCGGAAATGGCGCTCCAGCTTGCGGCGCACCTTCTCCAGTTCGGCGTGGGCCTTGGGCATCTCCTCCCGGAGCTGGGCGATCGGCTGAGGGGTGCGGATGCCGGCGACGACGTCCTCGCCCTGGGCGTTGATGAGGTACTCCCCGTAGAAGACCTTCTCGCCGCTGGCGGGATCCCGGGTGAAGGCGACCCCGGTCGCGCTGGTGGGGCCGAGGTTCCCGAAGACCATGGCCTGGACATTCACGGCGGTGCCCCACTCGGCGGGGATGTTGTATTTCCGCCGGTAGAGGACGGCCCGGTCGTTCTGCCAGGAACCGAAGACCGCCCCGACGGCTCCCCAGAGCTGCTCGTGCGGATCCTGGGGGAAGGCGCTCTTCGTGCGGTCGCGGATGAGCCGCTGGTAGCGCTGGATGAGCTCCTGGAGATCGTCGACGCCGAGTTCGTTGTCGTTCTCCACCCCGACCTCCTGCTTCAGCTTGGCGAGGGCCGCCTCAAAGGGGTCGTGGTCGTTCTCGTGCAGCGGTTGCACGCCCATGACGACATCCCCGTACATGCTGATGAAGCGGCGGTAGCAGTCGTAGGCGAAGGAGGGGTTGCCCGATTCCTTGGCGAGGGCCTCGACAGTCTCGTCGTTCAGGCCGAGGTTGAGGATGGTGTCCATCATCCCCGGCATGGACTCCCGCGCCCCCGAGCGGACGGAGAGCAGGAGCGGGGAGTGCTGGCCGCCAAAGGTCTTGCCGGTCTCCCGCTCGACTTCCCGGAGGGCCTCCTCCACCTGGGTGGCCAGTTCCTGCGGGTAGGTGCGGCCGTTCTCGTAGTAGTGGGTGCAGACGGCCGTGGTAATCGTGAAGCCGGGCGGCACGGGCAGGCCGATCCGGGCCATCTCCGCAAGGTTGGCACCCTTGCCCCCGAGCAGGTCCCGCTCACCGGCGTGCCCGTCGGTCTTCTCCCCGAAGGAGGAGAGGAAGCGGTGGGCGCCCGGTTGTCCGGCGGTTTTCTTGGTGCCGGTCTTCCGGCGGGTGGCTTTCCGGGTGGAGGCTTGCGCAGCCGATCGTTTCGTGGCCATGGTCCAATCTGGATGTTGAGGAGGTTGTCGATTGTCGTCCTTGTCCCCCGCGGAGCGCGGGCGCGCCACGCCGCGGGACCCCTGAGGCTATAGCGGAGGGCCTTTCGTGGAGCAAGGGAAGGATCCGGCGCCCCCGCGGAAACGGGATCCGGGCGAGATGACATTCCTCGAGCATCTCGAGGAATTGCGCTGGACGCTGGTGCGCTGCCTGGCGGCCTTCCTCGTGGGCGTGCTCGTGCTGGCGGTCTTCCTGCCCTGGCTTACCGATTTCCTGCAATGGCCCTTCCTCTGGGCCCAGCAGGCGAGCGCGCGGCCCGACCAGGTGGAGGGGCTCTTCTCGCGGCGGCCCATGGGAGTGTTCTCGGTGATGCTGCAGGTGCTTTTCCTCGGCGGGCTGGCGACTTCCCTGCCCTTTATGCTCTTTGCCTTCGCGCAGTTCGTGGCCCCGGCGCTCACCGAGCGGGAAAAGAGGATGCTCGTGCCGGCCCTCGCCGCCGGATTCCTCCTCTTCCTCATCGGGCTCGCCTTCGCCTTCTTCGTGGTGCTGCCGGCGGCCTTCCGGGTCTCCATCATCTTCAACAAGATGCTCGGGCTCGAGCTGCTCTGGGGAGCGGCGGACTACTACAACCTCGTCGTCTGGCTTTCCGTGCTCATGGGCGGGCTCTTCGAGTTCCCGGTCGTCCTCGTCGTCCTGATCCAGATGGGCATCCTTTCCTCGGCGGCCCTGCGGGCGCAGCGGAAGATCGTCTTCGTGATCATCCTGGTGATCGCCGCGGTGATCACGCCCGGGGGAGACCCGATCACCCTCACCATCCTCTGCCTGCCCCTGTACGGCCTCTACGAGGCGGCCCTCTGGGTGGGCGCGCGCTACGAGCGCTCCCGCGCGGGCGCGGAGGGGGACGGCTCCGGGGAAATCCCCGGGGAGGAGGGCGGCTGAGCCTCCCTTTCCGCTGGTCCCCCCTCCCGGCAATGGCGTAGCTTCCCCCACCATGGGTAACTTTTCCCTCGCGGACGCCGCCGTCACCTACCTGATCCTTCTCGCCAGCCTCTCCGTGCACGAGTGGGCGCACGCGTGGTCGGCCGGCAAGCTCGGGGACAACACCGCCCGCATGATGGGCCGGGCCACCCTGAATCCGATCCCCCACATGGACCCCGTCGGCACGGTCCTCCTGCCCGCCTTCTTCCTCCTCCTCTCCCCTGGGGGCGTGTTTTTCGCCTGGGCGAAGCCGGTGCCCGTCAACCCCGGCAACTTTGCCAAGCCCGTGCGGGACGATATCCTCGTCTCCATGGCGGGCCCGTTCTCCAACCTGCTCCTCGCCCTCGGGGCGGCGGTGCTCTACGGACTGGCCGCCCGCTTCGGCGATCCCTCCGCCTTCCAGGATCTGTTCACAAAGTTCCTGCTCATCAACGCCCTCCTCATGGTCTTCAACCTCATCCCGGTGCCCCCGCTGGACGGCTCGCACGTGCTCCGGCACCTCGTCGGGATGAAGGAGGAGACCTACCTGAAGTTCTCCCAGTGGGGCTTCCTCGTCCTCCTCGGCCTGCTCTTCCTTACGCCCTTTCCCCGCCTTCCTCTGGCAGGGCATCCGCTTCGTCGCGACCCTCTGCCTCAGCCTTACCCAACTGATCGCGGGCGGCTGAGCGGGAAGCGACTAGTCCGCGAGGACGCCCGGGCGGACCTCGGGCAGGCCGAGGGGGGAGTTCCGCGGGGGCCGGGCCGGGGAGCGGAAACTCTCGGGGGCGGGCTCCCCCACGGGTGCGGCCGCGAGGACTGGGTCCGGAAGCTCGGCCTCGGCGAGGAGCTCGTCGAGGCGGGCGAGGGCGGTGCTTCGCTCCGGTTCGAGAAGGAAACGGTCGCTGCCGAGGACCGTGCGCATGCGGCGGAGGAGTTCGGTGGGGGGAGCGCGGCCGTCGATGATTTTCTGCGCTTGCCGGAGGAAGGAGCGGTTGCGCTGGGCCTCCTCGTCGTGGCGGAGGAGGGCCGTGAGCAGGGCCGGTTGGCCGGGAAAGCGATCCGCCCCCTCCTCGAGGACCTCGTAGGCGAGCGCATCCGACCCGGCTTCGGCGAGGAGGGTGGCGAGGGTCAGGAAGAGCGCGGGCGGGGTGGACGGCTGTCCGTAGAAGCGGTTGAGGGCCGCCCGGGCCGCCTCCGTCTCCCCGCTCCCCGAAAGTGCCACCGCCTCGAGGGCGGAGAGCCGGGAGGGATCGGGGGTGCGGTAGGGGACTTCCCCGGCCTCCTCGTCCCCGATCTCCTCGAGGAGGCGGAGGGCGGAGGCGTACTCCCCGGCCCGGATGCGGCTGAGGGCGCGCAGGAGGGTGTGGGCGGCCGGGACCTCCCCGAGGGCCTCCGCGCGGGCCACCACGCGATCGGCGAGTTCGGAGCGCCGGCTGTCGGCGGCGAAGCGGAGGAGGGCGATCTGGACGGCGGCTTCGTCCCCCCTCTCCGCGAGGAGGGTGGCGGCCCGTGCCATGGCTCTCTCACCTTCACCGCGCCCCTCGAGGGCGTGGAGTTCCATCACTCGAGGGCCCACTTGTTCCGGGAAGAAGATCTGCTGGTAGCGGGCGTAGTCGTGGAGGTCGTCCCACCGCCCGGTCGCCCTGCTCGCCCGCAGCAGGGCCTGCCCGAGGTCCTCCCGACCCGGATACCGTTCCGCGGCTTGCAGGAGGATGGTCAGGGCCCGGTCGGGCTGTCCGCGCCTCTCATACATCTCCGCGAGGGCGAGCCGTCCCGAAAGGGTGTCGGCGAGCGCGTCCTGGCGGAGATGCCGGAGGGCTTCCCGGTAGCGGCCAAGGGCGATTTCGGCCCGCACCGCTTCCGTGGCGAGAAAGGTGGCCGTCGCCTCGTTCGCCACCTCCTCCCGGAGCTGTTCCGCCAGCGCGAGGCGCTCCTCGTCGGCGTGCTCGTTCGCGAGGAGCTGGAAGACGGGCCGCAGGTAGTCCGCCGCGAGGAAGGCCGGATTCTCGTCGCGGTACTCGAGGCCACCTTGCAACACCTCGAGGGCGAGGCGGTTGTCGCGCAGGCCGAGGGCGTAGATCTCGGCGAGCAGGCGCCGGGCCTCCGGCTGGGCGGGAGCCCGCGCCAGCCCGATCCGCAGTTCGTGGAAGGCGGCCCGGAAGTCCCCCTCCTCGGCCGAGTCGAGGCCCTGCCCCACGAAGAACTCCCCCATTTCCCGGCGGTGGTCCTCGAGGCGGAAGGGCAGGAGCATCATCTTCCCGAAGGAGGCCTCGCGGTAGTCGCGGACTTCGCGGAAGTAGAGGGTGAGGGCCCCGGCCACGGAGACCCAGCCCACGACGGTGAGGACGGCGAGGGTCGCTACGATCCGGCCCCAGTGGAAACGGAGCCGGTAGGTCCGCTNCCGGTCCTGCCGCCCGACGACCCGCTCGACCCGTACCAGCCCGAGGAGGCTGCGCCCGCGCCGGGAAGTGCGGCGGGTGTGGGTCCGGGAGGCCTTTCGGGGGGGTTCCTCAGCCATGGTCGGTCGGGACGGTGGCCCCGGGCACTTCCCCCTCGAGGACCCGGGCTGCCTCCTGTACGTCCTTGTCCCCGCGGCCGCTCAGGTTGACGCAGAGAATCTGGTCGGGGCTGAGCTCGGGCGCCCGCCGGAGGGCGTAGGCGAGCCCGTGGGCGGTCTCGAGGGCCGGAATGATGCCCTCGCTGCGGCTGAGCCGCTGGAACGCGTCGAGGCACTCCTCGTCGCTGGCGGCGGCGTAGGAAATCCGGCCGGTGGACTGGTAGTAGGCGTGCTCCGGCCCGACGGCGGCGTAGTCGAGGCCGGCGGAGACGGAATGGGTGGCCTCGATCTGGCCGTCGGGGTCCTGGAGGATCCAGGTCTTGCAGCCCTGGAGGACGCCCGGCCGCCCCCCCTCGAAACGGGCGGCGTGTTCCCCGGAGCCCCGTCCCCGCCCGCCGGCTTCCACGCCGACGAGCCGCACGCTTGCCTCGGCGAGAAAGTCGTAGAAAAAGCCGATGGCATTGCTGCCGCCGCCGACGCAGGCGGCCATTTCATCCGGGAGCCGGCCTTCCGCGGCGAGAATCTGCTCCCGGGTCTCCTCGCCGATGACCTTGTGGAAGTCGCGCACCATCATGGGAAAGGGGTGCGCCCCGAGGGCTGAGCCGAGGATGTAGTGGGTGTGGCGGGAGGTGGCCACCCAGTCCCGCATCGCCTCGTTGACAGCGTCCTTGAGGGTGCGCTGGCCGGCTTCGACCCCGCGCACCTCGGCGCCGCAGAGGCGCATCCGGTAGACGTTGAGGGCCTGGCGGCGCATGTCCTCCGCGCCCATGTAGACGACGCATTCCATGCCGAAGCGGGCGCAGCCGGCCGCTGTAGCGATGCCGTGCTGGCCGGCCCCGGTCTCCGCGATGATCCGGGTCTTGCCCATGCGGCGGGCGAGGAGGAGCTGGCCGAGGACGTTGTTGATCTTGTGGGCGCCCGTATGGAGGAGATCCTCCCGCTTCAGGTAGATGCGGGCCCCGCCGAGCTCCCGGGAGAGGCGGTCGGCGGGGATGAGGGGGGTGGGCCGGCCGGCGAAGTCGCGCAGCTCCGACCGGAGGGCCTCGGCGAAGGCCGGATCCTCCCTCGCCTCGGCGTAGGCCCGGCGCAACTCCTCGAGGGGAGTGTACAAGGTCTCCGGCACGAAACAGCCCCCGAAATCGCCGAAGCGTCCACGCGCGTCGGGGAGGGCATCGGCGGTGGCGAGGATGGGGCGCTGCGCGATCATGGAGCTTCGGATGATGGCGCTTTCGGGCGGGGGGTCAATCCGCCGCGGCAGGGGGAGGGCGGTCGGCGAAGCGGACGACCAGCAGGGTTTCGTCATCGCTGGCCGGTTCTTCCCCGGCGAAGGTGCGGACGCTCCGCAGGATCGCCTCCTTGACGGCCTCGGCGGTCTCGTCGTGGCCGGGCCGGAGGGCCGCGATGAGCCGGGATCTCGAGAACTCGGTCCCGTCCCGGTTCGTGCGCTCGGTGATCCCGTCCGTGTAGAGGAGGAAGAGATCCCCGGGGTGAAAGGTGGTGCGGGTCTCCTCGAGGATCTCCTCGAACCACTCCGGCTCGACCATGCCGAGGGCCATGCCCTCCGAGGGTACGGGTCGGGAGGAGCGCGGCTCCCCCGGAGCTCCCCGGGAGGCGATGAGGGGCAGCTCGTGCCCGGCCCGGGCGAGCCGGATCTCCTCCCGGCCGAAGTCGAGGATGGCATAGACCATCGTCACGAACATTTCCGCGCGGATCTGCCGGAGGATCTCCCGGTTCATCCGGGAGAGGACGGTGTGCGGGGAGGCGTCCTCCCGGGCAAAGTGGCGCAGGCTGGTCTGGCAGATGGCCATGAGCAGGGAGGCAGCCACCCCCTTGCCGGAGACGTCGGCCACCGCCACGCCCACCCGCTGGCCACCAAGCCCGATGACCTGGTACATGTCCCCCCCGACCTGCTGCGCCGTCTCGTAGGCCATGGCCAGATCCATGGAGGAAACCTGCGGGAGCTCGCGGGGGAGGAGGAGGCCCTGGATGTTCCGGGCCAGGGAGAGGTCGAGCTCCAGCCGCTGCTGCTCCATCTGCTGGCGGACGACCTCCGCGTTGTGCAGGGCGAGGGCGGCTTGCTCGGCGAGCGATGCCATCAGGGACAGGTCGGTCTCGGAGAAGCCGGCCCCATCCGCCGCGTTGACCACGGTGAGCACGCCGAGCAACCGTTTCTGGAAAAACATGGGCACGGCCAGCAGGGAGCGGATTCGCAGCACGGGATCGCGGTGGCGGACGACCCGTTCGTCGTGCTCGGGGTGGTTGAGGAGGACGGCTTCCCCACGGGTGGCCACCTCCCCGATGACCCCCTCGCCGTAGGGAATGTCCGCGGTGCGGAGGACTTCCTCGAGGAGGCGGGCCCGTGTGGCGAGGCGTTCCTCCAGCTGGGGGGAAAGGGGGCGCTGCGGGGGGAAGAGTCCCTCGGTGGCCGCGCTGCGCAGGAGTCGGGCGGCCTCGTCGGCCCGGAAGAGGCAGCCGCTGACCGCGCCGGTCCCCAGCACGGCCGCGTGGACGATGCGCCCGGGGAGGTCCCGGCGGGCGCCCTCCTCGCCCACCCCCTCCACCATGTGGTGCATGAACTCGAGGACGAGGGTCTTCTCCTGCTGCAGTCTCTGGCGGGCCTCCCGCTCGCGGAGCAGGTTCTGCCGGTAGTACTGCACGCCGATCCAGGCGGCAATCGCACCGAGTCCCAAACCGAGGAGGAGTCCCCACACAACGGGGTGGTTGTAGGCGAGGGGGTGGCCGAGCCCAAGCTTATTGGCAGGAAAAGCGCCCGTCGGCGCCCACGAAAAAGGGGCCCGGTGAAAACCCCTAAACACCGGACCCCCGGGGACGAAGCCCCTACACCTCAATCCTGCACGATGGATTGCGCGCATGAGGAGAGCACCGCCCGTGCCAAGTTCGGGGCCGAATCGGGAGGGAGCGCGGGCGGCTCCCGGGCGCCGGGCTCAGGCGAGATTGGCCGCCTGTTCCCGGAGTTGCTCGAGGAGTTGCTTGGCTTCGATGACGCGGGCGGAAAGGCCCGTGTCGTTGGCCTTCGAGCCTAGGGTCTGGACTTCGCGGTGCATTTCCTGGAGGAGGAACTCGAGCTTGCGGCCCGCGGGACCCTCCCCGGCGAGCAGCTCCCGGGCCGCCCCGAGGTGGCTGTCGAGGCGGACGAGTTCCTCGGTGAAGTCGCAGCGCTCGGCGAAGAGGGCGATCTCCCGGAGGACCCGCTCGTCGTCGAGTTCGAGCTGGAGCCCGGCCCGGCGGAGCCGCTCGTGGAGGTGGTCGCGGTAGCGGTCGAGGCGGTCGGGGGCCAGGGCGGCGGCTTCCCCGGTGAGGGTGGCGAGGCGCCCGAGACGCTCCTCGAGGTCGGCTCGCAGGCGCGCTCCCTCCGCCCGCCGACTGTCGGCGAGCTCTGCGAGGGCGTTCCCGAGGGCGGAGGCGAGCTCGGCGGGAAAGGCATCCCTGGGAGCGGCGGGGCTCTCGCGCTCGGCCTCGCTCACCATCTGGTAGAGGGTCCGCGGGTCCGGCTCCGCGGGCGCTCCCACCTGCCGGGCGGCCTCCCGGAAGAGGGCGAGCCGCCGGGCGAAGGCCTGCTGGGGGAACACCGTTGCCCCTTCGCTCCCGCCCTCGATCTCCACGCGCAGGGTGAAGGCTCCCCGGGCGAACTGGGCCCGCACGGTCTCCTCGAGGCGTGGGGTGGCGAGGTGCCAGGCGGGGGGCGCGTGCACCTGCACGGCGCAGCCGCGGTGGTTCACGGAGCGCGCCTCGACCGTGCAGCGCAGGTCCGGGCCGATGGCCTGCCCGGTCCCGTGCCCGGTCATGCTTTCCATGCGAGTGCGGGGGCGTGGGAACGCCCGAGCCTACCAGTCGCCGCGCTCGCCGGGCTCCAGCGAGAGCGCGAAGAGCCGGATGAGCTCCACGGTGGCTTCGACGTCACCGAGGTGGACGACCTCGCCGGGCGTGTGCATGTAGCGCAGGGGAATGCTGAGGAGGCCGGTGGCCACGCCCGCCCGGCTCATCTGGACGGCCCGCGCATCGGTCGGCGTGGGCGCGTTCTCGGCCTTGAGCTGGTAGGGGATTTGGTGGTCCTCGGCGAGTTGCTGGAGGCGCGCGAAGACCACCGGGTTGATGTTCGGTCCGCGGCTGAGGAGGGGACCGCCCCCGAGAACGTGCTTGCCCCCGTGCTTGCGGGGGTCGCAGTCGGGATGGTCGGTGGCGTGCCCCACATCCACGGCGATCCCGAACTGAGGGTCCACCGCGAAGGTGGAGGGGTAGGCCCCGCGGGTGCCGATTTCCTCCTGGCTGGTGGAGACGGCCACGACCTTCGCCCGGAGGGCGTCGGCGTGGTCGCGGGCGAGTCGCCGGAGCACCTCGTTGACGACGTAGCAACCGCTCTTGTTGTCGAAACCACGGGCAATGAATCTCTCGCCGCGAAGGGGTTCGAGCCCGTGGGCGTAGACGACGGGATCGCCGACCGCGACGAGCTTGCTTGCCTCCTCGCCACTGGTGGCCCCGATGTCGATCCACATCTCGTGAACCTCGGGGATCTTCTTGCGCTCCTCCGCCGACATGAGGTGGACGGCACGCTTGCCGGTCACCCCGCTGACCGGGCCGCGGTCGGTGAGGATGCGGACCCGGCGGCCGGGAATCATGATCCGGTCGTGGCCGCCGATCGTCTCGAAGAAGAGGAAGCCCTTGTCGTCGATGTGGCTGAGGACGAAGCCGAGCTCGTCCATGTGGCCGGCGAGGAGAAGGGTCGGGTCCTTGCCCTCCCCGAGCACGGCCATGCGGTTGCCGAGGGCGTCGCGATCGACCCGCTCGGCCACCGGGCCGAGGTAGCGGTCCACGACGGCTTGGGCCTCCTGCTCGTAGCCGGAGGGGGAGCGGGCCTCGAGGAGGTCGCGGAGAAAGTCGGGAGCCTCGCCGGCGGGGGCGCTCATGCGGACCCGTCCTTCCCGGAACCGGACGATTCCTTCCCGAGGGTCTTCTCGTAGAACTCGTGGAGCACTTGCATGCGCTTGCGCTCGAGGGTCTCCTCCTGGATCTCCTCGGCGGTGCGCTGGCGCTCGCGGTTCATCATGCCCCGCCGCATCTTGCTGATGGCGATGTTCTGCAACTGGCGGACGCGCTCGCGGGTGATCCCGAATTTCTCTCCGACATCTTCGAGGGTGAGCGGACCCTCCGGCCCGATGCCGAAGCGGAGCCGGATGATGTCGGCCTCGCGCTCCTCGAGCTCGTCGAGGAGGTCCTCGAGGTCGAGCATCTGCGACTTGGTCCGCAGGGTGTCGAAGGGATTGATGGCGGTCTCGTCCCCGACGAGCTGGCCGAAGCTGGTGCTCTCATCCTCGCCGACGGGTGCGTCGAGGGAGGTGGGACGCACGCTCACGCTCTTCAGGTGGGCGACCTTGTTTACGGGGATGCCCATCTCGGCGGCGATCTCATCGTCGGTGGGCTCGCGCCCGAACTCGTCGGCAAGGGCGGAGGTCACCTTCCGCATCCGGGCGATGCGGTCGACGAGGTGCACGGGCAGGCGGATCGTCTTCGACTGGTTGGCGAGCGCCCGCTTGATGGACTGCTTGATCCACCACGCCGCATAGGTGCTGAGCTTGCCCCCCTTGTCGGGATCGAAGCGCTCCACGGCCTTGACGAGGCCGATGTTGCCTTCGCTGATGAGGTCGAGCAGGGGGAGGCCGAAGTTGTTGTAGTCGTGGGCGATTTTCACGACGAGGCGGAGGTTCGCCTGCACCATGCGGTTGCGAGCTTCCTCGTCCCCCTTCTGGATCCGGCGGGCGAGGGCCACTTCCTCCTCGGGGGTCAGCAGGGGCGTACGCCCGATTTCCTGCAGGTAGAGCTTGAGGGCCGAGCGCTCGGAGGAGGGAAGATCCCGGACATCCTCGGTTTCGTCCGCGTAGGTGTCCACGGTCCGCTCCACCTCGACTTCCTCGGGGAGGGAGGGCGTGGGAGTGGCGTCCTTGCGGGCGCCACGGGCTTTTTTCTGGTTGGCGGCTGTTGGCATAAAAAGAGGCGGGGTGGGCTCCGGTCGGGGACCGGGGTGGTGGGGAGAGAGTGCTTCAGCTTTCCACTATCTCGGAAAGAGCGACGGCTTTCAAGAGGCCTCTCGCTTTATTGACAGTTTCCTGCCACTCGGATTCCGGAACGGAATCCGCCACGATGCCGGCCCCGGCCTGGACCCGGATGCGCCCGTCCCGCAGGACGGCGGAACGGATGGCGATACAGGAGTCGTGGTTGCCGCCGTAGGCGAAGTAGCCGAGGGCGCCGGAGTAGGGACCGCGCGGGCCCGGCTCTTTCTCCGCGATGATCTGGAGAGCCCGGACCTTGGGGGCCCCGCTCACGGTGCCGGCCGGGAAGGTGGCCCGCATGAGGTCGAAGGCGTTGCAGCCGGGCGCGAGGGTGCCCTCCACCTGGGAAACGATGTGCATGACGTGCGAGTAGCGCTCGATGCCCATGAATTCCGGGACGTGCACGCTGCCGGGAGCGCACACCCGGCCGATGTCGTTGCGGGCGAGGTCGACGAGCATGAGGTGCTCGGCCTTCTCCTTCGGGTCGGCGAGAAGGTCCTCCTCCTGGGCGTGGTCCTCCTCCTCGTCGGAGCCGCGCGGGCGGGTCCCGGCGATCGGGCGAATTTCCACCCGGTCGCCGGTGAGCCGCACGTGCACTTCCGGGGAAGCGCCCACGATGGCGAAGTCCTCCGCCTCGAAAAGCACCATGTACGGGGAGGGGTTCACGGTGCGCAGAGCCCGGTAGAGGTCCATGGGAGGTCGGGTGTACTCCCGTTCGAAGCGCTGGGAGAGGACGACCTGGACGACGTCGCCGGCGTGCACGTACTCGCGGGCGTCGGCCACGGCCCTCTCGAAGGCGGGTCGCGCGAAATTGGAGGGGGGCAGCCCGGGCACCGGGACTTCGGGCACGGCGAGCAGGGGGGCCGCGGCCGGCCGGTCCAGTTGCTCGTGCAGGGTGCGGATGCGGGCGAGGGCCCGGTCGTAGGCGTGGAGGGGATCCTCGCCCTGCTCGAGATGGGCGCACGCGCAGAGGAGGAGGGTCTGCCGGGCGCGGTCGAAGACGACGACCTCGTCGATGAAGAGGAAGCAGAGGACGGGGGTGTCGGCCGGTTCGGGCCCGGGCCGGGGCACGGTCGGCTCGAGGCGGTGGACATACTCATAGGCGAGGAAGCCCACGGCGCCNCCGGGGAAGGGTGGGGTGCCGGGCGGCAGGACCGCGCGGTACCGGCCGACTTCCTCCTCCACGAGCCGCAGGGGATCCTCCGGGGTGGGGACGGACTCGGTGTGGCCATCCCGGTAGCGGTAGTGGGTCTCCCCCTCGCCGGCGGTGAGGACGAGGCGGGGGTTCGCCCCGAGGAAACTGTAGCGGGAGACGCTCTCCCCGCCCTCGACCGACTCGAAGAGAAAGGAGGGGCCGGCGGCGGCGAGCTTGCTGTAGGCGGTGACGGGGGTTTCCCGGTCGGCAAAGAATTCGGCGACCACGGGGACGAGGTTTCCCTCCGCGGCGTAGCGGGGGAACTCCTCCCGGCTGGGACGGGTGGCGTACATACTACGGCAGGGGAGGGCCCGCGGGAGTGGTCTTCAAGGGTTTTCCTCCCCCGCGGCCTCCTCGGCCGCCTCCACTCGCCGCAGCTGGACGCCCTCGATGAGGCGCTGGCGGCGGAGGACGGTGGTGATGACGACGGCCCAGCTCCCCTCGCGGACGCGGTTCTTCTCGAGGAGGCGGGCAAACGCGGTCCGGATGGTCGCCTCCCGCTTGCGGGCAAAGGGAATCTCGAAGGGCTCCACGCCCCAGAGGAGCTGCATCTGCCGGGCGACCTCGGGCCGGTCGGTGAAGGCGAAGACGGGGGTGCGGTGCGGGCGCAGGGAGGAGAGGAGCTGGGGGAGGTTGCCGGCCTTGGTGAAGACGATCACGCAGGCATCCCCGATATCCTCGGCGAGGCCCGAGGCCGAGCGGACGAGCTTGCTCTTGGGGTTGCGCAGGACGAGGCCGTGTCGGGTGTCCGGGTCGTGGAGCGCTTCGGTCGCCTCGGAAATCCGCTTGAAGACCTGGACGCACTCCCCGGGGTACTTGCCCACCGCGGTCTCTCCGGAGAGCATGATCCCGTCGGTGCGCTGGCCGACGGCGAGGGCTACATCGGACACCTCCGCCCGGGTGGGCACGGGGTTGTCGATCATGCTCTCGAGCATGTGGGTGGCGACGATCACGGGCTTCTGCAGCCGGATGCAGGTCTGTACGGCGCGGTGCTGGAGGAGGGGGAGGTCCTCGTAGGGGATCTCGATGCCGAGGTCGCCGCGGGCGACCATGAGCGCGTCGGAGGCCCGGATGATGTCGTCGAGATTGTGGATGGCCTGCTGGTCCTCGATCTTTGCGATGATCCGGGCGGGCGACTGCGACCGGGCGAGGAGTCGGCGGAGGGCATCCACGTCCTCGGGCTGGCGGACGAAGGATTGGGCAAAGTAGTCGACGCCGACAGCGACTCCTGCCTGCACATCGGTCTCGTCCTTCTCGGTGAGCGCGGGCAGGCGCACGCGGGTGCCGGGGAGGTTGATGTGGCGGCGGCTCTCGAGGAGGCCGCCGATCTCCACGCGGCAGCGCAGGCGCCCGGCTTCCTTGCCCTCCACCCGAAAGCGGAGGAGGCCGTTGTCGACGAGAACGGTGCTGCCTTCCCCGAGGTCATGAATGAGGCCCGGGTAGTTGACGGGTACGAGGGGGACGGAGGGGCGGCCTCCGGCCTCCTCGTCCACGGCGAGGTCGAGGGGGTCGCCAGGCTGGAGGGGAAGGGGCTCGGCCAGTTCCCCGGTCCGGATCTCGGGCCCCTTGATATCCATGAGGGTGGCCAGCAGCCGGTCCTCGGCGGCAGCGGCCGCCCGGACGCGTTTGACGATCCCGGCGACATCCTCGGCCTTCACGTGCGCCATGTTGATCCGGCAGAGATCGACGCCGGCCCGGAGGAGGCCCCGGAGGATCTCGGGGTCGAGGGTGGCCGGGCCGATGGTGAAGATGATCTTCGTCTTAGTGGAGGGCATGACTGTGCTCGAAGAGGACGGCGGGTTGCTCGGTGGGGGAAAGGACCGAGAGGGCGGGTGCGGGGCTCAACGAGGCACAGAAAGGGGCGAAGAGGTCCTCGACGCGGGAGGGGTCGTTGCAGTCGCGGCTGAGGTGGCCGAGGCAGAGCCGACGCCAGCGGGGGCGCTGGACCGACCGGAGCGCCTCGAGGGCGGCATCGTTCGAGAGGTGACCGTGCCGACTGCGGATGCGCTGCTTGAGCGACCAGGGCCGCCGGGGATCGTTCTCGAGGAGGTCCTCGTCGTGGTTGGCCTCGACGACGAGGGTGTCCACGGCCCCGAGGCGCTCGGCGAGGCGCTGGGGCACGTGCCCGAGGTCGTTGACCCAGGCGAGGCTGCGGCGGGGGGAGAAGAGGTCGTCCTGCCCCCAGGCGAAGAAGAAGGCGACGGGGTCGTGGGCGTCGTGCGGCACGCTGCAGGGGCGGATCTCGAGGTCCTTGTAGAGGAAGGCGGTCTCCGTATCGAAAATCTGCCAGGGAACGCGGCGGGGGAGCTTGGCCTGGAGGGCCCGGGCGGTGTCGCGGTTCGCGAAGAAGCGGAGGTGGGGGTAACGGGACAGGCCGCGCAGGCCGGCGGCGTGGTCCTGGTGCTCGTGGGTCAGGAAGACGGCGTCGAGGTCCTCCGGGCGGAGACCGAGTTCGCCGAGAAGGCCCACGGTCTTGCGGCCGGAGAGGCCGGCGTCGACGAGGATGCGAGCTTCGTCCGTCTCGAGGAGAGCACAGTTACCCGCACTGCTCGAGGAGAGGATGACGAAGCGGCTGCCCACCGCCGAAGGAAAAGAATCGCGCCGCCCTGACGGCAACCGTTTTCGCCGCCGGCCCTCCTCGGCGACCGGCGGCAGTGCTTGGATTTTCCCGTTTGTCAGCGGTACGGAGTTGCCCATATTCGCGGGTTCACTTTCGTCTTCCGCAGGCTCTCATGGAAAACCCCTCCTCGCACAACCACAACGGGTCCGCCCGGGCCGCCGCCCCCGCGGTGCCCCGGGACGACCTGCCCGACACCCAGAACCGGCACGCTTCCGGAATCCAGGGGGCCCGCGTGCCCCTGCAGGAGGTGGGCTCCTCCAATTTTCGTTTGCCGCTGCGCTATGCCTTGCGGGACGGGAGCGTGCACACCCTGGAAACCTCGGTGCTGGGCGCGGTGTCCTTGGAGGCGGACCGCAAGGGGATCAACATGTCCCGCATCATCCGCTCCTTCTACGAGTATCGCCACGAGGTGATCACCCTGGAAGTGGTCCACCGGATCCTCAGCCACTACCTGGCGGAGTTGGAGGCGGCCAGCGCCCGCCTGCGCCTGGCCTTTGCGCTCCCGGTGATGATGCCTTCCCTGCGCAGCGGGCTGGAGGGTTACCAGTACTACGACTGCGTCATCGACGCCCGGTTGAATGCGGAGGGGATTTTCGCGCCCCTGCTGCAGCTGGGCTTTGTCTACAGCTCGGTCTGCCCGTGTTCCACCGACCTCAGCGAACACGCCCTCGCCACCCGGGGGGTCGCGGCCATTCCCCACTCCCAGCGGAGCCGGGCGCGGTTGCGCGTGGTCCCCGCACCGGGCACCACTCTCGAGTGGGAGGAGCTTATCGAGGCCTGCCGGCACGCCCTGCAGACGGAGACACAGGCAATGGTGCGGCGGACGGACGAGCAGGCCTTTGCTGAGCGCAATGCGGCCTCGCAGAAGTTCGTCGAGGATGCTGCACGCCTCCTCTACCAGGCTCTCGACGGATTGGCCGGGGTGGAGGCCTTCGCCGTCTCCTGTTCCCACCTCGAGTCCCTTCACTCCCACGATGCGGTGGCCACGGTCACCCGTGGTCTGCCCACGGGTCTGTGGGGTGGGATCGACGACTACGGCGAGCTGATCTGCTGAGAGGGTGGTGGCCGCGGCCTCCATGCCTGCGCCGCTTCCTCCCTACCTTCCCCCTTTGGACCCCACCCGCGAATCCTATGAGCGACGAGGAATGGTTCGACGTGGTGGATGAGCAGGACCGGGTGGTGGGAAGGGCCAGTCGTGCGGAAGTGCACGCCCAGAATCTCCGCCACCGGGCGGTCCACCTCTGGCTGTTTCGGCCAAATGGCCGCCTTCTCCTCCAGAAGCGGTCCCTTCACAAGGACTCCGCCCCGGGTTGCTGGGTGAGTTCCTGCTCGGGCCATCTGGACAGCGGGGAAGACTACGAGCGCGCGGCCCACCGCGAGCTGGAGGAAGAGCTGGGAATCCCGCCCGGGGAGGTCAACTGGATGCCCTGGCGGAAGTTCCCGGCCTCTCCGGAAACGGGCCATGAGTTTGTCCAGATCTACCTGCTCCGCGGCTACCGCGGTCCCGTCCACCCCAACCCGGAGGAGGTCACCGCGATCCGCTGGATGGCACCCTCCGCGGTCGATCGGGCCCTGCGTGCGGAGCCGGGTGCCTTCGCCCGCTCCTTTTGCTGGCTCTGGGACGCCTATCGGCGGGATTGGTGAGGGAGCGCGGACCGGGCGAAGGGAGTCCGGAGGGGCGGTGGCCGGGCCCGAAGCGCCGAAGAGGAACGGTGCCGGTCGGTGCAGCGGGCGAAGGGGGATGCCCGCGGGGCGCGGTGCCGACGTGGATACGGAGTGGGAGTGGGTCGGTCCGGCTCCGGAATCCTTGGGGACGCCGGAAACGAAAGAGGGGCCCGCAACGGGGGAAGGTGCCGGAAGGCGAGGGGTGACGGGGGGAGAGGTTCGTCCGCACCCTGCCGCGGAAGGGGGTGGGCTCTCGAGCCTCTGGCTCTTCCCAGGGCCGGCGGTGGACGGAGCGCGGGGAAAGGAGGGTGGCGTGCGACTGGACGGAGCGCGGGGTCCGCGGCGCTGGAGGGTAGGGGGCCGGAAGGGGGCGAGGTTGGCCGGAAGGGGTCAGCCATCCGGAGCCCGGTCACCGTCGCCGCCTCCGGGCAAAGAGGGCCGCGGCAAGGGCGAGAATTGCGGCCACGAGTCCGAAGCGGGAGGGCTCGGGGACCGTCTGGATCGCCAGGGACTCGACCCAAAATTTGCCGCTGGACCACGCGACTACAAACGAATCACCTGCGGATACCGGAATCTCGGTGGTGGCCGGGTTGGTTTCACGGAAGTCAGCCACAAAGGGTGTCGATACGGATTGACCGTTCGCGATCGGGCCGACGGATTGATCGCCGCTCTCGAGCACTACCTCGTCTCCACCGCCGGAGGTGAAGGAAGTGAAGTCGATCGCGGTCACCGTGAGGTCCCGGTCGAAGGTGAAGGCGGTGCCGTCGCCGTCAGCATTGTATCCGCTGACACCATCGGACAGGCCGTCATCGGTGACATTGAGGTCGTCGCTGAGGGCTTCCGCCGTAACGTTGAGCGTCCCGATGAGGTCGATGTTCTCGATGGTGAAAGAGGCGGCCGTGTCGGCTGGGACCTCGTCGAACCACGGGTCCCTGAATTGGTCGGTGATCGCCTCTGGGCTATGGTTGGGCTCGGCCCGGATACTGCCCCCCGAGATGGTGCTGTCCTCGAAGTCGATCGTCACGGTCACCTGCGCGGGAAGCCCGAGGACGCATGAGCCGATCCCCAAGGTGACCAGGAGGGCCTTGCGCGGGGTCGGAGGGGAGCCCCCAAGGGGCCCGGGGCGGGCAGGAGGGAGAAGATCGCCAAAGGTAGCGATCATGGAGCGTGTCCCCCGGGCACGGGGAGAAAGGCGCACCGGGAGAGAACTCTCGGCGAGTGCCCGGTAGCGAGGACGGGGAAGGCATCGGCGGTCGCAGGCGCCCCGTGAGGGCGCCCGGGAAAAAGAGCCCCTCCCGCGCCTCCAGGGGAACGAAGAAGGGCCAAAGGTGTGCGACAGAATCGGAAGTAATTTTTTCATGGAGCAACGGAGAACAGCGGAATTCTCCTGCAAACCCTCTCCGGATCAAGGGCAAAAGTTGAAAAATGGACACCCAACTTCCCCTTCCCGGCCATCCCTCCATCGCAGACACCCAGTCCTCCACGAGGGCAACCCCACCACCACTACTACTACTACTATCGCAGACACCCATATTTCCCCAGGGCACCGCGAAAGACCGGCCCCAATGACCCCCACCCATCGAGCGCAGAGAGAGCAACACAACCTAGTTCGCCGGGAGAAACCTCTCCGCTCCGCATTCGGCGCTGGACTGTATGCGGACACCGATTCTCCGGGAAAGCCGGCCAAGCCCCTTCCCTCGACCCGGTTGGTCCTCCACGGCCATCCAAGCAGGCCCCTCCCTGAGGATCGCACCCGTCCGCGGGACCTCCAATCGCAGACACCCAAATTTCGAGCTGCGCGAGCTGCGGACCCCTCCCATTGCAGGGCCGACGGTGTTGCCTCCCCGGAAGGTGCGCCGCTGTTAGGGT
>P_1C_Liq_2_UnCtyDRAFT_1000019_pt1 | contig 25822 bp, 27 predicted proteins | sample Pon1CUnioCityCA_3_FD_10238 | JGI IMG/M metagenome (IMG submission 10238) | reverse complement strand
TCTTGCCGTCGGGGAAGATCACGTGATCCACCTGCGGCTTGATGTTCTCCCACTCGTACTGGCGCAGACCGGCCACGTCGATCTCGTTGTCGAAATGGCCGATGTTGCAGACGATGGCCTCGTTTTTCATGACCTTCATGTGGTCATGGTTGATGACGTTGTAATTGCCGGTGGCGCTGCAGAAGATGTCGGCCTTGTCGGCGGCCTCTTCCATGGTCACCACGCGATAGCCTTCCATCGCCGCCTGCAGGGCGCAGATCGGATCGATCTCGGTCACCCAGACGCTGGCGCCGAGCGCCTTGAGGCTCTGGGCACAGCCCTTGCCGACATCGCCATAGCCCGCCACGACCGCGATCTTGCCGGCAATCATCACGTCGGTGGCGCGCTTCAGACCGTCCACCAGTGACTCGCGACAGCCATAGAGGTTGTCGAACTTGGTCTTGGTGACTGAATCGTTGACGTTCATGGCCGGGAAGGGCAGCTCGCCGGTCTGCTGCATTTCGTAGAGGCGCTTGGCACCGGTGGTGGTCTCCTCGGTCACACCACGGATCGCCGCCTGGGTGCGGGCATAGAAGCCGGGGTTGTCCTTCAGGCGCCGGCGGATGGCCGCGAACAGGGCACGCTCCTCGTCGCTGTCGGGATTGTCGAGCAGCGACGGGTCCTGCTCGGCGCGGGCGCCCAGGGTGACGGCCAGCGTCGCATCGCCGCCATCATCGAGGATCATGTTGGGCTCGCCGTTGGGCCACTCGAGAATGCGATGGGTGAACTCCCAGTACTCCTCCAGCGATTCGCCCTTGTAGGCGAACACCGGCGTGCCAGCTTCGGCGATGGCGGCGGCGGCATGATCCTGGGTGGAGTAAATGTTGCAGCTCGCCCAGCGGCACTCGGCGCCGAGGGCCTCGAGGGTCTGGATGAGCACCGCGGTCTGGATGGTCATGTGGATGGATCCCGCCACGCGGGCACCCTTGAGCGGCTGCTCGCCGGCATACTTCTCGCGCAGGGCGATCAGGCCCGGCATTTCGGTTTCGGCGATGTCCATTTCCCGACGGCCGAAGGGGGCCAGTGACGGGTCCTTGATAATCGATCCGGAAAGCTTCGTCTCAACGACAGCGTTCATGGCTTGACTCCATGGGTTGCGGTTGAGCGCCGTTGGTATTGGACCGCCGGCATCGAGCCTCCCGTGCCGATGGACGGCATGGTGCAGCGCTCCTCGATGCCCGGGTCGTGAAAGCGGTTGTTACAGCCCGGCGGCGTCGCGCAGGCCCTCGGCCCGGTCGGTACGCTCCCAGGTGAATGTGTCCTCTTCGCGGCCAAAATGGCCGAAACTCGCGGTGGGCTGATAGATCGGCCGCACCAGATCAAGCATCCGCAGGATGCCGTAGGGGCGTAGATCGAAATGCTCCCGCACGAGTTCCACCAGCCGTGCCTCGGCAATCCGGCCGGTGCCGAAGGTATCGATGAAAATCGACATCGGCTCGGCCACACCGATGGCGTAGGCCACCTGAATTTCGCATTTTTCGGCCAGTCCGGCGGCGACGATGTTCTTGGCCACATAGCGGCAGGCGTAGGCCGCCGAGCGATCCACCTTGGACGGGTCCTTGCCCGAGAAGGCGCCGCCGCCGTGGCGCGCCATGCCGCCATAGGTGTCGACGATGATCTTGCGCCCGGTGAGCCCGCAGTCGCCGACCGGCCCGCCAATCACGAACTGGCCGGTGGGGTTGATGAAAAACCGGGTCCGGTCGCTGATCCACTCCGCGGGGATCACCGGGCGGATGATCTCCTCCATGATCGCCTCGCGCAGGTCCGCCGCCGAGACCGTCTCGTCGTGCTGGCTCGACAGCACGATGGTGTCCACCGCCACGGGCCGGCCCTGCTCGTAGACAAAGCTGACCTGGGATTTGGCATCGGGCCGCAGCCACGGCAGCACACCGTTGCGACGGATATCGCTGTGGCGCTTGACCAGCCGGTGGGCATAGGTGATCGGGGCGGGCATCAGCACGTCGGTCTCGCGGCAGGCATAGCCGAACATCATGCCCTGGTCGCCGGCGCCCTGTTCCTCGGGCGAGGCCCGATCGACGCCCTGGTTGATGTCGGGGCTCTGCTTGCCAATGGCGTTGAGCACCGCGCAGGTGGCGCCGTCAAAGCCGACATTGGCGTTGTTGTAGCCGATTTCAGTGATGCGCTGACGGACCAGATCCTCAAGATCGATCCAGGCCGAGGTGGTGATTTCGCCGGCCACAATGACCATCCCGGTCTTGACCAGGGTCTCGCAGGCAACGCGCGCCGCGGGGTCATCCGCGAGGATGGCATCGAGGATGGCGTCGGAGATCTGGTCGGCGACCTTGTCGGGGTGGCCTTCCGAGACCGACTCCGACGTAAAGAGGTACTGGCTGCCCATTCTTGGCCGTTGGCTCCCTGTGACAAAGACACGTCTGATCGCAAGAGTGTACCGTCGGTTGCCTGCATGCGGGAAGTTCTGGAGAATTGATGCCTTTCATCCACCGCCCCTGCGCCGGAGAATCCGCCCCATGACCACCCGCCGCGAGCTTGCGAACGCCATCCGCGCCCTGTCCATGGACGCTGTCCAGTCCGCCCAGTCCGGTCATCCCGGCGCCCCGATGGGCATGGCGGATATCGCCGAAGTGCTCTGGAACGACTTTCTGCGGCACAACCCGGCCAACCCGCACTGGCCCAATCGCGACCGCTTCGTGATGTCCAACGGGCATGGGTCGATGCTGGTCTACTCGCTGCTGCACCTGACTGGCTATGACGTCCCCATGGAGGCCCTGCGGCAATTCCGCCAGCTTGACTCGGGCACGCCCGGCCATCCCGAAGTGGGGGATACCCCCGGCGTCGAGACCACCACCGGTCCGCTGGGGCAGGGGCTGGCCAATGCGGTGGGCATGGCGCTGGCCGAGCATATCCTGGCGGGGCAGTTCAATCGTCCCGGCCATCCGCTGGTGGATCACTACACCTACTGCTTTCTGGGCGACGGTTGCCTGATGGAGGGGATCTCCCACGAGGTCTGTTCACTGGCGGGCACGCTGGGGCTGGGCAAGCTGGTGGCCGTGTACGACGACAATGGCATCTCGATTGACGGCAAGGTGCGGCAGTGGTTTACCGATGACACCCCGGCGCGCTTTCGGGCCTATGGCTGGCACGTCATCGAGGAAGTGGACGGCCACGACGCCGAGGCGGTGCGCACGGCCATCGAAACCGCGCGGGCGGTCACCGATCGGCCGTCGCTGATCTGTGCCAGGACCACCATCGGCTTCGGTGCCCCCAATGTCTGCGGCACCCATGGCGTGCACGGTGCGCCGCTGGGCGATGACGAGATCCAGGCCAGCCGCGAGTTTCTGGGCTGGGAGCACGCGCCGTTCGAGATCCCCGACGCAATCTATGACCGCTGGGACGCCCGCGCCCGCGGCAACGCCGCCGAGGCGCAGTGGCGCGAAACGCTGGCTGCCTACCGCGAGGCCCATCCCGAGCTGGCCGCCGATTTCGAGCGCCGCATGGCCGGCGAGCTACCCGCGACCTTCGCCGCCCATGCCCAGGCGTTCATCGAAAAGGCCCAGGCCGAGGGCGGCAATGACGCCAGCCGCAAGCACTCGCAGGCGGTGCTCAACGGCTTTGGCCCGCATCTGCCCGAGCTCACCGGTGGCTCTGCCGATCTGACCGGCTCGAACAACACCTGGTGGAAGGACTGCACGGCGGTGAGCGCCGAGGATGCCGGCGGCAATTATCTTTTCTATGGCGTTCGCGAGTTCGGCATGACCGCCATCATGAATGGCATGGCGCTGCACGGCGGGCTCATCCCCTACGCCGGGACCTTTCTGGTGTTCTCCGACTACGCCCGCAACGCGGTGCGCATGGCGGCGTTGATGGGGGTGCGCAGCATCCTGGTCTATACCCATGACTCCATCGGTCTGGGCGAGGACGGGCCCACCCATCAGCCCATCGAGCAGTTGCCCGCCCTGCGCCTCATCCCCAACCTGGATGTCTGGCGGCCCTGCGATCTCACCGAGACGGCGGTGGCCTGGCAGATGGCGCTGGAGCGCACCGACGGGCCCACCGCAATGGCCCTGTCGCGGCAGAAACTGCCCCACCAGGCCCGCCAGAACGACGAGATCGAAGGCATCCGCCGGGGCGGGTATATACTGCGCGAGCCCGCCATCGCCCCCCAGGGGATCATCATGGCCAGTGGCTCGGAGGTGGGCATGGCGATGGACGCCGCCGATGCCCTCGAGGCCCGGGGACATGCCATACGCGTGGTCTCGGTGCCGTGCCTCGAGCGGTTTCTGGCACAGCCGGCGGCCTATCGCGAGTCGGTCCTGCCGGCGGCCATCCAGGCCCGGGCGGCGGTCGAGGCGGCCCAGCCCGACAGCTGGCGCGCGCTGGTGCGCCACGACGTCGGCCTGGTGGGGCTGCGTCAGTTCGGCGCCTCGGCGCCGGGTGATACGGTCTATGAACACATGGGGCTGACCACCGCTGCCGTGGTCAGCGCCCTTGAGCAGCAATTAGAGCAATAACAGGAGTTGGAAGCATGGCGATCAAGGTAGGAATCAACGGTTACGGCCGCATCGGCCGTAACGTGCTGCGGGCACTCTATGAAAACGGCCGCAGCGACGAGATCCGCGTCGTGGCCATCAACGACCTGGGCGATGCCGAGACCAACGCCCATCTGACCCGCGTCGACACGGCCCATGGCCGCTTCCCGGGCACGGTTGAGGTCAGCAACGGCAACCTGGTCGTCAACGGCGACGAGATTCGGGTGATGGCCGAGCGCGACCCGGCGCAGCTGCCCTGGGGCGAGCTGGGTGTCGATGTGGTCATGGAGTGCACCGGGCTGTTCGCCAGCAAGGAGAAGGCCTCGGCGCATCTGCAGGCGGGCGCCCGCAAGGTGCTGATCTCGGCACCCGGCGGCAGCGATGTCGACGCCTCGGTGGTGTTCGGCGTCAACCACGATGTGCTGCGCGCCGATCATCAGGTGGTTTCCAACGCCTCGTGCACCACCAACTGCCTGGCGCCGCTGGTCAAGCCGCTCAACGACGCCATCGGCATCGAGCAGGGGCTGATGACCACCATCCATGCCTACACCAACGATCAGGTCCTCACCGACGTCTATCACAAGGACCTGCGCCGGGCGCGCAGCGCGACCATGTCGCAGATCCCCACCAAGACCGGGGCCGCCGCCATGGTCGGCCTGGTGCTGCCCGAGCTTGACGGGCGCCTGGACGGCTATGCCATGCGCGTGCCGACGATCAACGTCTCGAGCGTGGATCTGTCGTTCATCGCTTCGCGGGAGACCGACGTCGACGAGGTCAACCGTGTGGTCCGCGAGGCCAGCGAGGGCGCTCTCAAGGGCGTGCTGGCCTACAGTGACGGGCCCTACGTGTCGGTGGACTTCAACCACGACGCGCACTCCTCGACCTTTGACGCCACCCTGACCAAGGTCAGCGGTCGACTGGTCAAGGCCTGCGCCTGGTACGACAACGAGTGGGGCTTCTCGAACCGCATGCTCGACACCGCGCTGGCCATGATGAAGGCCAAGTAATGGCGGTTCGCACCCTGGATGATGTCACCCTCGCCGGCCAGCGCGTGCTGGTCCGCGAGGATCTGAACGTGCCGCTGAAGGACGGGCGCATCGGCGATGAGGCGCGCCTGCGCGCTGCGCTGCCGACCCTGCAGCGGCTGATGGCGGCGGGTGCCCGGGTCATGGTGATGAGCCATCTCGGCCGCCCCAGGGCCGGGGCGTTCGATCCCGAGGCCTCGATGGCGCCGGTGGCTGCCCGGCTGGGCGAGCTGCTGGGCTGTGAGGTCCCGGTGGTGCGGGACTGGCTTGACGGCGATACCGTGCCGGATGCCGGTGGGATCGTGCTCTGCGAGAACGTGCGCTTCAACGCCGGCGAGACCGACAACGACGAGACCCTGTCGCGGCGCATGGCCGCGCTCTGCGATCTGTTTGTCATGGATGCCTTCGGCACCGCCCATCGTGCCCAGGCCTCGACCCACGGTGTCGCGCGGTTTGCCCCCGATGCGGTGGCCGGGCCGCTGCTGGCCGCCGAGCTCGAGGCGCTGGGCAAGGCGCTGGAGTCGCCGGACCGGCCGCTGGTGGCGATCATTGGCGGCTCGAAGGTCTCGAGCAAGGTCACCGTGCTGGATCAGCTCACCGAGCGTGTCGATCAGCTGATTGTGGGTGGCGGCATCGCCAATACCTTTATCGCCGCCGCCGGCCATCCCGTGGGCCGATCGCTGATCGAGGCGGATTTCGTGGACACTGCGCGTGCGCTGATGGACCGCGCCCGTGCCGCCGGTGGCGAGATTCCCGATCCCCGAGGACGTGATCGTGGCCGACGAGGTCAGCGACAGCGCCGAGGCCCGGGTCCGCTCGGTGGAGGCCGTCGAGGATCACGAAATGATCCTGGATGTGGGGCCGAAGACCGCGGCCGCCTATGCCGATCGCCTGCGCCAGGCGGGTACCGTGGTCTGGAACGGGCCCGTGGGTGTGTTCGAGATCGACGCCTTCAGTGCCGGCACCCGGGCCCTTGCCGAGGCCATTGCCGAATCGCAGGCCTTTTCCATTGCCGGCGGCGGCGACACGCTGGCCGCCGTTGCCCGGTACGGGGTCGAGGATCGCATTTCATATATTTCCACCGGTGGCGGCGCCTTCCTCGAGTTTCTCGAGGGTCGTGAGCTGCCCGCCGTGGCCGTGCTGGATCGATAGGGAGACAATCGACGATGAGCCGTCAAACCAAAATCGTGGCAACGCTGGGACCGGCGACCACCGACGAGGACGCGCTGCGGGGGATTGTCGACGCCGGCGTCGATGTCGTGCGCATGAACCTTTCGCATGGCGATCATGACGAGCACCGGGCGCGGGAGCAGACGCTGCGGCGGACCGCCCGCGACGCCGGCCGGGTGGTGGGTATGCTCTGCGACCTGCAGGGCCCCAAGATCCGGGTGGAGCGTTTTGCCGGCGGATCCGTCGAGCTTGACGAGGGCGCGGCGTTTTTCCTGGACCCGGCGCTCGATGGCGATGCCGGTAGCGTCGAGGGCGTTGGCGTGGCCTACGCCGGGCTGCCCACCGATGTGGCGCCCGGCGACATTCTGCTGCTGGCGGATGGTCTGATTCGCCTCGAAGTCGAGCGCATCGAGGGCACCCGCATCCACACCCGGGTGACCGTTGGCGGCACGCTGGGCGATCGCAAGGGCATCAACCGCCTGGGCGGTGGTCTGTCGGTGCGCGCGCTGACCGACAAGGATCGGGTGGACATCAAGTTGGCCGCCGAGCTCGAGGCCGACTATATGGCGGTGTCCTTTCCCCGCGACGGCGCCGATATCGACGAGGCACGGGCCCTGCTGCGCGAGGCCGGCGGTCACGGCGGCATTGTCGCCAAGATCGAACGCCACGAGGCAGTGGAAGCCCTGGACGAGATCATGGAAGCCGCCGATGCGGTGATGATCGCGCGGGGTGATCTGGCCGTCGAAATCGGCGATGCCGAGCTGCCCGGCGTGCAGAAGCGCATCATGCGCATGGCCCGCGAGCGCGATTGCGTGGTGATTACCGCCACGCAGATGATGCAGTCCATGGTCGACAGCCCCATGCCCACCCGCGCCGAGGTGCTGGACGTGGCCAATGCGGTGCTCGATGGCACCGACGCGGTGATGCTCTCCGAGGAGACCGCCATGGGCCAGTACCCGGCTGAGACGGTGGGCGCCATGTCGCGGGTATGCATCGGTGCCGAAACCTACGCCGACGAGTCGCGGCCATCGGCTGGCCTGAAGCCCGGTGTGCACTTCGAGCGCATCGACGAGGCGATCGCCAAGACCGCCATCACCACGGCCAACAGCCTGGGGGCGAAGGCCATCGCGGCACTGACCGAGTCCGGCGCTACGGCCATGTGGATGTCGCGCATCGGCACCGATATCCCGATCTATGCCCTCTCGGAGCAGCCGCGCACGCGCCGCAAAGTGACGCTCTACCGCGGCGTCAATCCGATCCGCTTCGACCCCACCCAGCGTGAGCATGATGCGGTCAACCGCGAAGCGGTGGCCGAGCTGAAGGGGCTGGGCGCGGTCGGCGATGACGATCTGGTGGTGATCACCAAGGGTGATCTGGCCGGTGAGCAGGGCGGCACCAACGCCATGAAGGTGGTGAAGGTCAGCGAGATCGTCCGGTAAGACGGGTCTCCGCCTCCTGGTACTTGGCCGCCGTCTGCTCGATGACGGCGGCCGGCAGGGCCGGGGCCGGCGCGGTCTTGTCCCAGTCCAGGGTCTCCAGGTAATCGCGGATGTACTGCTTGTCAAAGCTCGGCGGCGAGCTGCCCGGGCGGTACTCGCTGGCCGGCCAGAAGCGGCTTGAGTCGGGGGTCAGCGCCTCGTCAATCCAGACCAGATCGCCGGCGGCGTCGAGGCCGAACTCGAACTTGGTGTCGGCAATGATCAGCCCGCGGTGGCGGGCGTGCTCGGCCGCCTCGGTGTAGAGCGCCAGGGTGATGCGGCGCAGCCGCTCGGCCAGATCCCGGCCCAGGGCCGCGACCACCGCCGCAAAGCCCACATTTTCGTCGTGATCGCCGGCCTCGGCCTTGGTCGAGGGCGTGAACAGCGGCTCGGGCAATCGATCGGCCTGGCGCAGGCCATCCGGCAGGCGAATGCCGCAGAGCTGCCCGGTGGCCTGGTAGTCCTTCCAGCCGGAGCCGATCAGGTACCCGCGGGCGATGGCCTCGAATGACAGCGGCTCGACGCGCTTGACCAGACTGGCCCGGCCGGCCACGGCCTGGCGCTCGGCGGGATCGCTCAGCACCGCCTCGAGCGGCAGATCAAGCCGCTGATCCGGCAGGCGGCCGGCAAGCTGTTCAAACCAGAACGCCGACAGGCGGTTGAGCACCGCGCCCTTGCCGGGGATCGGGTCGGGCAGCACCACATCAAACGCCGACAGGCGATCGGTGGTCACCACCAGCAGCGTGCGATCGTCCACCGCATAGACGTCACGGACCTTGCCCCGCTGCAGCAGCTCAAGGCTTTTGATATCACTCTGATAGAGACGCTCGGGGGGCAATTCAGGCTCCTTTCTTGATCTGCTCGAACGCGGCGAGGGCCGCCTGACGGCTTTCCTTTAAGTCCACCAGCGGGTGCGGGTAATCGACACCCAGCGTGACACCGGCGTCCGCCAGCACCGCAGCCGGCGCCTGCCACGGGGCATGGCGGTGCTTGGCGGGTAGCCCGGCCAGGGCCGGCAGCCAGTGGGCCACGTAGGCGCCGTCGGCATCAAAGCGCTCGCCCTGGCGGATGGGGTTGAAGACGCGGAAAAACGGCGCGGCATCGGCGCCGCTGCCGGCCACCCACTGCCAGCCCAGGCTGTTGCTGGCCAGATCGGCGTCCACCAGCGTGTCCCAGAACCAGGCCTCGCCGGCCTGCCAGGGCAGGCGCAGGTTTTTGACCAGAAACGAGCCCACCACCATGCGCACGCGATTGTGCATCCAGCCGGTGGCGTAGAGCTCGCGCATGCCGGCATCCACCAGCGGGATGCCGGTCTCGCCGCGCTGCCAGGCCCCCAGCATGCGATCGCCGGGGTCGTCCTGCCAGGGGAAGGCCGCAAACTGCGGGTTGAGCGGTTCGTCGGGGAATGCCGGGTGGTGATAGAGCACGTGCTGGGCAAACTCCCGCCAGCCGATTTCCGAGAGAAACGTCTCGGCGCTCTCGCCACGTCCGTCCCCGCTGCCATGCTCCGCCAGTCGGATCTGGACCGCCTGCCAGACCTGCCGGGGCCCGATCTCGCCATGATGCAGATGCGGCGAGAGCCGCGAGGTGCCCGCCACCGCGGGTTGCTCGCGGCCTTCGCGATACCCGGCCAGGGCCTGATCCAGAAACGCCTCCAGGCGCTGGCTGGCGCCCGCCGCGCCGGGCTGCCAGGTGGCGCGCAGGCCCTCGGCCCAGTCAACGCGGGGCAGCAGCCCCAATGCGTCGAGGGCCGCCGTGTGGCCCCGCTCGGGGATCACCGCCCCGGGCAGCGCGTCGGCGCCGGCCGGCGCGTTCAGCCCTGCGGGGACGGGCAGTGGCGCCGGCGGCTCGGGCTGCTGACGCCGGCAGGCCCGCCAGAACGGGGTGAAGGCCTTGTAATCGCCGCCGCTGCCGGTCTGGAGCGTCCAGGGTTCGTGCAGCAGGGCGGCGTTGTGGCTGTGCGCCTCGATACCATCGGCCTTGAGGGCCTGTTTGACGCGGATGTCGCTCTGCACCCGGGCTGGTTCGTAGAGCCGGTTCCAGTGCACCGCCGTCGCGCCGGTCTCGGCGATCAGCCCGGTCAGGGCCTCAAGGCTGTCGCCGTGGCGAATGATCAGCGTCAGCCCGTGCTCGGCCAGCGCCTGGGCCAGTGCCTGCAGGCTGTGGTGCAGCCACCACTGGCTGGCGCCGCCCGGCGCCCAGGCACCGGCCTCGTCCGGGGCATGCACATACACCGGCACCACGGGCCGACCCGACCGGGCGGCGGCGTGCAGGGCCGGGTTATCGGCAAGGCGCAGGTCCCGGCGAATCCAGTACAGGGCAGGGTGCATGGGGCGGCATCCTATGATTGGGTGGAGTCGTTGGCCAGCCGTGGCTGTCTGAACCCATAATTGTACTCAACCGTCCAACGGGGGCACAGGAAAAGCATGACCACAACAACATCCACGGGCGGTCGCGTCGCCCTGATCACCGGCGCCAGTGCCGGCATTGGCGAGGCGCTCGCCATCAAGCTTGCCCGCGACGGCTGGCAGGTGGTGGTCAGCGCCCGCCGCGAGGCGGCGCTGCAGGCGATTGGCGAGGCCCATCCCGATATCGCCGAGCGACTCCATCCCTATCCGCTGGATGTGACCGATCCGGCCGCCTGCGAGCAGGTCTTCGAGGCCGTGGAAGCCGACGTGGGCGAAATCGACACGCTGATCCTCAACGCCGGCGACTACGATCCGATGCCGCTCGACGACTTCGACCCGGCGGTATTCCGGCGTCTGGCCGAGGTCAACTATCTGGGCACCGTCAATGGCGTGGGGGCGGCGCTGGCGCGGATGCGTCCACGCGGCCGGGGCCAGATCCTGGTGACCGCCAGTCTGTCCGCCTATCGCGGGCTGCCGCAGGCCGCCCCCTATGGCGCCAGCAAGGCGGCGGTGCTCAACATGGCCGAGTCCCTGCGCCCGGCGCTGGAGGGCACCGGCGTGACGCTGCGGGTGATCAACCCGGGGTTTGTCAAAACGCGGCTCACCGAGAAAAACCAGTTCCACATGCCGCAGCTGATCTCGGCGGAGCGCGCCGCGGACTACATCCACGATGAAATCGATGATGCCGGCTTCGAGATCGTCTTTCCCAAGCGCTTTGGCTACACGCTCAAGCTGCTGCGGCTGCTGCCCTACAAGCTCTACTTTGCGCTCACCCGGCGCATGGTGCAGTCGTGACCGCCCTCGAGCGCTATGGTGAGTTTTTCGCCGGCCTGCAGCCGGCGGATCTGGATCGGCTGGATGCGGTGTTTGTCGAGACTGCGCGGTTTCGTGATCCGTTCAACGAAGTCGAAGGGCTGGCCGGGATTCGGGCGGTGTTTGAGCATATGTATGCCAACTGCGCGGCAGCCCGCTTCGAGGTGCTCGAGACCGTGGGCGAGGGCTCGGTGGGTTACCTGCGCTGGCGCATGCATTTTCGCCTCAAGCGCGACCGCCACGACCGCCGCCCCATCGAGGGTGTCTCGCGCGTGGTGACTGGCNGAGGACGGCCGGGTGCGCGAGCANATCGATTACTGGGACGCCGCCGGCGAGCTCTATACTCAGTTTCCGGTGCTGGGCGGGCTGATGCGCTGGCTGCGCGCCCGGCTGTCGGTGGACGCATAGGCCTGTTCGGTGTCGTGCAGTCGGGCGCGGGTGGCCACCTGGGCCCGCCGGTCATGGGGAAAACGCCACATCAACGCCGTCGCCGCCAGCTTGAAGCCGATGGGCACCGCGCCATAGAAAAGCGCCAGGGCGAAGGTGCCGTCGCGATCCTCGACCTGAGTGGCGTCAAACCCGAACCACTCGAGCAGCGGAAAGGCGATGCCCACCGCCAGCGCCAGGGCCAGCTTGGTGGCCATGTTCCAGATGCCAAAATACAGCCCTGTGCGCCGGCCGCCGCCGGCGGCGGTGTCAATGTCCACCAGATCGGCCTGAATGGCCGCCGGCAGGGCCATGTCCACCGCCACGCCGACGCCCGAGAGCAGGCAGATGATCAAAAACGCGGTGGTATCCCCCGGCCCCAGAAACGGCACCGCCGCAAAGATCAACGAGGTCCAGAGCATCGACAGCGCCCAGGCGCGGTGCTTGCCGATGCGCCGCGACAGCCACAGCCAGCCCGGCAGGGCGACGATCCCGACCACGAAGTAGACCAGCAGCAGGGGCCCGGTCCAGCTCTCGGCCCGCAGGACATGGATGACAAACAGCGTGAACAGCGATGCGGGCAGGCCGTTGGCCAGGCCATTCATGACGTAGGCCGCCAGCAGCCGCAGAAACGGGCGGTTATGGCGCAGCAGCTGCCAGCCCTCGCGCCAGCCCACCGAGTGGGCGGTCAGGCGATACTCCGGCACTCGCCATAGCGCCAGTGCCACCACCGGCGGCAGCAGCACCACCAGCAGCCAGGCGAGCCCGGACAGGGTTTCGGCATCGGCGCGGCCGGCGCCCACCAGGGTGGGCCAGGCGATGGCCAGCAGCGTGCCGGCCAGCATGAAACCCTCGCGGCTGGCGGTCAGGCTGGCGCGCTGGTCATAGTCCTCGGACAGCTCGGCGCCCCAGGCGGTGTAGGGCAGCGACATCAGTGTCCAGCCCAGATAGGCCGCGAGCCCCCAGCCCAGCAGATAGCCCAGACCCACCGCCTCGGGCGGGCGGAACAGTGCCCAGGCGCTGACCAGCAGGATCGGCAGGCCCGCGGCAATCAGTGGTCGGCGTCGGCCCCAGCGGGTCTGCAGGCGATCGCCCAGACTGCCGATGAGCGGGTCGGTGACCACGTCCCACAGGCGCGCCAGCAGCAACGCGGTGCCCACCGCCGCCAGACCCAGGGTTTCGCCATAAAAACCCGGCAGGAAGACGTACATGGGCACGCCCATGACCGCCAGGGGCACGGCCGGCAGGCCGTAGGTCAGGATCTGGCCGCGGCCGAGGCTCACGGCCGGCGCAACAGCAGGCGCTTGACGTCGATGCTGCCGGTGCGAAAGCCGGCGTAGCAGTAGGCCAGGTAATAACGCCACATATTGATGAAGTGGTCGTCAAACCCCAGCTGACGGATCTGCGGGAGTGCCTGGACGAAGCGCGCGTCCCACTGCAGCAGGGTGGTGGCGTAGTGCTGACCGAGTCCGGTGGATTCGACCACCTCNAGGCCGCCNCGGTTACTCTCATCGGCAAGCCGCTGCGGGGTGGGCAGCATGCCGCCGGGAAAGATATAGCGCTGGATGAAGTCNGGCCGCCGGCGATAGTCCTCAAAGCGGTCCTCGGCAATGGTGATGCCGTGCAGGCCGATCCGCCCGCCCGGGCGGACCCGGTCGTGGAGCATCCGAAAGTAGGCGGGCCAGTAGTCCTCGCCCACGGCCTCGAGCATTTCGATGGACACGGCATGATCAAACCGCCCGCGGGTGTCGCGGTAGTCCTCGAGCCGCAGATCGACCCGATCCGCCAGGCCGGCCTCGGCGATCTGGCGCCGGGCCCAGGCCAGCTGCTCGGTGGACAGGGTCAGTCCGGTGACGTTGATGCCGCGCCGGGCCGCCGCCATGGCGAATCCGCCCCAGCCGCAGCCGATCTCGAGGATATGCTCGCCGGGCTGTGCGCCGAGGGTGTCGAGGAGCTGGTCGTATTTGTTGCGCTGGGCCTCGGCGAGGGCCTGGCCGGGGTGATCGAAGATCGCCGCCGAATAGGTCATGGTCTCGTCAAGCCAGTGGCGGTAGAACTCGTTGCCCAGATCATAGTGTGCGGCAATGTTGCGGCGGCTCCCGCGCTGCGTATTACGGCGCCCGCGATGGCGTAGCGACAGGCGCAGGCGGTGCAGCCAGGACGGTTCCATGCGCTGCTGGAAGGCATCCTCGTTGACCAGCATGAGCTCGAGCAGATGCGCGGTGTCGGGGCTTGACCATTCGCCGGCCATGTAGCTTTCGGCAAAGCCCACCGAGCCACGGGTGGCGATGCGGGCCACCATGCGCGCCGGGCGGTGCAGGCGCAGCGTGCCGGTGGGCCCGGCCTCGCCGCCCTGGATGACGAAGGCATCGCCGTTGGGCATTTGACCTTCCATGCGGCCGCGCCGCAGGCGGGCGAACCAGCCCAGCAGGATGCGGCCGGCAAGGGGCAGCGGCGAGGGCAGATCGATCATCGATTGCTGATGACTCGTCATTGACTGATCTCCGAATCCGGCGGCGCCGGTTTGCGGTGGAAACGTCCGCCCCGGAGCCAGATTTTCAAGGCCTGCCAGTGGATGGCAGCGATCACTTTCAGCGTCATAAAGGGTACCGTCACGGCGATGCGGAGCAAGCCCCGATCGCCGCCGCGCTTTCGCTCGCCGGTCTGCACCGCGATCAGCGCGGGTTCGTCGGGCTGCTCGGCGCTGTGCCAGTTCACCGTCGCGCCATAGCGCTCGCCCGGTGCCTGGAGGCGAAACCGGTAGTGGCCGTTGCGCGGCAGAAATGGCGAGACATGGAATTGCTTGTGGGCGCGGTCGTGGAGGCGCTCGGACAGCGCCGTGCCCTGGTCATGAATGAGATAGCCGTGCCATTCGCCGAAGGTGTTGCGCACCTCGGCGAGCACCGCGCGCAGTGTGCCGTCGGCATGCCGGCAGTACCAGAGCGACAGCGGGTTGAATACATACCCCAGGACCCGCGGATAGCACAGCAACTGCACGCGCCCGCCGGCCAGGTCGATGCCGGCCTCGGCCAGCCGCGCATCAATCCAGGGCCGCAGCGCCGAGCCATCCTTGGGCCCATGGTCGCGGTCGCGAAACCCGATCAGGTTGAAGCGATTGTGCGAGAACAGCCGGTGGCGCCGATCCGCTTCATCCAGCCGATCGATGTCCAGCAGCAGGCTGAACACCCGGTAGCGGAACTGGTAACGCGGCGCGATGCGGCGCTCGTGGAACAGCCGCCCGGCGTAGATCGTCAGCGCGTCGCCGGCGCTCATGCCACCGCGGCTCGCTGCCAGGGCGCGGGGGCGCCGAGGCGCTCGGCCACCCGAACCGCGCTGCTGAGCGCATCTTCGTGAAAGCCATAGCCGTGATAGCTGCCGCAGTACCACAGCCGGTCGTTGCCCTGAATGTCGGCAAGCCCTGCCTGCGCCGCGATGGCGTCGCGGTCGAATACCGGGTGGTCGTAGGTCTGCTGCTGAATGACCTGCGCCGGCTGTGGGGCCTCGAGCGGGTTCAGCGTGACAAACACGTCAGTGGCCGTGGGCAGTGATTGCAGTCGGTTCATCCAGTAGGTCACGGAAACGGGTCGTGTCCCATCGACGCTTTCAGTGGTCAGATGGTTCCACGATGACCACACCGCGCGGCGTTTGGGCATCAGTTGGGTGTCGGTGTGCAAAAAGGCCTCGTTCATCTGGTAGCGGAACGCCCCCAGCAGTCGCGCCTCGTCATCGCGGGGGGCGTCGAGCATGGCCAGGCTCTGATCGCCGTGGGCGGCCATCACCACGTCATCGAAGGTGCCCAGCTCGCCCGCGGGGCCGGCCAGACGGACGCCGTCGTCGGTGCGCTGCACCGAGCCCACCGGTGTCGCGGTGTGGATATGGGCAATGGCCGGGCGCAGACGGTCGAGGTATTCGCGGCTGCCACCGGCCACGGTCTGCCACTGCGGCCGGTCCTTGAGCTGGATCAGGCCGTGGTTGTAGAAAAACTGCAAAAACGAGCGCGCCGGAAAGGCCAGCATGACGTCCTGCGGGCACGACCAGATGGCGGCGCTCATGGGCAGCAGGTAGTAGCGCCGGAACGCCTCGCCCATGCCCAGCTCATCGAGCAGCGCGCCCAGACTGATGTCATCGCCGCGGGTGTCGCCCGTCAGGCGCTCGTGGGCGGCTCTGTTAAAGCGCAGGATGTCGCGGACCATGCCCAGAAACCGCGGCCGGAACAGGTTGCGGCGCTGGGCGAACAGCGTGCCCAGCCCACTGCCGGCGTATTCCAGATCGATATCGCGGGCGGCAAAGGCGAACGACATGTTCGATTCGAGCGTCGGCACCTCGAGGTGTTCGAACAGCGCTTTCAGATGCGGGTAGTTGGGCTCGTTATAGACGATGAAGCCGGTGTCCACCGGGACACGCCCCTCGGGCAGGTCGCAGTCCACCGTGTGGCTGTGGCCGCCCAGCCGGTCCGAGGCCTCGAAAAGCGTCACCTCATGGCGCTGCGAGAGCATCCACGCGGCGCTGATGCCCGCGACGCCGCTCCCCACCACCGCGATTCTCCGGGATTGCATGCAATGACTCACTGTTGGCTAAAGCGCTATATTCTACAGCCTTTGGCGGCATGACACCGGAGTAGACCGTGAGCCCCACCCGTGAATTCACCCCGCTCAACCTGGCCGTGCTGACCGTTTCGGACACGCGCGCGGCGGCGACCGACCGATCCGGGCAGACGCTGCGCGAACTGGCCGTCGCGGACGGCCACCAAATCGCCGATCACCGGATCGTCACCGACGATCGCTATGCCATTCGTGCCGCGGTCTCGGCCTGGATCGCCGAGCCTGGCCTGCATGCGGTGATCTGTACCGGCGGCACCGGGTTTTCGGAGCGTGATGTCACGCCCGAGGCCGTCGAGGTGCTGTTCGACCGCAGCATCCCGGGCTTTGGCGAGCGGTTTCGGCAGCTCTCGTACGCGAGCGTCGGCAGCTCGACGCTACAGTCGCGGGCGCTGGCCGGCATCGCCAACCGTACCCTGGTCGTCGCGCTGCCGGGTTCGACGGGCGCCTGCCGGGATGGCTGGTCGGGACTGCTCCGCGAGCAGCTGGATGTCACTCATCGTCCCTGCAACCTGGCGGAACTGGCGCTGGGGCAGTGAGCGTGGCATCACGTCAGGCCCGCCCGCGCGGCGAAATGCGCCGGCGGATTCTGCGTCTGGCCGGCGACTGGCTGCAGACCCGCGGCTACCACGGCTTCAGCTTTGGTCAGCTGGCCGAGGCGCTGGAGGTGGGCAGCAGCGCCATTCACTATCACTTTCCGGCCAAGGCGGATCTGGCCACGGCGCTGTTCTGCCAGTATCGCGAGGATCTGGCCTGGTGGTGCCAGCAGATGACCGCGAGCCGGCTCGAGGCCAGTGAGCAGATCGAGCGATTTCTGGATCTGGAGGCCCGCCACCTCGATGACCAGCGCGTCTGTCCACTGGGGGTGGCGGCGGTGGAATACGCCAGCCTGCCGGCCGGTGCCTGCGCCGAGGCCGAGGGCCTGCGCGACGATCTGCTGGAATGGCTGGCGGGCACCCTGGACGCCGGGCGGCAGGCCGGCACGCTGGACTTTCCGGGGGCCGCCCGTGACCAGGCCCGGGTCGTGATGGCGGCCGCCCAGGGTGGCCTGCAACTGGCCCGGCTGCACGGGCGCGGCGACTTTGCGGCGGTGCGCCGGGCGCTGCTGGCCAACCTTGTGGTGAGCAGCGTCTAGGCCCGGCTTCTGCTAGCATTCCGGGCCATGAACGATCTGATTATTGCCCCCTCCATCCTGGCCGCCGATCTTGCCCGCCTGGGCGATGAAGTGGACCGGGTGCTCCATGCCGGTGCCGACTGGGTGCACTTTGATGTCATGGACAACCACTATGTGCCCAACCTCAGTTTTGGCCCGGTGGTCTGTCAGGCCCTGCGCCGGCATGGCATCGAGGCGCCCATCGACGTCCACCTGATGGTCAAACCGGTGGACCGCATCATCCCCGACTTTGCCGCCGCCGGCGCCAACCTGATCAGCTTTCACCCCGAGGCCTCGGAGCATATCGACCGCAGCCTGCAGCTGATCCGCGATCAGGGCTGCCAGACCGGGCTGGTGTTCAACCCCGCGACGCCGCTGGATGGCCTGCGCCATGTCATGGACAAGGTCGATCTGATCCTGCTGATGTCGGTGAACCCCGGATTCGGCGGCCAGCAGTTCCTGCCAGTCACCCTCGAGAAGCTGCGTGAGGCGCGGGCCCTGATTGACGCCCAGTCCCGCCCGATTCGTCTGGAGGTGGATGGCGGCGTCGGCCCCGATAACATCGAGGCGGTGGTGGCGGCCGGCGCCGACACCGTGGTCGCCGGCTCGGCGATCTTTGGTCAGCCGGACTATGCCGCGGTGATTGATACGCTGCGCGAGCGCGCCGCCCGGGCGCGGTCATGAACCCGATGCAAGCCACCGGTCTGCTGTTTGATCTTGACGGCACGCTGGTGGACAGCGCTCCGGATCTGGCCACGGCGGTCAACCGCAGTCTGGCCGACCTGGGCCATGCCGCGCTCAGCGAAACCCAGGTACGGCACTGGATTGGTGACGGCGCCCGCCGGCTGGTGGCCCGGGCGATCGCGGGGCGGCGCGACATCGATGCCGAGCCGGCGGCCACAGAGGCGGCGCTGACGCGGTTTTTTGTCCACTACCACGACTGTCTGTGCGATCGCAGCCAACTGTACCCGGGAGTGCGTGACGGACTTGATCGCATCCGTGCCCTGGGCCTGCCCATGGCGGTGGTCACCAACAAGCCGGCGGCGTTCACCGGGCCGTTGCTCGAGGCGCTGGGGATCGCCGGGTATTTCGGGGTGACGGTCAGCGGCGACACGCTGGGGGTCAAAAAGCCCGATCCCGCGCCCCTCGTGCATGCCGCCGAGCGGCTCGGCGTCGCCATTGGTGATTGCCTGTACGTGGGTGATTCGGCGGCTGATCAGGGCGCGGCGGCGGCGGCCGGCACGCCGCTGGTGCGGGTGCCTTACGGTTATCCCGGCGACGATGCTATCTTCGCCGACCATCCAGCGGCGATGACGCTGACCATCGACCAGCTCGCAACAGGGCTTACGAACGCATCATGAATCAGGACACCATCGCCGAGCACCGCCATCAGGGCTATAACCGCGTGCCGCTGGTGCGCGAGCTGCTCGCCGACCTTGAAACCCCGCTGTCCACCTATCTCAAGCTGGCCGCCGACGCCGGCAGCTATCTGTTCGAGTCGGTCCAGGGCGGCGAGAAGTGGGGCCGCTATTCGATCATCGGGCTGCCTTGCCAGCGTCAGTACCGCATCCACGGTCATCGCATCGAGACCTGGGAGCACGGCGAGTGCGTGGCCACCCAGACCGTTGCTGACCCCCTCGACTGGGTCGAGCATCGCCACCGCGCCGTGCGCGCCGCGCCCCCCGAGGGCCTCCCCGGGCTGCCGCGCTTTATTGGCGGACTGGTGGGCTATTTCGGCTATGACACGATCCGCTACATCGAACCGCGGCTTGCCGAGTGCCCCAACCCCGATCCGCTGGGTGTCCCTGACATCCTGCTCATGGAGTCCGAGGAAGTGCTGGTGTTCGACAACCTGGCCGGCCGGCTCTATGTGGTGGTCAACATCGACCCGGCCGAGGCTGACGGCCTGGCGCGCGGCGAGGCGCGGCTCGACGCCCTGGCCACGCAGCTGCGCACCCGGACCCTGCAGGACGCCGCCCCGGCGGCACCGCGGGTGGTGGCCGAAGAGGATTTCGACTCGTCCATCGCGCGGGACGACTACGAGGCCATTGTCGAGCGCATCCGCGACTACATCATCGATGGTGACTGCATGCAGGTGGTGCCGTCGCGGCGCATGAGTGCCGACTATCACGGCCGGCCGCTGGATCTGTACCGCGCCCTGCGCGGCACCAACCCGTCGCCGTATCTGTTCTTTCTGGATTTTGGCGACTTTCAGGTGGTGGGTTCGTCCCCCGAGATCCTCGCCCGGCTTGAGGATGGCGAGGCCACGGTGCGCCCCATTGCCGGCACCCGCCGGCGCGGCGCCACCGCCGAAGAGGATCGCGCCCTCGAGGCCGAGCTGCTGGATGATCCCAAGGAGCGCGCCGAGCATCTGATGCTCATCGATCTGGGCCGCAATGACATCGGTCGGGTCAGCGAGCTGGGCAGCGTGCAGCTGACGGATCGCATGACCATCGAGCGCTACAGCCATGTCATGCATATTGTCTCGAACGTCACCGGGCGGCTGCGCGCGGGCCTGGGGCCCATGGATCTGCTGCGCGCCACCCATCCGGCGGGCACCCTCAGCGGCGCGCCCAAGATCCGCGCGATGGAAATTATCGACGAGGTCGAGCCGATCAAGCGCGGCGTCTATGGCGGCGCGGTGGGGTATCTGTCCTGGTCAGGCAACATGGACACAGCCATCGCCATTCGCACGGCGGTCATCAAGGACGGCCGCGTGCATGTGCAGGCCGGCGGCGGCGTTGTCCACGACTCGGACCCGCAGGCCGAGTGGGAAGAGACGGTGAACAAGGGCCGGGCGCTGTTCCGGGCGGTGGCCATGGCCGAGGCGGGCCTCGACCCGCGCTGAGCCCCGGACGGGGCATCGGCGGGGCATTCGCGTTATTCTGTGCAGGTGCAACCAGCGGCAGTGAAGCGAGCGAACCCATGCTCTTGATGATCGATAATTACGATTCGTTTACCTACAACCTCGTCCAGTATCTGGGCGAGCTGGGGGCGGATGTCGAGGTCTATCGCAATGACGCCATCGACCTGGCCACCATCGAGCGGCTCCAGCCCGAGCGCATCGTCCTCTCGCCGGGGCCGTGCACGCCCGATGAGGCGGGGGTGTCGCTGGCGGTGGTTGAGCGCTTTGCCGGGCGGCTGCCGATTCTGGGGGTCTGTCTGGGCCATCAGGCCATCGGCCAGGCGTTTGGCGGCGCGGTGATCCGCGCCCAGACCGTCATGCATGGCAAGACCTCGTGGGTGCACCACCGCGATCAGGGCGTCTTCGCCGGACTGCCCAATCCCCTTGAGGCCACCCGCTATCACTCGCTGGTGCTGGAGGCGGCGACACTGCCCGCCTGCCTCGAGGTGACGGCCTGGACCGAGCACGCCAACGGCGATCGCGAGGAGATCATGGGCGTGCGCCACCGCGAGCTGGATGTCGAGGGGGTGCAGTTTCATCCCGAGTCCATCCTGACCCGCACCGGGCATGATCTGTTGCGCAATTTTCTGGGTCGCCCGGCACTCGCGGCCTGATCGACAAAGGAGTCAGCATGGAAATGCAGGCGGCGATCCGACGGGTCATGAACCGGGGCGATCTCGACCACGCCGAGATGACCGCGGTCATGCAGCGGATCATGACCGGCGAGGCCACCGGCGCGCAGATCGGCGGGTTTCTGATCGGCCTGGGCATGAAAGGCGAGACCGTCACCGAGATTGCCGCCGCGGCGGCGGTGATGCGCGAGCTGGCGATGCGGGTCGAGGTGGATCGCACCCATCTGGTGGATACCTGCGGGACCGGCGGTGATGCCCGTGGCACGTTCAATATCTCGACGGCCACCGCCTTCGTGGTGGCGGCGGCCGGGGGCCGGGTCGCCAAGCATGGCAACCGCTCGGTCTCGAGCGCCTCGGGCAGTGCCGATCTGCTGCAGATCGCCGGGGCGCGACTGGATCTGGAGCCAGCCGCGGTGGCCGAGTGCATCGACACCGAGGGGGTGGGGTTCATCTTTGCCCCGCAGCACCATCAGGCCATGCGCCACGCCATCGGCCCGCGCCGCGAAATGGGCGTGCGCACCCTGTTCAACCTGCTCGGCCCGCTCACCAACCCGGCGGGTGCGCCCAACCAGCTGCTGGGCGTCTACGACGCCGCCTGGGTGCGGCCCATCGCTGAGGTGCTGCGCACCCTGGGCAGCGAGCGGGTGATGGTGGTCCACTCCGAGGATGGCCTCGACGAGATCAGCATCGCCGCGCCCACTCGGGTGGCGGAACTGCGCAACGGCGAAGTCCGCGAATACACCCTGCGGCCCGAGGACTTTGGCCTCGAGTCGGCCTCGCTGGAGCCACTGCGGGTGGATTCCGCCGAGCGCAGCCTCGAGATGATCAAGGCGATCTTCGACGGCCTGCCCGGCCCGGCGGCGGATCTGCTGGCGCTGAACGCCGGCGCGGCCATTCATGTGGCCGGCCTTGCCGATCACCTCGGCGACGCCGTGGCCCACGCCCGCGGCCTGCTGGCAAGCGGCGAGGTGCGGGGCCGCTTTGACCGGTTCATCGCCACCAGCCAGCGACTGGGGGCAACGCCATGAGCCGTCGCCCGGAGACCCCCGATATCCTGCGCCGGATCATGGCCCATAAGGCCGAGGCAGTGGCCGAGCGCCAGCGCCAGGTCAGTGCTGCGGCGCTTGAAGCGCGGCTGGCCGATGCCCCGGCGCTGCGGGGGTTTCGTTCGGCCCTCGAGACGCGCATTGCCGGCGGCCAGGCAGGCGTCATCGCCGAGGTCAAGAAGGCCTCGCCCAGTAAGGGCGTGCTCCGCGAGGCCTTCGATCCCGCCGCCATTGCCCGCAGCTATGAACAGGGCGGCGCGGCCTGCCTGTCGGTGCTCACCGAGACGGCGTTCTTTCAGGGCGCGGATGCGCACCTCGAGCAGGCCCGCGGCGCCTGTCACTGCCCGGTGATCCGCAAGGACTTTGTCGTCGACGACTATCAGGTGCTCGAATCGCGGGTGCTGGGCGCCGACTGCGTCCTGCTGATCGTTGCCGCCCTGGATGACGCGCGACTGCGGGCGTTCCATGATCAGGCCCGGGCGCTGGGCATGGATGTGCTGGTCGAGGTGCACGACGCCGCCGAGCTGGATCGGGCGCTGGCGCTGGATGCCGATCTGATCGGCATCAACAACCGCGACCTGCGCACCTTCGAGACCACCCTCGAGACCACCGCGCGCCTCGCGCCCGCCGTCCCGGATGGCGTCCGCCTGGTGACCGAGAGCGGCATCCATCACCGCGACGATGTGACTGCAATGCGCGCGCGGGGCATCGACGCGTTTCTGGTGGGCGAGGCGTTCATGCGTGCCGACTCCCCCGGCGATCAGCTCGCCGCCCTGTTCGACTGATCAGCGCGCCGCATGCACCACGATGGTCCGGCCCCGGGCCGAGATCAGCTCATCGGCCTCCATATCCCGCAGCACCCGTCCGACCATCTCCCGCGAGCAGCCCACCAGCCGCCCCAGCTCGATGCGGGTGATATGCAGCTGCATGCCGGCGGGGTGGGTTTTGGCATCGGGCTGACGGGTCAGGTCGTGGAGCGTGGCCATCACCCGCCCGCGGACATCCTCGAACGCCAGTGACCGAAACCGGCGGTTGGTGTCGCGCAGCCGCTCGGCGATCTGCTCGATCAGTGGCTGCAGCACAATGGAATGCTCGGCCTGCAAGCGCGCAAAGCCGGCATAGCTGATCTCGGCAAACTCGCAGGTGGTGCGGGTGCGGATCCACGCGCTGCGCTGCGGCGCTTCAAGAAAAAGCCCCATTTCGCCAATAAAATCCCCGGGGTTGAGGTAGGCCAGAATCAGCTCCCGGCCATCGGGCTCTTCCTCGAGCACGCTCACCGACCCGCTCAGCAGCAGGTACAGGCGGTCACTGCTCGAGCCCTGATGGATGAGCGTGGAGTTGGGGCGGTAGCGACTGCGCCCGCAGTGGCGCAGCAGCTCGACGATGGAGGGTCGCTGGAAAAAGCGGTAACTGGCCGGTGACATGGGAACCTCCCTGTTTCCTTGGTATCGCATCGGTAACCCGGTCTTTGGACGTTATACTGCCGACCATTACCGCGATATGACCCATATGGAGGGGTCCGAAATGGGGGGTAGACCGTGAAAGCGCATGTACGCTGGCTGGACGGGATGGCATTCGAGTCGGAATCGGGCAGTGGTCACCGACTAACGGTAGATGGTCCGCCGGATCTGGGGGGCCAGGGCCGGGGGCCGCGGCCGATGGAGCTCATGCTCCAGGGGCTGGGGACCTGCTCGGCCGTGGATGTGGTGTATATCCTCGAGCGGGGGCGCCATGCCGTGACCGGCTGCGAGGTCGATATTGAGGCCAGCCGCGCGGAGACGCCGCCCAAGGTTTTTACCGCGATCCACCTGCATTTTCGAATCAGCGGGAACGAGCTCAAGGACGCCGCGGTGGCGCGGGCGGTGAAGCTGTCGGCCGAAAAATACTGCTCGGCGTCGATCATGCTGGCCAAGGCCTGCACCGTGACCCACAGCCACGAGGTGGTGCCCGCTGCGGACGGCGACAACGGCTTGTCGGCGTAAACGGCTTTCTGTACACTCCACGATCTTAATTCGGGCGCGTTGACTTCGGAGATACAGCACCCATGAAAACGTTTAGCGCCAAAGCCGAGACGGTCCAGCGTGACTGGTATGTCGTCGACGCCACCGGCAAGACCCTCGGACGACTCGCCTCCGAAATCGCCTTCCGGCTTCGGGGCAAGCATAAACCGGAATTCACGCCGCACGTCGATACCGGCGACTACATCGTTGTGGTCAACGCCGAGCAGGTGGACATCACCGGCCGCAAGGCGGAACAGAAGATGTATCACCGGTTCACGGGATACGTCGGTCACATGAAGTCGACCAATTTCGCGACGCTGATTCAGGAGCACCCCGAGCGGGCGATCGAGTTTGCGGTCAAGGGCATGCTGCCCAAGGGACCGCTCGGCCGGCAGATGCTCGGCAAGCTCAAGGTTTACAGCGGCGGCGAACATCAGCACCATGCCCAGCAGCCTCAGGCGCTGGAAATCTGAATCGGAGCGACGATAACCGATGGCAGTCCAACAGTATTACGGCACGGGCCGGCGCAAGAAGTCCTCGGCCCGCGTGAACATGCGGCCCGGCAACGGTCAGATCACCGTTAACGGTAAGCCGCTTGACGAGTATTTCGGTCGCGAGACCGCGCGCATGGTCGTGCGCCAGCCCCTCGAGCTGACCGACACGACGGAAAAGCTTGATATCAAGGTCAGCGTATTCGGTGGCGGCTCCAGCGGGCAGGCCGGTGCGATCCGGCACGGCATCACCCGCGCGCTCATCGACTATGACGAAGCGCTCAAGGGCGGGCTGCGCAAGGCGGGCTATGTCACGCGTGACGCCCGCATGGTCGAGCGCAAGAAGATCGGCCTGCACAAGGCGCGTCGCGCGACGCAGTTCTCCAAGCGCTAAGCGGTTTATTGGGGGATCGTCTAGCGGTAGGACTACGGACTCTGAATCCGTCAACCCAGGTTCGAATCCTGGTCCCCCAGCCATTCAGCTTAACCCCGCCCCTTGGCGGGGTTTTTTATGCGTGATTATGCAAATCGAACTCTATGGCCGGCTCCGGGAAGCCGCCAACACCCATACCCTGAATCTGTCCCTCGACACGCCCTGCACCATCGCCGAGGCGCTGGCGGCGCTGACCCGCGAGTACCCGGCGCTGGCCGATGAGCTGCCGCGGGTGGCCTGTGCCGTGGGTGACGCGATGCGAACACGACAGGACACCCTGCAGGGCGACGAAACGCTGGTTTTATTGCCACCGGTAAGCGGCGGCTGATGTATGCTGTCAGGTTGTGCATGAAAGCCGCCTGGAGCAGACCCGTTGACCGATCCCCTCACGGAATGGATCTCCACCCACGGTGAGGCCGTCCTCTGGGCGGACTTTCCGCGCGAGGCGCTGGAGGACGGCGAACGGCTGATCCAGTCGCGGGCGGTGCTGGACTGCAGCCCGGGCGGTCAGGGTTTTTTTGCCCGCGTGCAGGCCGATCGCCGGCATATCCATTCGGTGGACATCCGTGTGCATCCGTTGCCCTCGCATCGGCCTCTGACCTCGCTGTGCAGCTGTCCGGCGGGGGGTGCCTGCGGGCATGCCGTTGCGGCGATCCTGCACTACCTCGGGCGCACCGCGCCGGCGGGCCTCACCCGC
>P_1C_Liq_2_UnCtyDRAFT_1000016_pt1 | contig 26719 bp, 16 predicted proteins | sample Pon1CUnioCityCA_3_FD_10238 | JGI IMG/M metagenome (IMG submission 10238) | reverse complement strand
CCATCCCCACCAAAGGCCTCGTTGATCCCCGTGCCACCAATGAGGATATCGTTCCCGGCGCCACCAAACAGCGTGTCATTGTTGGCACCGCCATAAATTACGTCATCGCCGGAACCACCAAACAGGTCATCCGCGCCGGAACCACCCCGAAGGACATCGTCAAGATCGGAACCCGTCAGCGTGTTCGCACCCGCGGTACCAACGATTTCAAGGCCAGTGATGTCACCACTACCGGACACCCCCGAAATATCGCTAACGTCCACGGTCCACGTACTGGCGTCACCGCTGTAGTCACTCGCGTCGGCATCAAGGGCCAGCGTTGTGCCCGGATTTTGCCGATTGCCTGTGAGCTCAATCCGCTCGATGTTGCTCACACCGTCATGGATTTGGAGCACTTCATTGGCCGCGGTCCCCTGGAATCGCAGCGTATCGATATCGTCGCCACCGTCGATTGTGTCGCTCGCGAAATCATCAAGGCTGCTTGAGACTGAGCGGCTGAAGCCACCTGCATCGCTACGGCTGTCCGAGCCAACGATAAACAGATCATCGCCACTCTCACCATTGAGCGTGTCCGCCCCTATACCCCCAAACAGCGTGTCACTACCGTCACCACCGTTTAGGGTATCGTCTCCGCTGCCGCCAAAGATCAGATTGTCTTCGGCATTACCCGTACCCGTAAAATCGCCACTGCCGGTAAAGCGCAGATTTTCAACGTACGTGAGATTGCCGAAACTGGAATCAACAAATGAATAGGTGTTGAGCGCGGTGCGGACTTCATCCGTCCCCTCGCCGTCATTCTCAAAAACCCGATCATTTACCTTAACGGTGTAGAGGTCATCACCCTGACCACCCTTTAAAACATTGGTTCCCCCAGTGCCGCCATCGAGCACATCGTTCCCGTCTCCGCCGATAAGCAAGTCAGTATCTGCAGAACCCGTGATGATGTCCCGACCGGCGCCGCCATCAATAATCTGACCGGAGATCGAGATGCCTTCTTCGGTACGATCATTGGTTGAAGCGAGTTTGAAGCCACTCTCTCCAGAGCTGAACGCGTTAACTGGCTCTTGACTGGACGTTAGCCCAATGCGGATGACATCCGCATCGCTAGGCAATGTCAGCAACGGCTCATTAGCGGGGTCTGAAAACGCCTGAATCTGACTGGCGGTCAGTTCGATATCATCATCACCGACAAACGCATCCACCCCTCGCGTGCCTTTTAGGAAGTTAATGTCAGCAGAGTCAAGCGCCTGGAGGTTAACTGAGGTGTCATCAATCGTCAGAGTACTGATCTCAGCAATCGTCTGAGACGTTGTTGTCCCAACAATTGTGTCAACCTCGCTGACTGTTCCAGTCACCGAGAAATTACCGGCAAGGGTGAGTATTCGGTTACCGATCGAGGCCGCATCAACGCTGACCGCCGTGGTGGCCTCCGTCGAGGTGATAACGTCGTAGCGGTTGTACCCGGAAGTCGTTAAATCAACGGCATTTTCACCGCTGAGCGCTGAAGAAAGGTTGCTCGGGGAATCCTCTAATTGATTGATGGTGTCCGTCAGGGAACCGTCAACCACCAGAAATTCGAGGCCCTTGGAGGCAATCAGTGCCGCGTCTTCGACATCGACGCTGATTTTCGACTCGAGGAGGATCTTATCTCCACTGTCCGCCGCCGCGACTGCGTCTTTTACATCGGTGTAGGCTCCAGCGCCCACCACGCGAACGATCGTGCCATCGAAATCCAGGATCTCTACATTAGAGACGGTATCCTCGCCATCCGTGCCATCGCCCTGCTGATCCCTGATCGTTAACGTATCGTCATTGTTGTAGATAAAAGAGTACCGGCCAGCAGACCCAACATTGCTGGAACTGTACTGCGCGGCATCAACGCCATCGCCGCCGTCAAGGATGTCATCGCCGGCGCCACCCTTCAGCGTGTCATTGCCGGCCAAACCATTAATCGTGTCATCACCCGACCCACCGGCAAGCCCCGTGGTGTCATCGCCACTGGTGCCGGTCAAAAGATCATCAGCATCGGAGGCAATGTAGGTGAAAGCCGGTAAGACGACGCCGCCATCTGTGGTGTTACTTGACTCGATCGGATCAATCGCGCCAGCGATGCCATCTGGCTGGCCAAATGCCGCGGTTTGCAAAATGGTGAGCTCGAGCGGATTACTGTCGTCGACAACAACCTCATCAAGGCCTCTTTGGTCGACAAGATTCTCGATATCAGCGACTGTGAGTGCTTTAATGTTAGCGGCTGAATCGGATAGGACCAGGGTATCGGTGTTGTCATAGACCGAAGCTTTCAGCGCAAGCAGATCAGCGGCACTGCCCGTAACTTCGAATGTACCGGAATTCGACGCACCAACCGAGAGTGTGATGTCTCGCCCGGCACCACCGTCAACCAGCTGGGAAGCCGCGAGGCTGACCTCGTTATCACTGAGGTTGGTGATCTCCTGAAGATCATCAAACGCTGTTTCGGAGAAATCCGCGCCGTTGAGGCTATCCGCCGTGTCCGCGACAACAACCGGTGCATTATCTTTGGCGAATGACAGATTGTTCTCATCAATGGTCTCAAAGGTCTGGACGGTGACGGGCACCTGCGCCATTGCGAAGATCGAGTCGCCCGCATCTGCCGCCGCAACCGCCGCATCAATATCTGTGTATCCACCGGCATCGACAATCCGAACGGTCTCTGTGTTTGAGCCGTCCACGAATTGGACACGTTCAAACCCGGTCAGGGTGTCATTATCGATCTTGAGCTCACCGTCAGATACCGAAACCGTTAACGATGAGCGCGCGCTGGCATAAACGGCGACATCATCCCCGGAACCAGCCTTGAAGGTGCTGCCATCGGCGAAGTTTTCAGTCTCCAAAACAAGCGATTCAGTGCTCGACATTCCGGAGGCGTCGATATTAACCGTGGCCGTAATGCTGACGGCTGCACTAACCGTCAGCGTTTCATTGTCACCGATCAGGGCATCAAGGTTGGTGAGGTCGAAACCTGCGGCGTTGTCGTTGAGGACCAGCTCTTCGATGCCAGTGACATCGATAACGTTAGAAAAGTCGTAAGTGCCCGCCGTGTCCAGGCGAATGGTATCTGTGCCATCACCACCCGAGATCGTGTCGCTGGACAGTTCGTCTGGCGAGTTGTAGACGAAGACGTCATTCCCAGCATCACCAATCAATGTATCGCTGCCCAGACCGCCCTGTAGCTCGTCAGCGACAGAGCTGCCTGTGAGCGAATCCCCGTTCGAAGAACCCGTCAGACTGGAACCGCTCGTGTTGCCAGCGGCCGTCACCGTAAACCCGTTGCTCCCACCGGTTACGGCGGACAAATCGACATTGATCCCGTCATCGACAGTAAGATCGACGTCAGACGTTGAGGCATTATTCGTCGTGGCATTTGTCGCGGTGAAATCCGCCGTCACCGTGGCGTCGACACTCGCCCCGTTGCTGACCTGGAGAGCATCAGACCCAGACAGATCAGTAATCGTGTCACTGCCGAGGTCGATGACAAAGGTGTCGTTACCGGCACCACCGGTTAGCGTATTGTTACCGGCGCCACCCGTGAGCGAGTCATTGCCGCCGCCACCAATAATCGTGTCGTCGCCCGATCCACCGCTGAGGGTATCGCCGCCATCACCACCAGTAATCTCATCCCCCAGCTGCGAGCCGGTGAGCGTCGAGCTGTTGGTATTCCCTGAGGCGCCGATCGTGAAACCGGAATCGCCGGAATCCACCGCAGAGAGGTCAACAGTGACTCCGTCGTTAACCGTTAAATCGGCATTAGCAAGAGCCGCATTGTTCTGCGTAGCGCTGGTCGCTGCAAAGTTCCCACTTACCGTTGCATTAACATCGCCACTGGCATGGACAATAAGTATGTCTTGACCCGACAGATCCGTAATGTTGTCACTGCCCGCACCAATGTGGAACGTATCGTTACCAGCACCGCCTGTATACGTGTCGTCTCCAGCATCAAATACTGCGCCCCCTCCAGAATCGAGAACCCCGAAGGTATCGTCGCCAGCACTGCCAGAAATGTCGTCGCTACCTGCACCACCAAATAGGGTGTCGTCGCCGCTAGCACCTACGATGGCATCGTCACCGGATCCACCCAAGATTACCGTCGGGCCATCGCCTGCAGTAATGGTGTCACCGCTCTCACCACCGCGCAGCAGAGTGATGGCATCGCCAGTGGAGAAATTATCAAAGCCGGTGATCGTGACCGGACCAGTGTCACCCTGGCCATCTTTCGGGCCCTGGATTTCTGCCAGTTTGACTGGCGTACCGTTGTTATCTACGGAAGCAGGGAATGTGATTGCATAACTGCTGCCATCAATAACGCCGCTACTAATTCCGTCGATGTTCAGAAGAGCCCAATTGGCGCTGGCCGCCGAGAGGTCGATGCCAGACTGGTCAATAGTCAGACCATCACCAGCTCCAGAGCCATCCAAATCATTAAAATTAAAAATCCCAACGACATTTTTGTTGTAATCGCCACTTACCGTCAAACCGTCGATGTTAATTGTCGCTGACGGCAACGGCGATGTCGTACCAGCACCGCCCCCAACGGTCTTACCCGTGACTTCAATCCCTCTTTCTGAAGTTACGGTATTCGCCTGGATGCTGGTATCGGTAACGTTAAGCACCCCGGTGAAACCGAAAAGCTTTACCTGCGCATCCAGCGTACTTGCATTTGTCCCGGTCTGGGCATTATCTGCGTTGTCAATAAAATTCGCATTATCAAGGTTAAGCGTGCCGATAACCGGCGTTTCAGCAGAAGAATCGAAGCTATCCTGAACAATGGTGACCAAACCATAGTCATCAAAGTTCTTAATCGTGCCGTTTTCAAACGTTAATGAGTTTAGGGTCGCATCACTATCAACTTTGATGCCGGTATGCGGTAGTGAGACGCTGCCGCTGGTCTTGCTTGTCCCAGTCTCTGATCCCTGGCCGCCGTCCAAGTCAATATTATTAAAACTTACATCGCCGGATCCGCTAATGCTGACCGCCACACCTTCTGTCCCCGTGGGCGCGATGGTGACGTCGCCGTAACCGATGAGGTCAACGGATTTAGAAATGTCGAGGCCTTCATTGTAAGTACCCTCGGCGATATGGATCGTCTCGCCACCGCTAGCTGCGTCGATTGCTGCCTGAATAGTGGTGTAGCCGCCGTTGCCGACGAGCAGCTGAGTCTCTCCCCCAACATTCAGCTTTTCTACGTTGGTAACGCTATTCGTGCCATCGCCGGATGCGCTGATCTCCCAGGCCGAACCGGTATCTGTAATCGTGAAATCAGTGTTGGCAAAAATCGCAGTATCCGTACCGGTCCCGCCATCAAGTATGTCGTTGCCCGCACCACCTTCCAGCGTGTCATCACCCGAACCGCCGGTCAGGACATTACCTGCGCTGTTGCCAACTAGCGTCACACCATCTGTATACAGCGAAGCATCGATGTTGATGGCATCGCTACCGGTGAGGGTGTAAGTGACTAAATCGCCAGCGATATCGTCAAGCTTGATTGTGTCGTCGGCAGAGGCTGCGGTTAGAGCGTCACTAAAGCTGGCAAATGCTTCCGTCAAATTCCCAGAAGCATCAAAGACCGCAAAATCAACCGGATTGATGGTTAGGTTTCCGGTGGTTGTATTACCAGCGGCATCGGTAACGTCAACATCTGCCGTTGTTGACGAGCTCGGAATCGAATTGAGCGTTAAGTCTCCGGATGCGGAGACAGAACCATCAATATTCGTGAAATCATTGGGAGCCCAAGTCCCAACAAAACTAGGATCCCCTACATCAGTTGCTGCGAGGGTGAATGTTTGGGTCCCTGCAGCGCTCCATGCAAGGAGGGTGCTCGAGGTAACCGTCGGCGTGGTGGTATCTAACTCGATCGTTGTCGAGGCCTGCGTCGCTGAGTTACCCGCAACATCATCGACGTCCGCAGTCACCGTGATCGTACCGTCGTCCAGGCTCGTCAGATCCACCTCGTTCTCTAACAACGTCCAGGCACCACCGCTGACCGTCGCCGAGGCCGTAACATCAGTATTGCTGCCATCACTCAAAACGACCGATACCGTCTGACCGTCTTCCGCATCGGTGGAACCACTGACGAGCACATCGCCGGCCTCCGCCGCATTGACTACATCATCGGTTTCGATGGAGCCATCAATACTCAGCGTCGGTGCCGTGGTGTCTAACTCGATCGTTGTCGAGGCCTGCGTCGCTGAGTTACCCGCAGCATCATCAACATCCGCGGTCACCGTGATCGAACCATCGTTCAGGCTCGTCAGATCCGCCTCGCTGCTTGACAACGTCCAGGCACCACCGTTGACCGCCGCCGAGGCCGTCACATCAGTACTGCTGCCATCACTGAAGACGACCGAGACCGTCTGGCCGTCTTCCGCATCGGTGCTACCACTGACCAGCACATCGCTGGCCTCCGCCGCATTGACTACACCATCGGTTTCGATAGAGCCATCAATACTCAGCGTCGGCGCCGTGGTGTCGATGCCCGTCACAGACGCCGTGGCCTCATTGCCCACCGAATCAGCCACCGCCACATCAACGTCCGTTCCTTCCTCAAGCGCCGCGTTGCTAATACGCAGCTCATCCGCCGTCGTATCCAGCGTGAAGTCAGTAGGCAGCGCGGCATCCGCCGACCAGTTCGTGCTGTCATACGACAGCGACACGGTCGAAGTCGTCGAACCGTCGCCATCAGCAACATATTCAACCGTCGCCGTCTCAACATCCGAGTCCGGCAGCGCAACAACAACCTCTCCACCGGCCTGGCTCACCGTCGCCGCAGCAGGCGCCGTGGTGTCGATGTTCGTCACAGACGCCGTGGCCTCATTGCCCACCGCATCAGCCACCGCCACATCAACGTCCGTTCCATCCTCAAGCGCCGCGTTGCTAATACGCAGCTCATCCGCCGTGGTATCCAGCGTGAAGTCACCAGGCAGCGCTTCATCCGCCGACCAGGTCGTGCCGTCATACGACAGCGACACGGTCGAAGTCGTCGAACCGTCGCCATCAGCAACATATTCAACCGTCGCCGTCTCAACATCCGAGTCCGGCAGCGCAACAACAACCTCTCCACCGGCCTGGCTCACCGTCGCCGCAGCAGGCGCCGTGGTGTCTCGCGTTATATCTCCGCTCAGGAGAGAACTGCTTGTCGAATCTGTGCCGTCTGTAAGCTCGCCAGAATCACCGTTGGTGGGAGTGTATGAAATGTCCGTTAAGACCTTGCTATTATCAATTGGAGAAGCAAGATTCAAACGAACTTTATCGCCATCAATGATTTCTGCGCTGTCGACGTCAACTGAGAACGAATCACTGAGTGTCAGCGAAAAATCAGCCGCTTCGGCTGTCCCAGAGAGATCTTGGTCGAAAGTAATAACGACTCGATCGTTGTTGTAAACCGCCTCCGTCATCACGGGCGCCGCCAAAACCACCCCAAACGCATCCCTGGCCTCCTGACTGAATGGCACTGCCGCTCGAGGCGTTGCCGATGCGTTCAGCTCCCAGTTGCCGCCCTGATCCTTGTCGCCAATCAGGCCCGTTGAAGCGAATACGTTAGCCATGGAGTGCTCCGCAATGTTTTCATAAAGGTCTTGCCCTGGGCGTCAGAGCCGGTGTGGCAGGACCAGAAATAAATCTCGAGGGGTTCAGGGCGGGCGGCCGCGGTTTCGGCGTCCACTCGGAAATCGTCTGCTGTCAGCCAGCGGCTACCAATCCGGACGCCGCCGGGGCGGCCATGGCCGAGTAGGTGAAGGCTGGTGACGGTTGGATCATTGAGGAGGGTACGGAGTGGGTCAGCAGGATCTTCGTCGCGCGCTACACAAGCGGGGCTGCGAACAGTGGCGCTTAGACCTTCAAGCAGAACATCAACCCGGTCAACGGATTGGTCGATGATTAACGCTTCACCCATTTTTTTGACATCCATACGGCAGACGCAGCTTCCCTGATTTTCCGGCACCCGGTAATTCGAGATTACCTCAACTCGCTACCTATGACTATCAGAACGCCGCGGGGGTTGCCTGACAAATCCTTACATGCCGACGTCATGACCTCCGCCAGCCGCCGCGGTAGACTATGCCCCATGGTTGATAGCTCCCGCCCCTTCTGGCAACGCAAAACCCTCGCCGAGATGTCCTGGCCGGAGTGGGAGGCACTCTGCGATGGCTGCGGGCAGTGTTGCCGGCACAAGCTCGAGGATGCCGACACCGGCACGGTTCATCCCACGCGGGTGGCCTGCCAGCTGCTCGACACCGACGGTTGTCACTGCACGGATTACGCCAATCGGCATGCCACGGTGCCCGACTGCATCCAGCTCACCCTCGCCGACTTGCCTCGCTACACTTGGCTGCCGACAAGCTGCGCCTACCGCCGTCTCTACAACGGCGAGGACCTGGCCTGGTGGCATCCACTGGTCTCGGGCGACCCGGAAACGGTGCATACCGCCGGGATCTCTGTCCGCGGTAGACTGGTCAATGAACAGGAATTGCCTGCCAGCGCCGAGCTGGAAGACTATCTCGAGGAGAGCCCATGGACATGAGTGCCTACCCGCTGCTGGAAGGGATCGATGAGCCGGCCCACCTGCGCGAGCTGCCGCAGACGCAGCTGCCGCGGCTGACCGAGCAGTTACGTGACTTCCTGCTCAACAGCGTGGCGCGCTCGGGCGGCCACCTCGCCGCCGGGCTGGGAGCGGTGGAGCTGACCGTTGCCCTGCATTATGTGCTCAATACGCCCTACGACCGACTGGTCTGGGATGTCGGCCACCAGTGCTATCCCCACAAGATCCTTACCGGTCGGCGCCAGGAGATCAGCCGCGTTCGCAAGCTCGACGGGCCGGCGGGTTTTCCGGTGCGCGATGAAAGCCCCTACGACACTTTTGGCGTCGGCCACTCGAGCACCGCCATCAGTGCGGCGCTGGGCATGGCGCTTGGCAGTCGCAACCGCGAGGACAACCGCAAGACCTGTGCCGTGATTGGCGACGGCGGCCTGACCGCGGGCGAGGCTTTCGAGGCGCTCAACCACGCCGGCGACGTGCGCCCCGATCTGCTGGTGGTCCTCAACGACAATGAAATGTCCATCTCGGAGAACGTGGGCGCACTCAACAAGACCTTCGCCCGGCTGCTCGCCGGCGGTGTCTACGGCAACATGCGCGCCGAGGCCAAGAACGTCCTCGAGCGCATGCCCGGGCCCATGCGCGACTTCGCCAAACTGGCCGAGGAACACGTCAAGGGGATGCTCGTCCCGGGGACCTTCTTTGAGGAGCTGGGCTTTCAGTATTTCGGCCCCGTCGACGGTCATGACGTCGACGAGCTGGTGACCGTGCTCGAGCGGCTTCGCGAAATGGATGGCCCGCGCATCCTTCACTGCGTGACCCGCAAGGGCAAGGGCTACGCCAAGGCCGAGGCCAATCCCATTGCCTATCATGGCGTGAAGGCGTTCGACCCGGCGGCGGGGCTCAAGGCGTCCACCGGCAGCGCGCCCCTCACCTACACCGACGTGTTCAGCCAGTGGCTCTGCGACATGGCCGAACAGGAGCCCCGGCTGTGGGGTGTCACACCCGCCATGCGCGAGGGATCCGGCCTGGTGGCGTTTGCCGAGCGTTTCCCCGACCGCTACCTGGACACGGCCATCGCCGAGCAGCACGCCGTGACGCTCTGTGGCGGACTGGCCTGCGAGGGCGAAAAGCCGGTACTGGCCATCTATTCCACCTTTCTGCAGCGCGGTTACGATCAGCTCATCCACGATATCGCGTTGCAGAATCTGCCCGTGGTCTTTGCTCTGGATCGGGCCGGACTGGTGGGCGCCGACGGTGCCACCCATCACGGGATGTTCGACTTCAGCTACATGCGCTGCCTGCCCAACGTGACGGTGATGGCGCCGGCGGACGAGCGCGAGTGCCGCCAGATGCTCTCCACCGCCGTTGCCATCGAGGGGCCGGCGTCGGTGCGCTATCCCCGCGGTGGCGGGCCGGGCACCGTGCCGGAAACCACCCTCGATACCCTGCCCGTGGGGCAGGCGCAGATCCGGCGTCGCGGCCAGGGCATTGCCCTGCTCGCCTTCGGGACCATGGTGGCGCCCGCCGAGACGGTGGGTGAAGAGCTCGATGCCAGCGTGGTCAACATGCGCTTTGTCAAACCCCTCGATGAGGCGTGCATCCGCGAAATGGCCGAGACCCATGAGGCCATCGTCACCCTCGAGGAAAACATGGTGGCCGGCGGCGCCGGGTCGGCCGTCGCAGAGGCGCTGGCGCGGCAGGGACTCAAGCCAGCGCTGCTGCAGATCGGTCTGGGCGATCATTTCGTCGATCACGGCGAGCGGGATGAGCAGCTTGAGCTCGTGGGTCTGGATACCGCCGGCATTCGCCAGCGGATTAACGATTGGCGCAATCGCACGGTTGCGAGTCCGGCCACCAGTGAGTAGTGTCAGGCGGCTGGAACAGCCCTTTCCCCAACGCCGCCGCGCTTCGACATGTCAGGGCCATGTCACGGAAGCTGCGGCTTGCGGATATTCATGAATCAGAAATCCAGTTACACCTACGACGAACTCCTGGCCTGCGGTCATGGCGAGCTCTTTGGCCCAGGCAACCCACAGTTGCCCGTCCCGAACATGCTCATGTTCGATGCGATTACCCAGATCGATGATCACGGTGGCGGCTACGGAAAAGGCCAGGTCGAGGCCGAACTCGCCGTCAAGCCCGATCTGTGGTTTTTTGGCTGTCATTTCCCGGGGGATCCGGTCATGCCCGGCTGTCTCGGTCTGGATGCACTCTGGCAGCTGCTGGGCTTTTATCTGGGCTGGATCGGCGGCGAGGGCAAGGGCCGCGCCCTGGGCTGTGGCGAGGTCAAGTTCACCGGCCAGATCCTTCCGGACAACGCACGGGTCCACTACCACCTCGACGTCAAACGGATCATCCGGCGGCGCCTCAACATGGGCATTGCCGACGGCCTTGTCACCGTCGATGGCGAGGAGATCTATCGCGCCATGGACCTGCGCGTCGGTCTGTTCCAGAATCCCCAAAGCAACCTCTAAGGGAGTCGAAACGTGCGGCGAGTGGTAGTCACCGGCATGGGCATCGTCTCTTGCCTGGGCAACGATGCGGCAACAGTCACCCAGGCCCTGCGACACGGGCGCTCGGGGATCCGCTTCAGTGATGAGTACGCCGAGCGCGGTCTGCGCAGCCGGATCGCGGGGCAGCCGGATATCGACCTGGATGCCGCCATCCCGCGTCGCGCCCGTCGTTTCATGGGCGACGCCGCCGGCTATGCCTATGTGGCCATGCAGCAGGCCATTGATCAGGCGGAGCTGCCAGACTCGGTCGTCTCGGATCCGCGCACCGGGTTGATTGTCGGTTCAGGCGGTGCGTCCACGGAAAACGTCGTTCGCGCCGCGGATATCCTCCGCGAGCGCGGCGTGCGCAAGATCGGCGCGTTTGCGGTGCCCAAGGTCATGGGCAGCACCACATCGGCCTGTCTGGCGACGCCGTTCGCGATCAAGGGCATCAACTACAGCATTTCCTCGGCCTGCGCGACCAGCGCCCACTGCATCGGCGCGGCCATGGAGCAGATCCAGCTCGGCAAGCAGGACGTCATGTTCGCCGGCGGCGGCGAGGAAGAGCACTGGAGTCTGACCATGCTGTTCGACGCCATGGGCGCGCTGTCCACCGGCTACAACGACACCCCCGAGCGGGCATCGCGGCCGTTCGACCGCGACCGTGACGGGTTTGTCATCGCCGGCGGCGGCGGCATGCTGGTGCTCGAATCCCTCGAACATGCCGAGGCGCGGGGCGCCACGATTCTTGCCGAGCTGGTGGGCTATGCCGCCACCTCGGATGGCTACGACATGGTGGCGCCCTCGGGCGAAGGCGCCGAGCGCTGCCTGAGCCAGACACTGGAGATGGCTGGCATCAATGCCGAACGGCCCGTGGACTACGTCAACGCCCACGGCACCAGCACCCCCGCCGGTGATATCACCGAGCTGCGGGCGCTGGAAGCGGTGTTCGGCGATCAGCGCCCGCCGGTCAGTTCCACCAAGTCCCTGACCGGCCATTCTCTGGGCGCCGCTGGCGTGCAGGAGGCGATCTACTCGCTGTTGATGATGCAGGAAGGCTTCATTGCCGGGACGCTCAACGTCGATCATCTCGACACCGACGCCGGCGATTACCCCATCGTGACCGAGACGGTTGAGGACCGTCGCCTCGATCGCGTCGTCAGCAACAGCTTCGGCTTTGGTGGCACCAATGCCAGCCTTGCCTTCGAGCGCTTTTCATGAGGCACCCGACAGCCGTCGCCAGAGCGTACTGCGGCTGATTCCGAGCTGACGGCAGGCGGCGGTGCGATTGCCGCCGCACTGCTCGAGAACCCGATGAATTGACGCCATGTCGTCCACCGCTGCCCTGGGTGGGGCTGAGTCGCTGAAAAGCTCGGGGACCAGCCCCTCGAGTCGCGCCTGATCCATGGACCCCGATTCGAACGCCGGGGCAAAGATGGCGAGCCGCTCGATCAGATTCTCGAGTTCGCGGATATTGCCCGGCCAGTGATAGCGCCGGCAGGCCGGCATGACCTGCTCAAGCAGTGCCGGCATGGCGCCCGCCCGACCCTGGCGCTCAAGCGCTCGAGCGGCGATGCTGCCAGCGAGCGCCGGCAGATCATCAAGGCGATCCCGCAACGGCGGCACATCAAGGCGCAGGATATTGATGCGGTAGTAGAGATCCTGCCGGAATGCCCCCTCTGCCACCGCCGCCGCCAGATCCCGATGAGTGGCGGCAATGACCCGCACGTCCACCGGTGTCGGCTGGGTGGCACCCAATCGAATCACTTCATGCTCCTGGAGAACCCGTAACAGCCGGGTCTGAAGCGTCAGCGGCATTTCGCCGATTTCATCGAGAAAGATCGTGCCGGTATGGGCCGACTCGAAAAGCCCCGGCTTGCCGCCCCGCCGCGAGCCGGTAAAGGCGCCCTCCTCAAAACCGAACAGCTCGCTCTCAAGCAGCGTCTCGGGGAAGGCACCGCAGTTGAGGGCGACAAAGGCATGCCCGCGCCGGGCGCTTGCATTATGGATGCCCTGGGCCAGCAACTCCTTGCCGGTGCCGCTTTCGCCCAGTATCAGCACAGTGGTGTCGGTGCCCGCATACTGCTCGGCCAGCGTGCGCGCCTCGCGCAACGGTCGTGACTCGCCAATCATCCCCTCCAGCTCGTAGCGGGCGGCAAACTGCCGCGGCTTGTTGGTTGAGCGCAGGCTCCGATCCACCCGTTGGATGGTCGCCGAGTCCTGGACCGTCACCACTGCGCCGGTCTGCACGCCTTGCTCGCGGATCGGGATGCGATTGGTGACCACCGTCCGGTTGCCGATGCGCTGGACGCCGCCCAACTCGGTGACTCCGTGCTCGAGGGTGTCCTGCAAGGCGAGCTGGCTTGCCACCTGACTCAGCCGCCGGCCCTCAACGTCGCCGGCGTCCACGCCCAGCAGTCGCGCCATGGCGGGATTAAACGACTGCACCCGCTCATCCATGTCGACCGCTGCCACGCCCTCCTCCAACTGCTGGAGGATGGTATCGAGACGCTCCCGGCGGGCCGCCTCAATGCGCCCGATGCGGCTGATCTCGATGGCACTGTCGAGCGCCTGTTCCACGGAACCCCGCGAGTACACGAACACCCCTGCCAGTCCGGCCTGTTCGGCAAGATCCGTGACCAGCCCCGGCCCGATGATCGCGCCCACGCCGCGGCTTGCCAGCTCGCTCACCCGGCGCTGGGCGTCAGCGGCGGTCTCATAGGCGTAATGGGTCAGCTCCAGACCAAAATGCTGATTGAATTCAATCAGTTCAGGATAAGTCGTACCATGCGTGATCAAGGCGATGCGCCGCGATGATCGGCGTGCCGTTGCCAGTGCACTGAGCACATCAAAACCGGTCAGGGTGACAAGGATCACCGGCAGCGACAGATGTCGGCGCAGAAACGCGCCGTTGGAGCCGGCGGCCACCACCGCATCCACGCCCCGAGTCTGTTGATAGCGACGGATCTCCGCCAGCGCATCATCAAAGCCGCGGTCGACGATATGCACATCGGCCTGCGCCGCATAACTCGGAACGATGACGCGGAACACTTCCTTGAGGCGGCTGAAGCCGACCGCCAGGATGACCGGCCGGCTCTGCCCGCGGACAGGCTGATCTGTCATTGCTCCTCCACGCTCGTTCCGGCGGGAACGTTTCATGATTCGTTTCAGAGTATTTCAGTCGAACAGCAATTGAAACACCTCGACACGGGCGCCAACGCGCCGATCATCGATAAAAACCTGCGGAAACCGCCGCTTACAGACGATGGCCGATGCTTCTGAAACGACTGGCACGCGCCTTGCAAACGTAACCATTAACACAAAGGAGGAGTCCCGCCATGTCGACAGCATCCGAGTCGCCCGGTCGCCGCTTTCGCGCCGCCGTCGAGAACGAAAGTCCCCTGCAGGTGATCGGCGCCATCAATGCCTATCACGCCGTTATGGCCACGCAGGTCGGCTATAACGCGTTGTATGTCTCTGGCGGCGGCGTTGCGGCAGGCTCCATGGGTCTACCCGATCTGGGGATCACCACCCTTGATGACGTGGTCACCGACGTCAATCGCATCACCGATGCCGTCGACACGCCGCTGCTGGTGGACGCCGATACGGGCTTTGGTGGCGCGTTCAATATCGCCCGCACCGTGCGCTCGCTGATCAAGGCCCGGGCCGCTGCCTGCCACATCGAGGATCAGGTCCAGACCAAGCGCTGCGGCCATCGGCCCGGCAAGGCGATCGTCTCGAAACAGGAGATGGTGGATCGCATCAAGGCGGCGGTGGACGCCCGGACCGATCCCGATTTTGTCATTATGGCGCGCACCGATGCCCTGGCGGTGGAGGGCCTGGACGCGGCCATCGACCGCGCCGGCGCCTATATCGAGGCCGGGGCCGATATGCTGTTCCCCGAGGCCATTACCGAGCTCGACATGTATCGCGCCTTCAGTCAGGCGGTGGATGTGCCGGTGCTCGCAAATATCACCGAATTTGGTTCGACGCCCTTGTTTGACCGCGAGGCCCTGGGTGGTGCCGGCGTCGGTCTGGTGCTCTACCCGCTCTCGGCGTTTCGGGCGATGAACGCCGCCGCGCTTGATGTCTACCGGCAGGTCCGCGCCGACGGCACCCAGGCCGGCGTGGTCGACAAAATGCAGACCCGCGCCGAGCTGTATGAATTTCTCGACTATCACGCCTACGAGGCAAAGCTCGATCAACTGTTCAGCCTGGAGAATGGCCATGAGTGAGACACCGTCAGCCCCCAAGCCCAAGAAATCCGTCGCCCTTTCCGGCGTGACCGCCGGTAACACGGCGCTGTGCACCGTCGGCCTGACCGGCAACGACCTGCACTATCGCGGCTACGACATCCTCGATCTGGCCGAGGGCTGTGATTTCGAGGAAACCGCCTATCTGCTGGTCCACGGGCATTTGCCCAATGCCGGCGAATTGCGCCGCTACAAGGCCGAGCTCAAGCGCCTGCGCGGCCTGCCCGCGCCGGTGCGCACCGCCCTCGAAGCGCTGCCCGCCGCCACGCATCCCATGGACGTCATGCGCACCGGCGTGTCGGTGCTCGGCTGCTGCCTGCCCGAGAAGGACGACCACAACGAGGCGGGCGCGCGCGCCATCGCCGATCGGCTGCTCGCCTCGCTCGGTTCAGTGCTGCTCTACTGGTATCACTTCAGCCACAACGGCCGGCGCATTGATGTCGAGACCGATGACGATTCGATTGGCGCCCATTTCCTGCACCTGCTGCATGGCGAAGCGCCGTCGGCGGTCTGGGAGCGCTCGATGCACACAGCGCTCACACTCTACGCCGAGCACGAGTTCAACGCCTCGACGTTTACGGCGCGGGTGGTCACCGGCACCGGCTCGGACATGTACTCGGCAGTGACCGGGGCCATCGGCGCACTGCGTGGCCCCAAGCATGGCGGCGCCAACGAGGTGGCCTTCGACATCCAGCAGCGTTACCGCAGCGCCGATGAGGCCGAGGCGGATATTCGCGAGCGAATCGCCAACAAGGAAGTGGTGATCGGCTTTGGCCACCCGGTCTACACCCTCAGCGATCCGCGCAACGAGGTGATCAAGCGCACCGCCCGCGAGCTGACCGAGCGCAATGGCAACACCCGGCTTTTTCAGGTCGCCGAGCGCATCGAATCGGTCATGGCCGACGCCAAGAAGATGTTCCCCAACCTGGACTGGTTTTCGGCCGTTGCCTTTAACGCCATGGACATCCCGACGGCGCTTTTCACCCCGCTGTTCGTGATCGCGCGCACCAGCGGCTGGGCGGCGCATGTCATTGAACAGCGTCAGGACAACAAGATCATCCGGCCGAGCGCGAATTACATCGGCCCCGACAATCTGACGTTCGTGCCGCTTGCCGCGCGCGACTGATCCATGAACCACGGAGATCACCCCATGACCCATGCCGACTCGGTAATGACCGACATCGTTGACTACGTCAAGGACTATCCCATCGATCGCGATGTGGCCCTTGAGACCGCCCGCAACTGCCTGATCGACACCCTGGGTTGCGGTCTCGAGGCGCTGGAATATCCGGCCTGCACCAAGCTGCTGGGCCCGATGGTGCTCGGCACCACGGTGCCCAATGGCACCCGGGTGCCGGGCACGCAGTTCCAGCTCGATCCGGTCCAGGGCGCCTTCAATATCGGCGCCATCATTCGCTGGCTGGATTTTAACGATACCTGGCTGGCCGCCGAGTGGGGCCATCCCTCGGACAATCTGGGCGGCATCCTGGCCACCGCCGACTGGCTGTCGCGCACGGCCGTTGCCGAGGGTCGGCCACCATTGACCATGCGCGAGGTGCTCATCGCCATGGTCAAGGCCCACGAGATCCAGGGCGTCATCGCGCTCGAGAATTCCTTCAACCGCGTTGGTCTGGATCATGTGGTGCTGGTCAAGGTGGCCACCACCGCCGTGGTCGCCGATATGCTCGGTCTCTCGCGCGAAGAGACCCTGAACGCCGTCTCCCTGGCCTGGGTGGATGGGCAGTCGCTGCGACCTATCGACATTATCCCAATGCCGGCAGCCGCAAATCGTGGGCAGCCGGTGATGCAACGGCGCGTGGTGTGCGCCTGGCGCTGATGGCAAAGACCGGCGAGATGGGCTATCCCACGGCGCTGAGCGCGCCGACCTGGGGCTTTTATGATGTGCTGTTCAACGGGCAGCCGTTCTCGTTTCAGCGCGGCTATGGCAGCTATGTCATGGAAAACGTGCTCTTCAAGATCAGTTTTCCCGCCGAGTTCCACGCCCAGACCGCCGTGGAAGCGGCCGTCACGCTGCATCGCCGGCTGGCCGAGATGGGCCGCTCGGCGGCGGATATCAAGCGCATCAGCATCCGCACCCACGAGGCCTGCATCCGCATCATCGACAAGCAGGGACCGCTCAACAATCCCGCGGATCGCGATCACTGCGTGCAGTACATGGTGGCCGTGCCGCTGCTGACCGGGCATCTGACCGCCCGCGACTACGAGGACAGCGCCGCCGCTGATCCGCGCATCGATGCCCTGCGCGAGAAGATCGTCTGTGTCGAGGACGCCGGCTTTACGGCGGACTATCACGACCCGGCCAAGCGCTCGATCCCGAACGCCCTGACCATCGAGCTCAACGACGGCACGCGGCTCGACGAGGCCGTTGTGGAGTATCCCATTGGCCACAAGCGGCGTCGCGAGGAGGGGATCCCCCTGCTTGAGGACAAGTTCCGGACCAATCTGGCGCGGCGTTTTCCGGCCCGCCAGCAGCGCGCCATCCTGGATGTTTCGCTGGATCAGGAACGCCTCGAATCAATGGCCGTGCACGAGTATGTCGATCTCTATGTGATCTGACAGCGACACAATAAAAGCGGGAGGAGAGTCCCCATGCATTATCAGGACGTCTATGCGCAGTCCGTGAACGACCCGGAACGGTTCTGGCGCCAGGAGGCCGCGCGGCTCGACTGGTTCAAGCCGCCCGAGACCATTCTCAGCCGCGATGAGCAGGGTCATGACCGCTGGTTTGCCGGCGGCGAGCTCAACATGGCGCATCTGGCGCTCGATCATCACGTCAACGCCGGACGCGGCGGGCAGACCGCCGTGATTCACGACTCGCCGGTGACCGGGCAGAAACGCCACATCAGCTATGCGCAGCTGCGCGACGAGGTGGCCCGCTTTGCCGGTGGCTTGCGCGAACTGGGGGTTGAAAAAGGCGACCGGGTGGTCATCTATATGCCCATGATCCCCGAGGCGCTGGTGGCAATGCTCGCCTGTGCCCGGCTGGGCGCCATTCACTCGGTGGTCTTCGGCGGGTTTCAGCCCCACGAGCTGGCGCTTCGCATTGATGACGCCAAACCGCGGGTACTGGTCACGGCCAGTTGCGGGATCGAGGTTGCGCGGGTTCTGGCCTACAAGCCGCTGGTGGACGCGGCGCTCCAGGCCTGTCAGCACCCGCCCACAAGCACGGTGGTGTTCCAGCGCCCCGAGTGCGAAGCGGCGATGCAGACCACGGGATCACCCACCCGGGACGTCGACTGGAATACGCTGATGCGCGACGCGCACGCTGCCGATCCCGTCCCCGTGGATGCCACCCACCCGCTGTATGTCCTCTATACCTCGGGCACCACCGGCAAGCCCAAGGGCGTTGTCCGCGATACCGGCGGCTACGCCGTGGCGCTCAACTTCAGCATGAAGGCGATCTACGACCTCGACCCCGGCGATGTCTTCTGGACGGCCTCGGACGTGGGCTGGGTCGTGGGCCATTCCTACATCGTCTATGCCCCGCTGATTCGGGGTTGCACGACGGTGGTCTACGAAGGCAAGCCCGTTCGCACCCCCGATGCCGGGGCGTTCTGGCGGGTCATTGCCGAGCATCGCGTCAAGGCATTCTTTACTGCCCCCACCGCGTTTCGCGCGGTCCGCAAGGAAGACCCGGACGCCCGCCTGATGGCCGGGCATGACCTGTCCTCCCTCAAGGCCATCTACCTGGCCGGCGAGCGGCTCGATCCGCCCACCTACGGCTGGATCAAGGCCATCGCCGAGCGCCCGGTCATCGACCACTGGTGGCAGACCGAGACGGGCTGGGCGATTGCCGCCAATCCCATGGGCATCGAGCCGCATCGCGAGAAAAGCGGGTCGGCCGCCCTGCCCGTGCCGGGCTATCGCGTCGAAATCCTGGATGCACGGGGTCAGCCGCAGCCGGCCGGCACCCAGGGCAACATCGCCCTGCGCCTGCCCCTGCCCCCCGGTTGTCTGCCGACCCTGTGGGAGGACGACGCGCGGTTCCGCTCGTCCTATCTGCAAGCCTTTCCCGGTTACTACGACACCTCCGATGGCGGCTATATCGACGAGGACGGCTATCTGTTTGTCATGGGCCGCATGGATGACGTGATCAACGTCGCCGGCCACCGGCTTTCCACCGGCGAAATGGAAGAGCTGATCGGTCATCACCCGGCGGTCGCCGAGTGCGCCGTGGTGGGTGTCGCCGACGAGCTCAAGGGCGAGATGCCCATGGGCTTTGTGGTGCTAAAGGAAGGCCAGACGGTGGATCCGGACGAGCTGGAGGCGGCGCTCAAGTCCGTGATCCGCGAGCAGATTGGTGCCATCGCCAACCTGCAGGCGGTCGCCGTGGTGGACAAGCTGCCCAAAACCCGATCCGGCAAAATCCTGCGCAAGTCCATCCGGCAGCTCACCCGCGAGCGCGATGTGCCGGTGCCCGCCACCATCGAGGATCCCACCAGTCTGGAAGCGATTCGGGACGCGCTGGAGGCGGCCGGCGTGGGTCAGTACGCCGACTGAGCGGGGTCAAGTCGGCGGCGCCGGCGCGGGGACGCCTGACTCAGGCCAGGTGCCGCCCCCCGTCGAGCCCGATCCGGCGACCGGTGATGTAGGGATTATCCAGCAGAAACTGCAGGGTCTGCACCGCCGCGGCCTCGCCCGGGGCGATCCCCAGCAGGGATTTCTTCAGGGTTTTCTCGCGGTAGGCGTCGCTATCGCCCTCGTTGAACATGATCAGCGACGGGGCAATGCTGTTGACCTTGACCCCGGGTGACAGCAGCCGCGCGAAGGACAGCGTCAGGTTATCGAGAGCCGCTTTGCTGGCGGCGTAGGCAATGTGCTTGGCGCTGCCCTTTTCCACGACATAATCGGTCATATGGACGATATCGGTCGGGGTATCGCTATTCTCGAGCAGATGCCGGCAGGCCAGGTTGATGCGATAGGGCGTGGTGCAATGGATCTGCATCATGGCGGCCATCACGTCGGCCGGCTCGGTGTCCGGGCTTTCGGGCATCCAGTCCGAGGCGTTATGGATGATCGCCCGCAGCGACGACGTTTGCGCCTTGAGCGTGTCGACAAACGCATCAACCCCTGGGTTGGTGGCGAAATCGGCATGAATGCAATGGGCGCCGGCCTGCGCCAGGCGATCCACCGCGGGCCGGTGGGTGCGGTAGGTTGCAATCACGGGAATGTCCCGCTCGAGGCAGTGCATCGCGAAAGCAAGCCCGATGCGCTGGCTGGCACCGGTGACAAGGATGGGCGCGGTCATTGCATGCTCCGGCTGATGGAGATGGTGCCCGGAGTGGGACTCGAACCCACACGGCCTAAGCCCCGGGATTTTAAGTCCCGTGCGTCTACCTGTTCCGCCATCCGGGCGGATAGATGGAGGCTAGGGCCGGAATCGAACCGGCGTTCACGGCTTTGCAGGCCGCTGCATCACCATTCTGCCACCTAGCCATAAAAAACCCCGACCGTGACCGGTCGGGGTCGCCTGTATGGAGCGGGAAACGAGATTCGAACTCGCGACCCCAACCTTGGCAAGGTTGTGCTCTACCAGCTGAGCTATTCCCGCGTCACAGCCCGATATTCTAGTCGGGGCGCTGAATGTGTCAACCCTGCTCGACCCGATCAAGCGTCCGCATTGCCGCCGACAGGTACAGCACCATCGAGTACAGCGTCAGCCCGGCGGCGACATAGAGCATTACCAGCCCCACCGGCCAGGTGGGAATGCCCTCGATCTGGTGGCGATAGAGCAGGAACACGATGGCGACCATCTGCAGGGCTGTCTTGACCTTGCCGGTCATGCCCACCGCGACACTGGCGCGCTGGCCCAGCTCGGCCATCCACTCACGCAGCGCCGAGACCGCAATCTCGCGCCCGATGATGACTGCCACGGGGATGGCCACCAGAGCGGTCGGCGACTCGACCAGGACAATGATCAGCGCGATCGCCACAATCAGTTTGTCGGCCACAGGATCGAGGAAAGCCCCGAATGGCGATGCCTGATTCCAGCGTCGCGCCAGAAAGCCGTCCAGCCAGTCCGTCACGCTGGCCAGTGCAAACACGAAGGCGGCCGCTCCGTTCGCCCAGGGCGCGGGCAGCAGAAACAGCAGACCCAGCACCGGGATCATGACGATCCGCAGCCAGGTCAGGATATTCGGGAGCGTCATTTCCATGATTGCGAGCCTACCATCGCCTGAGTGTCAGCCATTCAAGTGCCCGTGAATCCGCTCGGCCAGCGCGGTGCTGATGCCCTGTACGCGGGCCAGGTCCTCAACACCGGCCCGTTTGATCCCCTTGAGCCCGCCGAACTGCTTCATGAGCGCCTGACGCCGCTTCGCGCCCAGCCCCGGGATTTCCTCCAGACTGGACTGCTGACGGGCCTTGCCGCGCCGGTTGCGGTGCCCGGTGATCGCAAACCGATGCGCTTCGTCGCGGACCTGCTGCAAAAGATGCAGCCCCGGTGACTCCGGTGCAAGGCGAATCTCATCGGAGCGCCCCGAAACCAGCAGCACCTCTTCGCCGGGCTTGCGGCGTGGGCCCTTGGAGATCCCCACCGCCAGCACCCCCTCAATGTCGAGCGAGTCGAGCACGGCCTCTGCCTGGCGCAGCTGGCCCAGCCCGCCGTCGATCAGCAGCACATCGGGGGCGGTGCCCTCGCCGTCTTTCAGGCGCTGAAAGCGCCGCTCCAGCGCCTGATGCATGGCGGCGTAGTCATCACCCTCGGTAATGCCGTCGATGTTGAACCGCCGATAGTCGTCCTTGATCGGGCCTTCGCGGCCCATGACAACGCAGGACGCCACCGTGGCCTCGCCGCGGGTGTGGCTGATGTCAAAGCATTCCAGGCGCTCCGGGATCTCGTCGAGTGATAGCGCGCGCTGGATGTCGTCAAAGCGCCGCTCCATGAGGGCCTCGCCACTCATCCGGGCACTGAGCGCGTGATCGGCGTTGCGCTGGGCCATCTCCATCCAGCGCCGCCGCTCGCCGCGCAACCGGGCACTGATCCGCACCCGATAACCGGCGTCGTTGCTCATCGCCTCTTCGAGGATCTCGCCATCGGCCAGCTCGTGGCTGATCAGCAGCTCGCCGGGCGGCGACTCGCCCAGATAATGCCGCGCGATGAAGCCATAGAGGATTTCCTCGGGCGTGGTCTCGGGGGGGGTGCGCGGGAAATAGGTCTGATTGCCCAGGTTCTGACCATCGCGAATCACGAACACCTGCACACAGGCCAGATTTTCTCGCAGTCGGCAGGCGATGACATCGACATCACCGCGCGCCCCCGAGACGTACTGACGTTCCTGAATGCGACGCAGGCTGGTGATGCGGTCCCGCAGCCGGGCCGCCTGTTCAAAGTCCTGATCCTCGGCCGCCGCCTCCATGCGCCGGACCAGCTCGTCGACCACCTCGTTGCTCTGCCCCGAGAGGAACATCTCGACGTGGCGGACATCCCTGGCGTAGTCCGCCTCGCTGACATACCCCACGCACGGCGCCGTGCAGCGGCCAATCTGATACTGCAGGCACGGCCGGGTGCGATGGCGGTAGAAACTGTCCCGGCATTGCCGCACTGGAAACACCTTCTGCAGGTGATTGAGGGTCTCACGCACGGCGCCGGAGGACGGGAATGGGCCAAAATAGCGCCCCTCGCCGCGGCGCTGGCCCCGGTGAAACCCGAGTCGGGGAAAGTCCTGCTGGGTTGAGAGGTAGATGAACGGATAGCTCTTGTCGTCACGCAGCAGAACGTTATACCGCGGCCGATGCTCCTTGATGAGATTGTTCTCGAGGATCAACGCCTCGGCTTCGGTATGGGTAACGGTCACCTGCAGATCCGCCACCTGACCGACCAGTGCCTGGGTTTTGGCGTTGTGCGCGCCCTTGCGGAAATAGCTGCTCACGCGGCGCTTGAGGTTGCGCGCCTTGCCCACGTAGATCACCGTCCCGGCGTCATCGAACATGCGATAGACGCCGGGTGCCGTCGGCAGCGTCTTGAGAATCGGATCCGGATCGAATGCGTTGGTCTGGGTCATACCCCCTATTCTAGCGCGCCGTGGGGCTTTGCCGTATCGTCCGGCGGGCATGAATGAATCGATTGTGTCCTGCCACCCCGATGCCGGTACGGTACGCCCGCTCACCGGCCTTTATCGGGACATGGACCTGCCGGATCACGGTCGCGGCGGTCCGTTTGTCTACACCAACTACATTGCAAGCCTCGATGGGCGTATCAGCGTGCCCGCGGCGACGGGCGGTCAGAAGGTGCCCGATCGCATCGCCAATGCCCGCGACTGGCGGTTGTTCCAGGAGCTCGCCGGGCATGCCGACCTGCTGCTGAGCTCGGGCCGCTATCTGCGCGAATTCGAGGCCGGCACCGCCCAGGACAGCCTGCCGGTGGGCACCGACGCGGCGTTTAGTGACATCCACGTGTTTCGCGCGCGCCAGGGACTGGCCCCGCAGCCTGATGTGGCGGTGCTCAGCGGCCGTCTCGACTTTGCCGTCCCGACCCGCCTGCTCGAACAGGGCCGGCGGGTGATCGTGATGACCGGCGAGGCCGCGACGGACGCCCGGGTGCAGGCCCACGAACGCGCCGGTGTCGAGGTCATCGCCCTGCCCCAGGGCGAGCAACCCGGCGGCAACGCATTGGCGACAGGCCTCACCCGCCTCGGCTATCGGCGCATTTACGCCGTCGCCGGCCCCTATGTGATGCACACCCTCCTCAGTGCCCAGCTGCTCGACGCGCTCTTTCTGACCCGCGTGCATCGCATTATCGGTGGCCACCCGTTTGCCAGCCTCTGCGAAGGCGACCTGTTGCCCGAAACCGGCGATTTTCAGCTGACATCGATGTATCTCGACGCTCAGGGCCCCGGGGGCTGCAGCCAGACGTTCAGCCGCTACGACATCGTGCCTGCCGGTTAATCCGCGCCGGGAATGCCCCCCGCGGTCAACGCCTTCGGATCCAGCAGCCGCTCGAGCTCATCATCGGCGAGGTCCGTCATCTCCCGGGCAAGCTCCATCAGCGGCCGGCCCTCGGCATAGGCGCGCTTGGCGATCTTTGCCCCCAGCTCATAGCCAATCTCGGTATTCAGTGCCGTGACCAGAATGGGGTTGCGGCCAAGCGCGGCTTCGAGGCGCTCGCGGTTGACGCTGAAGCCGGCCACCGCCCGATCCGCCAGCGCGCGCGACGCATTCGCCAGCAGCGTGATGCTCTGCAGCAGGTTGTGTGCGACCACCGGCAGCATGACGTTGAGCTGAAAATTGCCCGACTGGCCGGCCACGGTGATGGTGGTGTCGTTGCCGATGACCTGGGCCGAGACCTGTGCGACGGCCTCCGGGATCACCGGATTGACCTTGCCGGGCATGATGCTGCTGCCAGGCTGCAGCGCCGGCAGGGCAATCTCGCCCAGACCCGCCAACGGCCCGGAATTCATCCAGCGCAGATCGTTGCTGATCTTCATCAGGCTGACGGCCACGGTTTTCAGCTGACCCGACAGCTCCACGGCGGCGTCCTGGGTGCTCAGGGCCTCGAAGCGGTTGGGCGTGGGATGGAAGGACACACCGGTGCGCCGGCTGAGCGCCGCCGCCACCTCGTCACCAAACGCGGCGCGCGCGTTGATGCCCGTGCCCACGGCCGTCCCGCCCTGGGCCAGCGCGCGCACCCGCTCCATGGCCGAGCGAACCCGCGCCTCGCCCTGACGGATCTGAAACGCCCAGCCACCGATCGACTGACCGAGGGTCACCGGCATGGCGTCCATCAGGTGGGTCCGACCCGTGGTGGTCACCTCATCAAGGTCCTCGGCGCGGCGCTCGAGCGTTGTGGCAAGGTGATCCAGTGCCGGGAGCAGTTCCTCGGCACAGGCAAGCGTCGCCGCCACATGAATCGCGGTGGGGATGACGTCATTGCTGCTCTGGCTCATGTTGACGTGGTCGTTGGGATGCACCGTCGCGCCCAGCGACTGGGTGGCCAGTCGAGCAATCACCTCGTTGGCGTTCATGTTGCTGCTGGTCCCCGAGCCGGTCTGGAACACATCGACAGGGAACTGCGCGTCATGCTCGCCCTCGGCGACGCGCTCCGCCGCCTGGGTGATGGCGCCGGCGATGGCGGTATCGAGATCCCCCAGGGACTCATTGGCCTGCGCGGTCGACGCCTTCACCAGACCCAGGGCCTGGATGAAGCGCCGCGGCATGGGCAGTCCGCTGATGGCAAAGTTGTCGACGGCGCGCTGGGTCTGGGCGCCGTAGAGGGCATCCATTGGCACCTGCAGCTCACCCATGCTGTCCGATTCAGTCCGAAATCCCTGCTCACTCATCATCATCTCTCCGGTTCTTGTAAACTGTCTGTTCAATTTAAAGCGCGTTGGAGCCCATGGAACTCAGTCAGCTTACCGCCATTTCCCCCATCGACGGTCGCTATGGCCGCAAGACCGAGGCCCTGCGCTCGCTGGTCAGTGAGTACGGGCTGATCCGCCATCGTGTCCTCGTCGAAGTCGAGTGGCTCAAAGCGCTTGCCGCCGAAGATGCCATCGCCGAGGTGCCGCCCCTTTCCGACGGCGCAGCGCGGGCATTGACCCGCATTGCCACGGACTTTGACGAAGCGGATGCCGAGCGGGTGAAGGCCATCGAGGCGACCACCAACCACGACGTCAAGGCGGTGGAATACTTCATCAAGACCGCCATGGCCGAGCATGCCGAGCTTGCTGCGCTGACCGAGTTCGTGCATTTCGCCTGTACATCCGAGGACATCAATAATCTGGCCTACGCGCTGATGCTGCGCCGTGCGCGCAATGATGTATTGCTGCCGGGTGCGGATCAAATCATCCAGCGTCTGCGCGCCCTCGCCCACGCCCATGCCGATGTGGCCATGTTGGCCCGCACCCACGGCCAGCCCGCCTCGCCGACGACTCTGGGCAAGGAGTTTGCCAACGTGGCCGCCCGCCTGCAGCGCCAGCGCGACCAACTGGCAGCGGTACCGATCCTCGGCAAGATCAACGGCGCCGTGGGCAACTTCAACGCCCACCTGAGCGCCTATCCGGCCGTGGACTGGCCACGGTTTTCAAAGCATTACGTTGAAAACCTCGGGCTTGACTACAATGCCTACACCACTCAGATCGAACCCCATGACGGCATCGCCGAGCTGTTCGATACGCTGGCGCGGTTCAATACGGTGGGGATCGATCTGGTCCGCGATCTATGGGGTTACATCGCCTTTGGGTATTTCCGTCAGCGCACCGTCGAGGGCGAGATCGGCTCATCCACCATGCCCCACAAGGTCAATCCCATTGANTTTGAAAACGCCGAAGGCAACTACGGCGTCGCCAATGCNCTGCTCGAGCATCTNGCCCGCAAGCTGCCGGTATCCCGCTGGCAGCGGGATCTGACCGACTCCACCGTCCTGCGCAATGTCGGGGTGGGGATTGCCC
>P_1C_Liq_2_UnCtyDRAFT_1000011_pt1 | contig 31155 bp, 31 predicted proteins | sample Pon1CUnioCityCA_3_FD_10238 | JGI IMG/M metagenome (IMG submission 10238) | reverse complement strand
TGGATGCTGACCAGGATCGGGTCGTGGTCATTCTCGACATCCAGTCCCGGAAAGACCACGCCCTCGGGGGCATCGATCTGTGACAGGTGGATTGAGTCACCAACATCCAGCTGAGCGATATCGACATCGATCGAAGTCGGTAGATCGTCCGGCAGGCACTCCACGTCGATCTCGATCAGGTCATGATGCACCACGCCATTGTTCTGCTTGACGCCGATGGCCTCGTCCTGGTGCAGCAGATGGATCGGGACCTGCTGGCGCATCTTCTCGCCGGCCTTGATCCGCAGCAGATCCATATGCGTGACCAGCGGCTTGAAGGGGTGGCGCTGAAGATCCTTGAGGATCGCCTTCTCGGTGCGCTTGCCCTTGACCTTGATGTCGAGGATCTGGGAAAAGAACGTCTCCTCGCGCATCAGGCGCAGGACCTGCTCCTCGTCAAAGGATAACGACACGGGTTTTTTACCCGCCCCGTAGAGGATGCCCGGCACCCGCTTGGCACGACGCAGGCGGCGGCTCGCACCCTTGCCCTGGTCGTCGCGTACGGCGGCATCCAGTTTCAGTTCAACACTCATTGCAGTTTTCTCCGTCAAGGCCCCCGCGACCAGGGGCGATTGGGACGATCAGTCGACGAACAACTCGCTGACCGACTCGTCGTTATTCACCCGCCGCATGGTCTCGGCGAGCATTTCCGCCAGCGATAGCTGACGAATCCGGTCACTGGCCTCGGCGGCGGGGGACAGCGGAATGCTGTCGGTGACCACCAGTTCGTCCAGATGACTGTTTTCGATGCGCTCAATGGCCGGTCCCGACAGGACCGGGTGGGTGATATAGGCCACCACGCGGCCGGCGCCCCGCTCCTTGAGCGCGGCCGCGGCCTGGCAGAGCGTGCCAGCGGTGTCGATGATGTCGTCGACAATAACGCAGGTCTTGTCCTGGACATCGCCGATGATGTTCATGACCTCCATTTCATTCGCCCGCGGCCGGCGCTTGTCGATAATGGCGAGGTCCGCATTGTCGAGGCGCCGCGCGACGGCCCTTGCGCGCAGGACACCGCCGACATCGGGCGAGACCACGATCTTGTCGGCATGGGTCTGGCGCCAGATGTCCCCCAGCAGCACCGGCGAGGCGTAGACGTTATCGACGGGGATGTTGAAAAAGCCCTGAATCTGGTCGGCATGGAGGTCAACGGTGATCACGCGGTTGATCCCGGCGGTGGTGATCATGTCAGCGGCGAGCTTGGCGGTAATCGGTACGCGCTGCGATCGCTGCCGACGATCCTGACGGGCGTAGCCATAGTAGGGAACCACGGCAGTGATGCGGGCCGCTGATGATCGCCGCAGGGCATCGGCAATGACCATCAGCTCCATGAGATTGTCGTTGGTGGGCGCACAGGTCGGCTGGATGATGAACACGTCATGACCGCGGACGTGCTCGTTGATCTCGACCTGGACCTCGCCGTCGCTGAAGCTGGTGACCACCGCGTCGCCAAGGCGGGTCTTGAGGTGCGAGGCCACGGCTCGGGCGAGATCCGGATTGGCGTTCCCCGCGAACACCATCATGCTTCCGTTTTCCATGGCGTGTGCACCCTGCTGCTGATAAGTGGCTGGGGCGGCAGGATTCGAACCTGCGCATCCGGGGATCAAAACCCCGTGCCTTACCGCTTGGCTACGCCCCATTTGATGATGCCTGCTGCGCTTCGAGCCGATCGAGCAGCGGCGAGCGATTGGCTGCCCGCGTCACCCAGACCGTCCCGCAATCACTGACGCCCCTCCGCGCTCGCTCAGCGGCCCCGCGATCGTCAAAACAGGCAAAAAGACACCCCCCCGTGCCTGTGAGCCGCGTTGGGCCATACGCTGACAGCGCATCGACCGCGCTCGCGACCGCCGGATAGAGCCGCCGGACGGTCGCCTCGCAATCGTTGCGCAAGGCCACCGTTTTAAAGCCGCGTATTGTTATACGCTCAGTATGCCGTGTCAATTTGGGATCGCCGAACACGGCCGCGGTGCTGACCTCGACCTGGGGATCGACGAGCACCAGCCACGGGCAATCCGCATCCAGTGCCGTCAACCGCTCCCCCACACCTTCTCCCCAGGCCCCCCGGCCGCGGACAAAAGCCGGTATGTCGGCCCCCAGATCCAGACCAATGGCTTCAAGATCAGCCCCACTCAGACCACACCCCCAAAGTGTGTTGAGGGCCACGAGCGTGGTGGCGGCATCCGACGACCCTCCTCCCAGGCCGGCGCCGGCGGGGATGCGTTTATCCACGTGGATATGCACGCCGGCCCGGTAGCCGCTGCGGGCCTGCAGGGCGCGGGCGGCGCGGACCACCAGATCATCCGCCGCCGGCAGCCCCGCAACGCCGCCTTCACGAGTGATCTCCGGGGTATCGGTGAGCGTAAAATCGAGCCGGTCGCAGGGCTCAATGAACTGGAACAGGGTCTGGATCGCGTGATACCCGTCCGGCCGCCGGCCAACGATGTGCAGAAAACGGTTGATCTTGGCCGGCGCCGGCCACCCCGACGATCGAAGGCTCATCCGCCCGGCGCCCAGTTGCGGACCACCATGCGGATCGATGTCTCCGCCTTTGTCACTGCCACACGCCCCGGCAGCGAGTAACCACTCACCGACTCGAAGTTTTCGTAAGTCACCCGCCAGCCGCCCTGACGAATCACGCCCGGACGCCCGGCATCATCCAGCGTGACGCGCCCCTCAAGCCACGGCACCGGCTGGGCGGTGACCCAAAAGCGCAGAAAACCCACCGGCAGGTCATAACCCGTGACCGCTCGCACCAGCTCGCGCGGGCTCTCGGCGCGGTAGCGTTCACCATCGGCGGTGCGCACCGTCACCCCGTCGGCGGCACCGCTGATGCGCAGGCTGCCGGCACCGAACGCACCCCGCAGGTCGATGCGATAGGCGGCCTCATCCTGGCGCCAGGTCACCGACGCGGTGGCGCCCTCTTCGCCCAGGCGCAGCGATGTTCGACCATCGAGCTGCCACTCGGCCGGGGCCGGCGGCGGCGTCCAGTCGGTCAGTCGCACGCTGTCGTCGCTCGCCTCGGGCGCCGGCGGCCGAACCGCGCAGCCGGTTGCAAGCACGCCCAGCAACAGCCCCGCCCCCAGAGCGGCGAGGCGACGCCGTGTGATCAATTCAATCGCTCCATGGTCTCCTCCAGCACCGGATGGTCACCGCGGCCGGACAAGGCCGCCTGCCAGACCGACTGCGCCTCATCGCGCCGCCCCAGCATCCAGAGCACCTCACCCAGATGCGCCGCGATCTCCGGGGCGCCGCCGGTCATTTCGTGGGCACGCCGCAGGTACTCCAGCGCCGCTTTGGGCCGGTCCTGGCGGTAGGCCGCCCACCCCATGCTATCGATGATCGCCGGCGATTCGGGACGGATTGCGTAGGCCTTCTCGATCAGATCCGCGCCTTCGTCGATGCGCGACGTCTGATCCACCAGGGTATAGCCGAGGGCGTTGAGGGCCTCGGCATGGGTCGGATCATCACGAATGATGCGACGCAGATCGGCCTCTGCGCCGGCCAGATCATCCGTAGCAATCCGCGCCATGGCGCGGGCATAACGCAGTTCGGCATCCGCCCCGCGCCCCTCGAGGGCACGGTTGTACACCTCGAGGCTTTGCCCGGTCCGGCCAAGACGGCGCAACAGTCGGCCCTCGAGCAACAGACTCTGGCGCGTCGCGGACGCGGAGCCGGCGCGGAGCCGGCGCAACGCCGTCAATGCCAGTTCATCGGCCCCGCTTCGCAACGCCAGCACAATGGCGGCATTGAGCATTCGCGGCTGTGTCGCACCCGTATCGACCAGCCGCCCGAACTGCTCGAGTGCCGCCGTCTCGCGGCCGCGCTCGAGCAGCGCCTGGGCATACTCGAAGCGCAGGGACGTATTATCGGGGGACGTCTCGAGCAGCTCGGCAAAGATGGCGAAAGCGGCGTCGGGCCGCTCCAGCGCCAACAGGGCGTCGGCGCGCAGCAGGCGCGCATTGCGCGAGTCCGGTTGCCGATCGAGTGCCTGATCGACCGCTTCGAGGGCAACGCGGGGCTCATCACGATCAATCGCCACCCGGGCCAGGGCAAGCCGGGCAGCCCGGGATTGCGGCAGGGCGTCGGCGATCGCCGCCATGACCTGCAGGGATTGCGGGGGCAGCGCCCGATCCGACAGGCGCCGGGCAAGGCGATCGATCACCACATCGCGCTCGCCGGGGTCATCCGGCAGGCTTTCCAGCAGCCGCGCCGTCGCCCCGTCGGCATCCCCGTCGCGCAGCCGCACCAGCCCCTGCAGGCGCAGCGCGTCACCACTGTCGGGAGCGAGTTCAACCCAGCGAGCCGTCAGACGCCCGGCGGCGGGCAGGTCATCGGCAAGCAATGCCAGCTGCGCGCCCCGCTCCACCGCGGCGGCATCGCCAAGGCGCCCGCCGACCCGATCGTAGAGGCGGCTGGCGCGGTCCACATTGCCCCGCGCAGCGGCGAGCTCCGCCGCCATCACACCGGCGAGCGGCGCGGTGTCGACAGGCTCCATGGCCGCCTCGGTGTTGTCCTTGACGGGGACGCAGGCCGTTAGCAGGGCAACGGCCAGAAAGCCGCCCAACCCCCGCCGCCAGCGGGCCCATGGCCATTCTAGAGTCGCGAACCTTTTCATCGACCCCGTATCCTACTTGTGTTGAGGCAATGCTGCCCTACAATCTGCCACATTCCAGTCAACCGGATCCCGATGCCAGTCGTCACCCTGGGGCTCAACCACGAATCCGCACCGCTCGCCGTCCGCGAGCAGGTCGTGTTGTCGGCGGACACGCTGGACAGTGCACTGTCCGCGCTCGCCGCGCGCCCCGGTGTGCGCGAGGCCGCGGTCCTGTCGACCTGCAACCGAACCGAAATCTACGCGGTCCTTGCCCCCGAGGCCACGCCGGCCATCCTGCATCGCTGGCTGGCCCAGCAACAGGACCTGGATCCGGACTGGCTGAATCCCTACCTGTACACCTTTGAAGGCCGTGACGCCGTTGTCCATCTCCTGCGGGTGGCCGCGGGCCTGGACTCGCTGGTGCTGGGCGAGCCGCAGATCCTCGGTCAGGCCAAACTGGCCTATCACTCCGCGGCCGGCGCCGGGTTGCTGGGTCAGATCCTGGATCGTCTCTTCCAGCACGCCTTTTCGCTCGCCAAGCGCGTGCGCACCGAGACAGCCATTGGCGCCCATCCGGTGTCGGTCGCGTTTGCCGCCGTCACTCTGGCCCGCCAGATCTTCGATCGACTGGACCGCCGGCGCGCGCTGCTGATTGGCGCCGGGGAAATGATCGAACTCACCGCCCGGCACTTCCGCGAACAGGGCATGGGCGAGCTGGTTATCGCCAACCGCAGTCGCGAGCGGGCAGAGTCGCTGGCAAGCACCTGTGGCGGCCGCGCCCTGGGGCTCGACGAGCTGGATACATTCCTGCCCCGCGCCGACATCATTATCTCGTGCACCGCCAGTCCCGAACCGATTCTGCACTACGATCAGATCCGGGCAAGCCTGCGCCAGCGCCGCCACGAGCCGGTGTTCATGGTTGATCTGGCGGTACCTCGGGATATCGAGACCCGCATTGACCAGCTCGAGGACGTCTACCTGTACACTGTCGACGATCTCCGCGATGTCATCGACCGCAATCAGCGCAGCCGCGCGGCGGCCGCCGATGAGGCGGAGGCGCTCGTCCACGAGCAGGCCGACCGGTTCATGGACTGGGTGCGCACCCTCGATGCGGTCAGCGCCATCCGGCGCTTTCGGCGCCATGGCGAGCGTCAGCGCGAATACGCCCTCGAGCAGGCGCGCCGCGAAATAAGCGCCGGCCAGCCGCCGGAACAGGTGCTCGAGGCGCTGGCCCATCGCCTGACCCGCAAACTCCTGCATCTGCCCACGCTGGGTCTGCGTGAGGCGGCCCGCAGTGGCGATCCGGAAACCATCCGGCAGAGTCGTCGCATGCTGGGCATCGACGAAAGCCGGGACGACGACGAATGAACGACAACCTGCGCCGTAAGCTCCAGAGCCTTCTGGAGCGTCACGAAGAGATCGAGCAGCTGCTCGCCGACCCTGAGGTGATCGGCGACAACCGCCAGTTCACCCGACTCTCTCAGGAGTATTCGCGGCTTGAACCGCTGGCGGCCACCCTCACGGCATTCGAGTCGGCGGAAACCGATCTGGCCAATGCCCAAGAGCTGGCGGAGGACGGTGACGAGGGCATGCGGGTGCTCGCCGAAGAAGAAATCGACAGCGCCAACCGCCGCCTCGAGTCGCTTGAGCGCGATCTGACGCTGCTGATGATCCCCGAAGACCCCAACGACACCCGCAATACCTTCGTCGAGATCCGTGCCGGGACCGGCGGGGACGAGGCCGCACTGTTTGCCGGCGATCTGTTGCGCATGTATCTACGCTATGCCGAACAGCAGGGCTGGCGGACTGAAGTTCTTAGCGAAAGCCCTGGCGAACAGGGGGGCTATCGCGAAGTGGTGGCCCGCGTCGCGGGTGATCGGGTCTATTCAAAGCTCAAGTTCGAATCCGGCGCCCACCGCGTCCAGCGCGTGCCCGCCACCGAGTCCCAGGGCCGCATTCATACCTCGGCCTGCACCGTCGCCATCCTGCCGGAAGCCGCGGAAATCGATGAAATCGAGGTCAATCCCGCGGATCTTCGCGTGGACACGTTCCGGGCCTCGGGCGCCGGCGGGCAGCACGTCAACAAGACGGATTCGGCCGTGCGCATGACGCATCTGCCCAGCGGCGTGGTCGTGGAGTGCCAGGAAGAACGCTCTCAGCACAAGAATCGGGCAAGGGCCCTGTCACTGCTACAGGCGAGGCTCATGGATCAACAGCGGGATGCCGCAGCGGCCGAGCGGACCGAAACCCGGCGCCAGCTGGTGGGCACCGGCGATCGATCCGATCGCATCCGCACCTACAACTTTCCGCAGGGCCGGGTCACCGATCACCGGATCAACCTGACCCTGTACAAGCTGGAGTCCATTCTGGCCGGCCACCTCGAGGTGGTGATCGACCCACTGATCAACGAGCATCAGGCCGATCAACTCGCCGAACTGTCAACCGACCCGTAAACCCGGCGCCGGCGATCAGGCGACCCGCTGTTTCTCGCGGATCTCCTCGAGGGTCTTGCAGTCGACGCAGAGCGTTGCCGTGGGCCGGGCCTCGAGCCGGCGAATGCCGATCTCGACCCCGCATTCATCGCAATACCCGTAGTCGTCCTTGCGGATCCGCTCGAGGGTCTTGTCGATTTTGCGAATCAGCTTGCGCTCGCGGTCGCGGGTACGCAGTTCGAGGGCGAATTCCTCTTCCTGAGTCGCCCGATCGGCCGGATCGGCGTAATGATTGGCGTCATCACGCATGTGACTGACCGTGCGCTCCACCTCTTCCTGCAGCTGCTGTTTCCAGGCACCGAGAATGGCCTCGAAGTGCGCCAGCTGGGCCTCGCTCATGTAGGCCTCATCGTCGGCGGGCTGATAGGGCTCGATGCCACGTACTGGCAGAGAAGCATTGTCGGTCATGGTTACCTCCATTGGCTCGACCGTTTATTCAACTGCGCGCGGAGCGGTCGGTCAAGCGCGGTTTGTCCTTGACGGGCTCAGGCGATTCGCGCCTGAAGCGGTTGCGAGAGCTTTTCCGCGGCATCGCGCAGCACGCGCTCCGTGGTTGCCCAGTCGATGCAGCCATCGGTGATGGAGACGCCATACTCGAGGGCCGACGGATCGTCGCCGAGTTTCTGTTTGCCCCAGCCGATCTGGCTTTCGATCATCGCGGCAACAATCGACCGATTCCCTTCGACAATCTGATTGACCAGATTATCCATGACCAGTGGCTGCAGCGCCGGATCCTTGTTCGAGTTGGCATGGCTGCAATCCACCATCAGGCAGGCCGACAGCCCTTCGTCCGCCAGCGCCTTTTCGCACAGCGCGATGCTCACCGAATCATAGTTCGGCTGGTCGCCGCCGCGCAGCACGACGTGGCCATAGGGGTTGCCGGCGGTGCGGATAATGGCCGAGCGGCCATCATGCTGGGTGATCCCCAGAAAACTGTGCGGGCTCGCCGCCGAGCGCATGGCGTTGATGGCCACGTCCAGACTGCCGTCGGTGCCGTTCTTGAATCCGACCGCCGTCGACAGGCCACTGGCCATTTCGCGGTGGGTCTGTGACTCGGTGGTGCGGGCCCCGATGGCGGTCCAGCTGATCAGGTCGCCCAGGTACTGCGGCGTGATCGGATCAAGCGCCTCGGTGCCGGCAGGCAGCCCAAGCTCCGCCAGATACAGCAGCAGATCGCGGGCGCGCCGGAGCCCCTCCTCAATATCGAAGCTGTCGTCCATGTAGGGGTCATTGATCAGGCCCTTCCAGCCCACGGTGGTGCGCGGCTTCTCGAAGTAGACCCGCATGACGATGAACAGCGAATCACTGAGCTCATCGTGGAGTGCCTTCAAGCGTCTCGCGTAGTCCTTCGCGGCGTCGAGATCATGGATTGAGCAGGGTCCAACCACGACCAGCAGGCGCGGATCCTTGCCGTCGAGAATGGCCTCCACCGCAGTGCGGCCGGCCTCGACGGTCTCCTTGCCCGACTCGGAAAGAGGCTGCCGCGCCTTGAGCTCGGCGGGCGTGGGCAGCGGATCCTGGGCCCGGACGTTCAGGTTGTCGATGGGGGTCTCACTCATGGCGTGTCGATCTCACTGTCAGAATGGTCATCATCGGTACATGGTAGCCCGGCGACCGGATTTTCTCCACGCCCGGGGCTGCTCACGGCCGCAGTCTGCTATCCTTGATGATCATTCCGTAAGGTTCAATCGTCATGGCTATCGATCGCAAATTACTCGATATTCTTTGCTGCCCGGTGACCAAGCAGCCGGTACACGGGCTGGGACGACGCGAGCTCAAGGCCCTGAACGAGCGCATCACCGCGGGCGACGTCCACTATCAGGACGACACCCCCGTCGAGACGCCGCTCGAGGAAGGCCTGATCACCGCCAATGAAGAGCGCATCTACCGGGTCGATGACGGCATCCCCGTGATGCTCGAAGAGCGCGCCATCAACGTGCGGGCCGCCGATCTGAAGTGACCGGGGCGATCAGTCTGGCCGAGGCGCAGCAGCGCGGGCGACGGATGCTTGACGCGGTCAGCGCCAGCGCCGCCGTCGACGCGGACTGGCTACTGGGCGCCGCTACCGGGCAATCCGCCGCGCAGCGCCGCGCCCATCCCGAGCAGCGCATGAGCGAATCGGCCTGGCGGCGCTATCAGGGGTTGCTTCAGGGGCGCTACCGGGGCGAGCCGGTGGCCTACCTGCTGGGTCGCTGCGGCTTCATGGACTTCGAACTGGTGGTCACACCGGACGTGCTCATTCCGCGTCCCGAAACCGAGCATCTGGTCGAGGCGGCCCTCGAGTCCCCCGCCGCGCGGGTGCTCGAGCTGGGCACGGGCAGTGGCTGCATCGCCATTGCGCTGGCCCGGGCCTGGCCGGCTGCCCGCATCGATGCCACCGACCAGTCGGCCGAGGCGCTGACCGTGGCCACCCAGAATGCGGCGCTGCTTGGCGTTGACAACCTCCGCCTGCGACGGGGTGACTGGTACGAGCCGATCGGCACCGCCCGCTATGGCCTGATCGTGGCCAACCCGCCCTACATCGGCGCCGCCGAGCCGGAACCGGACCAGGGCGATGCCCGCTTCGAGCCCCGCGCGGCGCTGCGCGCGGACGAATCGGGTCTGGCCGCGCTGCGGGTCATCATCGAGGGCGCGACCGCCCATCTCGAAGACGCCGGGTGGCTCTGGCTCGAACACGGCTTCGCTCAGGGACCAGCGGTGCGGGAGTGCCTGGCTGCCCAGGGTTTCGAGGCCATCGAGACACGCCGCGATCTGGCCGGGCACGAGCGGGTCAGTGGCGGCCGCCGGGGCGCGGACGGCCATGAATGACGAGCAGCTGATCCGCTACAGCCGGCAGATCATGGTGCCGGGCCTGGATCTCGAAGGACAGGAACGGCTGCTGGCCAGTCGCGTCCTGCTGGTCGGCGCCGGCGGCCTGGGCTCGGCGGTGGCGCTCTATCTAGCCGCCGCAGGCGTGGGCCATCTCAAGGTGGCGGATTTTGATCGCGTCGAGCTCACCAACCTGCAGCGGCAGATCCTCCACGGCACGGCGGATATCGGTCGCCTGAAGACCGACTCGGCCCGCGATCGCGTCGCCGCACTCAACCCGGAGATCACCCTCGAGCCCATCGAGCAGTCACTGGATGCCGATAACCTGCCGGCACTGGTCGACGATGTGGATCTGGTGATCGATGGCTCCGATCGGTTCTCGACCCGCTTTGCGGTCAACGCCGCCTGCGTGCGGGCCCGTCGTCCCCTGATCGCCGGCGCCGTCATCGGCATGGACGGGCAGGTGGCGGTCCTGCGACCTGATCTTCAAGGCCCCTGCTACCGCTGCCTGTACGCCGATACCGGCGAGGAGACCCTGGGCTGCAGCGAAACCGGAGTACTCGGCCCTCTGCCCGGCGTGATCGGCAGTCTGCAGGCCGTGGAGGCCGTCAAGGTGCTGACCGGACTGGGAGAGCCGCTCAATCATCGCCTGCTGATGGTCGACGCGCTGGATCAGCGCTGGCGGCGCATCGAGTTGCGCCGCGATCCGGCCTGCCCGGTCTGCGGCAGCGCAGCGGATCAGTGCGACTGACGGCTGTCGGGTGAGCGATTGGCCGGGTCGGTGAACATCGCCTCGACGTCCACGGCGTCAAATCGATAGGGCTCGTTGCAGAAGTCGCAGTGCACTTCCACCCGCCCCTCGGCCTTCAGGGTTTCGCGCATCTCCGCCTCGCCAAGCCCCTCCAGCATGGCCGCCACCCGCTCTCGAGAGCAGCGACAGCGAAACCGGAACGGCATCGGATCGAACAGCCGGATGTCCTCCTCGTGGAACAGGCGCCGAATGACCTCGCCCGGTGCCAGTTCGCGCAGCTCCGGACCGGTAATGGTAGCCGCCAGCTGATCGGCCCTTGCCCAGGCATCGGCATCGCCGGCGGCCGCGTCGCTGGCGGGCAGCCGCTGGATCAGCATGCCCGCTGCATGCCCCTCGCGGGCGGATAGCCAGACGCGGGTGGGGAGTTGTTCGGATTCACTAAAATAGTGCTCCAGCGCTCCGCCCAGACTGCCGCCGCGCAGATCCACAACACCCTGATAGCGCTCGCCGTCCTTTTCGGGGTCGATGGTAATCGCCAGCGTCCCCTGCACGGCCTGCTCATCAAGCGGAACATCGGCGGGCACCCGGTCGCCGGTCCGGGCCATGGCGCGCAGCGATCCGTCGCTACTGGCCTGGACCAGCAACAGCCGAAGCGGCCCGTTTGCCTGCAGCTGCAGCGTCAGATCGCAGGGCGACTTGAGCGTTGCGGCCAGTAACGCCACCGCTGCCAGGCCTTCGCCAATCAACCGATCGACTGCCGGCTCGTGTTCGGTACGCCGGGTGATGGCCGCAAACGATTCGTCGAGCTGGACGACCTCGCCCCGCACGTCCGCGTTTTCAAACAGAAATCGGTGAAGCCGATCAGTCATCGCGTATCAACCGTCCAGCCGGCGTTTGAGGATCTCGTTGACCTGCTGCGGATTCGCCTTGCCACCCGAAGCCTTCATCACCTGACCGACAAAAAAGCCCATCAGTTTCGTCTTGCCGGCGCGGTACTGCTCGAGCTGTTCGGGATTGGCGGCGATTGCTTCCTCGACCATCGCTTCGATCGCGGTATTGTCGGTGACCTGGCGCAGGCCGCGGGCATTGATGACGGCGTCGGCATCGCCCTCGCCGTCCCAGATAGCCTCGAACACCTCCTTGGCGATCTTCCCGGAGATGGTCTCGTCGCGGATTCGCAGCAGCAGGCCCGCCAGCGTGGCGGCATCGATCGGGCTCTGGGTGATCTCGAGGCCGGCCTTGTTGAGCGCCCCGGACAGCTCGCCCATCACCCAGTTGGCCGACAGCTTGGCGTCACCCGCGGCGGCCACCACCGCCTCGAAGTAATCGGCCAGCTCGCGTGACCCGGTGAGCACACCGGCATCATAGGCGGACAGGCCGTAGTCGCGCTGGAACCGCTCGGACTTGGCATCGGGCAGTTCGGGCAGCTCGTCACGCACCGCGTTGATCAGCGCCGGCGTGATCTCCAGCGGCAACAGGTCGGGATCGGGAAAGTATCGATAGTCGTGGGCCTGCTCCTTGCCCCGCATCGACCGGGTTTCCCCGCGGTCAGGGTCGAACAGCCGGGTTTCCTGGATCACCTCACCGCCCTCCTCGATCAACTCGATCTGACGCTCGATCTCGAAGTTGATGGCGCGCTCGACAAACCGGAACGAGTTCAGGTTCTTGAGCTCGGCACGCGTACCAAAGCGGGTTTCGCCCACCGGCCGCACCGAGACGTTGGCATCACAGCGGAAACTGCCTTCCTGCATGTTGCCGTCGCAGATCCGCAGGTAGCGGACCAGCGAGTGCATCTTTTTCATGTAGGCCACGGCCTCCCGGGCCGATCGCAGCTCGGGCTCCGAGACGATCTCGAGCAGCGGCGTACCCGCGCGGTTGAGGTCGATGCCGGTCATCCGCGCAAACCCCTCGTGAAGACTCTTGCCNGCATCCTCCTCAAGGTGCGCACGGGTCACGCCAATCCGCTTGCGGGTGCCATCGTCCAGCTCGATNTCGAGGTGACCCGTGCCCACTACCGGCAGCTCATACTGCGAGATCTGATAGCCCTTGGGCAGATCCGGGTAGAAGTAATTCTTGCGCGCGAACACCGAGCGGCCCGCGACTTCAGCATCCAGCGCCAGCCCCAGACGAATGGCATAGTGGACGGCCTGCTCGTTGAGCACCGGCAGCATCCCCGGCATGCCCAGATCGATGGCTGACGCCTGGCGGTTGGCCTCGGCGCCATAGGCGGTCGGCGCGCCCGAGAAAATCTTGGTCCGGGTGGCGAGCTGCGCATGCAGCTCGAGCCCGATCACTGCTTCGAATTGCATATCCGCTACTCCTCCACCACCGGCCGCTGCCGATGCCAGTCGGTTACCTGCTGATACCCGTGGGCGGCGCCCAGCAGCCGGCCTTCATCGAAATGATTACCGATGAGCTGCAGCCCGATGGGCCGGCCGCCACCGAATCCTGCGGGCACGGACAGCGCGGGAAGACCCGCCAGATTGACGGCGATGGTGAAGATATCGGAGAGGTACATCTGCACCGGATCATCGGCCTTCTCGCCCAGCGGGAACGCCGTGGACGGAGCGGTGGGGCCGGCAATGACATCCACCGACTCGAACGCTCGGGCAAAGTCCTGCTGCACCAGCCGACGCACCTGCTGGGCCTTGTGGTAATAGGCATCATAGTAGCCCGCCGACAGCGCATAGGTGCCCACCATGATCCGGCGCTTGACCTCCTCGCCGAAGCCCTCGCCGCGGCTGCGCTTGTACAGGTCCTCCAGATCGGCCGGCGCGTCGCAGCGATGGCCGTATCGGACCCCATCGAATCGTGACAGGTTGGACGAGGCCTCCGCCGGCGCGATCACGTAGTACACCGGCACCGCCATACCGGCGTTGGGCAGGGAAATCTCCCGAACCTCGGCGCCCGCGTCGCGCAGGGCCTGAGCGGCCGCGTCGATGCCGCTCGAGACCTCGGCATCGACGCCCTCCGCCTCGATGAATTCGCGGGGCAGCCCGACCCGCAGACCACGCAGATCGGTACCCACCATCTGCGCCCGGTAATCCGGCACGGGTCGATCGACACAGGTGGAATCGCGGCGGTCGAAACCGGCCATGCCCTCGAGCAGAATCGCCAGGTCCTCGGCGCTCGAGGCCATGGGGCCGGCCTGATCCAGACTCGAGGCAAAGGCGACAATGCCGTAGCGCGATACCCGCCCGTAGGTGGGCTTGAGGCCGCTGATCCCGGTCAGCGCCGCGGGCTGGCGAATGGAGCCGCCGGTATCGGTGCCGGTGGCCGCCGGCACCAGGCCCGCCGCCACGGCGGCCGCCGAGCCGCCCGACGAACCGCCCGGCACGGCCTGGCGGTCCCAGGGGTTTTTGACGGCCCCGAAATAACTGGTCTCGTTGGACGAGCCCATGGCGAACTCGTCCATGTTGGTCTTGCCGACGCTGACCGCGCCCGCCGCCCGCAACTGCTCGACGACGAAGGCGTCATAGGGCGGCACGAAATTCTCGAGCATGCGGCTGCCACAGCTCGTGCGAACGCCGTCGGTGCAGAAGATATCCTTGTGCGCAATGGGGATGCCCGTCAGCGGTCCGGCCTCGCCGCGGGCGCGGGCGGCGTCCGCCGCTTCGGCCTCGGCAAGCGCCGATTCGGGGGTCACCGTGATAAAGGCGTTGAGGTCGGCCGCCTGCCCGATGCGCTCGAGAGCGGCACGGGTCAGTTCGACACTCGAACACTCGCCGCGCTCAAGGGCCGCGGCCAGTCCGGCAATGGTGTGATCATGCATGCTGATTACTCGATAACGCGGGGAACGAGGTAATGGCCGTCCTCGGTCGCGGGCGCTATGGCCTGGAATCGCTCGCGCTCGTCGGACTCGGTGGGTTCGTCAGGCCGCAGGCGCTGGGTCATCTCCAGGGGGTGGGCGAGCGGCTCGACCCCCTCGGTGTCGACGGCACCCAGCTGCTCGACAAAATCGAGGATCTCGGAGAGATTGCGGGCGTACGCCTGACTGGCCGGTTCACTAAGAGACAATCGCGCCAGATGGGCGATCTGGCCGACTTCATTCGCGTCGATGGGCATCGTCAATTACCTGACTGTCGGATCGTTAAGCGATTAAAACTACCATAGGCCGTATCTTGCCCAAACCCCCGCCGGTTGGTAGATTGAGCCGTCTTTTCAACGCGTCTGGAATTCTTCATGTTCAAGGGCATACGGGGTATTTTCTCCAACGACCTTTCAATCGACCTCGGTACCGCCAATACCCTGATCTATTCCCGCGGCCAGTCGATTCTGCTCGACGAGCCTTCGGTGGTCGCCATTCGCCAGGATCGCGATGGCGGCCCCAAGACCATCGCCGCCGTCGGACGCGAAGCCAAGATGATGCTCGGCCGCACCCCGGGGACCATCAAGGCGATCCGGCCCCTGAAGGACGGTGTCATTGCCGACTTCACGGTCACCGAGAAAATGCTGCAGCACTTCATCAAGAAGGTTCACGAAGCGCGATTCTTCCGCCCCAGCCCGCGGGTGCTGGTGTGCGTGCCCTGCGGCTCCACCCAGGTCGAGCGGCGCGCGATCCGCGAGTCCGCCGCCGGGGCCGGCGCCCGCGAAGTATTCCTGATCGAAGAGCCCATGGCCGCTGCGATCGGCGCCGATATGCCGGTTGGCGAGGCGCGCGGCTCGATGGTGCTCGACATCGGCGGCGGCACCTCGGAAGTGGCCGTCGTGTCACTCAACGGCATCGTCTACTCGGCATCGGTGCGCATCGGCGGCGACCGCTTTGACGAGGCCATCGTCAATTATGTGCGACGCAACTATGGCATCCTCATCGGCGAGTCCACCGCCGAACAGATCAAACAGCAGATCGGCCAGGCATTCCCGGGTAACGAGGTCCGCGAGCTCGAAATCAAGGGTCGCAACCTGGCTCAGGGCATTCCGCGTAGCTTTACCCTGAACAGCAACGAAATCCTCGAAGCCCTGCAGGAGCCGCTCTCGGGGATCGTTGGCGCGGTCAAGACAGCGCTTGAGCAAACGCCGCCCGAGCTTGGCGCCGACGTCGCCGAGCGTGGCATCGTGATCACCGGCGGCGGAGCGCTGCTGCGCAATATCGATCGGCTGCTCATGGAGGAAACCGGACTGCCGGTGGTACTCGCCGAAGAACCACTGACCTCGGTGGCACGCGGCGGCGGACGGGCACTTGAGCTCATGGACGAAAAAGGCGCGGATCTTTTCACCAGCGAGTGATCGCGCCTGCTCCCGTGTAACCGGCACAGTGTTTCACTGGAGGCTGCAGGACCATTAAACCGCTTTTCTCACAGACGCCATCCATTACCGCCCGGCTTGTCCTGGCGGCGATCGTGTCCATCAGTCTGCTGCTCGCCGATCACCGGGTCGGGCTGCTCGAGCCGGTGCACCATGCACTGTCCGTGGCCACCGAGCCCCTGCGCCTGCTGGCAACCCTGCCCTCCCGACTGGGCGAAAGTGCCGAGCAGACACTGACGAGCCGTCGCGAGCTGGTCGCCGAGAACCAGCGCCTGCAGGATCGGCAGAAAGTCTACGAAGCGCGTCTCCAGCGGCTCGATGCCCTCGAGGTCGAAAACATCCGGCTGCGCCGCCTGCTGGACTCCTCTTACGAGCTCGAACGGCCGGTAGTGATTGCCGAGCTGACCGGCGTCGATCTCGACCCGTTCAACCATGTCATCCAGATCAGCAAAGGCCTGCGCGACCGCATCCAGGTCGGCCAGCCCGTCATCGACGCCGAGGGCGTACTCGGTCAGGTCGAGACGGTCGCCGCGTTGACCGCCACGGTACGGCTGATCAGCGACCCGAGTCACGGGATTCCGGTGCAGGTGAACCGCAACGGGCTGCGCAGCGTCGCCTTTGGGACCGGCCGAACCGACACCCTCACCATTTCAAGCCTGCCCAATAATGCCGATATCCGCGAAGGGGACCTGCTGGTCACCTCGGGACTGGGAGGCCGCTTTCCCGCCGGGTACCCAGTGGGTGAAGTCCGTCGCATTCAACGTGACCAGGGCGCCGCCTTTTCCGACATTCAGGTCGAGCCGCTGGGACGGATCGGGCGGGTCAAGGAGGTGCTGCTGATCGAAGACCGAGGGCGCGACGATGAATAGCGCCCAGCCCCATGCCCGATGGGTGATCGTCCTCACCCTGGTGGTTGCGCTGACCCTCATGATCCTGCCGCTCCCTGCGATGGTCGAACCGTTTCGCCCGGAATGGGCGATCCTGGTCATTCTGTACTGGAGTCTGGCGCTGCCGGCCCGGGTGGGTGTTGGCGTTGCCTGGCTGGTCGGCCTGCTCCAGGACGTTGTCCAGGCGACAGCGCTCGGCTCGCATGCACTCGCCTTTGCCGTGGTCGCCTACCTCACCATTCAGCTGTGTCAGCGCATACGCAACGTCCCGGTCTGGCAGCAGGCCCTGACCGTGCTGGGCCTGGTGCTGCTGGCCCGCGGGCTGCTGTTCATTACCCGCGGGCTCAGTGACAGTGCCGGTGTCGACTGGCGGTTCTGGTTGCCGACACTGACCAGCACCCTCGTCTGGCCACTGGTCTTTGTGCTGCTGCGCTTCCTGCGACGTCGTTTTCAGGTCAACTGACATGGATCTCGGCACACTGCGCGATACCCCTCGCGAACGCCAGGTCGTTCGCCGGCGGTTGCTGATCGCCGGGCTCATCGGTGCCTTGCTGTGCCTGGTGCTGGCGGGCCGCATCGCCTACCTCCAGACCGTTCGCTACGACCACTTTGCAGCGCAGTCCCAGGACAATCGCGTGCGCATCGCATCCGTGGCGCCCACCCGCGGGATCATCCGTGACCGCGATGGCCGTGTGCTTGCCGACAACCAGCCGGCCTTCCGTCTGACCATTGTCCCCGAGCGCGTCGACGACCTGGACGCGCTGATCGACCAGCTCGACGATCTGGTTGGCGTCAGCGCTTCCGAGCGCGCGGCGTTTCGTGAGGCACGCCAGCGCAGCCGCGGGTTTCAGGCGATACCGCTGAAACGCCAGCTCAGTGAAGCGGCCGTTGCCCGAGTGGCCGTCAACCGCCATCGCTTTCCGGGTGTCGAAGTCCAGCCCCACCTGATCCGTCACTACCCCTATGGCCCCGTCGGCGGGCATGCCATCGGCTACGTCGGCCGCATCAGCGAGGCCGAGCTCAGCAGCCGCAACCGCCGGGCCTACCGGGGCAGCAGCGTTATCGGCAAAACCGGGCTGGAGAAGGCCTACGAGCGCCGGCTGCGCGGCGAAATGGGCTCGGAGCGCATTGAGACCAACGCCCTCGGCCGTCCCATTGATGTCATCGAGCGTGATCCGCCCACGCCGGGCCAGGACCTGACGCTGACACTGGACATTGGCCTGCAGCGCATCGCCGAGGAGAGCCTGGGGGATTTTCGTGGCGCCATCGTGGCAATGGACCCCCGCAATGGCGCCATCCTTGCGCTGGCCAGCCAGCCGGGTTTCGACCCCAATGCCATCAGCGCGGGACTGGACCGCGAGGCATTCAAGGCGCTCAGTCAGGATCCCGATCAGCCACTCTACAACCGCGCCATCAGCGGTCGCTATCCGCCCGGTTCACTGGTCAAGCCGTTCCTCGGGATTGCCGGCGTTGCCTCGGGTGCCATCGATGTTGACGAGGAAATCGTCAGCGACGGGACTTACCGCCTGCCCAATGTCTCGCGTGTCTGGCGCGACTGGAAGCGCGAAGGCCATGGTGAAGTCGACCTCCACAAGGCGATCACCGAGTCGGTCGACAGCTACTACTACGAGCTGGCCCGGCGCATGGGGATCGACCGCATGCATGAGTGGATGACGCGCTTTGGCTTTGGCCTCGACAGCGGCCTGGCACTGCCCGGCGAGCGTCAGGGCATCATGCCGTCACGCGAGTGGAAGGCGCGCACCCTGGGCGAGTCCTGGTACCAGGGGGAGACGATCAACACAGGCATCGGCCAGGGCTTTACCCTGTCCACGCCCATCCAGTTGGCCACCTCCACGGCCATGCTCGCCAATCGCGGCGCGCCGGTGGTGCCGCACCTGCTCGCCGGCCGCCCGGACAGCGCCAACGCCCAGCCCGGCGTCGATCCAATGCGCCTTGACGATGAGACCCTGTGGCAGACAAGCATCGATGCCATGGTCGATGTGGTCCACGGCGACAACGGCACCGCCCGTGCCATCGGTGACGACCTCGACTACCGGATCGCGGGCAAGACCGGTACCGCCCAGGTGGTGGGGATTCCGCAGGGCGAGGAATACGACGAGGAGACCCTCCCCGCCCGTCACCGCGATCATGCCCTTTTTACCGCATTCGCGCCTGCTACTTCGCCGCGACTGGTCGTCACGGTCCTCGTGGAAAACGGCGGCAGTGGCAGCAAAACGGCGGCGCCCATGGCCCGCCGGGTCATCGATGCCTGGATGAGTCGAGAGGAGAAAGACAGTGAACTGGCCCGACAGTGGCGTTAACGCAGTAGCCCGCCGGGCCACCGGGGACCTGCTGCAACGGGGCTTGCACCTGGATGGGGTGCTGCTCGGCCTGGTGGCCCTGCTCTCCGGGCTCGGTGTCATCATCCTCTACAGTGCTTTCGGCGGACGCGTTGAACCGATCCAGGACCATCTTGTGCGCCTGGGCGTAGGGGCGGGCGGCATGATCATCGCCGCCCAGATCCCGCCCTGGCAGCTGCGTCGTGTCGCACCCTGGCTGTTCGGCGTGGGAGTCCTGCTGCTGGTGGCGGTCCTCACCGTGGGTGAATCCGGCGGCGGCGCCCGACGCTGGCTGGATCTGGGCGTGGCCGGTTTTCAGCCCTCTGAATTGATGAAGCTGGCGCTACCCATCATGGTCGCCTGGCTCATCGCCCGGGCATCCATGCCGGTGTCCATCGGCCGCGCGGCCGCCACGGTGTTGGTCATCGCCTTACCGGTCGGACTGATTGGCAGCCAGCCCGATCTGGGCACCGCCGTGCTCATCGGTGCCGCCGGCGCCGGGGTACTGTTTCTGGGCGGCATCGGCTGGCGCTTGATCGTCGCGCTGATCGGACTGGTGGCGGCGGCCGTGCCGCTGCTCTGGCAATTTGGCATGCAGGACTATCAGCGCGAGCGCGTGCTGACCTTCCTGGACCCGACCCGAGACCCGCTGGGTGCCGGCTACAACATCATCCAGTCACAGATCGCCATTGGTTCGGGCGGCATTCATGGCAAGGGCTGGCTGAATGGCACACAGGCCCACCTGGAGTTCATCCCCGAGCGCCACACCGATTTTGTGTTTGCCGTCATGGCCGAGGAGTTCGGGCTTGTCGGCGTCTGCGCACTGCTGATTCTGTATCTGCTGATCACGCTGCGCGGGCTGTGGATCGCCCACGAGGCGCAGGACAATTTCTCGCGCCTGCTGGCGGGCGGTCTGTCCCTGACCTTTTTTGTCTACTGCTTTGTCAATGTCGGCATGGTCTCGGGCCTGCTGCCGGTTGTGGGCCTGCCCCTGCCCCTGATCAGCTACGGCGGGTCCGCTATGGTGACGCTTCTGGTGGGCTTCGGTATTCTCATGTCCATTCATACCCACCGGCGGATGTGGTCATCTTGAAAACGCTCCATCGCCTTTGTTGCACCCCGGCCATCGCGCTGCTGATCCTGATCCCGCTGGCGGCGGGCACGACCGATGTGCGGGCCGAGTCGGCCACGATTCGTGCCTTCAGTGAAACGCTCGCGGCCCGGCATGGCTGGGATGCCCGGCGCGTCGAGGCGCTGATCAGCAACGAGGCCATCCATCAGCCCGATATCATCCAAGCCATGCGCCAGCCGGCGGAGGCAATGCCCTGGTCGCGTTACCGGCCCATCTTTTTGACCGAGGCGCGGGTTGAAGCCGGCCGGGCCTACCAAAAGCGCCATCGGCGCTGGCTGACGGCGGTCGAAGAGACCTACGGCGTCCCCGCCGAGATCGTGGTCGCGATTATTGGCGTTGAGACGTTCTATGGGCGCTATGCCGGTGGTTATCGCGTCATCGATGCGCTGCGCACGCTGGGGTTTGGCTACCCGCCGCGGGCCGAATTCTTCCGCGACGAGCTTGAGGCGTTTCTGATCCTGGCCCGCGAAGAGGGATTTGCCCCCACCGACCCCTTGGGGTCCTATGCGGGCGCGATGGGCATCCCGCAGTTCATCAGCAGCAGTTATCGGGCCTACGCGGTCGACTTCAACGACAACGGCCGGCGGGATCTTTTCTCGGAGCCCGCGGACGCGATCGGCAGCATTGGCCACTACCTCGCCCGGCATGGCTGGCAGGCGGACGCACCCATTGCCATCCCGGCGCGGGTCGAGGGAGAGCAGTGGCAGTCGCACCTGCACGACGCCCTGGCCCCACAGGATACCGTCGGCACGCTGGCGGCCGCGGGCGCACACCCCTCCATCCCGCTCAGCGCCAACCTCGACGCCCGGTTACTGCAACTCCAGGCCGAGAGCGGTGCCAGGCACTGGATCACCCTGCATAACTTCTACGCCATCACCCGCTACAACCACAGTGCGCTCTACGCCATGGCGGTCCATCAACTGGCCGAGCGCATTGGCGGGGGCGACTCGTGAACCGGCTTGCCGTTCTGCTTGTGGCACTGCTGATGGCCGGCTGCAGTGGCCTGGTACCCGAACCACAGGACGGCCCGGGGCGCGTCATCGACGATCCCATGGCCATCCCCGATGCCGTGCCGCAGGATGCCCCGCGCAGCCGGTATGGCAATCCCGAGCAATACGAAGTATTCGGTCAGACCTACCGGGTAATGGATAGCGCCGCGGGCCATCGCGAGCGCGGCATCGCCTCATGGTACGGCAGCAAGTTCCAGGGCCGGCGCACTTCAAGCGGCGAACCCTATGATATGTATGCCATGACCGCTGCCCACAAGCACCTGCCCCTGCCGACCTGGGTCGAGGTCCGGCACTTGAACACCGACCGATCGATTGTCGTGAAGGTCAACGACCGCGGACCCTTCGCCGATGATCGGATCATTGACCTGTCCTACGCCGCGGCGGCGAAACTCGGGATGCTCGAGCGTGGTACCGCGCCGGTGGAGATCCGGGTGGTAACGCCCGATAACGCGACCGAACCGGTCGAACCTGCCGAACCGGCTCAGCTGGCCACCTCCGCCGCCGGCGCCCGTGGCGATTACTGGATTCAGATGGCCGCTTTTCGCCGCGCCAGCAACGCCCGGCAACTGGCACAACGACTGCAGGCGGCATCGCTGTCGGCCTCGGCAACGATCCGGCAGGGCGGCGATGGCCTGCATCGAGTGCGCCTCGGCCCCCTCGCCGATACCGAGCGCGTCGATCAACTCAAAGCCGAGCTGCAGAGCGCCCGTTTTCCCTCCGGACATGTCATTATTCCCGCTGAACCCAGCGACTGAAGACCGAGACCGCCGACCATGACACCGCTCAGACTTGCCATCCTGATTATCACCCTTCTGCTGGGTAGCCACGCGGCCGCGCAGTCGCAACCCATCCCAGTGCCCGACCCGCCGCAGCTGGGCGCCGATGGATACATCCTGATGGACTTCCACAGTGGCCGGGTGCTGGTGGACCAGAACAGTGATGTGCGCCGCGACCCCGCGAGCATCACCAAGGTGATGACGGCGTTTGTGATTTTCAATGAACTGCGCTCGGGTGATCTCAGCATGGACGAGCCGGTGCGAATCAGCGAAAAGGCATGGCGGGCCCCCGGATCGCGGATGTTCATCGAGGTGGGCAACGAAGTCCCGGTGAACGACCTGCTCCACGGCATGATCATCCAGTCGGGCAACGACGCCAGCATCGCCCTCGCGGAGCACATCGCCGGCAGCGAGTCGACGTTCGCGGCGCTGATGAACCAGTACGCCGCCGAGCTGGGCATGACCAACACTCACTACACCAACGCGACCGGTCTGCCGGGTGCCGAGCACTACTCGAGCGCCGCGGATACCGCCCGTCTCGTGCAGGCGCTGATCGATCGGTTTCCCGATTACTACCGCCTCTACTCCGAGCGCGAGTTCACCTGGGGCGGTATCACCCAAAGCAATCGCAACCGCATGCTCTGGCAGGATCCATCCGTTGACGGCGTCAAGACCGGCTACACCGAGGCCGCGCAGTACTGCCTGGCCACGTCGGCCGAGCGCGATGGCATGCGGCTGATCTCGGTGGTGATGGGAGCCGATACGCCCGAGCAGCGGGTCAGTCAGTCCAAGAGCCTGCTTAACTATGGCTATCGGTTTTTCGAGACCCACCGGCTCTATGCCGCCGATGAGCCGGTGGAAACGCCCCGGCTCTGGAAAGGCGTTGCCGATACGCTTCCCGTCGGGATCGCCGAGGACATGTTCATCACCCTGCCGGCGGATACCTACGATCAGCTGGATGCCCGGATTACTCTGAACGAACCGCTCGAGGCGCCGGTTGCCGCCGGTGACCGCGTCGGTCGCCTCAGCGTCTCGCGCGATGGCGAGGTTGTGCGGGAAAGGGACGTGATCGCCCTCGAGGCGGTGCCCGAGGCTGGCTTCATCGGGCGAACAATCGATACGGTGCGGCTATGGCTGAACTGAATGCTTCTCCCCAGGGGCTGACCTTCCCGTGCCGGTTTCCGATCAAGGCCATGGGACGCAGTGATGAGGCCCTGCCCGGCATTGTGGTCGAAATTGTCCAGCGCCACGCACCGGCCCTGGCGGCCGACAGCATCACCACCAGTGAAAGCAGCGGCGGGCGTTACATCTCGGTCACGGCCACCATTACGGCGGACAGTCGCGACCAGCTCGACGCCATCTACGCAGACTTAAAGGCACACGACTGCGTCCTCGCTACCCTCTGATGGCCGACTCGATCGCGATCCGCGACTGCGGGCGGTGGGACTACGCCCGCGCCTGGGCCGCCATGAAGGCGTTTACCGACGATCGCGATGCCGACACGCCGGATGAGCTCTGGCGGGTCGAGCACCCCGGGGTCTTCACCCTTGGGCAGGCCGGTCACGCCGAGCATGTCCTTGATCGCGGCGATACGCCGCTGGTGCAGACCGATCGTGGCGGTCAGGTGACCTACCATGGCCCCGGGCAAATTGTGCTCTACCCGCTTCTCGACCTGCGCCGTCAGCGCCTGGGGGCACGCGATCTGGTCACCCGTCTCGAGCAGAGTGTGGTTGACTGGCTGGCCGAACAGGGCATTGCATCGGCCCCGCGTGCCGATGCCCCGGGGGTCTACGTCAATGACGCCAAGATTGCCGCGTTGGGGTTGCGCATTCGCCGCGGCTGCAGCTATCACGGGCTGGCGGTCAACATTGCCATGGACCTTTCCCCCTTCACCCGCATCAATCCCTGCGGCCACGCCGGCATGGCGGTCACTGATCTGGCCTCGCTGGGCGTCGAGTGCTCGATGGCGGATGCCCGCGAGGGATTGACTCAGGCCGTGGTGAGCCGGCTCAGTCTGACGCAAGCCGGGCATTGAGCGCGCGCAGGCGTTCCGGCGTCCCGACATCGCACCATTGCCCGTCATGGTAATGCCCCGTGAGCTGGCGCCGCTCACAGGCCCGGGCCAGCAGCGGCGCCAGTGGTGCCACCCGCGGCCGCAGGCCGGCAAACAGCTCGGGGCGATAACAGCCGATACCGGCAAAGGTATAACGCGGCGCATCGCCATCGCTAAGAATCGCGTAGCCATCGAAATGGAAATCGCCCTGCGGATGCTGCGCCGGGTTATCCACCAGCACCAGATGCCCCAGCCCCTCGGGCTCGCGCGGCAGCATCGCAAGGTCAAAGTCGCACCAGATGTCACCGTTAATCACCACGAATGGCTCCGGTCCAAGCAGTGGCAATGCATTGACGATGCCCCCAGCGGTTTCCAGGGCCTGATCGCCCTCGTCGGCGATCTGCACATCGAGTCGTGTCGACGGCAGCTCGGCCAGGTGGTCGCGAATCACCTCGCCCAGCCAGGCGGTGTTGACCACCACCCGGTCGAAACCGGCGGCCTCGAGCCGGGCCAGGTGCCAATCGAGCAGCGGCCGGCCGCCCACGCTCAGCAGCGGCTTGGGACAGCGATCGGTGAGCGGTCGCATACGCTCTCCCCGGCCCGCCGCCAGAATCATTGCGTTCATGGCGACGCCGTCCTCTCGGGCCGCGGCAGCTCGGCAACCAGCGCGGCCAGATCCTGGCCGGCAGGATCGCCACCGATCTCGCGGTGCAGATAGTCGAGAAAACGCGGGGCATCCGCCAGATAGCCCGGCTTGTGATCGCGGTGATAAAGCCGCGCGAATATCCCCAGCACCTTGAGGTGCCGCTGCGCGGCGGTGCGGTCCAGCGCCCGGGACAGGTCCGTCGGCAGGGGAATCCCGGCGGCCTCGGCCTGGCGTCGATAATACTCGATCAGTGACTGCTCCTGCTCGGGCGTCAGACTGAAAAACGCGTCTCGCAGCAGACTGGCCAGATCATAGGTCACTGGCCCCGCGAGGGCGTCCTGAAAGTCGATGACACCCGGATTGGGTGTGGCAACCAGCAGGTTGCGCACCATGTAATCACGATGCACCACCACCGTCGGCTGAGCCAGCATGGCCTGGCGCAGCACGCCAGTACCCGCCGCCCAGCGCGACCACCAGGCGGCATCCGGCTCGACGCCCAGGTGCCGGCGCACATACCAGTCGGGAAACAGCGCCAGCTCGGCATCGATACGATCGGCATCGAATCGCGGCAGGTCGCGGCCATCGGCCCGGCCCTGCAGCTGCACCAGCGCGTCGATGGCCGCGCGCAGCAGAGGCTCGTCGCGTGGGCCGCCCAGAGCGCTCAGATAGTCGCGACTGCCCAGATCTTCGAGCAGCAGGAATCCGTTATCCGGGGCGGCGGCATGGATGACGGGGACATGAATGCCCGCCCGCGCCATCAGAGCGCGGATTTGGCAGAACGCCCGGCAGGCGGATGGCTGGTCGGGGGCATCCATGACCACCCGGGTGGCACCGGCCATTTCCATACGAAAATACCGCCGCGGGCTGGCATCACTGCCCATGGCCTGCAGGGCAGTCGGCTCGATGCCCTGATCGCGCAACCATGCCATCATCTGGCGCCCGCGCGGGTCGAGCCGGTCAATTGCCACGATTGCTGAGCCCCTCAACGGTGAATCCATGCGAGTGTATAGGGTACCCTTCGGTTGCAAAAGCGCTTCCACCACCGACAGGGACAGGCGATTCCGTGCCGCGATACCAACCAATCCCCCTCATTGGCGTTGCTTTGGCAACAGCCCTTGCCTGGTCCCACGATGCCGGTGCCAGCGAAGGGCGCTGGGCGCTCTGCAGCGCCCCCCTGCTCAAGCCGATGCCCGCTGATTCCGAACCCGGTACCGGCGACGCCGAGCGCATCGACATCACCGCCGATCGGGCGCAGGCGACGGGACAGCCGCCGGTCTATGAATTCACCGGCAATGTCCGGGCCCGTCAGGGCGACCAGCGCCTGAGCAGCGACCGGCTGCGCTACGACAGCGGCGACGGCCGGGTCGAGGGCGACAATGGGGTCCGTCTGCGCCAGCCGGGTGTGCTGATCAACGCCGAGCGGGCGCGCTACTGGCTTGCCCCCCAGCAGGGGACGTTCGAGGGGGTCAGCGATTACCGGATCGTCGCGGGTCACATGCAGGGTCAGGCTGAACGGATTATTCGCGAGGGGCCAATGCTCAGCCGCTACGACGGCGTGACCCTCAGCACCTGCATGCCCGGGCGCGAATTCTGGACACTGCAGGCCCGGCGTGCCGAGATCGACCGCGACAGCCGCCAGGGGCGTGCCCATCATGCAGTCCTGTCACTCGGCCGCCTGCCGGTCTTCTACACCCCCTACCTGCAGTTTCCGGTGGGCAGCGAGCGCCTGACCGGGCTGCTGGCACCGACCATCGGCCAGTCGAATGACAACGGCACTACCGTCTCAATCCCCTGGTACTGGAACATCGCTCCCAATCAGGACGCGACTATCACACCAACGTCCTACTGGAAGCGTGGCGCAATGATCGATACGGAGTACCGGTATCTGACAGATTGGGTTGATGGTGAAATCAATGCCAGCTACCTACCGAATGACGATCGTTATGGTTCCGACCGGTGGGCCATTGATCAAACGCATGAGCTGTCCTATGAACGCTCAGTTCGAGGAACATTTCAACAGAAGCGGGTAAGCGATATCGATTTCGAGAATGACTTCGGTAACGAGTTCTCCTACCAATCCGACTCTTTCATGGAAAGCCTTGCGGATCTATCCTGGTCACAGGGAGGCGTTTTTGCGGCGATCGATGCGCAATCATGGCAAAGAGTCAAGACGGGTCCGCGATTTCCCTATGCACGTCGCCCGAGGATTCAGCTTGGGTATGATCCGGTTGAGCGCTTCGGACCATTCAACTACGACGTCGCTGCAGAGTGGACCGACTTTTATAATGAAAACCCTGACCGACAGCAGGGCACTGAATACAAAGTTTCTCCAAGAGTTTCCCTACCACTCAATACCCTTGGGTATCGGCTGGAACCCGCCGTCGCCTGGCAACATAACGGGTATAACCTGACCAATACCGACGGCGCCCCGGAAAGCCCGAGTGTATCCGTGCCAGTCTACACGGTGGATGGGCAGCTGTTTCTGGAACGACCCAACACTGCTTTCACGCAGGTCTATCAAACACTCGAACCTCGGGTGCAATACCGCAACGTTCCCGACCGCGATCAAAATCAATTGCCGGACTTCGGAAGCACCGCAGAGACCAATAATTTTTCTCAGCTATTTCGAAAGTCGGATTTCGATATCACGCACACCGAGCAGGTGAGCGTGGGCATGACAACCCGTTACCTCGATGACCGGACAGGCAGGGAATACTTGCGAGCATCCATTGGTCAGACATTTTTTTATCATGATACCGCTGAACGCGACCGATCGGATTACATTGCGCAGTTACGCCTCAACCTGCCCAATGGGTTTGAGGTTGATGCAGATCATCGCTGGGATCCGCAAGACACGAATACAAACAAGACACAGACCGTTCTTCGCTGGCGCGGCGCGCGCAATGCGACCGCGAATTTTGCATTGCGACGGGAAAAGGACAGCGGCGTCACCAAGCTTAACCAGCTCAGTGGCTCGTTCGCGCTTCCGGTTGCACGTGGATGGCGATTGTTTGCAGGCGGTCGTGAGGACCTCGAGAAACGGCGGACGCTGGAGAGCTTCTTCGGCATCGAGCAATCAGCCTGCTGCCATTCCATCCGACTCGCGGTGAGCGAGGAGAGGCTACTCGACGCATCGCCCGGCGAACCCTCCCTTGACCAGAAGATCATGCTCGAGCTCGAACTCAAGGGTCTGGGCGGCATCGGTGATAGAATCCAGTCGTTTCTGGATGCCGAAATCGACGGCTACAACCCAAGGCGCTGAGATCAATGATGAGAACGCTGTTTGCCCTTCTGCTACTCCTGGTCGTGCAGACCACTCAGGCCGACGAGGTTCTGCTCGAGCGGATCGTGGCGCTGGTCAACGATGACGTCGTCCTGCAATCCGAGCTCGAGGCGGAAATCGCGTCGGTCCGTCAGAACCTCGAGCAGCGGGATGTGCGCATGCCGCCGGCCGACGAGTTGCGGGCACAGGTGCTCGACCGTCTGATCGTCCAGACGCTGCAGATGAACGTCGCCGAGCGGCGTGGCATCCGCGTGGACTCCGCAACGCTTGACGCTGCGGTACGCCGGATTGCCGAGCGCAATGGCCTGAGCCTCGCGCAACTGCGCGATGCGCTCTCTGAGCAGGGCATGAATATGTCAGTGTTTCGCGACCAGCTGCGCCGCGACATCACCATCAACCGGCTCCGCCAGCAGGTGATGAACCAGCGCCTGGATGTCACCGAACAGGAGATCCAGCAGTTCATCGAGCGCAATCGCAGTCTGGATCGCGATTACCGGCTCTCACAGATCCTGATCAGCGTGCCCGAGGCGGCCTCGGCGGAGGTCATCGACACCGCCCGCAGCGAGGCCGCAACAGTGATTGAACGACTCGACAGCGGCGAGTCGTTTGCCCGGGTGGCAACGGCCGCCTCCGACGCCCGCAATGCCCTCGAGGGCGGCGATCTCGGGTGGGTCCCGGCGTCGCAGTTGCCCTCCGCCGCCGCCAACGCGATTCGGGATCTTCAGCCTGGCGAACATACCGCCGCGCTGCGGACTCCGGCCGGCTTTCAGATCTACCGGCTTGAAGATACCCGTGGCAGCAGCGAAGCCATGGTCGAGCAGAGTCGGGTCCGGCACATCCTGATCCAGCCCAACGAGGTGGTCAGCAACGAGGATGCCCGGCTGCGTCTCTCGTCGCTGCGCTCGCGGATCGAGTCAGGCGGTGATTTTGCCGATCTGGCCCGCGCCAACTCCGATGATCCCAGTTCGGCCAGCAACGGCGGCGCCATCGGCTGGGTGGACCCGGCCAACCTGCCCGAGTCATTCCGCGAGGTTGTCAACGGCCTCGAGGTGGGCGAGACCAGCGAGATCTTCCGCACACGCGGCGGCTGGCACATTGCCCAGGTGCTCGATCGCCGCACGCGGGATGCCAGCGAATCCATCGCCCGCGAGGAAGCGGAGCAGGCCATCCGCGAGCGCAAACGCGAAGAAGAAATCGAGATCTGGCTGCGCGAACTGCGCAACGAGGCCTATATCGAAAGACGCCTCGGGAGCGGCTGATGGCCGATCGGCCACGCATCGCAATCACTCCGGGTGAGCCCGCCGGAATCGGGCCGGAACTGGTCAATGCCCTGGGGGATGCCTTCCCCGAGGCGCAGCTGGTGGCCATCGGTGACCCTGCCCAGCTCCAGGCCACCGACCACCTTGAGGTCATGCCGGTGCGCGCCCCCGCGCCGGTGACTGCCGGGCTGCTCGATCCGCGTAATGCCGGCTATGTGCTCGAAACCCTGCGCCGTGCGGTCGAAGGCTGTCAGGACGGCCGCTTTCAGGCCATGGTCACTGGCCCGGTGCACAAGGGGGTCATTAACGAGGCGGGCTTTCCGTTCAGTGGTCATACCGAATACCTCGCCGAGCTGACCGGTGCGCCGATGCCGGTGATGATGCTGGCCGCCGGCTCGCTGCGGGTGGCGCTGGCCACCACTCACCTGCCGCTGCGGGCAGTCGCCGATGCGATTACGCCCGCGCGTCTCGACACGATCCTGCGGATCATCGACCACGATCTGCGACGGTTCTACGCCATCGACCGGCCCCACATTCTGGTGGCCGGCCTGAACCCCCATGCCGGCGAGTCCGGACACATGGGTCGCGAGGAAATCGACACAATCAACCCGGTGCTCGAGCATCTGCGCGCGGAAGGGCTGTGTCTGACGGGCCCTCTCCCGGCGGATACTCTGTTCACGCCGGCGCGCCTCGAGGGCGCCGATGCCGTACTGGCGATGTACCACGACCAGGGGCTGCCGGTGCTCAAGCACGTCGGCTTTGGCCATGCGGTCAACATCACTCTGGGGCTGCCCATCATCCGGACCTCGGTGGATCATGGCACCGCCCTGGATCGGGCGGGTCAGGGTGTGGCCGATTCCGGCAGTCTGCATGCGGCCATTCGCGAGGCCATCGACATGGCGCGCNCGGGACGCTGAGCGATGCATCGGGCCCGCCGCCGGTTCGGACAGAACTTTCTGCATGACCCCGCGATCATCGAGCAGATGGTCACCGCCATCGCCCCCCGGGCGTCGGAGCGCTTTCTCGAGATCGGCCCCGGTTCCGGCGCCCTGACCCGACCGCTGCTGGAGCGTGGCGCCAGGGTGACAGCCATCGAGGTGGATCGCGACCTCGCGGCCCGGCTTAAGCGCTGGGATGCCAGTGATAGCGGCGCGCTGCAGATTATCGAGGCCGACGCCCTCACCCATCCGGTGGAGCCACTGATCGAGGCGGCAGGGCAAGCGCTCCGGGTCATCGGCAATCTGCCCTACAACCTCTCGACGCCACTGCTTTTCCACCTCACCGCACCGACGACTGGCATTCACGATCTGCACCTGCTGTTGCAGCGCGAGGTGGTCGATCGCATGGCGGCGGAGCCGGGCTCACGCATCTACGGCCGGCTATCGGTAATGATTCAGGCGCGTTGCCGCATCGAGCCGCTGTTCGAGGTGCCCCCGGGCGCCTTCTCTCCGCCGCCGCAGGTCACCTCGCGTTTTGTGCGCCTTATCCCGCATGCCGTGCCGCCGCTGGGCGACACGGATACGGAATGCCTCAGCCGCGTTGTGGCGGCGGCCTTTGCCCAGCGCCGCAAGACCCTGCGCAACGCCCTGCGCGGCCTGATCGATGATGCCGGCATGGCCGCCGCCGACATCGACCCCGGCAGCCGCGCCGAGCGCATCGACCTGGCCGGATACGGGCGTCTCGCCCGGGTTCTCGAACATTCCTCCGGACACTCATAGGCACGCGCATGGCGGATTATGCGATCGGTGACATCCATGCCTGTCTTGGCGCATTCGACTCGCTGCTGCAGACGCTGGATTTCAACCCGCAGCACGACCGGCTCTGGCTGACCGGCGATCTGGTGGG
>P_1C_Liq_2_UnCtyDRAFT_1000010_pt1 | contig 31691 bp, 29 predicted proteins | sample Pon1CUnioCityCA_3_FD_10238 | JGI IMG/M metagenome (IMG submission 10238) | reverse complement strand
GTCTATGTCGAGGAGCGCACTGTTGATGTCCATGTCCGCCGCCTGCGCAAGGCCCTCGAGCCCTCCGGGCATCATGACCTGCTGCAGACCGTCCGCGGCGCGGGCTATCGTTTTTCCGCCGACTGAACGGATCCGCCCATGTTGATGAGCAACCCGTGGCCGGCCGTGGTGTTCCGCACCGTGGCCGGGGGGGCGTTTCTGGCGGTCTTCGGGCTTGCCACCGGCGTCCCATGGCTGGTGCTGCTGGCGGGCGCGGCGCTGCTGGTCCATCAACTGGTGCAGGTCTATCGTCTGGAACGCTGGCTGCGGACATCGCGACGCCGCCATCCGCCTCGGGGTCGAGGGCTGTGGGGGCATGTGCTGGATGGCCTCGATCGCCAGCAGAACCGGCAGCGCGCCCGGCGGCTGCGTCTGGTGGGCCTGTTGCGACGGTTTCGCGAGGGCGCCAATGCCATGCCCGACGGCACCATCGTGCTCTCGGAAGCGGGCGAGATGCAGTGGTGGAATCGCCTGGCGTCGCGGTATCTGGGTCTGCAATGGCCCCTGGACCGTGGCCAGCGCATTGCCAACCTGATCCGGCATCCCGACTTTGCCGCGTATCTGACGGCTCGGGACTGGACCGCAGCGGTCAAGATCCCTTCACCGCAGGATCCGCGCCGCACGCTCGAGATCCGAATCGTCCCCTACGGCGACCATCAGCAGATGCTGCTCGCGCGCGATGTCTCGGAGCTGCATCGGCTGGAGACCATGCGGCGGGATTTTGTCGGTAACGTCAGTCATGAGTTGCGCACGCCGCTGACCGTATTGCAGGGAATGTCGGAACAGCTCGGTGAGATGGAGTCGCTGGACGCCGAGGATCTACAGCGGCCGCTGGCGTTGATGGATCAGCAGATCGGGCGCATGACGCGGCTGGTGGATGATCTGCTGCTGCTCTCGCGGCTTGAGACCGAACGCCCGGTGGCGACCCATGGCGCACTGGAGATGCCGCGGCTTCTGACCCAGATGGTGGAAGAGGCCCGGGCGCTCAGCGGCGGTCAACATGGCATCACCCTGTCGCTGGATGAGTCGCTGGGCATTGAGGGTGACGAGGACGAGATTCGCAGTGCCGTGTCGAATCTACTGTCGAACGCGGTCAAGTACACAGCGCCCGGGGGGCGGATCGACGTGCGTTGGTTCGAGGCCGAGGGTGCGGCCTGCCTGAGCGTGGCGGATACCGGTCGCGGCATTCCACCCCATCACATCCCACGCCTGACCGAGCGCTTCTACCGCGTGGATGGCGGCCGGGCGGCCCGCGACGGCGGGACGGGGCTGGGACTCGCCATCGTCAAGCATGTCCTCTCGCGGCATGGCGGACGCCTGGAGGTGACCAGCGAAACGGGCGTCGGGAGCACCTTTAGCGCGATCCTGCCAAAGTCCGCCGGGGCGATCGCCGATCGCCGGCGCGAGGGTTCATGATCCTGTCATAAAGCGCGGCTAATCTGCCCACAGTCCACAACCGAAGCATTAACGAGGAGTAACCTCATGCAGATTTGGAAAACCAGCGCGCTCGCACTTGCCGCAACGGTCGGCGTGACCACCCTGGCCAGCGCCCAGGAGCGTGAACAGATCCGGATCGTGGGTTCCAGCACGGTCTACCCCTTCGCCAGCTATGTCGTCGAGGAGTTCGGTGCCACGACCAACTTCCCCACGCCGGTCATTGAGTCCACTGGCTCGGGTGGCGGGCTGCGCTTGTTCTGTGAAGGGGTTGGCGTCGGTACCCCCGACATCACCAATGCCTCCCGGCGCATGAAGGTCAGCGAGTTCGATCGCTGTCAGGAAAACGGCGTCACCGATATTACCGAGGTCCTGATCGGCGCCGATGGCATCGTGCTGGCGCAGAGCGACGAGAATGACGAGCTGGCGCTCACCCGTGAACAGATCATGCTGGCCGTGGCTGCCGAGGTGCCGCAGGACGGCGAGCTTGTCGAGAACCCCTACGATAACTGGAATCAGATCGACGCCAGTCTGCCCGACCGCGAGATTGAGATCCTCGGCCCGCCGACGACCTCGGGGACGCGGGATGCCTTTGAGGAGCTGGTGCTCGAAGCCTCCGCGGAGGGTCTGGGCTACCCTGCCGAATACACCGACATCCGCGCCGATGGTGCCTATGTTGACTCCGGCGAGAACGACAACCTGATCGTCCAGCGGATCCAGCAGAATACCGACGCGCTGGGTATCTTCGGCTACAGCTTCCTGGTCGAGAACAGCGATTCCCTCGACGCAGCGACAGTGGATGGTGTGGAGCCCTCCACGGAGACCATTTCGGAGGAAGCCTATCCGGTCGCCCGGAGCCTCTGGTTCTACATTAAAGAGGCCCACGAAGGTACCATCCCGGGCATCGATGAATATGTCAGCCTCTTTATGGATCCGATCATGATCGGAGAGGACGGTCTGCTGGTCGAGGAAGGCCTGATCCCACTCCCGGCGGAGCAGGCGGCGGAATGGCGCGAGCGGGTCGAAAACCGCGTCAACCTGCAGCGCAGTGACCTCGAGGGCTGAGTTGGTTCCCGCCGCCGAGCGGCGGGGTCGCTAGCGAGTGCAAGAGGCCGCCTTCCGGTGACGGAAGGCGGCGTTATTATGAACGATTCGGGCAAGTTGATTCACGGGGAAGTGTCTTGAGCATTGCGACAACCACGCTGCTGCTGATGGCGGCCATGGCCCTGCTGGGTCTGCTCGGGTTCCGGTGGGGACGGGGCAAGGCGCTGGATGCCATGAACAATGGCATCAGTATGCACTCACGACCTCAGCAGTATGGTTGGTATCCGGTGGTCTGGATGGGGCTGCCGGCACTGGGTGTCGCCCTGGGAACGGCGTTGCTGAGCGTCGCTGGTGTGATCGCGCCGGCCAACGAGCTGGTGCTTGTGGTCGCAGTGGCGGTGGGCGCTTGTGGTCTGGCCGTCGGGCTCCGCGCCATTCGCCCCGAACTGCGCGCCCGCAACGCGCTGGACCGGACCATCCGCTGGCTACTGCTGAGCGCGGCGCTCATTTCGATCTTCACAACCATCGCCATCGTGCTGTCAATCGTGTTCGAGGCGATGCGTTTTTTCCGCGAGGTCAGTATCTGGGAGTTTGTCACCGGCACCGTCTGGTCGCCGGGTGACACCTTCCTCGAGGCTGCCGGGCGCGGTGACGAAGTCGGGGAGGGCAGCTCGTTCTTCGGTTCGGTGCCGCTGTTTGCGGGCACATTCATGGTCACCGGTATTGCCATGGCCACCGCTTTGCCGATCGGTCTGCTGTCCGCGATCTTCATGTCCGAGTACGCAACGCCCCGTCAACGAGGCATTGCAAAGCCGGTACTCGAGATTCTCGCCGGTATCCCGACCGTGGTGTACGGGTTCTTCGCGGCGATCACCGTCACGCCGATCATCGTCGACATCGCGGCGTCTTTGGGTCTGGACGCGTCGTACAGCAACATCCTCTCGCCGGGCATTGTGATGGGGATCATGATCATCCCGTTTATCTCGTCCTTGTCCGACGACGTGATCAACAGCATCCCGCAGAGCCTTCGCGAAGGGGCCTATGCGCTGGGGACCACGCATTCCGAGACCATCAAGAAGGTCATCCTTCCGGCGGCGCTGCCGGGGGTGATCTCGGCGTTTCTGCTGGGGGTCTCGCGGGCGCTGGGCGAGACCATGATCGTGGTGATGGCAGCTGGTGTGCGCCCCAATCTCACCTGGAATCCGCTCGAGGACATGACGACGGTGACGGTCAATATCGTCTACTCGCTCACGGGGGATCTAGCCTTCGACAGTCCTCAGACCTTATCCGCCTTTGCGCTGGGACTCGTGCTCTTTACCGTGACCCTCCTGTTGAACCTGGTCTCGACGTACCTCGTGCGCCGGTTTAAGCAGAAATACGACTGAACGGGACGCCAGACCATGCAACGACGACTGACCGGCTCCGCCAACGATCCGCGTATCCGCGCGCGCTACCGCCGTGAGACGCGGTTCAAGGGCTACTCCATCGCTGCGCTGTTCGTGGCGTTCGGGATTATTTTTGCCTTCTTTACCGACATCATCAGTCAGGGTTACAGCGCGTTCTGGCGGACTGAGATCAACGTCACGCTCGACTACAACGAGCGTGCCGAGCGCATCGGCCGCTTCGCCGTCGCCGAGGATCTGCGCCAGATCGTCTCGCGCGGGGCGGTGCGCAGCATACCTCTGGAGATCCGCAATCACCCCGAGCGTGCGGGGATCACCCGCGAGGCCTGGGTGCCGGTCACCAGCCGGATCGATCAGTATTTCAAGGGCAACGAGGAACTGGCTCCAGAGCTGGCGCGCCAGGTGGAGGCGCTGAAGGCCGAAGGAGTCATCCGCAATACCTTCAACTGGGCGTTTTTTACCTCGGGAGACTCCAAGCTGCCGGAGCTGGCGGGGATTTTCTCCGCTGCGGTCGGCTCGATCCTGGTGTTGGCAGTAACGCTCGTGTTTGCCTTTCCCATCGGCGTGATGTCGGCCATTTACCTCGAGGAATTCGCCCCGGATAACCGCCTCACCCAGATTATCGAAGTCAATATCAACAATCTGGCGGCGGTACCCTCAATCATTTTCGGCTTGCTCGGGCTGGCCGTTTTCATTAACACCTTCGGCGTGCCCCGATCGTCGGCCCTGGTCGGCGGGCTCACGCTGGGGTTGATGACGTTGCCGATCATTATCATCAGCACGCGTGCGGCATTGCGCTCGGTGCCGGATCCGATCCGGCTCGGCGCCTTCGCCATGGGCTGCTCGCGCTGGCAGGTGGTGCGTGACCACGTCCTGCCACTGTCGCTGCCCGGGATTCTTACCGGCACGATCATCGGCCTGGCCCAGGCCATGGGTGAGACGGCTCCGCTGATTATTGTGGGCATGATTGCCTACATCCCCGAGGCGCCCACCAGTATTCTGGATTCAGCGACTGTCCTGCCCGCGCAGGTGTTTACCTGGGCGGGTGAGCCACGCAACGCGTTTGTCGAGAAAACCGGGGCCGGCATCATTGTGCTTCTGGCCATTCTGCTGACACTCAATGCCGCCGCCGTGTTTCTGCGGCGCAAGTTCGAACGTCGCTGGTAGCGACGGATGAGGGATTCATGGAAACTGAATTAAAGAACGGCTCAGTGACGAAGGCGGGGGTGACAATGCCCGAAACGCAGACAACACGCGATCAGCAGGCGGTCGGGCGGGCGCCCACCAAAATGAGCGCCACCGATCTCAACCTCTGGTACGGCGAGACCCAGGCCTTGCATGGCATCAATCTTGATATGCCGGCCCAGGAGGTCACCGCGCTGATCGGTCCCTCGGGCTGCGGCAAGTCCACGTTCCTGCGCTGTCTCAACCGGATGAACGACCTGATTCCCCAGGTCCGTATCAAGGGTGGGGTGGCGCTGGACGGCGAAGATATCTACGACCCCAGCGTCGATGTGGTCCAGCTGCGGACCTTCGTGGGGATGGTCTTCCAGAAGCCCAATCCCTTCCCGAAGAGCATCTACGAGAACATCGCCTATGCGCCACGACTGCATGGCACGGGGACATCGCGATCGGAGCTGGATGACCTGGTGGAGTCATCGCTCAAGCGCGCCGGGCTCTGGAACGAAGTGGCGGATCGGCTGGACACACCCGGGACCGAGCTGTCGGGCGGCCAGCAGCAGCGGCTGTGTATTGCCCGGGCGATTGCGGTTAATCCCGAGGTGATCCTGATGGACGAGCCGGCATCGGCCCTCGATCCGCTGGCGACGGCGACGGTGGAGGAGCTGATCCACGAGCTCAAGGATAACTACACCATTGTCATCGTCACCCATAATCTGCAGCAGGCCGCACGGGTCGCCGGGTATACCGCCTTTTTCCATATGGGCCAGATCGTTGAGGTCAATGACACCGACACGCTGTTCACCAATCCGGCCGAACAGCGAACCGAAGACTACATCACCGGCCGGTTCGGCTGAGCCGGCAGGAGCGGTATCGAACATGGATAAGAAGACTTTCACGCAGCACATTTCCCAGCAGTACAACGATGATCTCGAGCACATCGTCACCCGGGTCATGACCATGGGTGGACTGGTGGAGCAGCAGCTCGACGCGGCACTGGAGGCCCTGGTCGACGGAGATCAGGAAAAGGGCGAACAGGTGGTGACGTCGGATTACCGGATCAACGCCATGGAAGTCGAGCTGGACGAGGCCTGCACCCATATCCTCGCGCGTCGCCAGCCCACCGCCAGTGACCTGCGCCTGATTATGGCGGTCATTAAGGCCATCACCGACCTCGAGCGGATTGGCGACGAGGCCGAGCGAGTCGGGCGGATGGCGCTGCATCTGCTCGACGAGGATCGGCGGCGCAGTCCAATGGCCGAAATCGCCGCCCTGGGTGAGCAGATCAAGGGCATCCTGCGCGGCGCGCTGGACGCCTTTGCGCGCATGGACTCGGAGCAGGCGGTTCGCGTGGCCCAGGAGGACATCAAGGCGGATGCGCAGTACGACTCGATCATCCGCAATCTGGTGAAACACCTCGAGGACAATCCCAAGTCGGTACCGCCGGTTCTGGACATTGTCTGGGCGACCCGTTCACTGGAGCGGATCGGTGACCGCTCCCGGAACATCTGCGAATACGTGATCTACTTTGTGCGCGGCAAGGATGTCCGCCACATCAGTTTCGAGCAGATGGCCGAGGAGGCCACCGGCGACCGCCGCTAGCGGCGCGGGGTCACCAGCCACTCCAGCAGCGCCTTCTGGGCATGCAGGCGGTTTTCCGCCTCTTCCCAGACAACGCTCCGGGGGCCGTCGATGACATCGGCGGTCACCTCTTCGCCGCGGTGGGCGGGCAGGCAGTGCATGAACAGTGCCTGCTCGCCGGCCGCCGCCATCAGCGCCTCATTGACCTGATAGGCGGCAAAGTCCTCGAGCCGCGTCTGGCGCTCAGCTTCCATCCCCATGCTCGCCCAGACGTCGGTGACCACCAGGTCGGCACCTGCCACCGCCGCCTGCGGGTCGGTGTTGTGGCGGCTGTTGGGGTAGTCGGCCAGATCATCGGGGGCGTAGGCCGACGGCGCCCCGATGGCGAGCCGGAAATCCATCATTTCCGCGGCCTGCATCCACGAGCGGCACATATTGTTACCGTCACCCATCCACGCCACGGTCCGCCCCTGAAGCTCGCCTCGGTGCGCCTGCCAGGTCTGCAGATCGGCAAGCAGCTGGCAGGGGTGGTGATCATCGGTCAGGCCGTTGATGACCGGTACGCTTGATGCGCTTGCAAAACGCTCGACGGTGGAGTGATCGAAGGTGCGGATCATGACCGCGTCGACCATCCCGGAGAGAACCCGGGCGGTATCCTCGATGGGCTCGCCGCGGCCCAGCTGGGTATCCCGCGGCGACAGAAACAGCGCGCTGCCGCCCAGCTGTGCCATGCCCGCCTCGAAGGAGACGCGGGTGCGCGTCGAGGACTTCTCGAAGATCATGCCCAGCACCCGGCCGCGCAGCGGCTCGTGCAGACTGCCATTGTGATGCAGCGTCCGTAGTTCGGCGGCCCGCCGCAGCAGGGTTTCGAGCGTTTCGGCGTCAATGTCGGCGAGGGTAAGAAAGTGGCGCGGTGGCATCGGATTCCCCTGTCAGACTCAGGCAGGCGCCGCCGACGGGGCGGCGATGGCTTCTGCGGTTTGCTGGATCAATGGCGTCAGCGTATCGACCAGCTGGTCGGCCTGCTCGTCAGTGAAGGTCAGTGGTGGCAAAAGCCGCACCACGCGACCCGCCGTTACGTTAATCAGGACACCGGCATCAAGGGCCTCTGGCACCAGGCAGGCGCAGGGGCCATCCAGCTCGACGCCGATCATCAGCCCCTGACCGCGAATGTCATGGACACCCCGCACGCCGGCCAGGCCATCGCGGAGTCGTTGCAGAATCCGCTCGCCGACGGCCGCGGCCCGCTCGAGCAGTCCGTCCCGCTCGATGGTCTCGAGGACCGCCAGCGCCGCCCGGCTCGACAGCGGATTGCCGCCAAAGGTCGTGCCATGACTGCCTGGTCCCAGCACGCCGCTGGCGGGACCACCGGCCAGGCAGGCGCCAATGGGCACCCCATTGGCCAGCGCCTTCGCCAGGGTGACGACATCCGGACGGATCCCGGCATGCTGATGCGCGAACCAGGCGCCGGTTCGGCCCACGCCCGACTGCACTTCATCGAGCATCAGCAGCCATCCCCGCTGATCGCAGAGTCGCCGCAGTGCGGGCAGGTAATCGGCATCGGGCACCACGATGCCGCCCTCGCCCTGGACGGGTTCCACGAACACGGCAACGGTGCGCTCGGTGGCTGCCGCGGCCACGGCGGCACTGTCGTTGTAGGGCACGCGCACGAAGCCGGCGGGCAGGGGACCGAACCCGGTCTGGGCGCTGCGATTGCCGGTGGCCGTCAGCGCCCCCAGGGTGCGACCGTGAAAGGCGTTGTCGGCGACGATGATCTCGGGTGCTTCGATGCCGCGGTGATGCCCGTGCAGCCGTGCCAGCTTGATGGCTGCCTCGTTGGCCTCGGCGCCGCTGTTGGCAAAGAACACCTGGTCCAGACCACTGAGACGGCACAGCTGCTCACCCAGGTGGGTCTGATGGGGGACCTCGTAGAGATTGGAGGTGTGCACGAGGGTGCTGGCCTGATCGGCAACGGCGGCGGCCACCGCCGGGTGGGCGTGGCCGAGGCCGCAGACGGCAATGCCCGAGAGCGCATCCAGGTACCAGTGACCCTCGGTGTCCTCAAGCCAGGCGCCGTCACCACGCCGGAACGCCACCGGCAGGCGTTTGTACGTGGGCATCAGGGCTGTTGTCATCGCGATGGCCTCCAAAAACAAACGGCAGCCTGCGGCTGCCGAGCGTTTCATTATAGGATGGGGGCATGAAGGCCACAAGCGAGACGCCGGTGTCCGCCAGCCGCGTTGATCTGCACATGCACAGTACCGCCTCGGACGGTCATCTGTCGCCGACCGCGGTGGTCCAGCGGGCCGCGGACCGCGGTGTCCGGCTGATGGCGCTGACCGACCATGACACCGTCGAGGGGATCCCCGAGGCGCAGGCGGCGGCCGGGCAAAGCGGCATCGACTGCGTTGCCGGGTATCGAACTGTCCGCGCGCTGGGCGCGTGGCGTTGTCCATATCGTCGGCCTTGATCTGGATATCACGACCCCCATGCTGGTCGAGGGCGTGGCAAGGCAGCAGGCGGAGCGTCGTCGGCGTGCGGTGCGCATTGCCGAGCAACTGGCCCGCGCCGGGATCAGCGATATTGCCGAGCGACTCGAGCGAATGGCCCAGGGCGTCCCGGGGCGGGCGCATGTGGCCCGTGCCCTGGTGGAGCAGGGCGCCGTGCCCACGGTCCAGGCCGCCTTCGAGCGCTATCTCAAGCGCGGGCGGCCGGGCTATGCGCCCGTTCAATGGGCCCGCATCGAGGAGGTCGTGGCCTGGATACACGCCGCCGGCGGTGTCGCCGTATTCGCCCATCCGTTGCGCTACGGTCTCTCACGGGGCGCGCTGCGTGCTGCCATCCAGGCGTTTGTCGAGGCCGGTGGTCAAGCCATCGAGGTGGCCAACGGCGGCGGTGGGCGGGATGATCACGTGGCCGCTGCCGCCCTGGCGCGACGCTTTGGTCTGGCCGGTTCAAAGGGCTCGGATTTTCATGATCCCGATTTTCCGTGGATCGAGATCGGACGCCTGGCACCCGTTCCGCCTGACATCCCCGTGGTCTGGGAGCGGTTCAGTGAAACGCTCGCCGAGCATGCCAGTGGCTGAATCGGAGCCGTACGAACACCCGTTTGCCGCCCTGCAGCCGGCGCTGATTCTGGATATGGTCGAGGCGGCCGGCGTGCAGGCGGACGGCCGTTTGCTGGCCCTCAACAGCTATGAAAACCGGGTCTATCAGTTGGGCGTCGAAGATCAGGCACCGCTGATTCTCAAGGTCTATCGGCCCGGGCGCTGGAGTGACGCGGCGATCACCGAGGAACACGCCTTTGCCGAGCAACTGGCCGGTCATGATATCCCGGTCGTGCCGCCGATCAGCCTTGACGGCCATACCCTGCACCACGCGGCCGGGTTTCGTTTTGCGCTCTATCCGCGACGTGGCGGGCATGCGCCCGAGCTCGACCAGGCAGCCACCCGAGAGTGGCTGGGCCGGCTGCTGGGGCGCCTGCACACCGTCGGTGAAGCCGCCTCATTTGCCCACCGGCCGCTTCTGGATCCCGATGTCATGGGCCGGCAGAGCCGCGACGGGTTGCTTGAAGCGGGCTGGATACCGGCGCCGCTGGAAGGGGCTTATCGGGCGGTGACCGATGAGCTGCTGAGCGCCATTGACGAGGCCTGGGCGCGAGCCGGGCAGGCCGCAGCCCTGCGCCTGCATGGTGATTTCCACCCGGGCAATATCCTCTGGACGGATGCCGGCCCGCATCTGGTGGATCTGGATGACTGCCGCACCGGGCCGGCCATCCAGGATCTCTGGATGCTGCTCAGTGGCGATCGCGCCGAGCGCACCCTGCAGCTCAGTGATCTGGTGGCGGGCTACGAGCAGTTCCGCGAGTTCGACCCCCGCGAGCTGCATCGGCTCGAGGCGCTGCGCACCCTGCGGATCATGAACTATGCCGCCTGGCTGGCGCGGCGCTGGCACGACCCCGCCTTTCCGGCGGCTTTCCCCTGGTTTGGCAGCGAGCGTTACTGGGACGAGCATGTGCTGGGGCTGCGCGAGCAGCTGAGCGCCATGCAGACGCCGCCGCTGGCGGTATGATGGCGACGATTTCAACTCCCAACCAGAGGGCCACCTAGCAGTGATGATTGTGATAATCGGAGCCGGCCCGGTCGGCATCAACCTGATCGAGCAGGCCCTGTCGGGCACCAACAATGAGCTGGTGGTGGTCGAGAGTGATCCGGAACTGGCCGATGCCTGTGCCGAGCAGCACGATGTGCGGGTGTTGTCCATGGACGTCGGTGACGATGCCTTTGTCAATGAAAGCCAGTTGGCGCGGGCCGAGGCACTGATTGCCACCACCGACGACGACTCCACCAATCTCATGGCGATTCTCCTGGCCAAGGAGGTCGGCGTGAAAACGCTCACGGCGACGGTCAGCCGCCGCTCGCACATGGCCATGTTCCGCCGTCTGGGGGTGCGCGTGCTCGGCGATCCCGAACGCCTGGTGGCCCAGCATCTGCTGGACATCACCCTGTTACCGGGCATCAGCGATGTCACCACCCTGCGCGGCGGGCAGCAGATCATCGAACTCAAGCTCGAAGACGACTCGCCCCTCATCGGTCTTGATACCCGCGCGATCCAGCAGCGGGAGTTGCTGGAGGCGGGGCTGCAGCTGCTGGCCCGGGTGCGGGATGGCGAGACACAGCCTTTGGCCGAGGGCGAGGCCCTGGCAGCCGGCGACAGCGTGATCCTGTTTGCGGCGGAACGTCTGCGCGGTCGTCGTCGACGCGCTTTTCTCGAGCGCAAGCTGGGGGGCTGAGGGTGTGCGCGAGATCCTGCGCGGCGTTGGTTTTCTCCTGCATGTCCCCGCTGCCATGGCGCTGGCCTCGCTGCCCATCGCCTGGTGGGGCGGCGAGCGTTGGGGGCTGGCCGGGTTCCTGACCACCGCGGCCGTCTCGCTGATCGCTGGCCAGGGGCTGATCTGGACGACCCGCGGACCGCTTGTGTTCTATCGCTATCAATCCATGCTGATTGCCGCGATCAGCTGGCTGCTGATCACCCTGGTGGGGGCGATCCCCATTTACATCAGTGCCCATGTCTCGCCGCCCGCGGTTGACGCCGCCATCCAGATTTTCCGGCATCCGGCCAATGCCGTGTTCGAGTCGGTTTCGGGATTTACTTCCACCGGGCTCACCGTGGTCAGCGCGGCCTCCGAGCTGCCCCTGCACATCCAGTGGTGGCGAAGCCTGATCCAGTGGGTGGGGGGGATTGGCGTTATTCTTTTGCTGCTGGCCGTGATCCCCGCCGAGCGTGGCGCGATCAACCTGTACTTCTCGGAAGCCCGCGACGAAAAGATCCTGCCCACCGTCAAATCCACCGTGCAGGCCATCTGGGCCATCTACGTGGGCTATACCGTGATCGGCATCCTGCTGCTGTGGCTGGCCGGTGATCCGTTGTGGCGGGCGATCAACCATGCCATGGCGGCCATTTCCACCGGCGGTTTCACCATTACCGACGATGGCCTGGCGAGTGCGAGCACCCCGGTTCGGTTGGCCTACATACCGATCATGCTGGTGGGCGCCATCAGTTTTCTCATTCACTACCGGATGGTGGTCGAGCGCGTCGGGCCCCGATCCCTGTGGCAATTGCTGGAGGTGCGGGTATTCGTCTACGTCCTCGTGTTTGGCGGACTGTTGCTCTGGGGACACCGATGGCTGGTGGGTGCCGATGCCGATCCTGTCACTGCGCTGGTGCTGTGGGTGTCGGCCATGACGGCAACGGGTGTGGCGTCGGTGGATATCGCCACACTCGATAATGGCTCGCTGCTCCTGATGCTGGTGGGGCTTGCCATGGGCGGCATGGCCGGTTCGGCGGCCGGTGGCATCAAACTGCTGCGCGTGGGGCTTTTGATCAAGGACGTGATCGGTCAGCTGCGGCGGCTGCGTGCCACGCCTCACGAAGTCGTCGTGCTGCGCTATAACGGAGCGCGCATTACCCCCGCGGAAATGGCCCGGCTCGGGCATACCGCATTGCGGCTCGTGGGCGTATTCATGCTGCTGTGGCTGGTGGGCGTTTTCATCATGCTCTACTGGATGCCCGATGACATGCGTCTGGCCTATGTGTTTTTCGACACCGCTTCGGCGCTTTTCAATAACGGCCTTGGGGCCGGTGTCGCGGGACCGGACCTGAATCCCGGCGCGGCGCTGGTGCTGAGCGTGCTCATGCTGCTGGGGCGCCTCGAGGTGTTCCCGTTGCTGCTGCTGGTGGCGTTTTTCCTGGGCCGGCGCTGAATCATGGCGCGCGGGCCGACAATTCCACCGCGCAACCTGTAGACTGGCGGGCTATTCATTACTGCGACCGATTGATCAGCGAGCGAAATCCCATGAGCACCGATCCCATCCAGACCGACGTGCGCAACCTGCGCAATGTCGCCATCATCGCCCATGTCGACCACGGCAAGACCACTCTGGTGGATCAGTTGCTCCAACAGTCGGGGACGCTGGCCGCGCGGGGCGAGGTGCAGGACCGGATCATGGATTCCAATGATCTGGAGCGCGAGCGCGGCATCACGATCCTGTCAAAGAACACCGCCATCAAGTGGCAGGATCTGCGCGTCAACATCGTCGATACACCGGGCCATGCCGACTTTGGCGGCGAGGTCGAGCGGGTGCTGTCGATGGTCGACTCGGTACTGCTGCTCGTCGACGCGGTCGACGGCCCCATGCCGCAGACCCGCTTTGTCACCCAGAAGGCGCTGGCGCTGGGTCTCAAGCCCATCGTTGTGGTCAATAAGGTCGATCGTGACGGCGCGCGGCCGGACTGGGTGGTGGACAAGACCTTTGATCTGTTTGACAACCTGGGTGCCAGTGACGAGCAGCTCGACTTTCCCGTGATCTACGCCTCGGCGCTGAACGGTTATGCCGGAACCGACTCGGATGTCCGCAGCGGTGACATGACTCCGCTTTTCGAGCTCATTCGCGACATCGTCCCGGCGCCTCAGGTGGATGCCGAGGGCCCGTTCCGCATGCAGGTCACGTCCCTCGACTACAACAGCTATGTCGGTGTCATCGGCATCGGCCGTATCGAGCGTGGCAGCGTCAAGAGCAACCAGACCCTGACCTGCGTCGATCGCGATGGCAAGCGCCGTCAGGTCCGGCTGCTGCAGGTGCTGGGGTTTCTGGGGCTTGACCGGGTTGAAGTGCCCTTCGCCAGTGCCGGCGACATCATTGCCTTTACCGGCATTGACGGCATCAACATCTCTGACACGCTCTGCGACTCCTCGGCGGTGGAGGCCCTGCCGGCGCTGACCGTCGACGAGCCGACCGTGTCGATGACCTTTCAGGTGAATACCTCGCCGTTTGTTGGCCGCGAGGGCAAGTATGTGACCTCGCGGCAGCTGCGCGAGCGGTTGATGCGGAGCTCGAGCACAACGTCGCCTTGCGGGTCGAGGACACCAGTGATCCGGAGCGCTTCCGGGTTTCGGGCCGGGGCGAGCTGCATCTGGGCATCCTCATCGAGAATATGCGTCGCGAGGGCTATGAGCTGGGTGTCTCCCGGCCCGAGGTCATTACCCGCGAAGTCGACGGCAAGCTCGAGGAGCCCTTCGAGCAGCTCACCGTCGATGTCGAGGAAGACTACCAGGGGGCGGTGATGCAGGCCCTGGGCGAGCGCGGCGGCGAGCTCACCGACATGCTCCCCGACGGCCGGGGCCGGGTGCGGCTGGATTACACCATTCCTGCCCGCGGGTTGATCGGCTTTCGCACCGAGTTTCTGACCGCCACTTCGGGGACCGGGCTGATGTACCACGTTTTCGATCATTACGGCCCGGCGAAGACCGGCGAGTATGGCCAGCGGATCAACGGCGTGCTGGTGTCGATGGCCCCGGGCAAGGCCCTCGCCTATGCGCTGTTCAACCTCCAGGATCGCGGCAAGCTGTTCATCGGTCACGGCGACGAGGTCTACGAGGGCATGGTCATCGGGCTGCATAATCGCGACAACGACCTGGTGGTCAACCCGCTCAAGGCCAAGCAGCTGACCAACGTGCGCGCCGCCGGCTCGGACGAGAGCATTATCCTCACGCCGCCGCAGCGACTGACGCTGGAGCAGGCGCTCGAGTTTATCGATGACGACGAGCTGGTGGAGGTCACCCCGGGCGCCATCCGCATTCGCAAGAAATACCTCCTCGAGCACCAGCGCAAGAAGGCGGCAAAGGCCGGCCAGTAGCGGGGGCACGGGTCCGGGATTGCCCGGGCTCAATGCTCGCGGTGGATGATGTAGTCGGCGAGGGCCCGCAGCCGATCGGCGCCGGGGCCAAACCCGCTCAGGGCATCGACGGCCTCGTCCCGCAATCGACGCGCGAAGTGTTGCGATGCCTCCAGGCCCATCAGTCCCGGATAGGTCAGCTTGGCGCGACGCGCGTCGGACCCGCTGGTTTTGCCGGTGGCCTCGCTGTCGCCGGTAACATCAAGGATGTCGTCCTGCACCTGAAACGCCAGACCGATGCGCTGGCCATAGGCGTCCAGCGCCCGATGGGCTGATTCGTCAACCTCATGAGTGCCGCTCAGCGAACCCAGCCTGAGACTGGCCAGAATCAACGCCCCGGTCTTGTAGCGGTGCATGGCCTCGAGCTGCGTGGCATCCACTTGATGCGCAACCGCGCCCAGATCCAGTGCCTGGCCGCCCGCCATACCCTGTGACCCCACCGCTGTCGCCAGGGTCTGCACCATGGCCAGCCGGCATTCGGCCCCCGCCGGAGTCTCCCGGGCCAGATGCTCGAACGCCAGTGTCTGGAGGGCATCGCCGGCAAGAATCGCGGTGGACTCATCAAACGCCCGGTGACAGGTCGGCTGACCGCGGCGCAGGTCGTCGTCGTCCATCGCCGGCAGGTCGTCGTGAATCAGTGAGTAGGCATGGATCATCTCCACCGCACAGGCGGCGGAGTCCAGATCCTTTTCGCCGGCACCGAACAGCGCCCCCGCCTCGTAGACCAGAAAGGGTCGCAGCCGCTTGCCCGGTGCCAGCACCGCATAGCGCATGGCCTGATGGAGCCGCGTCGGCGTTTGGTCGGCACCGGGCAGGGCGCTTTCCAGCGCGTCTTCAACCCGCGAACGGGCCCGGCTCAACGCGTCACTCAACGCCGGTGTCATCGCTTCCCTCGAAAGGCCGGGGCGAGGCGTCCGGGTCGCGACCGGCGAGGATCTCGACGCGCTGTTCGGCCTCGGTCAGTGCCTTCTGGCACTCCCGCGTCAGACGGACGCCCTGCTCAAAGCATTGCAGGGACTGCTCCAGTGTCAGCTCGCCGGCTTCCATGCGCTCGACCAATTCCTCGAGGGTCTTGAGGGCGGCTTCAAAATCCGGTGTCGGTTCAGAATCACTCATAGGGCCAAGTCTAGCGCGCAGTGGCCGGCAACGCACTCGCCCGATGCGGTGCCACCCGTTACACTTCCCGGCATGAGCAAAGATTACGATTCCGCTTCGATCGAGGTGCTCACCGGCCTCGACCCGGTGCGCCGTCGCCCGGGGATGTATACCGATACCACCCGCCCCAATCATCTGGCCCAGGAGGTCATCGACAACAGCGTTGACGAGGCCATCGGCGGGCACTGCCAGCGCATCGACGTCACGCTGCATCGCGACGGGTCACTGTCAGTCAGTGACGATGGACGCGGCATGCCGGTGGACATGCACCCCGAGGAGGGCGCGCCCGGGGTCGAAATCATCCTTGGCCGACTGCATGCCGGCGGCAAGTTCTCGCGCGAGAGCTATCAGTTCTCGGGCGGCCTGCATGGCGTCGGCGTGTCGGTGGTCAACGCCCTGTCGACCCGGCTCGAGGTGAGCATTCGTCGCGACGGACGCGAGTGGCGGATGGCCTTCGCCAACGGCGAGCGAATCCAGCCCCTGGAGGCAGTGGGCGAGGTCGGCCGACGCAACACCGGCACGCGTCTGCATTTCTGGCCCAACGCCGAGTATTTCGATTCGGCGCGCTTTTCATTGCCGCGCCTGCGGCATGTCCTGCGGGCCAAGGCGGTGCTCTGTCCGGGGCTCGCGGTGCGTCTGGTCGAAGAGGCCAGCGGCGAGGAAACGCTCTGGCATTACGAAAAGGGCCTGGCCGACTATCTGGGGACCACGCTCGAGGGTGTCCCGCAGATCCCCTCGGTGCCCTTCACCGGTGATTTTTCGGCCGCCCACGAAGCCGTGGAATGGGCGGTCGCCTGGCTGCCCGAGCAGGGCGAGCCGGTGCAGGAAAGCTACGTCAACCTGATCCCGACATTGCAGGGCGGGACCCATGTCAACGGCCTGCGCACCGGCTTGACCGAGGCTTTGCGGGAGTTCTGCGAGTTTCGCAATCTGCTCCCGCGCGGCGTCCGCATCGCCCCGGAGGACGTCTGGGAGCGTGTCGCCTACGTGCTCTCGGTCAAGCTCGAGGAGCCGCAGTTCTCGGGCCAGACCAAGGAGCGCCTGTCTTCCCGGGCCTGCGCCGGCTTTGTCTCCGGGGTGGTCAAGGACGCCTTCAGTCTGTGGCTCAACGAGCACACCGCCGAGGCCGAAACACTCGTCGAGCTGGTCCTTGCCAATGCCCAGCGCCGCCTTCGGGCGTCGCGCAAGGTGACGCGCAAGCGGGTCACCCAGGGGCCGGCGCTGCCCGGTAAGCTGGCCGACTGCAGCAATCAGGACCCCGGCATCAGCGAGTTGTTTCTGGTGGAGGGGGATTCCGCCGGGGGTTCGGCCAAACAGGCGCGCGACCGTGACTTTCAGGCCGTAATGCCCTTGCGTGGCAAGATCCTCAATACCTGGGAGGTCGATCCATCCGAAGTCATGGCCTCGCAGGAGGTGCATGACATTGCCGTCGCGCTGGGGATCGAGCCGGGGTCGGAGGATCTCAGCCGGCTACGCTATGCCAAGGTCTGCGTGCTGGCCGACGCCGACCCTGATGGCGCGCATATCGCGACACTGCTCTGCGCGCTTTTCCTGCGTCACTTTCCCGCCCTGGTGCGGGCCGGTCATGTGTTCATGGCCATGCCGCCGCTGTATCGGGTGGATGTGGGCAAGCAGACCTGGTATGCGCTGGATGAGGACGAGCGCCAGGGGATTCTGGACCGGATCGAGGCTGAAAAGCTCAAGGGCAAGGTGGCGATCACCCGCTTCAAGGGGCTGGGCGAGATGAATCCGCTGCAGCTGCGCGAGACCACCATGGCCCCGGATACGCGACGGCTGGTCCAGCTGACCGTCGACGCGCCCGAGGAAACCGAGGCGCTGATGGCCATGCTGCTGGGTAAGCGGGCCGCCAGCCAACGCCGCGCCTGGCTGGAGCGCAAGGGCGATCTGGCCGACGTACTGGTATGAATGGGCGACAGGACACACCAACACGATGAATGAACCGATTCAGACAGAAGGCTTCGAGCGCCGCCCGCTCCACGAGTTTACCGAAAAGGCGTATCTCGACTATTCGATGTACGTCATTCTCGACCGGGCGCTGCCCCATGTCGGCGATGGCCTCAAGCCCGTGCAGCGGCGGATCGTCTATGCCATGTCGGAGCTGGGTCTGTCAGCGGTATCCAAGCACAAGAAATCGGCGCGCACCGTGGGCGATGTGCTGGGCAAATACCATCCTCACGGCGACTCGGCCTGTTACGAGGCGATGGTGCTGATGGCTCAGCCGTTCTCCTATCGCTATCCGCTGGTGGACGGCCAGGGCAACTGGGGATCGGCGGACGATCCCAAGTCCTTCGCGGCCATGCGCTACACCGAGGCACGGTTGGCCCCCTACGCGCGTCTGCTGCTCCAGGAACTGGGTCAGGGAACGGTCGAGTGGCAGCCCAACTTTGATGGCAGTCTGGATGAGCCGGTCACCCTGCCGGCGCGGGTCCCCAATGTGCTGCTCAATGGCGGCACCGGGATTGCTGTGGGTATGGCCACCGATATCCCGCCGCACAATCTGCGCGAGGTCGCCTCGGCCTGTATCCGGCTGCTCGACGAGCCCGACGCCGACATCGCTGCGCTCTGCGAACACATCCAGGGCCCCGACTTTCCCACGGATGCCGAGCTCATTACTTCCGCCACCGACATCCGTCGGCTCTACGAGACGGGGCATGGCGGGCTGCGGCTGCGTGCCCGCTGGGAGCAGGACGGGCGTGATGTCATCGTGACCGCGCTGCCGTTTCAGGTCTCCGGCAGTCGGGTGCTCGAGCAGATCGCCGCGCAGATGCAGGCGCGCAAGCTGCCCATGGTCGAAGACCTGCGGGACGAGTCGGATCACGAAAACCCCACGCGGCTTGTCATCACCCTGCGCTCCAACCGGGTGGATGCCGACGAGGTGATGCAGCATGTCTTTGCCACCACCGATCTCGAGAAGACCTATCGGGTCAACCTGAATGTGATCGGCCTGGACGGCCGCCCGCGGGTGCGCAACCTGCGAGAGCTGCTTGGCGAGTGGCTCGAATACCGTCGGGACACGGTCCGGCGCCGCCTGCAGTGGCGCCTGGAAAAGGTCGAGGCGCGTCTGCATGTGCTCGAGGGCCTGCTGATCGCCTACCTGAACATCGACGCGGTGATCGCGATCATCCGCGAGGCTGATGAGCCGCGCCCGGCCCTCATGGAGCGGTTCGGGCTTACGCAGACTCAGGCCGAGGCCATCCTCGAGCTGCGGCTGCGACATCTTGCCCGGCTCGAGGAGATGAAGATCCGCGGCGAGCAGGACGCGCTTGCTACCGAGCGCGATCAGCTGCGTGACACCCTCGGCTCGGAGGACCGCATGACGCAGCTCATTCAGTCCGAGTTGAAGGCCGACGCCGAGGCCTACGGTGATGAACGCCGCTCGGTGCTGGTCGCACGCAGCAGTGCCCGGGCGTTGAGTGAGAGCGAGCTTGTGCCCAGCGAGCCGGTCACGGTGGTGCTTTCGCAGAAGGGCTGGGCGCGCACGGCCAAGGGCCACGAGGTGGATCCGCGCAAACTCTCCTATCGGGCCGGCGACGGCTTCGCAGCGGCCGCCAGCGGGCGCAGCAATCAGTTGGCGGTTTTTCTGGACACCCAGGGGCGCGCCTATAGCCTGCCCGCCCATACGCTGCCTTCGGCCCGCGGTCAGGGCGAACCACTGACCGGCCGACTCCAACCCCCGGACGGTGCTTATTTTGTGCATGTGCTCTGCGGCGAGCCCGAGGAAGGGGTGCTGCTGGCCTCCGACGGCGGCTATGGATTTGTGGCGCGGATGCAATCGCTGCAGGCCCGCCAGAAGGCCGGCAAGGCAGTGATCAATCGCCCGGCCGACAGCCAGATCCTGCCGCCGAATCGCCTGCCGGCCAACGCCGATCGCGTCGCCGTGGCCACCAGTGCCGGGCGGCTGGGGGGGGGAACTGTCACGCGGCAAGGGCAACAAGCTGATCGACATCCCCGCGGCTCGGCGCGCCGAGGGGAGCGAAAAGGTCGCGGGGCTGTGCCTGCTGACGCCGGATCAGCCGCTGGTGGTCACCGCCGGCAAGCGCACGCTCACCCTCAAGTCGGCGGACCTTGCCGCCTACGAAGGGGAAAGGGGCCGTCGTGGGCGGCCATTGCCGAGGGGCTTTCAGCGTGTTGATGCGCTGTCGCCGCATTCCAACTGACGAGGCTGCCGCGGGCTTTTGGTATGGCAGGAATGATAGATGCGCTGGTGATTGAGGACGAGGCCGACATCCGGGATGCGGTGGTGGGTTATCTGACGCAGGTCGGCTGGAGCGCCGCCGGCGTGGAATCGGTGGAAGCCGCCGATGCAGCGCTGGCACAGACCGATGCGGCGGTGCTGGTCCTGGATCTGGCCCTGCCGGGCGAGTCCGGTCTTGACTGGCTCAAACGGCGGCCTGATCTGCGCGGCAAGGGCATCATCATGGTGACCGCGGCCGGTCGCGAGTCAGAGCGGATCGCCGGCCGTGACGCCGGGGCCGACGACTATTTCGTCAAGCCGGTGAATCTGGTGGAGCTCAGTGTAAGTGTCCGCAATCTGATCGCGCGGTTGCCCGTGAGCGATCATTGGAAGCTCGACTCGCTCAGCTGGCAGCTGCACGCGCCCGATGGATCGGCGGTCAGGCTCACCGCCTCGGAGCTGGCGCTGATGGAACTGCTGGCGGGCCAACCCGGCGCCGTGGTCGATCGCGATACGATCATCCGACGCCTGGGCGCCGACCCGGAAACCTACGACATCCGTCGTATGGAGGTCATGCTGCGCCGCCTGCGGGTCAAGATTGCCGACCAGCTTGATCTGGAGGCCCCGATCGTGACGGTTCGGGGAACGGGTTATGCGTTCGCGGCCTGCCTCTGCCGGGTGAACTGTCCACCGTCACCGATCCGCCATGGGCGCGCATGACCTCGGCGACAAAGTAGAGGCCCAGTCCCAGCCCCGACCGGCGGGAGCGACCGACGGCCTGGCGGTGTTTTTCGAAAATGACGGCCTTTTGCGTCTCATCGATGCCTTCGCCCTCATCGCAGACCGCGATACCGACGCAATCGACGGTTCTGAGTGTGCGGACACGGATCGGCGCCCCGGCGGGCGAGTACTTGGCCGCATTGTCGATGAGATTATGCAGGGCAGTGGTCAGCAGCGCCTCATCGACGACCACGGGCACCGCTTCGATGGACTCGGTCACAATCGGATGGCTGACTCGCAGGTCACTGCTGTGCAACACCCGGGCCAGCCAGGCATCGAGGGCGATGGTCTGCCTTTCCATGGCATCGAGTCGGTCGTGCAGGCGGTCGCTTTTGAGCCACTCATCAAACAGCGCGCGCAGGCGTTCTGCGGCCCGATCGATGGCCTGTAGGCGCTCATCCGAGACGACATGATCGCGCTGCTGCTCGAGCCGGGCGAGCTGCGTCTGGTTGGAGATGATCGCCAGCGGGTTGCGGAATTCATGCGCGATCAGCGCCCCGAACTCGATGTACCGATTGAGGGTTTCGCGCTCTCGGGTCAGGGCGGATTCCAGCGCTTCGGTGCGGTCCTGGACCTTGTGCTCAAGCTGTCGCTCCGAATCCCGAAGCCCGTTGACCAGCTCGGCCTTGGCCTCGAGCGCCGTGTTCTGCGCCTGTTCCCGGGCCCGTCGCTCAGCCTGGATCCGGTCGGCAAGGGCGAACGAGAGCAGCAGCATGTCGAGCAGCGAACCGATCTGCATGAGATTGAGCGTCAACGCATTGGTGGGGACCAGCGCGAAATTGCGGGCCGCCTGAATACTGACCGCCAGCAGCAGCACCGCCCAGGCGGCCAGCAGAAAACGCGCGCTGCGATATCCGGCCAGCCAGCAGATGACCGTCACCGCCAGCATGGATGGTCCGGCGAGTACAGCCAACGCGCTCAGGCTGATCACGCCGATGCGTACCGGCAGCCCCAGCAGGGGAAAGGCCGCCACCACCGCAAATGCCACCATCAGGCCGCGCAGCAGCCAGTCGGCACGGGGTACGGACTGGCGTGTTCCCAGAAACTGGCGCAGGAATTCGACCGCGAAGACGCCGGCGATGGAGAACAGGGTGTTGGTCCCGATGCTGCGCGGCCAGTCAATCAGCGCGAGGGAGTAGGCACCAAACCCGTTCATGATCCACATGCCGGAAGCGGCAAACAGCAGGAATCCGCAGTAAAGCAGATAGTTGCGATCGCGCAGAGACAGGAACAGAAAGAAATTGAACAGCAGCAGCGCCCCGGCAACGCCATAGTAGGCCGCCATCCACAGATAGTCGGTCTGCGTGGCATAACTGAACGTCGCCGGCTCCCACAGCGTTAACGGCGCGGTGAGCGAGCCCACCGAGGCCACGCGCAGATAGTAGGTCTGAGGCGTGTCCGAGGCGAGCTGTACCGGGAAGACAGGGTGGCGGTGCGGCCAGGGGCGATTGGCCGCGGGCTGATACTGGCCGGTCTCAATCACTGAACCGTCGGGATAGAACAGCCGCAGGTCGGTCAGCCCATAGAAGCCCACCTCGATCAGGTAGGGCGCCAGCTCGGGGGTGTTCCCGACAAGGGTGAATCGCAGCCAGTACACCGAGTCCGACAGGCCGAAGTTGAGACCGCCAACGCCATCGTTGGAGACAAACGCGCCGGCGGCATCCGCGGCGCGGACGGCATCGATGGTTTTCTCGCCGGTGGGATCCTCGAGAAACTGCACGCTGCGATCCAGCCGGGTCTGGCCGTCATGGGGCGTGATGACTGCCGCGGCTGCCAGCGTNGGCAGCAGCGCAATCAGGACCATGAAAACCCTTGTCATGGGTGGAGTCTGCCACCACCACTGATGGCAAGCCACCGACCTGTCACGCCGAGGCGGGCCGGGTCCAGTCAATGGGCACTTTCCAGGGCTCACCGGCTACCTCGCGGACCAGTCGCGGCAGCATGTAGCCCGGTGTCGTCGCGGCCAGTGCCCGCATGAGCGCGGTGGCGGTCTCGGTGTCCACCTCGAAATGCGCAGCCCCGCGGACGCGATCCAGCAGGTGCAGGTAATAGGGCTGAACGCCGAGTTCAAACAGCCGCTCGCCGAGCGCTTCCAGCGTTGGGACGTCATCGTTGACGCCGCGCAGCAACACCGCTTGATTGTAGAGTCGCACGCCGCGCGCGGCCAGGCGTTGCAGACCATCGGCGACGCGGTCATCGAGCTCGTTGGGATGATTGGCGTGTATGACCATGATGGGTGTCAGTCGAGTGCCGGTCAGCCACTCGAGCAGCGCATCGTCGATGCGGCTCGGCAGTACCACGGGCAGGCGGCTGTGGACGCGGACACGCCGCAGATGCGGGATCGCTTCAAGGGCCTCGCTGAGCGCGCTCAGACGCCGGTCGTTGAGACTCAGCGGGTCGCCGCCGCTGAGAATGGCTTCGCGGATTGACGGGTCGCCGCGCAAGTAGGCGATGGCCTCGGCCCATTGGCCGCTGCTGGCATTGGCATCGGCGTAGGGGAAGTGCCGGCGAAAGCAGTAGCGGCAGTTGATGGCGCAGGCGCCGGTGGCAACCAGCAGCGCACGGCCGCGGTATTTGTGAATGACGCCGCCGTTGGCAAGGCTCGCATGATCGCCCACCGGGTCGTCGCCAAAGCCGGCACTGTCGGCAAATTCCGCGTCGACGGGCAGCACCTGACGCAGCAGGGGGTCGTGGCGGTTGCCCGGCTCGATGCGCTGAAGATAGGCCTCGGGCACCCGCAGTTCGAACAGCCCGTCGGCGCGTGCTGCCGGCGCCAGCAACGACGCATCCAGCCCCAGGCGGGCCAGCAGTGACGCCGGATCACGGATGGCGTTCTGCCACTCGCGCTGCCACGCGGCTGTGCTCATGTGTAAACCCTCTGTCGTTTCGGTTAGCATGCAGCGCTGTTCGCCGTGCAGGTCGCGGCAGTCAGCGCAATGGAGAACCAATGGCGACGTACAGCACCAATCAGTTCAAGTCGGGCCTTAAGCTGCTGCTCGATGGTGAACCCTACTCGATTGTCGAGAACGAGTTCGTCAAGCCGGGCAAGGGGCAGGCATTTAACCGGGTGAAGGTGCGCAACCTCAAGACCGGCAAGGTGATCGACCGCACATTCAAGTCGGGAGAAAGCGTCGAGGCCGCCGACGTGATGGAAACCGAGATGCAGTATCTCTACAACGACGGCGAATTCTACTACTTCATGGCGCCCGAGACCTTTGAACAGCATGCCGCCCCCGATGCAGCCGTGGGCGAGAACGGCAAATGGCTCAAGGAACAGGACACGTGCAATGTCACGCTCTACAACGGCGAGCCCCTGTCCGTTGAGCCGCCGCCCCATGTCACGCTCGCCGTCACCCAGACTGACCCGGGCATGAAGGGCGACACCAGTAGCGGTGGCAGCAAGCCCGCCACGCTCGAAACCGGTGCCGTGGTTCAAGTGCCCTTGTTCATTCAGGAGGGCGAAGTCCTCAAAGTCGACACCCGCACGGGCGAATACGTCTCGCGCGCCAAGGACTGACAGCGCCTTGACGGCGGGGGCGGACTGGCGGCCCGGCGCTTCGATTCAGGCGCTGCGCCAGCGGGCCGAATGGCGGGCGCAGCTGCGCCAGTTTTTTGATCAGCGCGGTGTGATCGAGGTCGACACCCCGCTGCTGGCCGCCACCGGGGTCACCGACCCTGCCATCGAATGCCTGCAGGAATCGGTCAGCGGATACTGGCTGCAGTCATCCCCCGAATACGCGATGAAACGCCTGATTGCCGCCGGCCTGGGGGACTGCTACCAGATGACCCCGGCGTTTCGGGCGGGTGAGCAGGGGCGCTGGCACAACCCCGAGTTCACGCTGCTCGAATGGTATCGCCTGGGCTATAGTGCCGACGATCTCATGAACGAGCTGCGGCAGCTGACTGATGCGCTGCTCGGTCCGGCGCCGATCCGGTGTCGGACCTATCAGGCGGCCTTCAGGATGGCAGGCCTGCCCGATCCCTTGCTCGCGTCCACCGATGCGTTGATCAGCGCCGCCCGGACGATGCCGGCTGCCTGTCCGCTGCCCTCGGGGATGGCGCATCGAGCGCTGCTCGACTGGCTGTTCAGCCAGGTGGTCGCCCCGCAGCTGCCCGCGCGTTGCTTTGTCACGCACTACCCGGCGGATCAGGCGGTTCTGGCACGACTTGATCCCGATGACCCCCGGTTGGCGGAGCGTTTCGAACTGTTCATCGACGGGGTGGAGATGGCCAACGGGTTCCGCGAACTGACCGATGCCGCAGCGCTGCGCGAGCGTTTCGAGGCCGATCAGGCGGTGCGCCGCGCCTGCGGCCAGTCCGTCATGGCCATTGACGAGCGTCTGCTAGCCGCAATGGACGCCGGTCTGCCGGACTGTGCTGGCGTTGCCGTGGGGCTGGATCGACTGTTTGCCCGCGCGGCCGGCGTCGAGTCAATCGCCGAGGTGATCGCCTTCCCCTGGGCGCGCGCCTGAATCATTCGCCGGCCGCGTCTCCCCCAGTGCCTGCCCCATCTGCAGCGGCTGCTCGAGGCCGATGGTCGGCGACCACTGCAGGTCCTTGTTGGCTAACAGCAGGATAACCGTTGAGCCCAGATTGAATCGCCCCATTTCGGCACCGGTCTCGAGCGCCAGCGGTTGATGGCGAAAGTCCCAGCTGCGAACGCGCCGCCCGCGTGGTGGCGTCACTTCGCCGCTCCAAACGGTCTCGATACTGCCAACACCGATGGCGCCCACCAGAACCATGGCCATTGGCCCCGTGGCGGTGTCGAACAGGGTGACCACGCGCTCGTTGCGGGCGAACAGCCGCGAGACGTGTCGAACCAGCGGCGGCGATACCCCGAACAGCCGCCCGGGAACATGCAGCATGCGCTGCAGCGAGCCGGTCATCGGCATGTGAACGCGGTGATAGTCGCGGGGCGACAGGTAGAGCGTGGCAAAGTGGCCGTGACGAAACGGCTCGGCGAGCTGTGGATCGCCGCCCAGCAGGTCACTGACGCTGTAATCCTGACGCTTGGCCTGGATCAACCGCCCGTCACTGACCCGGCCGTAGTGACTGATGACACCGTCCACTGGACTGACAATGCGGTTCTCGCCTTCGGCAATGGGGCGCGTCCCCGGGGCGAGGGGACGGGTAAAAAAGGCATTGAAGCTCACGTAGGCATTCGACTCGCTGGCCGCCGCCTCGCCGCGGTCAACGCCGTAGAGTCGCGTGAAAAGCCGGATGAGCAGGTTCTTCCACGGCCGCCAGCGCCAGCGTGCGAGCCCATGGACCAGTCGCGAGAGACGATGCTGGGGCAGCAGCGCGACGAGCAGGCTGAACAATCGCCCGATCATGAGCGTTCCTCTGATGGGTAGCGCTGACGAATCTGACGAAACTCGTCGGCCAATACGTCGCGGCCATGGGGCGGCTGCCAGAGCGCCCGCAACCGACCCTGCGGGTCGATGAGCAGGATGGCAGCGCTGTGGTCGACCGCGTAGTCCCCGCTGCTATCGGGTTCGTGCAGGGTGTAACTGATGCCCAGCGCCGAGGCAAGCTGATCAATCGAATCGCGTTCACCGGTGACTCCGATGAAGTCGTCGTTGAAGTGCTCGACATAGGTCTTCATGGCCGCCGGCGTGTCGCGCTGCGGATCGACGCTGACAAACACAACCTCGGGCAGGCGCTCGACATCCGCCTGTTCCAGACGCTCCAGCGCACCCGCGAGGGTCGCCAGTGTCATGGGGCAGACGTCGGGGCAGTGGGTAAAGCCAAAAAACAGGTACTGCCAGCGCCCTTCGAAATCGGCCTGGGTCCAGTCCCCGCCGTCATGATCGGTCAGTGACACGGTTGGCAGATCGCGGGCCTCGGGCAGGACCGTGCCCACCGCCTCATCCCGGGGCATGCCCTGCGGCGGGGCATCGGACGGCCACAGGGCCGTGACGGCGCCGGCAACCAGCGCCGTTGCCAGGGCCACGATCAGGGCCAGTCGGATAGGGGATGCGGTCACCATGGTTGCCATTATGCCATTTTCCGCCGGCGGTCATGACACGGCGAGCCTGATAAACTGCCCCCATGGAAGTATCTTCAACCGATCCGCTGCGCACCCTCGGCGATTTCGTGCGCTGGGCGGCCAGCCGCTTTCAGGCGGCGGGCCTGCATTATGGCCACGGCACCGACAACGCCATCGATGAGGCGGCCGCGCTGGTGCTGGGCAGCCTCAACCTGCCGGCGGACCTCCCGGCCGTGTATTTTGACAGCGCGCTCACCCATGACGAGCGCGATCAGCTGCTTGCTCGCATCGACGAGCGTGTCCGCCATCGCCGCCCGGTCCCCTACATTCTTGGCGAGGCCTGGTTCTGCGGGCTTACCTTCGGCGTTGACGAGCGGGTGCTGATCCCGCGTTCGCCGATCGCCGAGCTGATCGAGTCGGGGTTTGCCCCGTGGTCGGATCCGGCGCGCCTGCAACGGATCGCCGATGTCGGTACCGGCTGCGGCTGCATTGCCATCGCGGCCGCGCTGGCGCTGCCGTCGGTCCAGGTCGACGCCCTTGACTGCTCGCCGGCGGCGCTGGCGTGGACGGCTCGCAATGCCGCGCGNTATGACGTTGGCGATCGGGTTCGGGTGCAGGANTCGGATCTGNTGTCGGCCTTGCCGCCCGAGCCCTGTCTCGATCTGATTGTCAGCAACCCGCCCTACGTCGACGCCGCGGCAATGGCCGCGCTGCCGGCCGAGTATCGGCACGAGCCGCGCGATGCGCTGGCGGCGGGCGAGGATGGGCTGGACGCGGTCCGCCGATTGCTTCCCCAGGCGGCGGAACGACTGACCGACCACGGTGTTCTGATCGCCGAGGTGGGGCACGGCGCTGCGGCCTTCGAAGCCGCCTTTCCCCGGTTGCCGGTGACCTGGCTCGAGTTTGAGCGCGGCGGGGTTGGCGTTTTCGCGGTCGACGCCGCGACCTTGCGCGCGGCCGCCGAGGCCGGCGAAATCCCACGACTGCACGGAGACGACTGATCCCCATGTCCGGAAATACCTTTGGTCGACTGTTTACGGTCACCACCTTTGGCGAAAGCCACGGTCCTGCCCTGGGCGCGGTCATCGACGGTTGCCCGCCCGGGCTTGGCATCGATGAATCCGACCTCCAGCGCGATCTGGATCGGCGCAAGCCGGGGACCTCGCGGCATACCTCCCAGCGCCGCGAGGGCGATGCAGTCCGCATCCTCTCGGGGGTGTTCGAGGGCCGCACCACCGGCGCGCCGATCGGGCTGCTGATCGAGAACATGGATCAGCGCTCGAAGGACTACTCGGCGATCAGCGAGCTGTTCCGCCCCGGGCATGCCGATTACACCTACTGGCAGAAATACGGGATCCGCGACTATCGCGGCGGCGGCCGTTCGTCGGCCCGCGAGACCGCCGTGCGGGTTGCCGCCGGTGCCATCGCCCGGCGCTACCTCCATGAGCGGCTGGGCATCGAGATCCGCGGCTGGCTCAGCCAGCTCGGCTCGATAGAGCTGGCCCTCGAGGACTGGGAGAGCGTCGATACCAACCCGTTTTTCTGCGGCGAGCCGGCGCGCCTCCCTGAGCTGGAGGCGTATATGGATGATCTGCGCAAGTCCGGCGACTCGGTGGGTGCATCAGTGGGGGTACTGGCCCGCAATGTGCCCCCCGGCCTGGGTGAGCCGGTATTCGACCGGCTTGATGCCGATATCGCCCACGCGCTCATGAGCATCAATGCCGTGCGCGGCGTGGAAATCGGTGACGGGTTTGCGAGCGCCGCGCAGAAAGGCACGGAGCATCGCGACGAGATGACGCCCCAGGGGTTTCTCTCGAATCACGCCGGCGGCACGCTGGGCGGTATTTCCACCGGCCAGGATGTGGTTGCCCGCATGGCGCTCAAGCCCACCTCGAGCATTCGCATCCCCGGTCAGTCGGTGGACGTCCATGGCGAGCCGCAGGAAGTGGTGACCACCGGCCGTCATGATCCCTGTGTGGGGATTCGCGCAACGCCGATTGCCGAGGCCATGCTGGCGCTGGTGCTGATGGATCACTATCTGCGTCATCGCGGCCAGAATGCCGACGTCGACTCGGGGACACCGGTCATTCCCGCCCACCCGGGCGAGTAAAAAGCCGGCGTGGTCTCTGCGGTTCCGGCCATTCGGCTGTCGGCATTCTATCTGGCGTTTTTTGGCGTTCTGGGTGTGCTCTCCCCGTACTGGGGGCCCTACCTGAAAGCCCAGGGGTTCGACTCGGCGGCCATCGGTACGCTGATCGCGCTGATGCACGGCACCAAGATCATCGCGCCCAACCTCTGGGGCTGGGTGGCCGACCATACCGGCCATCGCATCCGGATCATCCGGTTAGCGGCCATCGGCGCGCTGATCTGCTTTTCGGGGGTGTTCGTGGCCCGGCAGCTTTGCCGCGATGGCGGTGGTGATGATCGCGTTCAGCTTTTTCTGGCATGCCGCGATGCCCCAGTTCGAAGCCAACACAATGAACCACCTGGCCGGTCAGACTCATCGCTACCCGCGAATCCGGCTCTGGGGGACGGTGGGATTCATGCTCTCGGTACTGGCGGTGGGCGAGGGCATTGACCGGATCGGCGTGGGGATCGTCCCGGTGGTCCTGGTCGGGCTGTTCGCGGCGCTCAGTCTGGTCAGCCTCAGCGTGCCCCAGGCCGGGCAGGACGGCGACGCGGCCGACAGCCAAGGCTTGCTGGCAGTGCTGCGCCAGCCCCAGGTGTTCGGGCTGCTGATTGCCTGCTTTCTGCTGCAGGCAAGCCACGGGCCTTTCTACGCGTTCTACAGCATCTATCTGCAATCCCACGGCTACAGCGCGACCGCCATCGGGCTGCTCTGGTCGATCGGGTTGATCGCCGAAATCGGCGTGTTCCTGCTCATGCCGCGTTGGTTGCCGCGCTTCGGGCCGCGCCAGCTGCTGACGGTGGCAATGGTGCTGGGCGTGGTGCGCTGGCTGCTGGTGGCGCGGTTTCCCGAAGTCGCCGCCACCCAGGGCTTTGCCCAGCTGCTGCATGCCGCCACTTACGGGGTTTACCACGCCGCGGCCATCTCGCTGATCCACCGCTACTTTACCGGGGGACTGCAGGGCCGTGGCCAGGCCATTTACAGCAGCATGACGTTCGGCGCCGGCGTGGCGCTGGGCAGTTTCGTGGCGGGCAGCCTGTGGGACAGCGCTGGTGGCGCCCAGACCTTCTATCTGGCGGCGGCACTGGCGGCGGTGGCGGCGGTGGTCGCCTTCAGCGTGGTCCCAGCCCGCGACCGGCTCTATGCGGCGCGCGCTTAACCGCTGCCAGCGGGCGGCGTATACTGTCGACTGACGAATACCAATCCGTACGGCCGGACAAGAGGATCTGATGGGCGGTAAAACCCTCTACGACAAACTCTGGGATGCCCATGTCGTCCGCGACAATGGCGACGGGACGGCACTGCTGTATGTCGATCGCCAGCTCGTGCACGAGGTGACGTCGCCACAGGCCTTTGAGGGCCTGCGACTGGCCGATCGTCCCCTGTGGCGGGTCGACGCCAATCTGGCAGTGGTGGATCACAACGTCCCCACCACCGGGCGGGCCAATGGCATTGCTGATCCGATCTCGGCACTGCAGGTGGACACGCTCAGCCGCAATTGCCGCGAGTACGGCATCACCCAGTTCGGTCTGATGGATCGGCGTCAGGGCATTGTGCATATCATCGGCCCCGAGCAGGGTGCCACGCAGCCCGGCATGACCGTGGTCTGTGGTGACTCGCATACTTCCACTCATGGCGCACTCGGAGCGCTCGCGTTTGGTATCGGCACGTCCGAGGTCGAGCATGCGCTGGCCACCCAGACGGTGGTGCAGGCGCGCTCCAGGCGCATGTTGATCCGCGTGGATGGCCAGCCCGGTCCGGGCGTGACCGCCAAGGACATCATGCTGGCGATCATCGGCAAGATCGGGACTGCCGGCGGCACCGGCTATGCCGTGGAGTATGGCGGCGAGGCCATTCGCTCGCTGCCCATGTCCGGGCGCATGACGATCTGCAATATGTCCATCGAGGCCGGCGCGCGCTGCGGGATGGTGGCGGTGGACGACACCACCATCGAGTACGTCCGCGGCCGGCCCTACGCGCCGAGCGATGCGATGTGGGACCAGGCGGAGGCCTACTGGCGGACGCTCGTCAGCGACGAGGACGCAGAGTTCGATCGGGTGGTCACGCTGGACGCCGCCGAGATCAAGCCGCAGGTCTCGTGGGGGACTTCGCCCGAAATGGTGGTCTCGGTGGATGGTGTGGTGCCGGACCCGGCCGACGAGCCCGATGAGACCCGACGCGCCGGCATGCAGCGGGCCCTGGAGTACATGGGGCTTACCCCTGGGACGCCGATGCGCGACATCCGGCCCGAGAAGATCTTTATCGGCTCGTGCACCAATGCCCGCATCGAGGATCTGCGCGCGGCCGCCCGCATTCTGCGTGGCAAGCGCCTGGCGCGGGGCATCCGCGAGGCAATGGTGGTGCCCGGATCCGGCCTGGTGAAGTGGCAGGCCGAGCAGGAGGGCCTGGATCAGGTGTTCAAGGAGGCCGGATTCGAGTGGCGGGACGCCGGCTGCTCGATGTGTCTGGGCATGAACCCGGATCGTCTGAGCCCCGGCGAGCGTTGCGCCTCGACCTCCAACCGCAACT
>P_1C_Liq_2_UnCtyDRAFT_1000009_pt1 | contig 32101 bp, 33 predicted proteins | sample Pon1CUnioCityCA_3_FD_10238 | JGI IMG/M metagenome (IMG submission 10238) | reverse complement strand
AGCATGGACGCCGGAAAGGTCGCCAGCAGGGCGCCGACCTGCATCAAAGCCACGGGCAGTGTCGCCAGCGCGGGGCTGGACGTCAGCTGCTGGCCGACCACGCCACTCAACGTCATGACGGTGATCGCGGCAATCAGGAACAACGCCTGACTGACGGCAAGGATGACGACATTCGTCCTCTCGTGTGCGGGCCTTAATCGATTCAATGCAACTCCGCTCGGGGCCTGTCAGAAAAGTTGAACGCCACGCTCAGTATTCGTCGTGGCAGAAGTTGTTGATGCTGGAACCCTCAGTCGCCATATTTGTCGGTTGAGGGTCATCGCAAATCATACCCTTTCCGTCGGTGACCGGGGACCACGCCGATGTTGCTTCCGATAACGCTTGTCATGGCTGCCGCATTTCAGTGGGGACTGGCAGGTGGTCTGGCGGGTCAGCTGATGACCTCGGGCTGGTCGCCCGAGCTGCTGACGTTCTGGCGACTGCTGGTGGGCCTGCTGTGCATGCTGGCATGGGTGGGGGTCATTCGGTTGCAGGGTTATTCGCTCAATCTTACCCGTCCGCTGGTGGGGTGGTCGGCCCTGGCCGGTCTGGGGGTCACGGGCAACCTCACGTTTTATTTCATCAGCATTAGCGAGGCCAGTGTTGCCGTCGCGGTGACCCTGATGTACAGCGCGCCGGTCATGGTTTATTTCGTGTCGTTTGCGCGCGGCACCGAGCGGCCAACGACACTCAAGCTGGGCGCGATTGCCGCGATCATGGTGGGTGTGGTGCTGCTGACCGGGCTTTACCGCACAACGCCCGGTGCATTCAGTCTGTGGGGTGTACTCGCAGGTCTGCTTTCGGGGATTTCGTACTCGGTGTTCATCTTTGCATTCAAATCAGCCGGCTCCCACGGCCGGACGCCGGTTTCGTTGACGGTCGCGTTTCTGGCCGCCGTCCTCGCGTTGTTGTTTCTCATTGATCCGGCGCAGGCGGTGAGTGTGCCGCTATCGCCCGATGCTCCGCTGTTTCTGATTTTCGGCCTGATCGGAGCCGGGCTGTCGTTTCTGTGCTATTTCATTGGGCTGCGCGGCGTGTTGCCCACGATGGCGGCCGTGGTGGCGATGATCGAGCCGGTCACGGCAACGCTCTACGGAGTGATCGGTCTGGGCCAGGCCCTGTCCCTTGCCGAGGTGCTGGGCATGATCATTATCCTGTCGTCCGTGACGGCGCTGACCGTCATCAGTCATCGGGAATCCGTTCGCTAGTCTGAGCGATCGGTCATTCGGTGATGCAGTCAGCGAATCGACTGCCCGGTCGCCTGCCAGTCGCGAATGAACCGATCGATGCCATTGTCGGTCAGCACATGGTGGGCAAGCCCACGAATCACCGCCGGCGGAATGGTCGCCACATCGGCACCGGCGAGTGCCGCTTCCTTGACGTGGTTGCCGGTGCGGATGGAGGCCGCGAGGATCTCGGTCTCGAAGCCGTAGTTGTCGTAGATCGCCCGAATCTCGCGGATCAGTTCCATGCCATCCAGGTGGATATCATCGAGTCGGCCCAGAAAGGGCGAGATGTAGGTGGCACCTGCCTTGGCGGCGAGTAGCGCCTGATTGGCCGAAAAGCACAGCGTTACGTTGGTGCGGATCCCGTCGCCACGCAGACGCCGACAGGCCTTGAGTCCTTCCAGGGTCAGGGGGAGTTTGACCACCACGTTATCAGCGATGTCCGCCAGGATGCGGCCCTCTGCCATCATGCCGTCAAAGTCCATGGCGGCGACTTCCGCGGACACCGGGCCATCAACAATCTGGCAGATCTCGCCGACGACTTCCTTGAAGTCGCGCCCGGATTTGGCGACCAGCGACGGGTTCGTGGTGACGCCGTCGAGCAGTCCATAGTCGTTGAGCTCGCGGATGTCGTCGGCAATGGCCGTATCAACAAAGAATTTCATCAATCAGTCTCCGTTGTGTTGGGAGGCAGGCTGGGCCGTGGGCGCCGCCAAATGCCGGCAGCGATGGGCGATTAGCAACCCACCCACAAGCCACATCAATGCGGCGCCGGCTAGCGCGACCGGGTCATAGGGTCCGAGCAGGCGCAGCGCCAGCGCTCCACCCATCAATATTGTCGATGGCTCCGATGCCCAGCGCAACCAGGCCCCTCGCGAGGTGGCGAGCATCACCGCAAGGGCTGCCAGACCGGCAACACTGCCAATGACAAGGCCTTGGCTGCGCAGCGGTTGGTCGTGAAATCCGCTGCCGATGGCGCTGACAACGCTGCCTGCCGCCAGCACCATCAGGGCCGCCGCAAGCGCGATCGCGACCGCGCGTCGTCGCGGCGGTGGTGCCTTGCCCATCGACCGCAGAATAACGAGCGCCAGAGCAAGCGCGTACAAGATGCCAAGGAGATCCGGCAAGGGGCCGGGGCCGCCCGGCAGGCCGAGCAAGGCGCCGGTGATCCCTATCCATAGAAGCGGCGTGATCGCTCGTGTGGCCGCGGGGAGCCAGTAAACGCCGATGATGGCGGGAATGACGCCCAGAACCAGAGCCTCGATATCCGCATTCAGATCAATCAGGCCCGGAAGGCAGACAGGGGTCAGTCTGGTGAGTAAAGCCAGACCGGGCACCAGACCGGCGTAGGCGCCGATCACGATGCACCATAGGCGCTGTTCAGGGGTTGCGGACACGCCAGTCATGGGACCAATCATCCCACACACCGGCCTCCGGCGAGTTGCGCGCCGTCAATTCGTGAGGCCGTCGCCGGTCGTTTTGCCCAGTCAGTTCCCCGGCCAGGGCGGCCAGCCCATGCTGCGCCCACCCATTAAATGGAGATGGATGTGCCAGACGGTCTGCCCGGCATCGCGGCCGCAGTTGAATACACTGCGATAACCCGATTCAGCGATCCCCAGCTCGTGGGCAAGCTTTTTGGCGGTCAGATGCATGTGACCGATCAGTGTGGCGTCATCCGGTTCGATGGCGACCATGCTCTCGATGTGCTGACGCGGGATGATCAGTACATGCGTGGGTGCTTGCGGATGGATATCGCGGAAGGCCACCACCTGATCATCGCGATGGATGACGTCGGCATCCATCCGGCCGGCAACGATTTCGCAAAAAATACAAGGCTTGTTCATGCTTTGACACTAAGGCGGATGGAATGAGCGATGCAAGCCCGGCCCGTCGCTAGCCGGTTTTGCCATCCACCCGCGCCCGCAGGGCCTCGGCAAGGGTCCTGGCCTGGGTGTTGTCGGCGGCATCCACCGGCGCGAGTCCCTCGCGGGTCAGAAATGTGTCCGACCAGTGGTCGGCGGCGGCCGCAAACGTAGGAAAGTCGCCCCACCAGAGAATCTGGTAACGATCGGCGGTGATGTGGTTGTGGGCGAGGCGGCTGTCCTCCTCGAGTCCATAGACATCGACACGGGTGAGCACCGGCTCGAGGGCCGCTTTGATCGAAATCAATGCCGGCCCGCGCAATGCCCAGCGCTGCGGCTCCATGCGTCGCAACCACTGCGAGATCTCGGGCATGTTGCGAAACCACTGCAACACCACCTCACGACCGTCGCTGGTGGCGCAGCCCACCTGAAACCGGCGAGGGTCGCGGCGCTGGGTGAGCAGGCTGACGTCGCTGAAATTCTGTCCTTCCCAAGCGTGCATGTATGCGATCCGGTTATATAAGGATAAGAAATGATTCTTTTGGTTTTGCGCTCGTCGCGTCCTACGCTGTTGCCATTATCATCCGACACCAATCAATGGAGCGTTTTGATGGGACTGCGTATTGGAAGCCTTGCGCCGGATTTTACCGCCAAAACCACCGAAGGCGAGATCCGCTTTCACGACTGGATCGGTGACAGCTGGGCGATCCTGTTCTCGCACCCGAAGGACTTCACGCCCGTGTGCACCACCGAACTCGGCTACATGGCACAGCTCAAGCCCGAATTCGACAAACGCGGCACCAAGGTGATCGGCCTGTCGGTGGATCCGGTGGAAAACCACGCCACGTGGGCGAAGGATATCGAGGAGACCCAGGGGACTGCGCCCAACTATCCGATGATCGGTGATACCGATCTGACCATCGCCAAGCTCTACGACATGCTGCCCGAGGATGAAGGCGATAGCTGCGAGGGGCGAACGGCGATGGACAATGCGACCGTTCGTGCCGTTTACGTGGTCGGGCCGGACAAGCGCATCAAGGCGATGCTGATCTACCCGATGACCAGCGGTCGCGACTTCAACGAGATCCTGCGGTTGCTCGACTCCCTCCAGTTGAACGCCCGGCACACGGTTGCGACGCCCGTGAACTGGCAGGACGGCGACGACATCATCATCCCGCCGGCGGTCAGCGACGAGCAGGCCCGGGATAAATTCCCGGAGGGTTGGGAAACGCTCAAGCCCTACCTGCGAGTCGCCAAGCAGCCTGCCGACTGAACGGGCGCCAGGCCGGGGCGGCGTCGGCCGTCCCGGTCCCTGCCTGCGATGCCCCTTGCCAGCTCCCGTGTTAGCCTCTCCCACCTAGTCAAGCAATCACCGGCAGGACCCGCATGGCGTCTGCAGAGCATATCTATCGCGTGATCTTCCACAATCAGGGCAAGATCTATGAAATCTATGCCCATAACATTTCCGATGGTGGGCTGCTCGGGTTTGTCGAGATCGAGTCCCTCATCTTTGGCGAGCGCAGTCAGGTGGTTGTCGATCCTGCCGAGGAAAAGCTCAAGAGCGAGTTCGAGGGAGTCAATCGGACCTACGTGCCCATGCACTCCATCGTTCGGGTGGACGAGGTTGAAAAGGAAGGCACCGCCAAGATCTCTGAGGCTGACGGTAACGTCACCCCGTTTCCGACCTCGGTCTACAACCCGGGCCGCAGCACTGATTGATCATCGGCCGGGTGTGAATTAACCTGATCGCTTACTGGAGAGGTGTCCGAGCGGTCGAAGGAGCGCGCCTGGAAAGCGCGTGTACGGTAACCCCGTACCGAGGGTTCGAATCCCTCCCTCTCCGCCAGACATAAAACAGGGGCCGCGGGCCCCTTTTTTATGTCTGACAGTGCCGGGGTTCGAACCCTCGGTACAGACAGAGAGCGGGTTCGACCAATCGCGGTAGCGATTGGGACGCCGAGCGGCGCGAGGCGCCCGAAGGGTGAGGCCCGCAGGGCCGAATCAATCCCTCCCTCTCCGCCAGACATAAAACAGGGGCCGCGGGCCCCTTTTTTATGTCTGACAGTGCCGGGGTTCGAACCCTCGGTACAGACAGAGAGCGGGTTCGTCGGTGTTTATCATTGATGACAACTACCGCTTAACCGTTTCCCATTGCTCCCGCCTATGAATGTCATTGTCCGTAATAACTTCCATCGTCAGCTGTGTTTGTTATAACTGCACCCTGACACGAATCCATTGGCACGAGCGGAGAAAACGAACGATGGCAGCAGCCGATATCGATAAGGCCGGCAAATGCCCGGTGATGCACGGCGGGGCAACCAGCCAGAGCAGCGACAATATGGAGTGGTGGCCCAACGCGCTTGATCTGGAAATCCTCCATCAGCACGACACCAAGACCAACCCGATGGGCGAGCATTTTGACTACCGCGAGGAGGTCAAGAAGCTCGACTACGAGGCGCTGTGGAACGACATGCGGGCGTTCATGAAGGACAGTCAGTCCTGGTGGCCAGCCGACTGGGGCCATTATGGCGGTCTCATGATCCGTATGGCCTGGCATGCCGCGGGCTCCTATCGCACCGCCGACGGTCGTGGCGGTGGCGGCACGGGCAACCAGCGGTTTGCGCCGCTGAACTCCTGGCCGGATAACACCAACCTGGACAAGGCGCGGCGTCTGCTCTGGCCGCTCAAGCAAAAGTACGGCAATCAGGTCAGCTGGGCGGATCTGATCATCCTTGCCGGCACCGTGGCGTATGAGTCCATGGGTCTGAAGGTTTTCGGTTTTGGCTACGGTCGCGAAGACATCTGGCACCCGGAGAAGGACATCTACTGGGGCGCCGAAAAGGAGTGGCTCGCACCCAGTGAAGAGCGCTACGCGGACGTCGAGCAGCCGGAGACCATGGAAAACCCGCTGGCTGCGGTCCAGATGGGGCTTATCTATGTCAACCCCGAGGGCGTCAACGGCAATCCCGATCCTCTCGCGACCGCCGAACAGGTCCGGGTGACCTTCGATCGCATGGCGATGAACGACGAGGAAACCGTTGCGCTGACGGCGGGCGGACATACGGTGGGCAAGTGCCACGGCAACGGCGATGCCGAGCTGCTGGGTCCCGATCCGGAGGCTGCCGACATCGAGGAGCAGGGCCTTGGCTGGAACAACCACACCACCCGTGGTGTGGGCCGTGACACGGTCACCAGCGGAATCGAGGGCGCCTGGACCACGAAGCCGATCGAGTGGGACAACGGTTATTTCTATCTGCTACTCAATTACGAGTGGGAGCTCAAGAAGAGCCCGGCCGGCGCCTGGCAGTGGGAACCAGTCGACATCAAGGAAGAAGACAAGCCGGTCGATGTCGAGGATCCGTCCATCCGACTCAACCCCATCATGACCGATGCCGACATGGCCATGAAAATGGACCCGGCCTATCGCAAGATTTCGGAGCGGTTCTACAACGACCCGGCCTATTTCGACGACGTGTTTGCCCGGGCCTGGTTCAAGCTCACGCACCGTGATATGGGTCCGAAGGCTCGCTACATCGGTCCCCATGTCCCGGACGAGGATCTGATCTGGCAGGATCCGGTGCCCGCCGGCAACCGCGACTACGACGTGGATGCGCTCAAGGCAGCGATCGCGGCGAGTGGCCTCTCGATCGATGAAATGGTGGCGACCGCCTGGGACAGCGCCCGTACCTTCCGCAATTCGGACCTCCGGGGTGGTGCCAACGGTGCACGTATCCGCCTGGCCCCCCAGAAGGACTGGGCCGGCAACGAGCCCGAGCGGCTGCAGAAGGTGCTTGGCGTGCTCGAGCCTCTGGCCCGGGACGCTGGCGCGAGCCTCGCCGATACGATCGTGCTGGCCGGCAATGTCGGTATCGAGCAGGCGGCCAAGGCGGCCGGTTACGATGTCAGCGTGCCGTTCCTTACGGGGCGCGGTGATGCGAGCGAGGAGCAGACTGATGCTGCGTCCTTTGACGTCCTGGAGCCCGAGGCCGATGGCTTCCGCAACTGGATGAAGAAGGATTATGTCGTCAGCGCCGAAGAGCTCATGCTCGACCGCGCGCAGCTGCTGGGGCTGACCGGACCGGAGATGACCGTGCTTGTCGGCGGTATGCGGGTGCTCGGCACCAATCATGGCGGTACCCAGGAGGGCGTATTCACCGACCGGACGGGTCAGTTGACCAACGACTTCTTCGTCAATCTCTGCGACATGCGCAATACCTGGAAGCCAGTCGATACCAACCGCTATGAGGTGCGCGATCGGCAGACCGACGAGGTCAAGTGGACGGCCACCCGCGCCGACCTGGTGTTTGGCTCCAACTCGATCCTGCGGGCCTACGCCGAGGTCTATGCCCAGGGCGATAACCAGGAGAAGTTCGTCAACGACTTCATCAGTGCCTGGACCAAGGTGATGGACAACGATCGGTTCGACCGCGTCGCCTGAACCCCTCACCCTGTGAAGCAAAGCCCCGCCGCGGCCACTGCGCCCCGGCGGGGCTTTTTTTGTCGGACGCCGTGGAGACTCGGCGCGGCGACCTTTTCGTGGCAATATCTAGCGCTGGTTCATCGATGACAGGTTTCACGACGTCATGCCTCATCTGTTTGTCAACCGCAGCCGGGCCTACGACCTGCTGGAGTCCTCCGAGAAGGCGGGGCGCACTTTTGTGTGGGAAAGCGTTAACGCGATTCTCTACGTCATTGGCGGCGTTGCCTTCATCTTTGGCAGCCTGTTCTTCTTTCCCGCACTTGAGGACGAGCTCAACTGGGGTGTCTGGGGCTTTTTCATTGGCTCCATCCTCTATCTGCTGGTGACGGCGCATGATGTGGTCGAGGTGCTGCGCTACCGGCGCGAGCCGCATCGGGGGCGTTCGCTCGAACTGGTTGCGGCCAGCGGCTATCTGATCGGCACGGTCCTGTTCCTTGTCGGCAGTTTTCTGTTCTTCACCTTTGTGGACCTGACCGTCGCGGGTGCCTGGTGCTTCATTATTGGTAGCCTGCTGTTCACCGCCTCACCATTCGTCAATGTGCTCCAGGTTCACCACCTCAGTGCGCGCGCACTGCGCCTGTATACCCTGACGGGCATCAGCTTTGTAGCCGGCGCGGTTCTCTTTACCACCGCCTCGATCCCCTACCTATGGAACATCGGGGATTCGCGGCTCGCGATCGAGCTGTCGGATTTTCTGGGAGCCCAGTACCTGGTCGGCAGTGTCCTGTTCCTGGCCGGCGGGTTTTTCAACTATCTGCGTGCCTGGGTGCGGGTGCGCGAGTATCGCTCGCGATGATCCCGCTGTTCGGAACCCTTTTTCCGGGTTGGATTCTGGTCGTGGCGGCGGCGGCGCTGATCACCATCGGGCTGGCGCTGATCCTACGCTGGGTCGGTTTGGGGGCGGCGATTCCGGCCAAGCCGGTATTCAATCTGGCGCTTTTTCTGCTGGTGACGTTTATTCTCTGGGAGGTCCTCTATGCCAGCCACTGATCGCCACCCTGTTATCAGGCAGGGGCAGTGATGAGCGCTCGGGAGGCAATGCGCCAGCGGATCACCAACCGCCATGCGGCTGAGTCGGGATCGCCGGGCCGCTGGCGCCGGATAATGGGCGTCGGCCTGCTGATTGGCGTGCTGATTGGCGCCGGCATCATGGGCGAGCGGGTGGTGAGTACGCTCGATACGCGCCCACGAACCAGTGATGCCCAGATTGCGGCGGACACAACGCTGCTGGGCGCTCCATTGCCAGGCCGTATCGCGGAGATCGCTGTTCGCGAAAACCAGCCGGTAAAAGCCGGGGCGGTCCTGTTCAAGATCGATCCGGCCCCTTACAGAATGACGCTCCGTCAGGCCGAGGCGACCCTCGATGCCGCCACCGCCGAGCTGGCGGACGCCCGGCGACGGATTGAGGCCGAGGCCGCCAACGCCGACGGTTCCCGTGACGAGATTCAGCGCGCTGAAGACGACCTGGCCCTGGCGGAGCGGACTGTGGAGCGACTGACCCCACTGGCAGAGGCAGGCATCGTCTCGCAGCAGGCCTATGATGAAGCGGTCACCGCCCGCGCCAATGCGCAGACGGCGCTGCGTCAGGCACAACAGGCGGCTGTTGCGAGCGTCGATCTCATCGAGACTGCCAAAGCGCTGGAGGCTGAGCGCGATGCGGCCCGGGCGGCCGCACAGCTTGCCCGCTGGGAGCTTGAGCAGACCACGGTCAGAGCGCCCTTCGACGGGGTTGTCGTGGGTCTTTCCGCTGCCCGGGGTCAGTACCTGGTCCCGGGCGAATCGATTCTCACCCTGATCGATGGTCAGTCCTGGCACGCCGTCGCGCTCGTGCGCGAAACCGATCTTGCCGGGATACGCCCCGGGAGCGCTGCGGCAGTGAGTGTCGCGATTGATACCGATACGGCCATACAGGGCCGGGTGGAGAGCATAGGGCGGGGCATACAGCTGTCCGATGATGTCGATCTGGCGGGCCGACTGCCGTACGTTCAGGCAACGCTTGACTGGGTACAGGTGGCGCAGCGCTTTCCGGTGCGCGTCGAGCTCGACAACCCACCGGATCACCTGCGACGACTGGGGGCGTCGGCTCGGGTCGTCTTCGCCCCCGATTCGAGCGCGCCCTCCGAGTCCGGAGGGGGACCGTGAGCCTGATGGCGGATCTTGCCCCGCGACCCGGGCGTTTTCGTGACGCCGTCTCCATCGGGGGGCTCTGTACCGCGATCGTCGTGGTGTCCATGACGCTTCGGATTCCCGAGGCGGGTCTGGCCGCCTATCTGGTTTTCTTTGCCTATCGGCCCGATGCCAACGGCACCATCGCCGTGGCAGTGGTATTTGCCGCCCTCGCGATCCTGGTGGTGGGGTTGTCCATCCCGATGCTGGCCGCGGTTGTGGATAACCCTCCGGCACGGATGGCACTGGTTGCCGTGATCACGTTTGTCGGGATGTGGCTGGCGAGCGCCACGCCACTCGGACCCATCGCCAGCACGCTGGCGATGTTGTTGACATTTCTGGTGATCCTGCCGGATGTGGTCAATCTGCCCATCCCCAACGAGATCGAGTTGCTCACGCGCGGTATCGCCTGGGTTGGGCCCATCGTCATCGTGGCGATGATCACCATCGGCGTACTGGCATACCTGTTCGGCCGCAATGCCGTGGGGGTGGTCGAAGATCGCATGGCGGAACGGCTCGCTGCCGTGGAGGGGCGGCTCGCTGGGCGGATCGATGCCCAGGCCTTTGCTGAACAGGTAACGGCGGCGCCGGCACGGGTCGAGGATCTGAACAAGTTTGCGGGTCTCTCGACCTCCAGGGCGGACTGGCAGCGGCTGCAGGCGCTCGATCGCGAGCTGCTCGAGCTGATGTTGGCGGTGGTCGCGCTGGACGCAAGCGGCGCCGATGCCGCGACTCGATCCGGCCTGGAATCCGCACTGACCGATACCGCGGCAATGACTCGGGCCACTGCCCCCGACTCCGCCCGGGCAACCCCCCGAACCGCGGCCACCGCCGAAGACGTCGCGGCCCAGATTCGTACGGTAGGCAGCATCCTCAAAGGCGATCCGCTGGGGGCGCCACCGGTCCGAGCCCATGAGACCACCGGCCTCAAGGCGCTTCTGGCCGAACCCCGCCACTGGCAATTTGCCACCAAGGTCACGCTGGCGGCGATGGCCTGCATTGTGCTGTTTACCGGCCTTGAGTGGGTGAGCGTCCACACCTGCCTGATAACGTGCTACTACGTCTCTGAGGCGACGCTGGGCGAGTCGGTCCACAAGATGACGCTGCGGATGATCGGTTGCCTGATTGGCGCCGCGATTGCGGCGTTGAGTCTGATCTATCTTGTCCCGCTGATGAATGATGTCGGCCAGCTCGCGCTGCTGGTGTTTGTTGTAGCGTCCATTGGTGGCTGGATCGGGGTGGGCTCCGAGCGTATCGCCTACGCGGGCTTTCAGATTGTCCTCGCGTTTTTCCTTGTGGTGCTCGAAGCGTTTGGGACGTTTGGTGTGAATTTTGGCCCGAGCTATGATTTTGAACCAGCCACCGGGCGTATCATCGGCATCCTGCTTGGTTCGCTGGCTTGCGCCTTCGCCTTTGTCGCGCTCTGGCCGCTGCCCATGCGGGTGGATGTCGCCGATGGGATTCAGCGGACCTACCGGTCGGTGGCGGCCGGACTTCGGGGGCACCCAGTCCCCGCGCGTGCAGGCGTGCTCGCTGCGCTGGGGCGCGCACGGGACCTGCAGGATTACACCGCTTTCGAGCGGGCCGTTGAGATCGACTCCATCACGCCCGCGTGGGGCGACGCCATCGATGAGGCGTTGACCACCCTCGCCGTGGCATCGGCGCTCGAGCGCCGGCGGGAGCGGGTTCACGATGGCGCGTCGATCGGCGCCGAAGCTTTTGCCGAGGCATTCGAGCAGGATGCCGAGACATTCGCCATCGGTCGCCTGGCGCCGCCGTGGACACGTACCGTCGATCCCTCGCCCAGTGCCACCGGTATGGACGCGAACGACCAGGCCCTCGTTAATCACCTCCAGGAGATCGCAGGATGCCGAACCGCTCCCCGCACGGCCGAGTCGCCGCAGCCAGCGCTCTCGTCATAGTCCTCTGCGGATGCTCCTCGCCGAGGGAGTCGCTGGCGCCGGCAAGCTCAGTGACTGAGTGGGATGTGCCTGCGACGCTGACCGACGAGGCCCAGCATGCACTGGGGGCGGCGGATCGCCCAATGCCAGCGGTGCATCCGCAGACGCCGTATGATCTGCCAGCGCTCATTGATCTCGCCCAGCGGCTCAACCCCGAAACGCGGGTCGCCTGGGAACAGGCCCGGGTGGCCGCCTATGCTGTGGATGCGGCCAGCGCCGAGTATTTCCCGCAGATCGGCGCGGGCCTAGTGATGGGGCGCGGGCGCTCCGACATTACCTATGATCTTCCCGGCCTTGGCAGTACGACGGTCGACAATACCGCCACGGCCACCGTGCCCACGGTCTATGCGGAGTGGCTCCTGTACGATTCCGGTGGTCGTGACGCGGCCGTCCGGTTGGCGCGCAGACTCGCTCTCGCGGAGAACATCGGGTTCAATCTGGCCCACCAGGAAACGCTGCTCGACGTGACCCGCGATTACCACGAGCTACGATCGGCGCGGGCCCAGGCGGAGGCGGCGGCGGAGGTCCTCGCCAACAGTCGACGGATTCTGGCGGCTGCTCGGGCAAGGCGGGACCAGGGCCTGGGCGATGTTGTCGAGGTGGCCCAGGCCGAGCAGGCACTGGCCCAGGCTCAGCTCGATGATCTGCGGGCCCGGGGCGAGGCTCGGACCGCGCGCGCCGCGCTGCTGGCAAGCGTGGGGGTCGCGCCGGATGATGATCTGGAAATCGCCACTGGGCCCATGCCATTGCCGGTGGCAATGACCGAGCGGCTGGATGACCTTGTCCGGGACGCACTGGTGCACCGCCCTGACATTCTCCAGGCCGTGCTCAATCTTCAGGCGCAGCGTGCTGCACAGGCCGGTGCCGAGGCCGAGTTCCGGCCCAAGGTCGGTGTGGTGGCGTCGCTGGCTCGCAATGAGGGTGGGCTCGCGATCAATGGTAATCGCTTTGATCTGCCCGCTACGGACAGTCTTGCGCTGTTGACGGTGGAGGTGCCTCTCTTCAATGGTGGGCTTCGAGACAGTCGGCGAAGCGCCGCGGCTGCCGAAGTGGCAGGCGCTGAAGCCGCCCTCGCTGCTGTGCGTAACGAGGCCGAGGCGGCCATCATTACGGCTTATGAGGGCATGCGGACTGCCCTCGAGACGGTGCGCAGTGCGGAATCTCTGGTAGCGGCGTCGCGCACGACCGCCGAGGCAACGCTCTCCGCCTATCGCGAGGGTATCGGCGCGCTGCGGGATGTGCTGGCCGCTCAGAATGGTCTCCTCGATGCCGAGCAACTGGCGGCGCAGGCGCGGGCGGACGCCCATGTCTCCGTGGCGCTGTTTGCCTTCGAGACCGGTACCCTTCATGAAACCCGCAAGGAGTAATCGATGTACAAAGACTGGCAGAACACCACCGACGAGCTCACCCGGCTCATGCAATCCTTTGGCAAGGGGCACCCCGAGGTCGCCAAGGGCTTCTCGCAGCTTTCGAAGGCGGCGGAAAAGGACGGTGCGCTCAGCGCCAAGGATAAGGAATTGATGGCGCTGTCCATTGGCGTCGCGATTCGCTGCGAGGGCTGCATAGCCTTTCATGCCAAGGCTGCGGCCGAGTACGGGGCGACCCGCGCCGAGGTGCTGGAGACCATTGGGGTCTGCCTCTATATGGGCGGTGGCCCGTCGTTTGTCTACGGCGCTCAGGCGCTGGAGGCATTCGATAGCTTTGCGCAAGACAGCTGACCACGCTGCTTGAGCACAAAAAAAGGGCCGACGCCAGGGGCGCGGCCCTTTCTTACATCCGCCGGCAATGCACTCAGTAGTTGCCGCGTACGCCGTCCACCGCCGCGCTGGTGGGGACAAGGGCTTTGACCAGCGTCTGCATGTCGATCATGCCAACCTGCTCTCCATCCTTGGTCACCCGATAGACCAGATTGGTATCACCATCTGATGCGGCAATCACCGACTCGAGGTTGGACTCCTCGTCGATTTCGCCGGCCACGGCACCCTCGATCGGCTCCCGGGTGTGCTGCATCACCGAGCGCACGCGCAGCACGCGGGCACGGTTGATGTCACTGATGAAGTCGATGATGTAGGGGTCGTTGGGTCGCAGCAGAATCTCCTGCGGCTCGCCCTGCTGGACCGTGTAACCATCCTTGAGAATCACCAGATGATCGGCCAGCTTGAGGGCCTCGTCCAGGTCATGGGTGATGAACACGATGGTCTTGTGCAGCTCCTGCTGCAGCTCGAGCAGCAGGTCCTGCATATCCGTTCGGATCAACGGATCGAGTGCCGAGAAGGCCTCATCCATCAGCATGATGTCGGAGTTGGATGTGAGGGCCCGGGCGATACCGACACGCTGCTGCATGCCGCCGGACAGCTGATGCGGGTGCTGATTGTCGTTGCCCTGCAGGCCAACCCGCTTCAACCACTTGCTGGCTTCCTCAAGGGCAGCCTGCTTGTCCTCGCCACGCACGATCAACGGCATGGCCGCGTTTTCGGCGATGGTGCGATGGGGCAGCAGCCCGAACTTCTGGAACACCATCGACATATGCTCACGTCGAAGTCGCCGCAGGGCGGTTTCGTCGTAGTCGATGACGTTCTCACCGTTGACCGTCACGTCCCCGGAGGTGGGTTCGATCAAGCGGTTGAGATGACGGATCAGCGTCGACTTGCCGGAGCCGGACAGCCCCATGATGACGGTGATCTCACCATCCGCCATGTCCACGTTAATGTCCTGTAGACCGAGTACATGGCCGTACTGATCCAGCAGGTCGGTCTTGTTGACGCCCGCCTTGACGTGTTCCAGCGCCGTCGCCGGATCGTCACCGAAGATCTTGTACAGATGCTGGATCGAGATCTTTATCTGATCGCTCATTGGATCGACCTCCTGTGATTACTGCTGCGATGTGTTGACGCGGGCCAGAGCGGCCTTGGTCACACGGTCGAGGATGACGGCAAGGAGGACGATGCCAAGCCCGGAAATCAACCCGACGCCCAGCTCGAGATTACGGATGCCGCGCAGGACCAGCACACCCAGACCGGGGGCCGAAACCAGCGACGCGATCACCACCATGGCCAGACTCATCATGATGGTCTGATTGACGCCCGCCATGATGTTGGGCAACGCCAGCGGGATCTGCACGCCATAGAGCTTTTGCCGATCGGTCATGCCGTAGGCGTCAGCCGCTTCAATGACATCCTTGTCGACCAGTCGGATACCGAGGTTGGTCAGTCGGATCACCGGAACAATGGCGTAGAGGATGATGGCGATCCCGTAGAGCTTGGGCTCGGTAATCGAGAACAGAAAGATCAGCGGGATCAGATAAACAAACGGTGGCAATGTCTGGAGCATATCCAGAACCGGCGTGATGCCGCGTTGCAGGTTGTCGCTGCGGGACATGGCGATGCCGATGGGCACACCCAGTAGCACGCAGATGAGCGAGCAGACGAAAATGATCGCCAGCGTCTGCATGGCATAGTCGTAGTGGTCAATGAAGGCAAGGAACAGGATCATGGCGGCAACCATGCCCACCAGTTTCATCGATTTGGAGGCGACGTACACCACCGCCAGCATGATCGGGACCATGATGAACCAGGGTACGGTCTGAAACATGTTGAGTGCGCCGTTCAAAAACCAGCTCAACGGCTGGGTGACCGGGTCGAGCACAAATTTGAGACTATCCTTGATGGCAAGAAAGCCACTCTCCAGACCGCTGGTCAGGTCTCGCGTCTGGGCAATGGCCGGGCAGGCCTCATTGAGATTGTCGAGGGAGGGGAAGGGCAGCTCCCACAGGGAGGGGGCGCTGGTGTCCTGGCTGGCGAGGAGGTCGTCCATGCTCATGGAGCCACCGCCTTTTTCGCCGCACCACTTGCGCAGCCCGAGGCTGTTGAAAATAAAATCGTAGGTCGCCATCGGCGGATTCCTTTCGTGGAATGGGAGAAGGCGCCGGAGCGAACGCTCCGACGCCTGCGTTCATGACAGGACGGGTGTCCTTAGAACATGCCCTGCAGGTTCGCACGGGCATCTTCGCTCAGCCAGCTCATCCACTCTTCCTGATTGTTCTGCAGGAAGTAGACGACCGCCTCGTCAACGCTTGCCTCGTTGTCGGTATGCCAGGCCAGCAGGCCGTTCATGACATCGTTGTCGAACGTGACGTTCTGCATGAGCTCGAAGGCTTCCGGCTCACGCTCGGCCAGATCCGCGGTCACGACGTTGAACACGCTCGCGGAGGGGAAGGACGAAACGCCGACCTCATCGCACTCGGTGTTCTGGTTACAGTCGTGGACTTCCTCGTTATAAGGACCGAGATCGACNCTCACGAAGTCGTACTTGCCCAGCGGTGCTGTCGGGCCCCAGTAATAACCGAAGTAGGGCTCGCCGGCCTCGTAGGCCGATGCCATGGCAGCCTGAAGGGTCTCGCCGGAACCGTGGTTGAACACCTCGATGCCGTTGCCTTCCAGGTCAAACGCCTCTTTCAGCGAATCGTTGACGATCCGGCAGCCCCAGCCGTCGGGGCAGTTATGGAAGCGGGCACCGACGAGGTCAGGATTGTTGAGGATCCCTTCGATGGTTGCCAGTTCCGGATTTTCCTCGACCAGATAGCTGGGGACGAGCCAATGCTCGGTGCCGCCGTTGCTGAAGGCGTCGGAGGCCTTTACGACCTTACCCTCTTCGGCGAGCTCGAAGTACAGCGGTGCGGAGTTGACCCACAGCTCGGGCACGATGTCCGGCTCGTTGTTCTCGGCCAGCGAAGTGATCGCGGTCGTGGTCGCCGACGGCACAACGGTGACATCGCAGCCGTAGCCCTGCTCGAGCAGGAACTCGGTGACACCCGTCATGATGCCGCCGGAGGTCCAGTTCATCTCGGCGACCGAAACTTCGCCGCATTCGGCGTTGGCCGCCATCGGCGCCATCGCACCGGCGAGAACGAGGGCGTATAGAGGACGCTTACTCATGGTTTGCTCCATTATTTTGGATTAAGTGAAGGATTTGCCATCAGCCAGACAGACCCGAGTACTTCTGAACGAAGGCCTCGCGCCGGTACCGGTGCGATGGAAAGGGGAGAGTCTGCTGCACAAGGCGTGCAGTCCGAATTTTGCGCGGTCGATCGGGTATCGAATTGCCCGGTCTCCGTGTCCAAGTTGCGTTAACTATAGATCAACTTTTCTGATCAGCGCAAATGGGTGGGCTGCATCACAGCCATGCAATGGCCAGAGCGCCCGACAGTGGGCCCAGGATCATACTGACCAGCCAGCGCCGCCAGACGAACGACCAGCCCAGCGTTGGCAATTCATAGGCAAGCACACGGTGCACGGCAAAGCAGGACCATCCGGTGAGCAGNGCGATGAGCTGAGGGATGCCNACACCGGCACGCTCGAGCACCAGTATNAGCGGGAATGTNACGGTCGGTCCGCCGGGCAGAATACCGCCCAGCACCGACGCAAGGACAACGCCGCTCAACCCCGAGCGCTCCCCGAGCCACTCGCCGAATAATGCCTGGGGGATCAATTCACCCACAAAGCTCGCGGCGATCAGCGCAATCGGCAGCCGAATCAGCAGCGGAGCGAGTTGTCGCCATGCGCGATGGAGGACGGTGGCATGGTTGACCTCGGTGTGGCGGTGACCCATTACCCCGAGGATCAGGGCCATGCCGAGGATGCTCAGGTAGGCATAGACCATTCAGTGTCGACCCGGCTCGCCCAGCCACTGCGCAGTAATGCCCGCAATGAGCGGCAGGGGCAACGAGATCACAAGGCGCAGCACGACAAAGTCAACACCAAAGAATGGCAGTTCCCAGATCAGAATGCGCTGAATCCCCAGTACCGACCAGGCGGTGAGATAGGTGATGCAGATCGGCAGCGATGCGCCCACTGCGCGCAGCCCCACGACCAGCGGAAACGCCATGAAAGGCCCGCCCGGTGTTACTGCGCCGGCGCCGATGGCAATGAAAAGCCCCCGCCATCCAGCGTCGCGGCCGAGCCATCGCTCGACGATTTCGCGGGGCAGGAGCGCCTGGGCATAGGCCGCCATGACAATCGCGATGATCACCAGCGGNATGACCAGGGCGATGAGCTCGCCGGCGGACAGGAGTGCGCCGGTCACCGCCTCCAGGCCTTGACGCTCGGCGAGGAGGGCGCCGGCGGCGGCCCCCAGCAGCAGAAAAAACACGGTCATCCGCTGGTTTCCTCGCGAAGGCGNTGCCAGCGTCGCCACTGGTCGGCGTCGATGGCACCGCTCGCCAGCCCTTGCTGGACGGCGCAGTCGGGTTCGTGCCCATGGCGGCAGTCATTGAACCGGCAGTGCCGGGTGGCATCCGCGATATCCGGATAGGCGGCATCCACCGCATCGGTGGTCAGATGATCGAGGCGCAACGTGCGCACCCCGGGCGAGTCGATCAATGCGCCGCCGTCGGGGCGCTCGAACCAGGTGGTCGCGCTGGTGGTGTGCCGCCCCTGGCCGCTGGTTGCGGAAATTTCACCGATACGCCGCGACGCCGTGGGGACGAGGGCCTGGGTGATGGATGATTTGCCAACGCCGGATTGCCCCACCAGGATCAGGGTTTCGTGGCGGGTGGCAGTGCGCAGCCGGGCGAGTCCGTTATCGGTCATGATGCTGCCCATGAGCAGCGGAATCCCCTGACGCTCGCAGCGTGTCTCTAACGCCCGCATCGCGGCGGTCGGCGTCACCGGCGCCAGATCCTGCTTGTGACCCCACACCAGCAGTGGAATGTCCAGGGCTTCGCTCAGGACGATATAGCGATCGATCAGCAGTGCATCGGGGGCGGGCTGTGGGGCAATCACCACAACGATGCGATCGATATTGGCGGCCAGCCCGCGCGGGCGTCCGCGGAAATCGCCCCGCTCGATGAGGTTGCGACGAGGCTGAATCGCATCGATCCAGCCCGCTGTGGCATCGGCACACCAGTCCACCCGGTCGCCGCAGACCGGGCGAGGCGAGCGGCGACTGCGGGGATGGCAGCGGTGCAGGGTGCCGGACGAGTCGGCCACCAGGCAGTGGTTGCGGTTGCTCACGATCACGCGGCCGCCGGTCTCACCCATGGCTCGGGTCTCTCGGCGGTGGAGTGGCTTTGATAGACTGCCCAGCCAATGCAAGCAACCGGAATGCCCAGCAATGCTGTACTCGGCGAGTAACCTGATCTGGATCGATCTTGAAATGACGGGGCTCGATGTCGATCGCGACCAGGTCATCGAGATCGCCACGATCGTCACCGATGCCGAGCTGAATGTGCTCGCTGAGGGGCCGGTCCTGGCCATCCACCAGCCCGAGTCGGTGCTGGCCGGCATGGATGAGTGGAATCAGACCCAGCATGGCGGCTCGGGCCTGCTCGAGCGGGTTCGACAGAGCACGGTGGATGAGCGCGAGGCTGAACGCCAGACCCTGCGGTTTCTCGAGCAGTGGGTGCCGGCGGGTGTGTCGCCCATGTGCGGCAACAGCATCTGTCAGGATCGTCGCTTCCTCCATCGGGTGATGCCCGAGCTCATGGGCTATTTCCACTACCGGCATATCGATGTGAGCACGCTCAAGGAGCTGGCGCGACGCTGGCTGCCCGCGGTGGCCGAGGCGACCGGCAAGGGGGGCTCGCATCTGGCCCTGGACGATATTCGCGACTCCATCGCCGAGCTGCGCCACTATCGGGCCAGCTTTCTCTGCGAGGCGGCGCGGGGCGGTTGACTCCGGCCGCGTTCAGGCGTCGGACCCGGTGCTGGCCGGTCTTTGCGGGTCGTTACCCCATTCCGACCAGGAGCCATCATACCCCCGGACGCGTTCAAATCCGAGCCAGCGCAGCACCACATAGCTGAGCGCCGAGCGATGGTGCGTCTGGCAGTGCGTGATCACCTCGCGCTCAGGCGTCACGCCCAGCTCTGCGTACTCGTCGCGCAGGCTTGCCGCCGGTCGCAGGCGGCCGGCGCGGCCTGGGTCAACGTTGTCGGTCCACTCGAAGTTCACAGCCCCGGGAATATGCCCGGCGCGCGCGGCCCGCACCACATCGCCGTGGTATTCCCCGGGTGAGCGCGCGTCCAGGATGATCACATCCGGGTCGTCGAGACGTGATTCGACATAGTCGGCATCCGCACGGGCGCTGCTCGCCGTGGTGTCAATGGGGTAGGGCGGCACCTCCGCGCCGGCCTCGCCGGCGCCGGCGACCAGGGGAAGCCCTTCGGCCTGCCATGCCGGCAATCCGCCGTCGAGCAGCGACCAGTGGTCGTGGCCAACGCAGTCAAGCGTCCAGAGCAGTCGCGAGGCGGCACCGTTACCACTCGCGTCATACGCGACCACGTGCCGGGCCGGGGTGATGCCCGCCTCGGCCAGTACCGTCGCCAGAGCGGATGGCTCTGGCAGTAGCCCGCCGGCCGGGGGCCGGGCGGTGACCAGATCCGCATAGCGGATGCAGGTGGCACCCTCGATATGGCCCTGGGCATGAACGGACCCATCACCCACGAAAACCACCTGAATCGAAGGTTCGCCCAGGTTTTGCGCCAGGGCATGCGGGTCGATCACTCGTGGCATGCCGGGCATCAATGCGTCTCACCGCCCAGATAGAGCCAGGTCTCAACCACGCTATCGGGGTTGAGCGAGACACTATCGATGCCTTCTTCCATCAGCCAGCGTGCCAGATCGGGGTGATCCGAAGGGCCCTGGCCGCAGATCCCGACGTATTTCCCCGCCTTGTTGGCGGCCTGGATCGCCATGTGCAGCAGCGCCTTGACGGCGGGGTCACGCTCTTCGAACAGATGCGCGACCAGTCCTGAATCGCGGTCCAGTCCCAGGGTGAGTTGGGTGAGGTCGTTGGAGCCGATGGAGTAGCCATCGAAGATCTCGAGAAACTCGTCGGCCAGAACGGCGTTCGACGGCAGCTCGCACATCATGATCACCTTGAGGCCGTCACGCCCCTTCTCCAGCCCGTTGCGGGCCAGCAGGTCCACCACCTGACGACCCTCGTCGGGGGTGCGCACGAACGGGATCATGATCCAGACATTGGTCAGTCCCATTTCTTCGCGCACCTTGCGCAGGGCCTGGCATTCAAGCTCGAAACAGGGCCGGAAGTCCTCCGAAATGTAGCGTGACGCCCCGCGGAAGCCGATCATCGGGTTTTCTTCCTCGGGCTCGTAGGCGGCGCCACCAATGAGGTTGGCGTACTCGTTGGATTTGAAATCGGACATGCGCACGATCACCGGCTGATCGGCAAAGCTCGCCGCCAGCGTGCTGATGCCCTCGGCGAGTTTCTCGACATAGAAACTGACCGGATCATCGTAACCGGCGATCTGATTGTCGATGACCGACTTCAGGTCGTCCGACTGCTGGTCGTACTCCAGCAATGCCCGCGGATGGATGCCGATCATGCGGTTGATGATGAACTCGAGCCGGGCCAGCCCCACACCGGCGTTGGGCAGCTGGGCAAAATCGAAGGCGCGATCCGGATTGCCCACGTTCATCATGATCTTGAACGGCAGCTCGGGCATGTTGCCCAGTTCGATGTTGCGGATCTCAAAATCCTGGATGCCGCGGTAGATGTAGCCGGTGTCACCCTCGGCGCACGACACCGTCACCTCGAGGCCGTCGTGCAGCCGGTCGGTACCGTTGCCGGTGCCAACAACCGCGGGGATGCCCAGCTCGCGAGCGATGATCGCCGCGTGGCAGGTCCGCCCGCCACGATTGGTCACGATCGCCGAGGCGCGCTTCATGATCGGCTCCCAGTCAGGGTCCGTCATGTCGGTGACGAGGACATCGCCGGCCTCGACGGTGTGCATGTCGTCGAGATCATCCACCACGCGGGCGCGGCCGGCGCCGATGCGCTGGCCAATGGCGCGGCCTTCGACGAGGACCTGCCCCCGCTCGTGGAGCTGGTAGCGCTGCAGGCTCTGGCCGCCATCGCGACTTTTCACAGTCTCCGGCCGGGCCTGGAGAATATACAGGCGACCGGTCTCGCCATCCTTGCCCCATTCGATGTCCATCGGTCGGCCATAATGGGCCTCGATGGTCATGGCCTGACGGCCCAGCGACTCGACATCAGCATCACTGAGGCAGAAGCCGGCACGTTCCGCCTGTGACGTCTCGACGATACGGACCGTCTCGTCGCTGTCCGGATCGTCCGCGTAGACCATTTTGATGGCCTTCTCGCCCATCATTCGGCGCAGGACGGCGGGGCGCCCNGCGGCCAGCGTGGCCTTGTGCACATAGAACTCGTCGGGGTTGACCGAGCCCTGCACCACGGTCTCGCCCAGGCCGTGGGACGCGGTCACGAAGACCACATCGCGAAAGCCCGACTCGGTATCCATGGTAAACATCACGCCCGAGGCACCGACATCGGTGCGGGCCATTTCCTGGATGCCGGCCGAGAGCGCGACCTTGTCGTGCGCGAAGTCATGGTGCACGCGGTAGGAGATTGCGCGGTCGTTGAACAGTGACGCGAAGACGTCACGGATCGTGCGGCGGACGTTCTCAAGCCCGCGGACGTTGAGAAAGGTTTCCTGCTGTCCCGCGAAGGAGGCATCGGGCAGATCTTCAGCCGTTGCCGAGGAACGGACGGCGACCGACAGATCGGTCTTCTTTGAACGCTCGACGAGCTGCGACCAGGCCTTGGCGATCGCCTCGTCGAGCTTGGCCGGGAAGGGGGTCTCGATGATCATCGAACGGATCTGAGCCCCGACACGCGCCAGTTCCTGGACATCGTCGATGTCGAGCCCCTCGAGAGCCGCTTCGATCCGGGGCCGCAGCCCGCTCTCGTCAAGAAAATCCCAATAAGCCTGCGCGGTGGTGGCGAAGCCTCCGGGGACCTGCACGCCGGCATCGGCGAGGTTGCTGATCATCTCGCCGAGCGAGGCATTCTTGCCGCCCACCCTTTCGACGTCGTTCATGCCCAGCGACTCGAACCAGACTACGTATTCGCTCACTACCGCTCTCCCGTTAAAAGTATGCTCTGCACCGGTATACTGGTGCGTGATTATCGTTGATCAAGTCGAGTATCGCCATGTCTGAATCGCGCAGTGTTTTTTTTATATCGGATCGCACCGGTATTACCGCCGAGACGCTTGGCCAGAGTCTGCTCACCCAGTTCGCGCTCGAGGCTTCGCCGGTGAGCATGCCTTTTACCGACAGCCCCGAGGCAGTGGATGCCGCCATCGAGCAGATCGAATCGGCGGGCCGCTCCGACGGCGCCCGGCCAATTGTATTCAGCACCATCATCGACGCTGGTCTGCGTAACCGCCTGCGGCGGGTCAACGCCGTGGTGCTGGATTTTTTCGACACCTTCATCGGCCCGCTCGAGAGCGAACTCGGTATGGAGTCGAGTCATACCATCGGCCGCAGCCATGGCATTGCGGATCCGGGGGCGTACAAGTTGCGGATCGATGCCATGAACTACGCCCTTAGCGCCGATGATGGCGCCGCGGTACGCCATTATGAGCAGGCCGACGTGATTCTGGTGGGCGTGTCGCGCTCGGGCAAAACGCCGACCTGCATCTATATGGCGCTTCAGTACGGGATCTACGCGGCGAACTATCCGCTGACCGAGGATGATCTGCTCAGTGGCCGGTTGCCGGAGGTGCTGCGGCCGTTCCGCCAGCGGGTCTACGCGCTCACGATCCGGCCCGAGCGTCTCGCCCAGATTCGTGCCGAGCGGCGCTCGAATACCCGCTATGCGTCGCTGCGCCAGTGTCAGTATGAAACGGTTCGCGCCGAGGGGCTTTTTCACCAGGAAAAACTGCCTTTTTCGAACACCACCACCATGTCGATCGAGGAGATCGCGGCGATGATCATCCAGTCGCGTCATCTCTCGCGGCGACTCTATTAAAATCCCGTCCGCGATGCCAGCCAGGGGGCGTCCCGCGGAGGGTGACTGTGCTAGCATCTGCGCATGATCAAGCAGCCCGGCCAACTCGTTGCAGAGCGTCCACCGCAGGGCAGTTTTGCCGCGCTCATGGAACTCTACGAGAGCAACTACATCTTCCTGCGCCGTCTGGTACCGCAGCTTGACGGGCGGCGCGACGCGCAGATTTCGAGCGTTGACCGCGGCCCCGACCTGCATCTTGAAGTCATCGAGCGTTGCCCCTACACAACCACGTTGATGCTCACCCATCGGTTCGCTCGGGCGGGCGGCGACGAGTCGCTGCCGGACCTGCAGGTGCGCATCTATCACGATGCGCGGGTGGCCGAAGTGCTGGCCACCGAAACCGAGACCGCCGGGCAGGCCCCCCTGGCCTGGCGCTGGGCCGCCAACCGTTTTCTCAATCGCTGGTTGCGCTATTGCCTGGGCGAGGGGCATGGCTTCCCAAGCGCCACCGGCGAGGCGGTCGTGCTGCGGCCGTCCGCGCGACGCTGGGCCGTCTAGGAGCGCATTTTCATGCGCCTTTCAACGAAGGGCCGCTATGCCCTGACCACGATCATGGACCTGACGCTGCACCAGGTTGACGGGCCGGTCACACTGGCGGATATATCCCAGCGTCAGTCATTGTCACTCTCCTATCTCGAGCAGCTGTTCGCCGATCTTCGCCGTGACGGTCTGGTCCATGGTGTTCGCGGGCCGGGTGGCGGTTATCGTCTGGCGCGGGCGGCCGACACAATCAGCGTGGCGGCGGTCATCATGGCGGTGGACCCTCCGGCTACCGCCGCGGCGGATGACGAGAGCCGGCAGGATGACACGGGCAATCACTGCATCACCCATGACCTGTGGTCGGATCTGTCTGATCGAATTCGGGATTTTCTGGCCGGTATCACGCTGGCCGACCTCGCCGCGGATCCCGCGCTCGTGTCGCTGGGCGACTGATCAGGGTTCGAGATCGACGAGGCCGAGTTTGACGGCCGCCAGAGTCGCCTCGGCCCGGGTCGATACATTGAGCTTTAGATAGATCGACTTGATGTGGCCGGCCACGGTGGATGGCCGGATCACCAGCGCCTCGCCCACCCGATGCCGATCGAGCCCCTGAGAGAGCAGCGCAAGCACCTCGATCTCGCGCTGGGTCAGGCCGGCCGCTTCGGTATCGGCCGGATGAGAGTCCGTGCCGGACCCCGGCTCAACCAGTGGCTCTTCAAACTGTCGCAGCGCGAGGCGCGTTATCTCGGGCGAGAGGCCCGGGTCTCCCTTACCGATGGCGGCAATCAGCGCCTGGATGCCGTCATTGCCCTGATCCTTGAGGATGTAGCCATCAATGCCCTGACGCAGGGCCGCCCGCAGATGGGCTTCGTCATCGTGACGGGTCAGCAGGACGCGCGGCGAATCGGGGTAGAGCATGCGCATCTGCTCGATCAGCTCAAGCCCCGAGCCGTCCGGTAGATAGAAGTCGGTAATCAGAAGTCCCGGCATCGAGCGGCCAAGCTGCCCATGGGCCGACTTGATGTCCGAAACACAGATCAGATCAATTTCGGGCCAGAGCCTGCAGAGGATGTGCCGGATCCGCTGCTGTTCGTCGCCATCCGGGTCGATGACCAGAGCGCGCTTCATTCAATCAGCCGCTCCTCAGTGCTGCAGGATCTGTTCGAGAAAGTCGCGGGTCCGCGGTTGCTCGGGGCGGGTGAAAAAGTCCCGCGGCGGTGCGGCCTCGACGATCTGACCGCCATCCATGAAGATCACCCGGTCCGCCACGGTCTTGGCGAAACCCATTTCATGGGTGACACACAGCATGGTCATGCCGCTGCTGGCCAGCTCGACCATGACATCCAGGACCTCCTTGATCATCTCCGGGTCGAGCGCCGAGGTCGGCTCATCGAACAGCATGATCTTGGGCTGCATACACAGCGCCCGGGCGATGGCCACCCGCTGCTGCTGCCCGCCGGAGAGCTGGCCGGGGTACTTATCCGCCTGTTCCGGGATACGCACCCGCTCGAGATAGTGCATGGCCATCTCGATGGCCTCGCGCCGGGGCGTTTTGCGCACCCAGACGGGGGCGAGCAGGCAGTTCTCGAGCACGCTCAGGTGCGGGAAAAGGTTGAACTGCTGGAACACCATGCCGACTTCGCGCCGAATGGCCTCGATGTTCTTGACGTCCTCGTTCAGCTCGACGCCGTCAATGACGATCTGACCGCGCTGATGGGCCTCCAGGTGGTTGAGGCAGCGGATGAGCGTCGATTTGCCCGACCCGGACGGGCCGCAGATCACGATGCGCTCGCCTTTCTGGACATCGAGGTTGATTGAGTTGAGCACATGGAAGTCACCGAACCACTTGTTGAGGTCGTTGACCTGAATGATGCTCTCATCACTGGCGGCCGATTCAACCGGAGTGGTCAGGGCCTCGGCCTCAAAGCTCGTGCCGTTGTTTTCCATGCCTGGTGTCCTTTACTACTGCCGATGGTCGGTATCGAGCTGCTTTTCAATGCGGTGGCTGTACCGCGACATCCCAAAGCAGAATACCCAGAAACAGAAGGCGACGAATAGATACCCCTCGGCCATGACGTTATTCCAGGCCGGGTCACTGAGCGTTGATTTAACAGCGCCGAGCAGGTCGAACAGACCGATGATCAGTACCAGTGTGGTGTCCTTGAACAGCGAAATCACCGTATTGGCGATCCCGGGGACCACGATCTTCAGTGCCTGGGGCAGGATGATGAGCCGCATGCGCCGCCAGTATCCCAGCCCCAGTGCTTCGGCCGCCTCGTACTGGCCCTTCGGGATTGCCTGGAGTCCACCGCGGACCACCTCGGCCATGTAGGCGGCCTGAAACAGCGTGATGCCGATCAGCGCCCGCATGAGCTTGTCGAAGGTGACACCCTCGGGCAGAAACAGTGGCAGCATGACCGACGCCATGAACAGGATGGTGATCAGTGGCACCGCCCGCCAGAACTCAATGAATATCACGCAGATGCCGCGAATCACCGGCATTTCGGAGCGTCGCCCCAGCGCCAGGGCGACGCCGATGGGCAGTGCGGCGATGATGCCCACGTAGGCCAGGATCAGGGTCAGCATCAGACCGCCCCACTGGGATGTATCCACCGACTCGAGGCCGAATACGCCACCGGCGATCAGAATATATCCACCCACCGGCAGCCCGGTGAGCCCGAAAATGGCGACGCTGCGCCGCAGCCTGCCCGGCAGTGGCAGAAACGGCGGCACAACGGCGAGGGCAAACAGCGCAAATGCCAGGGTGGGTCGCCAACGCAGGGCCTCGGGGTAGAAGCCATACATGAAAAAGCCGAAGCGCTCCTCGACGAATATCCAGCAGGCCTTGCCTGGCCGGCAGGCGTCGACGCCGTCGCCGGTAAAGACCGCGCCGATGAACGCCCAGTCGATCAGCGGAATGAGCATGGTGAGCAGGTAGTAGCCCACCACCAGGGTGACAAGGCCATTGATCCAGCTCGAGAAAAGGTTCGCGCGCAGCCAGCGGATAACGCCGCGCTGCGTCACCGGGGCGGGCTGGTTGGGTAGGGGCTGATGGGTGGCCATGTCGCTACCGCTCCTTCAGCGCGACCGCGCGGTTATAAATATTCATGAGCAGGGAGATGCTCAGACTGATCGCCAGATAGACCGCCATGGTCATGGCGACGATCTCCACGGCCTGACCGGTCTGGTTGAGGGACGTGCCCATGAACACGTTGACCAGGTCGGGATAGCCGATGGCCACCGCCAGGGATGAGTTCTTGGTCAGGTTCAGATACTGACTGGTCAGTGGCGGGATGATCACGCGAAGCGCCTGAGGGATGACCACCAGCCGCAGCACGCGCCGTGGCGGCAGTCCCAGCGCGAGAGCCGCCTCGGTCTGACCGCTGCTGACCGAGACGATGCCCGAGCGGACAATCTCGGCGATGAAAGTGGCGGTATAGATGGTCAGCGCCAGCAGCAGGGCACCCAGCTCGGGAATGGCGGTAATACCACCCGAGAAGTTGAATCCGCCCATGGTGGGAATATCCCACCCGACCGGCCGGCCCATGACGAGGTAGGCGAGTGCCGGGAGGCCGAGGATCAGGGCAGACGCCACGGGGAATGCCGGAAAGATCTGGCCGGTCGCCGCCTGACGGCGGCGCGCCCAGGTGACGATCACCAGCGAAACGATGAGCGCCACGATCAGGGCAATGCCGATCCATCCTGCCCCGGCCTCGAATACCGGCTTGGGGATGATGATCCCGCGGTTGCTCAGAAAGGCGACGCCGCCGACATCGAGGGCCTGCCGCGGACCGGGCAGGGTACCAAGTACGGCAAAGTACCAGAAGAAAATCTGCAGCAGCAGCGGGACGTTACGAAAGACCTCGATATAGGCCAGAGCCAGCTTTGCGACAAGCCAATTCGTGGAAAGGCGCGCGATACCGACAATGAAGCCGACGATCGTGGCAAACAGAATGCCCAGCCCTGAGACCAGCAGGGTATTGGTCAGCCCGACCAGAAAGGTCCGGCCGTAGGTCATGGTTTCGTTGTAATTGATCAGGCTCATGATGATGCCGAAGCCGGCGGTTTCGTTCAGAAACCCAAACCCGGTGCGGATGCCCCGGCTTTCCATGTTGCTGATCGTATTCTGGAAAAGGCTGTATCCGATCCAGGCCACGGCGGCGATTGCGATGAGCTGGAAGGCCACCGAGCGAACGCGCGGATCATTCCAGGGTTTGGGGTTGCCCGGCTTAAGCGGTGTCGGGTCGCTGCTCATGACTGCCGGCCTGTGCCGTGGGTGAGTGGGTTGTCAGCGCCCGGGCGTCGGGATCCGACGCCCGGGTGGTTTCATTGCCGCGTCGCGCGCTTACCGGAACGGCGGTGCGTAGAGAATGCCACCGTCGGTCCACAGGGCGTTATTGCCCCGGTTGAGCCCAAGCGGCGTATCCGGGCCCACATTGCGCTCGAACATTTCGCCGTAGTTCCCGACCTGACTGATCACGTCGACCATGAAGTCGTCATCGAGACCGAGAATTTCGCCCATGTTCCCTGAGGTGCCCACGATACGCTGGACGCTCGGGTTATCCGAGGACTCCATCTCTTCGACATTGTCAGAGGTGATGCCGTACTCCTCGGCATTGATCTGGCCGAACAGCACCCATTTGACGACGTTGAACCACTCGTCATCGCCCTGGCGGACCACCGGGCCCAGCGGCTCCTTGGAAATGATTTCCGGCAGGATTTCGGCGGAATCCGGGTCCGTCAGCTGGGTCTTCAGTGCCGCGAGCTGCGAGGTATCCGAGGTCAGAACATCACAACGGTTGTTGTCAAAGCCCTGGGCACTTGCCTCAGAGGTGTCGAACACCACGGCTTCGTATTCCATGTCGTTGGCCCGGAAAAAGTCAGCCAGGTTGAGCTCGGTGGTGGTGCCGGCCTGCGTGCAGACCGCGGCACCGTCGAGGTCGTAGGCACTGTCGACGCCGAGCGCAGTCTTGATGAGAAAGCCCTGCCCGTCGTAGTAGTTGGTACCGGTAAAGTTCAGGCCCAGTGACGCATCACGGGTGGTTGTCCATGTGGTGTTGCGCGACAGCACATCGATCTCGCCCGACTGCAGGGCGGTGAAGCGCTCCGCAGCGGTCAGGGGGATGAATTCCACGGCGTCGGCGTCACCGAGTACCGCGGCCGCGACTGCCCGGCAGGTGTCCACATCGATGCCCGCCCAGTTGCCACTGCTGTCGGGCTGTGAAAACCCGGGCAGCCCGTTGCTGACGCCGCAGCGCAGTTCTCCTGCATCCTGAACGTCCTGAAGGGTGGCCGCCTGAGTGGAGCCGGCAAACGCCAGCAACCCGGTCGCGGCAAGGCCCATTGTGATGATTGTCTTATTCATTCCCGCGTTCCTCTTTTGTTTCGAGGGTGTGCAAAGCCAGTTCGGCACCCTTCGGTTAAGCAAACTACGTGCCAATCGGGCGGACTCTCCTCCTCGACCCGCGGCCGTCCTGGGTGCCGGGATCTGTTATGTCACGGATGCACCATTCTGGACAAGTCCGGGCTAGCTGCACACAAACGGTGCAGTCGTTGGCATGGACGACCCGGCATCCGCCTGCGACGATAGGCGGCTCGAAAAAGCCGGAGAATCGCATGTCCACCGCCTTTGATCTGCACCTGCCCCGTCATGTCCGGTTCGGTCGTGATACGGCGGTCGAGGCTGTCAGTACCGTGTTTGCCTACGGCCGTCGGGCATTGATCATTCATGGTGCCAACGCCACCCGGGCGCAGTGGCTGGTGGATGGGCTGACCAGGATGGGCACCGCGTGCAGCTGTCAGGCCTGTCCGCACGAACCCGACGTGGGGCTCATCGAGACCGGCGTGGCATTGGGGCGCCAGGCCGATGTCGACGTGGTGGTCGGGCTGGGAGGCGGATCCGTGATCGATACCGCCAAGGCGGTGGCGGCACTTATCCCGGCCGCGGGGGATGTGCTCGACTATCTCGAAGTGGTGGGTGGCGGTGCCGCGTTGGATGCCACGCCGTTGCCTTGCATTGCCCTTCCGACGACTGCCGGTACCGGCACTGAGGCAACCTGCAACGCGGTCATCGACGTGCCCGAGGCTCGCCGCAAGGTGTCGCTGCGTGATCCGCGGTTGCTCCCCGCGGTGGCATTCGTTGATTCGGCCCTGACCGATCACTCGCCGGCGACGGTCACCCTGGCAAGCGGCCTGGACGCCGTGACGCAGGTCATCGAGCCGTATCTCAGCGGTCAGGCCAATCGGTTTACCGATGCACTCTGCCGCGATGCGATTCCTGTGGGGCTGACGGCGCTGCAGCGATTGATGGCGGGCGAGGATCCAGACGCACGTGACAACATGGCCTGGGTGAGCCTGACCGGGGGGCTGGCCCTGGCCAATGCCCGGCTGGGGGCAGTGCATGGCCTTGCCGGTCCGCTTGGTGGCATGACGGATCTGCCCCATGGGGTGATTGCCGGGGCATTGCTGCCGGCCGCCCTGCGCGCCAATCGCGCGGCCACCACCGGGGCAACTGCCGCGCGCATCCAGGCGGTGGAGGGCTGGATCGCCGATGCCCTCGGTTGCGAGGCTGACACGGCGGTTGACAGCCTGGCGCAGTGGTCCCGCACCCAGGGGCTGCCGGGTCTGGGTTCGGCGGGGCTCGCGCGCAGCGACCTGCCGGCGATTGCCGAGGCCGCCGCAAGGTCCTCATCGATGAAGGGCAATCCGGTGGTGCTGCCCCCCCAGACCCTGGTGGCGATGATGGAGTCGGCCTGGTGAGTGGTCGTCTGATGCGTCGGCTGCTGACGCTCTCGCGAATGATTGACGCGCTCAGCGACTGGGTGGGCCGCGCCCTGCAATGGGTGGCGTTGTTGATGATCGCCCTCGGGGTGGTGAATGTCATCGGTCGTTATCTGGGCGCAGAACTGGGCATGCAACTGTCTTCAAACACCCTGCTCGAAGGGCAGATCCAGGCCTTTGCGGTGATTTTTCTGCTGGGCAGTGGCTATCTGCTTCGCCACGACGGGCATATCCGCGTGGATATCCTGCAATCAGGATTCAGCGCGCGCACCCGGGCCTGGGTGGATCTGCTGGGCACCCTGCTCGCGTTGGTCCCGTTCTGCACGGTCATGCTGCTCTACGGCATCGACTATGTGGCGCTTGCCTGGGAGCGGCTCGAAGCGAGTCCCAATCCCGGGGGATTGCCGCTCTACCCGATCAAGACGGTCCTTGTGGTCGGCTTTGCGCTATTGCTGGTGCAGGGGGTCAGCCAGGCAATCAAGGCGACGGCCACACTGATCGACAGGCATCCGCAATGATCTACGAGATTCTGCCTCTGTCCATGTTCGCCGTGCTGCTGGTCTTTCTGCTCAGCGGCTACCCGGTGGCGTTCGCGCTGGCGGGGACGGGATTATTGTTCACGCTGATCGCCAGCGACTGGCTGCCCGGGCTGGGAGTGGCGCTGCCGTGGGAGCCACTGTTTCGTGTCGCGCGGCTCAATATTCTGCCGCAGCGAGTGTATGGCTCGATCATGGACAACTACACGCTGGTCGCGGTGCCGTTTTTCATTTTCATGGGCAGTATGCTCGAGCGCTCGGGCCTCGCCGAGGATCTGCTGCAAACCATGGGGCGGCTGTTCGGCCGTCTGCGCGGCGGGCTTGCAATTTCGGTGGTTCTGGTCGGCATGCTGCTTGCGGCCGCCACCGGCGTGGTGGGGGCCTCGGTGGTCACAATGGGGGTGCTGGCGTTACCGGTCATGCTCAAGTATGGCTACGACCAGCGCCTTGCCACCGGCACCATCGCCGCCAGCGGCACGCTGGGGCAAATCATTCCGCCGTCCATCGTTCTGATCATCCTCGGCGATCAGATGGGCGTGAACGTGGGGGATCTGTTTGTGGGCGCGCTGATCCCGGGGTTGCTGCTGGGTGCCGCCTACGTGGTGTGGATTGCGCTGGTTGCCTGGCGCCGGCCGCTGGCCGCTCCGGCGCTACCCGCCGGCGCCGACGACCGGGGCCCGGCCGGCCCTCTCTGGCTGGCAGTGCTTCGCTGCCTGGTCCCGCCACTGGCGCTGGTGGCGG
>P_1C_Liq_2_UnCtyDRAFT_1000006_pt1 | contig 36588 bp, 49 predicted proteins | sample Pon1CUnioCityCA_3_FD_10238 | JGI IMG/M metagenome (IMG submission 10238) | reverse complement strand
CTGGTTAAGTTTGATCGCAGCTGCCAGTTGCTTGCCGGTTTCCTCAATGGCTTGGATCTCGAGATCTACGGCTTGTAGCATTTGCTCAGTGGCCTGCTGACCTTTAGCTGTTCGGTTTAGCTGCCATCCACCGTTTTCTGCACGCTCTTGATTGTTTGCCCACGGTTTCTTAGTGGCCGTACGCCAACCTGTCTCTCGGTTAGGGTCTCGAACAACATAAAACGTCTTATTGGGGTAGCGCTGCTGCATTTCCTGCGCTTCTTTAATCGCTACCGCTTTGGCTTTGTGCTGTTTCAGGAAGTCACGTAAACCATTGAGAGACGTGTTGGCTCGATCAGGATTATTAGCGGTTAGTGCATTACCAACTTCTTGACGGTATTCGCTCAGTCCTTTGAAACCTTCTGCCCCGGTCAATACGTTGCTACGAACGCCTTCGATGTCTTTTGCTGCATTAGCGGCCGCATCGGCAGCGCTAAACGCACGGAAAAGTTCACGAGCCTCTGCCGGCAGTGATTCACTGTTAGCCAAGCGTGCAGCAGTACCGGCATCGATGGCTTCAGGGTCACGCATACCCAACTCAATGAGGCTGCTTTGTGCTTGTGTGCGCTCAGGAGTGTCTTCAACCGTAGTCGCCTGCGTTGCCAGGGACTCGATGTCTTGCGTCTTAGGACGGGCCTGTTGTGCTGCTTGACGACGTACCTGCTGTACACCTTCAACCTGCTTTCGTAGGTTTTCGACCTCAGCCTGTGCCTGTTGGCGTTGTGCCCGTAGCGTCGCTTGAGGATTTGCGCGAGCTACCTCAATCTGTTGTTCAGCTTGCTGTTGGAAAAGCTGTGTGATTTCAGCAACTTGCTCCGCTTTTTGCTCTGCAGGGATGTTCGGATCTTGCTCAATCTCAAGCGCAAAAGCAGCCACCTGTGCCTTAGTGTTGCGTTCGATAGTGTCGATCGTCTTTTCGAGTGCTTCATTGGCCTTTTCAGTAGAGGTTTCAGTATCTGTCTCGAGAGCATCAACAGCATTAGCAAGTCGTTCTTGAAGTTCGACTTCTTTTTGATCCAGTTCAGCGGCAGCTGCTTGACGTTCTGTTTCAGGCAAAGACTCATCGGCGCTTCGCTCAGTCAGCACCTGTGCAGCAGCAACTGGGTTGTACGTATCAGGTTGTTCAGGATCAACTAGTGGGTTCACATCACCCGTTGCTCGCGCCTGCTCCATCGCAGTACGTGTTTTCTCGGGATTGGGCTTACGAGTCATATCCCCTGGCGCCAGTTCGACACGGGTATCCGCAGCACCACCGACAACACCCAACGCGCCACCTGCAGCAGCTGCCAATCCAGTGGCTTCACCGACACCTTCAAACGTGTCTTGGTCTTCATTGACACCGCTGACAGCCAAGTTAGAAGCTACCTGCCCGGCACCCTCTTCGGCCATTTCCTGAAGTGCTTCACCGCCGCCAGTTTTGACAACGTTACCCACAAGATTGGTAGAACGTTTGCCAGTGCCGGCAAGGATTTTGTCGAGTCGAGAACCAAACGGTAGTGCTTGAGTAGCAAGAGAAATAGCACCTGACGCGAGACCAGCTTTAGCAGCCAAGTCCCGTGCAATCTGTTCTTTGGCGCCTTCAAAGCCAAGCTCAGGCATCAATTCCAGAAGATCAGGGTTTTCCAACCAGAGTTCATCTGATTGGTTCATCAGACGATCGTAGGCTTCACCTACCACGCTTGCGCCCTGCTCAGTCGCCGCTTCGCCTAATACAGTGCCGGTACCTGCCATTGTCGCTGCTTTGGTAGAAGCGCCCAGTGCTTTAGCACCTGCTGCAACACCGCGGCCGGCGGCACCACCTAACACCATTGAGGGTGCAGACTCTATGGCCAAATTTGCCAACATGCTGGGATCTTTTACCGTCTCCCAAAAAGCCGTACCCGCTTTCGCAAACTCATTGTCTTGAGCCGCAATTCGTTGGGCTCGCTCAAATTCTTTGTTCTGGAGTTCGACCGACTTACGATCTTGATATAACTCAGTTGTGTCTTCACCAAGCTTTCTAACAGCATTGTCCATGTCGCCGGACAACAAGCCATACAGAGAACCGACCGCAGATACGGTGTTACCAGCACCAACACCAAATGATGCAGCTAGGTCTCCAAGCCCGAATTCTTCTGCGCGTTCGCGTTGAGAACCAAGCTCTTCAAGCTCTTGGTATTTCTGCTGAGTAGCAGCGTCAATTTCGGCAGTTTTATTTTGAGCTTTTCGAGCCAAAGAACGTTGGGCTAGAGGAGTCTGTCCTTGGTGCGCCAACGACTCAAAATAGCCATTGGCGTCAAAAGGTTTGTTAGACATAAACCTGCCTGTCAGTTATCAATTAGTGCGGAAAACGCTGCGCTTAAGTCGATTGGCGTTTCGTTGAGTCATCTCGCGCTGATACGCTTCGTAATCTTTCAGTTGCTTGTCGTAAGACTTAGATGTGACAAACTTTTGCAGCGCACTCTCAAGCTCATCTTTGCCCCAGTTATCTTCGATACCAAACTGCGTACCGACGAATTGAGGTAGCATTTTCAGCATGGCCGGGGTGACCTTGTAAGGCTTGCCTTTTACTTTGACGCCTTCTTTGAGAACGTCCATTAAGACATCAGGCGTAATTTGTTGACCTGAACCCAGCCAAGCTTCATCACTTTCAATGCCCTTCTCGTTAAAGAACGAGGTGATCGCATCTTCAGTGTTGTAAGGGTTGTCTTGAGCAAAGATGTTGTTTTGAATGTCGTATTCGGTAGCCAGCTGTGCATCTGCCTGAGCTTCGTTTTGCATATCGAGCTCTTCGCGTTTGCGGTATGGCGCTAAGATGGTATCGAGCGCCTGGGCAGCGTACTGTCGATCTTGTGCATCGAGGTTATCGACACCCAAGTTACCCAGAATGACTTGCTGCGCTTCACCTACGCCCATACCCAGTGATTCACCACTAGCAGCAGCAGCTTCGATATCTTGGAGTGACGCACTAAGTGTTGCATCAATATCTTTTTGACGGCTCCGACGTTCGTCGTCACGAAGCCAACCATCACGAGTTCGTTGACGTTGATCATCCGCAAACGTTTGATCAGCGATGCCTTGCTGACGCAGGCGAATACCCCGGGCAACATCATCAATTTTGCCGACTTGAGACAAAAGGTCTTGGTTTTGAGTCGCCATTGCGTTGGCTTCCTCAAACTTGCCCTCTTCGGTCAGCTGCTCAATTCGAGATACCACAGGATCGGCTTGAGCATTAAGCTCGCCTAATTCGAAGTTCCGCGCCGCATTTGCTTCTGTCCGCAAAGCAGTCATGCGGTTTTGCAAAGCACCTCGGGTAGCATCACGGTCAATCATGTTGCCGAAACTGTCCCGCATTGCGGCCAAATCCGCAGACTGGTTTTCAAGGCCATCAACGCTTTGGGCTGCAGCAAGTTGATCCAAATAAGCTGCAGTATTGTTATCGATTGTGTTTTCACGATTGGCGCTTCGTCGACTTTGCTCAGAAGACAACATGCCGCGGAGTGAACCTAAGCTGGCATCAAAGCGACTTGCCGCAGAGTCCAGCATCCGGCTTGCCGCAAAGTGTCCTGTACGGCTTTGTCCTTGGACATTTCGCCAAGTGATTGGATTACGCATTCTGGTTAATCCCGTATTTACCCATGTAAGACGCTACTGATTCGTAAGCATTGGGATCTGCAGAAAGTCGTGCTCGCTGTCGATCGGCAAGACGAGAGTTGGTCAATTTGGATTGAGCGTCCCAATTCATATTGAATTGCCGCTTGGATTCGGACAGCTGATCTTTGGCCATCTGTAGCTGCTGATAGCCCATGTAGCCCTGCATCAGCGCACCTGCACCTCCTAATGCCAAGTTGCCCCAGCCGGCTTGTTGATTGCCTTGGCCGTCTGTCCAGCCAACTAAACGATCAAGCCAAGAAGGCTGTCCTTGGCCTCCGCTGCCTGGAGAAGAGCCGGTACTCCCTACCGTTTGAAAGCTAGGAGTAGAGCCAACCATTGAAGAATTTAGCGTGTTACCGACACCAGATTGGTTCCAGCTCATGATGCTATTAAGCGTGTCTGATAGCGCGTTGTTGTTCATTGAATTACGGCCTACGAAGGTAAACTTTCAGGAAGTGTGAGCGATACATCGTAAAAATTCTGAAGAAAATCAATGGATAAGAGCCCGGGGTTCGTATTGTTAACCGTTCGATCAAAAAACGAGGTCGGAGACTCGCCCATCAGCGTGTAAGGCTCTCGATAGACAAACAGCAAGGGGTCAATATTGAGAGGATCTCCCAGCAGCTCTTGAGCGCTTTCGAGGAGTTCCATTTGTTCTTCACGGTACTCAGCAAAGTTTTCGAACTCACCCATGAGATCACTCATCTCAAGCTGTAGCGCCCGTTCGAACATGTTGCTTGCGAGATTGATCAGCTCCATCGGGGAGAGCTGGAAGATCAATTCAGTACCAGAAAACTGACCATAAACGCCGTAAACCACCGCTGCGATTGCGAGTAGCGTTGCGGCCTCAGAGCCAATGGCATCAACTAGCTCACGAATACCTAATGTGACCAATTCAGTGAAGACAATCACCTTGAGCAAGGTAATCGTTAAAAACTGCACAACAGCAGCTGCAGTGGCCCCTCCTGCAGCCAAACCTTGCATCATCATCTTCAAAGTAAAGCCTTTGTCGTAGATCGCAATGACAACGCCGACAATGATCATGAAGGCTTTAAATGCACCGGTTTGGTACCACTTTACCTCTTGAACAATATGTGTATTGAAAACCATGTGTAACGATCGGTGGTAAAGGTCTTCTTTTTTGGCTGTACTGAATTCCTGGCACAGGTTGTACTCAAGCGGTACCAGCAATCGCTCATCATCAAAGCTGCCAATAACGCCTTCGCCTTCGAAGATTTCGTAGCGCATCCGTGCGTTGAGGATCTCGATTTCTTCAACAATGCCTTCAGCGACCTGCTTTCGGATCACTCGAATGGTGTTGTCTGCTCGGGTGCCGGCATTAAACTGAACTTCGTTGTTGTCCTCCCAGAAGTCTTCTTGGAAGCCCTCTATCAGTGCATTTTCGTAAGTACCAACAATGCCTTCTTCGCCTACACGCCCGTTAATCGTGCGCTTACGGAGCCGATCGAATGAAATACGGATATTGAAATCAGCATCAGCAATCTCGAGGGCATAAGACGTGCCGGGCGTTTCATCAATGTAGTCGCCAAAATCTCGTGGCTTGGTAGCGCCCTCAGGGAGCTCTTTAGCGATTTCAGAGAAGTACCTGTGCAAGTACTCCAGTTGGATAGGATCTTCGGTGGTGATCGGTACAGCCATCAACATAGCTGCTTGGCGGATATCGTCTACGTTCTCGTTTTCATGGATCTGATCGGAGACTTCTTGGTAATCCAAACCAATAATGTCACAGAGCTTGACACTCGAGGTGTAAGCCACATTGTTCTCAAATTCAGGCGCAGCAAGATTGACTCCTGCTGACCGGAAAATGATGAAAGGAAAGTATTCGCCTTTGTTACTAGGCTGCTCCGGCAACGAGTAAAGGCTGTCCAAGTGTGGGTGCCGCTTATCAGCCGGGTTGTAGACCCAAAAACCTGACATACCATTTACGCTATATCGGGCCTGGAAGTACTCAATATCCGTTGAATACTGCGCCAGCGAGTAAAACTTACTGTCTCGCTCTACCGTTTTAGTGACATTACCTTCGGCGTCTTCTGTCGTGTTGACCCATACAACGTCAAGCCAAAAGCCTTCTTCACCACTGGCATCAACAATAATGATCTCTTTGTTGACCCATGATTCATCTCGAGACGCATAGACCGCGTCAGGCAAGAAACCATCGATCGACATCCGATCCCAGTTGAGCATGGCTTTGGCTTCGGGTTCTTGTCCGTCAGCCGTAATGTGAACCGGCCGGATCCGCTCAAGGTAGACCGTTTGATCGGGTTGCGGCGCCCATATCAGCGTGTTGGCTTCGTTATCAAAGTTGAGCTCTTCATAGAGCTTTTTCCAAGCCATGTGAAAGTTGTTCAGCGGCAAGAAATAAGCGTACTCGATTACCAGATTGTCAGCTTCTGTCAGGTTTTGTTCGTCGCTGATGGCATCGAAAATGACATTGTCGGTAACTGACGAACTGACCACCCGGGCATCAGGCAATCCATAAGCATAATCGCCTCGCTTGGCGTATCGGTAAGCACGTTCGAAGTTCAGCCAACTGCCTGCCAACACGTTGGCAACAAGATTTTGACTGATATTGGCGTCGGTAAAGATGGCTTCCACCATGCTTTGGCGAAGCACATCAGGAATTAGATCGTCTTCGACCACCCGAACAACTTGGGAGTCAACAATGTTCTTCTTTTTGCCAGAAAAGATACCCATGAATCAGCCATAAAAAAGGAGAGCTAAGCTCCCCTTGTACCAAGCTGCGTAAAGCTTTTCTGAGTTAGAGACCAGAGCGCATTGCCGAAACGGCTGCAGAAATAGCTGAGTCGTTGAGACCGGAGGGCACTGCCGTACCCTCGTCCGTGGTTTTGCGAACGTTCCACGAATCCACCAAGATCTTGGCCGCTTTCTGTCGGGCGTCTTGTTTGAAGCCCGCAGCTTGCTCGAGGTAAAGCGTTCGCTGTGCCCCAAGGATACCGCCAGTAACATTGGTGGTTTGTGCTGCTTCTGTCGCTTTTTTCTGCGTGAGTAGCGCAGTCTCTGCAACGATCTTGTCCACCTGCTTCATCAGGACATCGTATTCGCCGCGGAGCTTGCACTCTTGAGCCATCAATACCTTTTGCTGCTCGGCTTCAGTTGCCGTTTGAGCAATGGTCAGATCGTTTTGAATACCCATCTGAACAATTTCAGCATCAACTTTGAGCTCTTCTGCAGTGAGCAAAGCGATTTGAGCAGTAAGACGTTCAGTGTCTTTTTGGATAAAGGCGGTTTCAGCCGCGATCTTCGCATTCTGCTTGGCAATTTGCCCTGTTTCGGCAGCAACCTTTTTGATCTGCTCATTGATCAGGTTGGTTTCTGCTTCAGTCTTATCAACTTCCTTCTCGGCTTGCAGAATTTGCTGATTAACCAACTGCAGTTCAGCGTTGGTTTTGTCGATTTCAGCACGGATAGCATCAGTTGCTGCCCTGACTTGCAACACTTCTGCTTCGGTCTTAGCTTTTTGTGCTTCAGCAATGCCTTTCTCGATCTCGACACGCTCAAGCTCAATCGCTGCTTTTTGCTTTTCAAGTTCGAGGATTTCCAGTTCCACATTGAGCTTGTCTTTACTCAACAGGAACTGGAGTGATTGATCCATGGTGGCGTTGAGACTGCCAAGAAACACTTGCGAGTACTCAGTGCCGGTAATCCGGCCATTCTTGTACTCGTTGTTAACGTGCGTCTTTACAGAACGGATCATGACGTCAAAGACGCCTTGACCCTGTTGAATATCTTCTTCTGTAAAGTTGGAAATCTCAACAGTCATGGATTAAGCCTCTGCAGTGCCTCGTGCCATTGCTTGGCGCTGTGCCAGATCCTTCAGCTCTGCTTCAGTCAGAGGCGGCAGCTCTTCAATGGCGAATTCATTGATCAACTTTCCTTGACGGACGTCGACCGTGCCATTTCCAGTTTTACGCTTAACTGTGGTGAAAATCTGACACTTCTTTGACTTCAGCATGTCAAAGATGCACTTCTCGATGTGCCATTCAACGCCATAAGGTACATAGCGTTTCACGTTACCGATCAGCTTGTTACCAACCGTGAAGATTTCACCTTCCCATTCACGCTTAGCAGGATTCATGTTGTTAACGCGAACGCGTACCAAGCGCTTGGCTTGCTTACGTAGCTCTTCAGGCGTTACTTCTTCTTTGGCTTCAGCAGCTTCTGGTTCAGCTTCAGGCGTGCCAGCAGCAGCCTCAATCTTTTCAATGAGTTTTTCTTTACCAATGCTTGGGTGATATTGAACGCCCAAACTATCGGCAAGGGTTTTCAGTTCATCTAAGGACTTATCAATCATTGCGGTGTTCCCGGTTAATTAAAAAGAAAAATGGGCTCCCCGAAGGGAGCCCTTAAGGCTTATGCCATGGTGGCAGCGGTCTTGATCACGCCCAGGCGCTCAGGGCGCTGGAGCATGAAGCCGTAGTACCACTTGATCGACATAAAGCCGGTCTCGCCGTAAGGATCACTGCGATCCGCGTTCTCTTCACCCGGAGGCTTGTTGTAGATCTTGAACTTCACGGTCTTACCATCAGTCTGGAAACCAACAGTCGAGAAGGACTCGTCACCTACACAGAGCATCGGGAAGATGTCGTAGTTGGTGTCACCGTAGAAGCCAGTAGCCGGAGTAGCGGCACCTGCGTTCGCCCAGTGCAGCATCTTCGGCACAACCACGATGCGGAAGTAACTGACAGAGCCGATTTCGCCATTCATGATGGTGGTACCAGCAGCGTACTGGTGAACCGGAGTAAACGCCGGCTGGTTGTGCAGATCTTTCATTGCTTCGATGGTGGGCTGAAGCTCAGAACCGATATACAGAACGCGGCCTGCTGCGATGGTCTTGGTATCGACCATACGGGTACCGGTGATGACGCGAGTCTTCAACGGAGTACGGTTGTCAGTCAGCGTGATGTGCAGCGCCAACAGATCACCATAGTCAACAACCGTGTCAGCAACCTGACTATCGTTGGTTGCAGTACCTGCATAACGAACAACACCGGCAGAGTTCAGGAGGTCGATCTGAAGTGCGTCTTCAGTCAGCTCCATCGCACCATTCAACATCTCACGAGAAACGTGCATACGCAGTTCTTCGTCAGTATCGAAGTCGATAGACTCTTGGGTGTACTCGTCGAAGAAACCAAACTTCTCAAAGGTGCCTTCGAGTTCCTTACGCTTGAAGCCAACGCGGTTAACACGTCCGCCGTTCTCAGTCAGCGTGGGCAGCTTGCCAGGAATAGCGCCTACGTCCTTAGAAGAACCGTAGAGGTTACCGTCAGCAATGACCGCACCAGCTGCATCCAAGCCCTGGTCGTTGATGTTTTCATCATCAAGCAGAGGGATGTAGTGATACTTCTTGATCTTCTTACCCATGTGCTTGGGCATAGAAGTGACGTCTGCCAAGGGCATGAAATACTGAAGCTCACGAGCTTCAATCAGTGCCTTCTTGACGTACTTATCGGTACGGAACTGAGAGCCAATGCTCGAGGGAGTTCCGCCCGCGGGGTCGTTATATACGCGTGCCATGTCTAATTACCTTAATCAGAGGAATTTGGAATCCATCTGCTGAAGGAACTCGTCATCTGACATACCCAGAGGGTTGTAATCGTCATTCGAAGGTGCCTTCGGAGCAGCTGGCTTTGACGGACTTGCCGCCTTTCGCTTGTTCCGACGTTTAGTGTCAAACGCAGCTTTTTTGGGAGCTGGCGTAGGTGCTTCCTCAGATGGCGTTTGATTTTGTTCGCTTTGGAACAAGTGATTAAACGCACCATTGGCGTGCAACTCGTCACCTACCTGCTGGTATGCCGCTATGTCGGAGATGCCAGATAACTGGCCAAGCATCCGCTTTCGCTCGATCTCGGTACTGACCAAGTCGTAAATCCCACTGGCCATGTGGTCATTAAGTACTCGGAGCAGTTGAGGTTCGTTCGCTACAGCTTGCTTGCTCTCGCCGTCCCACTCTTTGCTGACAATCTGGAGTGTTCGAGGAAAAGTTTCGGTGGACTGTAGTTCGTCCACCATCTCGTCCAGCGCTATTTCTCGCTCGTCAACGGAATGGTCTTGCGGGTTGTAGTCACCTGCTTTCTCAAGATCCACATCCATCGGGTCTACTCCGCTGTCGGCCAACAGCTTCGCGATTGCCTCAGGACGCTTCTGATTGAGATCAATCAGGTAGCTTAATTTCTCTTCACTCATGAGGTCGGCTTTTTCCAACATCTTGAGCGCTTTCATACTGGGTTTGAGCGCCGCCATCTTGCGGTTGTAATTGACGCCCATCTGCATCAACCGGACGATATCGTTCGGATTATCGAACTTCATCATCTTGTTGTTAGCTTTGAATTCGGCAGTTATCTGCTCATAAAAAGACTTGAAATCGACTTCATCGGATTCATTGTCTTTGTCGTCTTTCTCTTCATCCTCATCAGTGTCTTCGTCACTGTCAGGATCTTCGTCTTCATCTTCGTCGCCAGAAGTGTCCGAGATATCTTCTTCGTCTTCTGAGTCTTCTTCTTCTTCTGCCTCGGACGAACCGTCTGAACTTTTGTCCTCTTCTTCGTCAGCTTGCTCATTCGGAGCCGCATTTGCGGCCTCCTCATGATCATCTGACTCAGAAGCTCCCTCTAGTTCCTCCGGTTCTTCGCCGGCAGGTTCATCGAAGGAGGCTGGGTTGGCATTAAGGAAGTCCGCATCGGACATCCCCAAAACATCAACAGCTTCATTACTCATTAGATCTCACCCTCTTCAGCCATGTTTTCAAGTTCTTGTTCATTTACTCGAATAGCTTCTTCGGCTTGATCTGCTTGGATAAAGATTTTGTGGAAGTACTGCTGCAATCCACCAATCGCATCCAGTGCTCGCAAAATATTTTGTTGCTGCTCGTCTGACTGCATCCCTGGGTGTGCCTTGATCTGTGTCAAACGAGCGGGTTCCGCTTTGAAGTAACCTTCAACAATGAGTGCCTTGAAGTCTTCGTTTTCATGAAGACGCATCAAACGATCGCCGTCTTTCACCAATTCACGAGCGGCATTAATGTCAAGTTGGATCTCTTCTGCAGTAGTAGTCATGTAGTTCCCTATCAGTGCTGGTTAGTTAACAGGTTCGTAAGGCACTGTATTCAAGGGATTTTTTCTTTTCTGAACTTTTTTCATTATTAAGGCGATGCCAAGTACTCGCGCAGCATCGAACGCTCTTCAGCTTTCTGTTGAAGATTGTTTTTGTAAGCCTCGAGCTGCATGTTGCTACGCGCTTGTTCGCCTTGCTTTTCAAGATCACGCTCTTGCTTGACACCCGACTCCTGTTCAACGAAGTCGAGGTCATTGAGATCCGCTTTGGTATTGGTTTCTCGAGCTTTTGCCATATCCAGCTGTGCTTCAGCCATATTCTCTGCCGCTTCAGAGCGATACTTCTCAGCCAGGGCACGCTTTTCATCAATATCGGCTTGTCGCATTTCTTCTGCAAGCGGGTCAGGCTGAGGCTCATAGTTCTCAATCTGTTTCGCCAGCTCAGGCATTTTGCGAAGCCGAGCAATGTCACGAAGTATGATCTTCGACATGCCAGGATCCATGTTGTTACCCATGGTTTGCAGCATGAAGGCAAGCTCTTGCGCTTTGACGTTGTCTTCTTCCAAAGAAGAGACGTCTACTCGCAAATCAAAGTGGCCATGTAGGTCTTCACGACGAATGGCGACAAATTGCTCATTGGTAATGCGGACAATCTCTTCGTCTTCCAAGAACTCCGCATTCATAGCGATGATCTTGCGCGCAATGTCCTGCATACCTTTTGCCAAGCGACGCAGAATGCCAGTCTCACGCTTAGAAGCCGCATCGAGCGCACCACGGATGCCTGCTGCCACCTGTCCTAAACCATCAGAAGAAATGCCGTGGTTGTAGGCTTTGACGCCCGTCATAGACTCCGCATCTTGGTTTTGCAGATCCAGCATGTATTGAGCAGACTGTGGAATCTCTGGGTAGGTGTGCATGTAGAACGCGGCTCGAGGATCTACGCCGGCATTGAACTCGTAATCCAGACCTTTCTGGAAGCGACGCTTGTTTGTCGCATCGAGAGCATCTTTGCGGATGGCCATCTGACCATTAGCACTCTTTGCCATGATGTCGATCATGCCACGAGTGACTGCACCGATGATTTTCTGGTTTTCGATCAGAAGTTCTGCATCAGGCTCGCCGTAAACAGAGTAGCGGTCACGCATCAGCGGAATAACGATGAAAGGCAAACCACCATCGGGGAAAGGAGATTCTTCAAGACGGATTAACGTGTTGCCTACCCATGTGGCAACAAACGGCCGGGCAATGCCGGATCCATCGTAATCCCAGTAGCCCCAATACTCGTAGGCCACCAAACGCTTCCGCGCTTCATCGGAATAGTCGAAATCGGTGTTGTCTTCGGTGTCATGATCTGGATCTGACAGCGGAGAGTTACCTTCCGGGTCAATGTGCTCGAGGTTTTGGTATTTATCACCTTCTCGACGTAGATCTGACAGCGAAGTTTCGAAGCTGTAAATGATGAACTTGGCTTTCTTGATGTCGCCGCGGCAAGCTGGATCTAAAATGACATTGCGGTAGTCACAAACTTCCAACGTCGGGCAGTTTTTGACCGTCACCATTTCTTTGACGACTTCCATGCCCACGATCTGAGGATCTACAGGCATACCGGTCTGCTTTACGTACTCATGTGCCATCTTGAGCTCTTTAGGCACTTGAGTGAGGTAACCAGTAGGGTCTTGCATTTCCAGCGTCGTCAGCTCTTCGTAAAGCGGCGCTTTTTCAGGATTGTTTACAAACCGAACTTGGGGCTTACGAACTTCTTGTTCTTCTTCTTGGAATTCCCAACCCACACGGATAATAGCTGTACCTTCATCAACAGCAGCACGCACCATGTCATCGATGAACTGCACTTTGTCGATCTTGGTATTCAACTGGTGATTCAGTACCAGCTTGTTCTGGCGTGCCGGCTCAACGTCTTCCCAAGTCACAGGTTGGACATCAATCATGTCCTCCGTGGATAGGAAGGGCTCTGACAGCGAGGAATAACGCCACTCAGCTTGCTTACGGATCAGTCGAGGCTGGGCTTGTGACCGGCCGTCAATCTTTTTGATCGCGGCTTGCCCGACAACGTCACGGTAATCCAAATATTTTCGAATCTTGGATTTCTGGCGGTCGTGGGGCGTCTGTGCCTCAGTCAAATCTTGCTTGAGGTCTTTCAGCTGCGGAGGCGTCTTCCAGCCTTCCGGCTTGATCGTGACGCTGTCCGCCTTTGGAGCTCTGGTAATTTCTTCCATTAGGTGGGTCTCAAAGCAAGAACTTTGGCCAACCTACCGAAAGTAAAAGACTTTTTCTGAGAAAACCTCAGACAAACCCTCGATCGTAAAGCTTCGACTCCAGCGCGTGATCATCGATCTCATAGTTCTGGTTTTTTAGCTCTTCGACAGAAACCATAAATCGCTGGAAATAGTTATTGCCCTCGTGCATGGCGCCCGGCGTCATGCCAATCGGGTTGTGGATTCGTGACGCGATGTAGAACAGCAGTGCTTCCAGATGTGTCGGCGGCAAATAAATCTCTGTCGACATCGGCGCTGCGTTGGCTCGATTCTTTTGGATCTCGGGATGGTCTGCTCGGAATCGAATATCGAGACGGGAAGTCTCTTTTAACCACAACGCTTTCTCAGGATCGTTGGGGACAACTAAGGTGTTGTAGCTGGTTGTAAACAAACTGTTGGGGTTGTCTCGCTCATTCAGCGGAATCTCATATCGCTCTTCGAGGTATGTCCCAAATACCCGCTCAACCTTAAACAAGTTGTTGGTAAACGGCTCTGTCGTGTCATCAATGTACTTAACAGGTTCTTTTGAGCGTCCATTGGACTGTGCAAAGGCTTTGGTCAACGTATATGTAGACTTGCCGGGCTGAAGGTCAACAAAGATGTTGCCTTCTCGCAGGAAGAAGCGCTTGTGCAACTCAGTCAAACCCAATTGGATCGAAGGCAGCAACCGCTGAAACTGATCTTGCGACATTGAGACATCCAGATCATCAATATCGTTACCGGACAAGAACAGCTGTCGGAGTTCGCCGTAACTCAACTGTTCGTAGATGTCTTGAAGGGTCATACCTGCCTCACACTATGTAGGAGTCTAGTTCGTTGGTTTCTAGGTCTTCTTCGTCGAGCTCCCAGATGTCTCCATCCCCGCTTTTCAGGTTGCCCAACTCTGTGGGCTTCCACGGTGTTAGCGAAGCCAATTGGCTAATGGTATCGATGAAGTCATCATGTTTGCTGCGAAATCCACTTGGGCTTGCCAAAGAGAGCTCTTCGATGGCTTCCGCTACCGGCTTAGCTGATTGCATTTCCTTTGGAAAATAGATCTTGCCGGCCTTAAACCAAGGCACCACAATGTTAAAACGCTGGAGCTTGTTGGTCGTCGGCCGGATGCCTGGCTGATTGGAGTTGTTGTCTGAAGCCATTGGGAACCAGATGTTGCGATTAATCATCTCGTTCTGAATCCAGCTGATAAAGCCCTTCTGCTGGCCGGAGACTTCGACCCCTACCTGCTGCGGCCGATATTCTTGGCTCAGCCTAAACAAATCATTGATGTTGGCATCCATTAACTGGCGCTGACAGACACCATCTACCCAAAACCAATCGCCATTGTTGTTGTATGCCCAGACTGAGATCACTGAAAAGTCTGAGGCTTCGGTCACTGAGGTGGCAAAGTCAGTGGTGATATAGAAGTTGAACCGGTGCTTATTTTTGAAAACCGCATCTCGGCTGTACCAGCGGATATCGTGATCTTGTATCAACCGGTCTTCGTCGGACATGATCCGCAACATCAGTTCTTGGTTGAAGGTATCGATCTTTCCGAGCTTCAACGCCTTCTGGTACTGGTCGTTGACATAGTCGTAAGTGAAGCGATCTGGCCAAGAACCAAGAAACTCTTCCCGCGAACATGGGAACTCGGCGCAAACCGGAAACACATTGACCGCCCAGGCACCGGATTCGACCGCTTTATAGAGCGGATCTTTGGCGTTAAACGGCGTACCCGACCAAATCATCATCTTCTTCTTGGGATGAAGCGCGTAGTCGACAGCTTTGTAGACTGTGTCCTCTACCGCGGCGATAACCGTAGCCGATCGAGCGTCTTCATCCGAGATCAGGTCGTCTAGCACGGCCAACTGGGGACGTACCCCCATTTCTTTGGCTCCCCGAACACCAGTTTTGGCGCCATAACCTTTCACAATGAAAGTGTTGCCGTCCCGATTCTGGAATTCCCACCGGATATCCGTAAATTTCGCTACCGGCGCGTAAAATTTGAGGAAATCCGAGTTGTGCCAGCGGAATTCCAAGTTCTTACGCATGTTTTTGACGCCGTTTTCGATGGAATCCGAGACGTAAAGCGCCAAGGACACCTTGCCGAACTCGGGAAGCTCCCCATATACCGCCAAAAACAGGAACAGGTACTCGCCCATAATGGTGGTTTTTGCCGCACCACGGTGACAAAGATTGGCAATCAGCGTTCCACCAAAGGCAATGGTGTCCAGCATCTTGTAATGGATGAGCGGTGTTTTGTTTTCTTCTCCATCAACACCGTTAACCAGCTTGATAAAAGTGACAAACTCGAGCGCAAAGTCACTCGGGACATAGCTCGGGTCAACGGTGTAGTCGATCTCATTGAGATACGCCTCGACGCTCTTATCGAACTCTGGGTCACCGTAGGTCACGGTACTTCCTCAAATTCGCCTTCAACAAGGACTTTGGAGTGCGCTACTTCTTGGGCATCCATCATGCCTGACTGCAGCATTCGCTTCTGCTGTGCCGCCAGCTCCGCTGTCGTCTGCCGAAGCTCTGCAATGGAACTGTCTTCTTTGACACCTACCGAGAGCTCAACCTTTTGTGCTTCCGGTGGTTTGAGCTGTGTCAGCAATGAGTTGGCAGCCGTTGTCCGCACCATCTCAGAATTGGCGTGAATCATGAGCTCTGCTTGAGTATTCAGCGCCTGCTGATACAGATCTTGGTTGAGTACCCATGTTGGAATAATGGTTTGCTCGTAGATCAGATTGACGAGCTTTGACTTGTTGTAGGCCGAGATGTAGCTCGATTGATCTTTCTCGCTGACACCCCGAGCGTGCCAACGTGCCACTTTGTCGGGGAACGTCAGCGTGTATGCCCGGGTGTTGGTCAAACCACGCAGCTTGTGACTCACATACTTCACTGCATCGAGGTAGTTCGACATCTTGAACTTACCTTCTTGCAGCACTGTCGTGTAGCTGATCAGGTTTTCACGATAAGACTCCCAAAGCTCAGGGTCACTGAGCGTCTGGTTGATCTGATCAATCAAGGACTGGTTGACGCTTTTTTTAAGCTTGGCCGGAAGTGCTTCTTTGAACTCTTCCACCGTCATGGCGTCTTGGGTAGCAGGGAGATTTTGCTGTGTCATACCGTGTCTCTGTTACTGTCACGGCTGACTGTAGGTATCTTGAGAAACGTTTTCTGAATTATTTAGAAGCCCCCACCGGATGCGAAGCCTGCCAGAGAAAAGACAACCGATGGGGGCGGTAACTCTTACGCGGCGTCAGCCGCGCCGAGCGTTTCTGCGACACCCAAGTGATGCTTGGCTTTGTTGCTTTTATCAACAGCACGCGCCACATCGTTTAGATACGCCTGAAGACAATGGTCGTACTGGAGAAAGAACAACTTGTTAATGACCTCATAGGTCACATTCCACGCCCGGCTTTCGTGCTCTTCAAAGAGCGTGACTCGCGCTGCACGGCCGCTAACAGACTCATTGGCGTCGCCATTAAGAAACGTTGCGTTAATCCATTGAGACAACGCATCAAGCGAGCGGACATACCATGCCGGGCGCAGGACAATTTCGATGTTGGCTTTGCTCATACCGTCTGTTCCACCAGAAGTTCATTCAATCGTTTAATCCAGCCCCGCATAAAGACGGATTGGCTGGGGTCAACGGCCACTAAATTAGCCAAAAACTCATACCGCTTAGCCAGTAACAGCACAAACAGCCGGCGGTCTTCGTATTCCTGTGCTGCGCCTCGGGTGATTGGCCCAATCAGGCCATCACGCTTCACATCGAGGACACCCTGCAACAGTTTCACTGCCTGCACCGGCCCACTATGTACCGCGGTGTCAAACAACAGCTCCGTTGTCCGCGGCCCGACATCAAGCTTGTAGAACCCGGGCACATCCCAGTACTTGGTCTGGTAGATCTGCCGGGCTTCATCCAGCGTCAAATGCACCACGTCTTTCGTGTGCTCGTCATTGAGCCACGCATCCAAAGTGCCTTGCGTGATGCCAAACTTCGTCGCACCCCCTCGATCGGCTGGATGGTTCACATACCCACCCTCGCGCTCAATCACACGGTTAATCAGACCAGTAACTACATCAGTGGGGTCGCTCATCCCCCTATTGAAGCCAATCTGATCAGGGATTTCTGAGATTTTTACTGTTACTGCCTGAGGTGTTCACCAGAGAACGATCTACGCGTTTTTTAGGTACACCAGTGTACGTTCACGCGATTTGTAGGTACGTTTTCGAACGCAAAACCAAGCTATTAACTGTATTAAAAGGGGCGTTGCAAGGTTTTTCTAATAAAAACAACAACTTAGGTAAATATAGGGGTATTAAATTTGATCCTCTTACCCCGTCCCTGTATATTATTTGGTCTATACAGAACCTGCCGGGACAAAATATGAGCCGATTACAGATCAATGTGAAGATCGATCGCAAACCAGCCATCCAATACACCCGAAATTACCTCGAGGAAGAGGAACGGAGAGAACTCATTGCCACCATTGGCGATGCAGCTCTACTCCTACTCGAATATTACATCCGCCTCGCGGCGGTGGGTGATCGTGAAATCAGTGATGAGGCAGCAGCCCAATACTTCGGTTGGTCAATCCAGAAAGCCAAAAGAAACAGGTTGGCGCTTCAAAAAGCCGGATGGTTCAAAAAGGATCATTACAGCATTCGCCCAGGACTCAAAGGTGTCACCTACTACATCGGTAAAGAGTCCGTTGTTGACGCAACCTTCTAACCTCCCTCCCCTCTTATACGCTTGACTCACACACCCAGCGCCAACGCGTCGGCCAGCCCGTAGGGCGTGGCCTAGCGTGCGCGGCTGTGCTCGGCAGCGACATATAACCAAATAAGAATAATTATTATTTGGAAACCTTAAGGCGATTTTTCATTTTTGGGTACGGGAGCAATACCGACTGACTTCTAGTTCTTATATCCAAGTACCCCCCCGGGTCTTTCGCGTCTGACGACGCATGGTGGAGGCCCGATGCGCTCAGCGTCTCCTCCTGTCTCCCAGTGACATCCTACTGGGCTGTGGTGGCCAGCAGTCCACCTTCTTTCAACTACCTTCGCGAGGTATTCGTTATGTTCCCTGCATTCGGTCAGTTCTTCCGCATGTTCTTTGCTCTCTTCTCAGCTGGTGAGAAGCTCGGTATTTCCCTCGACAATCTAGCGTCTATCGCTGTTGATGAGTCTGAGGGATTGAAAGATATCGCTGCGGTCTCTCGTGATGCGCGCCTTAAGCGTGCTAAGCAGAACCTGGACAAGCTCACGGTTGTCACTCCTAAGCCAGCTGATGCTGCGTGACTCATTACCACCCTTCGGGGTGGTTCTCTTTTTTCCCTTACACATTACACATCTACACATTACACACTGAAGGTAGTCATTCTTAATAGAAGGAAGTGGTAAGGAACGTGTAGGAACACTGTTCTCCTTTACATTCCTATCTCCTACCTACCTTCCCTTACTTACCTATCTCTTCCCTACATCTTATCGCTCTCTTCCTTCTATATAGAGAGTCAACACTTCTCTTCCATGTACTAACACACATCGTTCTTTGCCATTCCTTCTATATCTCCACGTTGCTCTAAGAGCGTCTCACGACGCAGTGAGGAAGAAAGCGCTTCAGCTTTCGTAATCACAATGGAGAGTTAGTTATGCAAGGCACAGTCGTCAACGTGGGTCTCGGTAAGCAGAACCTCAGCAACATCTACATCAAGCTCAAAGGTGGTGCTGTTTACCAGTGCCTCATCAGTAACGCGCATAAGCGTAGTGAAGTCTTAGCTGGCTTAGAGAAAGCCAAGCACGAAGGTCGTAAGCCTACGGTCAAGTTGGATCGCAACGAGTGGAGGAAAGTCCGATGAGTCATCGTATTCGTCCCTTGTTCGATCTCTTGATTAAAGCTCAGAACTACTTCGAGTACGGGCTTGATATGTACATCGAAGAGCAGCAAGGCACTTGCCAATACAAGCGTGTTAATCGCGCCTTGGATCTGGTTTCAGAACAGCTCGCTGCTCGTGGTTTCAATCCTTACGAAGCCTACTACGGCAACCTTCAACGGTTGGAGTACGAGTGGCCTTCAGAGGAACAGCGTCTCATCAACGATGGCCTGCCCTTCTAAGGGTAGGTCAAACCAACTATCGGAGTAACCGACATGAACTACTTACACATCACCACTCAGCACATGGAAGACTACAACTTCGATGGGTCACATCCTCGCTTCAAGTTCAAGGGTGGCGATACCTACGTCATCCTTGAAGCTGATGCACGTACCACTGACGTTGCAGACCTACTGCAGCGCTTTCGTGGCTGTATTGAGCAAAGCGGCAGCTTCCAAAGCTACATCTCTTCCGTTAAGTGGGTGAGCTTCCCCAATGACGGTTGTTCTGAGTGGGAACCTCCCATTCTGGTCATCGACATGGATGATCACTTCCTGTTCAACCAGAAAATCATGCGTGAGGACTTCAGCAACGGAGATTTCCGCTTCAAAGCTGTCGCCACACGTATGTGGAAGCAAGTAGTGGGTTCAGACAAACGTCTGGACTTTGAAGAAGTCCCTATGGAAGAGGCCATCGATGATGGCGTTGTCTACGACCCAGCGGAGGTAATGGCATGAATATCGAACCAACAACTGAAATCGCTATCTGGCCCGACAATGAGTGGGCCTTTCTCGATGAGCTGGAAGAGTTCAGCCATAAATCCGATGACTACCGTATTCGGCAGGCAGCATTCTGCCCAGTCTGTTATCGGCTCGTCGTTCCTGATTACAACGAACCCACGGCCAGTTGTGACTGTGGAACCATGGAGTGGTATCACTGATGAGCACTGAACCTTATTGGGAGCACGACTGTGATCAGTGCGTCTTCTTGGGTCACAGCCAAGGACAAGGACGCCTAGTCGATCTCTACTACTGCGAAACCAGAGGTCATTCACGCACCGTCATAGCTCGTTACGGCGAAGACGGTGACTACGCCTCAGGTTGGGGCTTCATCAACTCTCCGGCACTGCTCGAGGCCATGGCGATAGCCAAGGGCCGAGGGCTGGTGCCACTCAATACATCAATCAATTCAGACGGAGCATTGCTATGAAAGAGCTATTGCGTAATCCGCCCTACGCTGTGTGGGGCTGTCTGTTCGGACTGTGGATCATCTATCTGCAGCAGAGTGGTCAACTATGACTACGTTAAATCAACGCCTGTGGCGCATACGTAATCGTACAGCCAATGCTTGGTTCCGTTTCAAGCACATCACATGGCGGGAATCCCTCATCTACAAAGGGATACGTGCCTTCAGCCACTGGTTTAGACGGTACGAGCTACAACTCCTGTGGCTTTATGTGGTCTTAGACACCATAGGCGACATATTCCGAGCTTATTGAGGACATAAATTATGTCGAAGACCGGATGCTATATTGTCGTCAAAAAGGGTTATGAACCATTTCGAAACAAAGTCATGTGCTCGTCATTGGCTTCGTTCGACACAAAGGAAGAAGCCCAAGCTGCGCTGACTTCATTCAGGAAGGTTTGTACCAAAGACAAATTGTTCATTCTTGCATTGAACTTCTCATAGCCACCTTCGGGTGGCTTTTTCTTTTTTAACCATCAGTAACAGATAGACATCGACATAGTAGGCGTCTCGCGACGCATGAATGGGTTAAACCATTCATTGGAGTCAACACTATGTCTGAAGAAGTAATCGTTCTTCACCTCTTTGTAGAGGGTTTGGAGATCAAAACTGAAACCGTACCAGCAGATCAAGAAACCACGGCTCGTAACTACTATGAACGAGCTGGCTATGACGTCCGCACCTCTCAACAACTGGGGATCTACCATGCGCCGCGTATTTAAAGAAGCTGCAGCAGTGTCCCTGTTTTGGGTCATCAGCCTTGCCTTTGGAGTCATGGCACTCGATGCACTTGAGTGGGAGACCACGGGTGATTGCCGTGACTGCCTTATATTGAGTTTCGATCGATAAGCGTCTTGCGACGCATTAAGGGGCGTACTGCCCCTTTCTTGTTTATGGAGGAACGACAATGCCATTTGATCCTGCTGATTTTGTAGAAGAAGTTATCGCTCAAGATCCTTACAGCGAATACGGTTATCCGTATTGCGGAGAGGTTGAGGATACTGATCCAATGCGACTTGATGAGAGCGTTTGTGCGCTTAACTTCGAAGATTGAGCAATATGACCGGCCTTGTGCCGGTCTTATTTTTTCCCAAAGACCTTGTCTTTCATCGAAGTGATCTGATCTTTTTTGAAAACCATTTGCTTCAGCTTGGCAATATAGCTCTCAGCATGGGGGAAGTGGTGTCTAGGCAACATGTTGAACCGATTGAGGTCTCTTGTCGGTTGGTCGCTCATGATTCTCACAGTATTTGTAGGATTTGGGAGAGTAGCCAAGTAATGTCTCATAAAGTCTTTTGTCATCGCAGTGATAGAAGCGTAGCCATGACGCTCTGCCATGCTACGAAGCCGAGCTTCCATAGTCCGCACATTGATCTTGTATAAACCAGCCAGTTCTCGAACGCTGTCAGATTTGCAGTAGTTACGTAGCAGCTGCATGTCTTCAAAAGAACACACAGTGCCTAGATTGGTATGTACGCCATCCTTATCGAGGTAAAGAGGCTCACAAACCATGCCTGACGTAGCACTTGTAGGCATTGCGGTATCAGCAACGTTAAACCACAGCACAAAGCGTTTAGTAAGGTCATTCCAAGCGGCCTGACACATACAGCGATACAGCATGTGGTTTGGGGCAAGTACCCAGTAATCCTTAGCAACAATGCCGTGCTTTACGGCTTGGTGCATCAGCTCCTGATGTATTTCGCTGCTTGTACAGTCAGTTACTTGTGTAGCCCATGACCACATTGGTTCCAAGAAAAAGAGCTCACTAAAAGACGCACCAATGATGTCCCTTTTGCTTCGATTAGCGAGCTGAGCCGTCATGCTCGTACAGTCAATGACGATGAGTTCTTCATCTAAAATGATGCACCCAATGACACGATCTAACGTCTCATCCAAGTTGTTAAGCGAAAAGCGACGCTGCAACGTCTTACGCATTTCACTGACTGGTTCTTTGGAAAAGCCATTTACGGCTTGATTCATTCCCGCTACCTCTTAGGAAGTTTGCCTAACAAGGCGCGGCATTCTACTTAGCCAAATGAGAATTCCTACCATTTGTACTAGGAAATCTACTTAGAAATCCCGAAAAGCCGTATCAAAACTGCGAATTCACGAATTCTCGCGATGCGAATCCCTATGTAGCCTAGTCACCTCTAGGCGCCACTCCTGACCTTCTCGGGAGTGTGCTGGATGTTCACCGCACAGTTATCAACCTAGCCAGATTTAGACAGGCGTCTTGCGACGCTTGGTGGGTTGAGTTGTGCCCATTTCAAGTTCATTTCACTTTTGGAGAGTTTCACATGTCACAAGTTTACGGTTCCCCTGTTGCACCTATCCAGCTGCCTTCTACTCCTGTTCAGTCTCAGAATGGTCGTGAGCAAGCCCTTGGATTTGTCAATTTCATGATTCCTCGTAATGACGGGAGCATGATGAAGCTGTGTGCTGCAGCGCTTCGAGCAAGCAAAGCAGATCTCAAGCAACTTCACGATGGTTTGGAAGATGGTTCCATCACTATCGACCAGTTGAAAGAAGCCCTCGTTCTGGACTTCCGCAAGAACACTGGTAACAGCTCTGGCCTCGCTATCGGCTAACCCCATCCCGGTCTCGTCGGGTCTTGTCTCACTCCCTCAGGGGAGTGGGACTTTTTTTCTTTCAGTCAGAACAAATCGATGGGAGCACCTGCGTCTTGCGACGCGGGGTGCCCGTTGGGCAGGCATCCGCCTGCATTACAGCCGGTTTCAGTTAGTACAGACCTAGTCAAGACAACGAGGGGACAGTTATGAACTATTTCATTAACCAACCTGAACCAATGGTTCGGGAAGAGCTCGTCAAAGACGCAGTTAGTCTGATGCGAGACATGAACAGTGCGGAGATCTTTGCAGTATTCCAGCAGCTATTATCGAAGGATTGATAGCCATGAACTACATGCTTAAAACAGATCTTCAAGATACCAATGAGTATCGATTCAGTCAGAAGCACATCAACAAGTATTTAAAGCGTTTCATTGATCAGGATCAGGCTTGCCAGGATATGATCAACCAATCTACTGCCCTACTCGAGCAGTGGTTACAGCAAGATTTCTACCCCAGCAAGAACGCACGCCTACAGGCTGTCAAACAGTTAGACCTTCGTGAGCTTTGCTCTCAGATACTGGTCTGCACGGCTTACTTCCAAAAGCCAGAACTGTTCACTTCAGTGACAGCGCAAGTGGCACATCATCTGGACTTCGATGACAAGAAGGATCAGATACAAACCATTGCAGAAATCATGTCTGTGATGGCTCACACCAAGCCATTCATCCTCAGTAAAGCTTCGGCTCAAGCGTCTCTGATGCTGGAGTCAGCACTGTCATTGCCACAAAACCTGATCAGCGCTATCGATCGCTCTACTTACTTGCCGCCCATGGTCTGTCCGCCCAACCCTGTGACGAATAACTTCGAATCAGGTTACCGGACGTTTAATGACTGTGTGGTACTTGGCAAGGGTAATGGGCATACAGGCGATCTCGCTCTTGATGTCATCAACACCCAAAACAACGTAGAGCTCAAGCTTGATCTCGAGTTTCTCTGCTCAGTAGAAGAAGAGCCTGTCTTTGAGATCGACACGATCGAGAAGCACCAGAACTGGTGGCAATTCAAACGTGAAAGCTACTGCATGTACACGATGATTGCTCGCCAGGGAAACCGATTCTGGTTGACCAACAAAGTTGATAAGCGCGGCCGTTTGTACTCGCAGGGTTATCACATCACAACGCAAGGCACGCCTTTCAAGAAAGCCATGATTGAGCTTGCCAACGAAGAAATTGTAGAGGGAGTACCTAATGATTTTAAACGATGAAAGTTCTCTATCAATCGACATTGATGACAGAGGTGGATCAGGACACCAGCTGATTCTCTCAAGAGAAAAAGGTGAAGTCCGTCTGCTTAATGAGGACAACCAGCTCTTCTTCATTCCACAGCACATCTTTGATGACTTGGTGATGCGCTACTACGACGAAGGTATAAACTAATGAAAGAGTTCACAGCTTGGGAATATCTGTGCATCGACGTCGCTAACAACCACCACAGTGGTCTCGACAAAGTCACATTTGAAGAACGTATTGACTGGGTACAGAACAATCTCAATACCCTCGAAGAAGAAACCAAAGATCGCATCTGGAAAGAGCGACCGCTCTATATCAAAGCCGTCTCTGCACTGCGAAAAGCCCAGCGGGGTGAGCCGACAGGCCACCTCGTGGGGTTTGATGCAGTGTGCAGCGGTATGCAAATCATGTCAGTCCTTTCAGGCTGCTATAACGGTTCCAAAGCCACAGGACTAGTTGACCAAAACCGACGTGCCGATGCGTACACTGACTGCACCAACATCATGTCAAACATCCTCGGCAATAATGTCAGCGGTGAGCGCAAAAAGGTCAAACAATCAGTAATGACCAGCCTCTATGGTTCAGTGGCTGAGCCTAAGAAAGTCTTTGGCGAGGACACGCCTGAGCTGCAAGCATTCTACGAATCCATGTGGGAGCTGTGTCCAGGTGCCTGTACTCTGCTTGAATGGTTTAAGCAGTCTTGGAACCCCGGTGCACTGGCACACGAGTGGAAACTGCCCGATGGCTTTGATGCCAAAATCAAAGTCATGGAGCAAGTGGAATCTCGTATTGAAGTTGATGAACTTGGTGGCACGTCCTTTACTTATGTCTATTACGACAATGTCGGAAAAGAAAAAGACGTAAAGAACGCCGCCAATGTCGTCCACTCAATCGATGCCTACGTGCTGCGCGCATTGGTGCGTCGCTGTAACTACGAAGCTCTTGTCTTCGAAGAAGCTTGGAACGCACTCACTGCTGAATTAGTGGAGCGCACGCTCAATAACAAGCCCATCAGCATTGCACCACTCAGTGAGAAAGCACAGTACTACTTCAATCAGTACGAGCGCTCAACAGTCATCGATCCCGTGATTGTTCCGCACCTCACTTACGAAGACCTCGAGTCTTTGCCTACCGCTTATCTCCGCGGTCTGCTTGGCATTATTAACTCTATGCTACAGCACCCTCCATTTGACGTTGTAACCATCCACGATGACTTCAAGTGTCACCCCAACTATATGACTGCACTACGCACTCATTACAAAAACATCTTGGCGGGAATCGCAGACTCAGACTTGATCAGCGACATTCTCAGCCAGCTCTATCACCGCCCTGTTCAATTCCAAAAGCTGAACAGCAATCTGTCCCAATACATCAACCAGAGCAACTACGCACTCTGCTAACCGCGCCTCCGGCGCTCGGTGATTGACTGACTCACTCCTACGGGAGTGGGTCTTATTTTTTTCAATTACCGAGAGCCATTCATGAACGAACAACAACTTTCATTGTTTCCCGCTAGGGATTCACTTAAACATGTTGAGCAAGAAGCCATTGCTCAACTTCCCATTACTGAGCCGCGGCAAATTCATGCCCTGCTCCAAATCCAACAAAACACCATTTTCAATTTGATAAAGCAGGAGGCAAACCGTGGCGCTACCAACTAATCGTGAACTACTTTTTTGGGCTGCAGAGCATTACATCGATGCTACTCGCTGCGAGCTTCCTGCCAACTGGCGTACTGAAATCCCAGAAACTTTCGCTGCCGGACGCCTTATTGAGGATTATTCCTGGCACCAGTTCCGCGGACGCAGTCAGCAAGCAGGTATGCAGACTATTGCTGACATTAATCAGCTCCTCGAAGACGCCAGAAAATTGCTTGTTTCTATCTCATCATCATCAAAGCATCTCGCTTGATGAGTAAAAAGATGCCTGTCGGCTATTGCACCACACTTGGCCGACTTCACCTTATAGATGACCCGCTATCTCAAGGGCGCAGCGATGAAGTGCAAACCATTGAATTAGCTATGGTCGTTGAGTTTTCCACCAAAAAGGAAATGGCCGCAGCGTTGAGCGCAGGTCAACTTCGTTTAAGTCTTATGGAATCGCCACCAAAGCCGGAGGCAATGAGTGATGAATGACTACAAAGCTGGAGCGTGGAACGCAATGGTTTTAGAGGCCAGAAAGAATCTTCAAACAAACTGCCCTCTTATGGAAGATGAGTGTTTGGTGTGGGCTGAAGAGCGCATTGCCGAGCTTGAAGCAGAGAACGCCAAGCTGGGTGAGTTAATCCAGCGAACGATTGTCCATACCGAAGCCGGTTTTTTGGTTCTGCCCAGAGAGATGATAAGTGAGTTTCGGGAGGCAATGAGCGATGAAGTCTAATCCTATCAACGCTTTTTTGTGCGGGCACTTCTTCACTGTTGGCTACACTATGTTGCGCCAAGATGTAATGGGCCTTGAAAAGTATATCGACCACGTCCGCCACAACTGGTGGGACATAAGCCCCGCTTGGGGCGGTGCCCTAGTTGTATTGTGTCTGTGGCAAATAGCCAAGATGCACTTTCAGTATCGGGCGGCGCAGGAGGCAATGAGCGATGAGTGACAGCCTCGACTACACGTTTAAGCAGTACCGCAACAAGATCAAAGAGCTTGAAGCAGAGAACGCCAAGCTGAAAGATGTGCTGAGGAGCATTGCGCTTATAGACTGCGAATGGACGGCAGATGACGCTCGCGAAATGTACGAGCTGGCGAATGATGCGTTGCGGGAGGCGAAGAAAAATGACTTGTAAGCCCTCTATCCCACGGAAAAAACTGAAGGCGTGTCAGGCAGAGCTTGAGGCTCTTAAAGCCGAGAACGCAAAGCTCTGGCAAATGCTACACCCGCAGTTTGATATGCAGGCGGAGATTGATGATCTGCGAGAGGATCAAGAGCTGCTTGAGTGGATGATCAAAAAGCAAGCGTTTGCTACGCAGACCACAGCAGGCTGGTTTGTTTCTTATTGGTGCACGTCAGACAGGGTTTGGATAGAAACAGCTGAGCACGATCACTGGCGCGATGCAATCAAAGATGCAAGAAGCAATGACATCTAGCAACATCTAACTTTGCTAACCCCTAATTTTCCTCAGTAAACCCAACTTACCACCGTAACCGGACAGGCGCCTTCCCGGCGCTTTGCGGTTACCTATACACTTTTTTCGGAGTTCATCATGCAAATGTTTGAAGATTTTCCGAAGGCCACTCCCAACCAAGCCAAAGAAATGATTGGTCATTTTGCAGCAGTCGGTGACACCGTCATGCTGTGGGGAGAGCCTTCAACTGCTAAAAGCGCCATCGCTCAAGAATTCTGCGATGACTACAACCTTGAAATGATCGACTTCCGCTTAAGCCAAGCGGAACCTCATGATCTTAATGGTTACCCAGATCTCGATCGTGACAACAAAAAAGCTGGTTACCTTCCTTTCGATGTTTTCCCACTTGAAGGCGATCCTTTACCTCCAGGGAAAGACGGCTGGTGCTTGTTCCTCGATGAGTCGTCATTTGTGTTTGGCACGCCAATGGAGCGAGCCATGTACAAAGTCACTAACGACCACATGATCGGCAATTCTCGTCTTCATCCACGCTGTGTCCTTCTGATGGCTGGCAATACTGTTGCTGACGGCCCATTGAACGGAGAAATCAGTAACGCCCAGAAGACACGCATTCGTCACATCGTAGTCGTCAAAGACACCAAAGGCTTTATCAAGCACATGCGTGATGTAGTCAAAGCAGATTACCGTCTCTGCAGCTACTTGGAGTTTCAAAAAGCTCACATTCACGAGTACGAGCCAGAACGTGCTGATGGCATGTTGACTTACGCCTGCTACCGCACTTGGGAAGCCATCAACAAGCTGCTCAATAAGATTCCCGATTTCGAGAATCATCCTTTGGCTTACCACATGGCTTCAGCTTCTCTGGGACAAGGCGTCGCCAAATCCTTCTTGGCTTACTTAAAGTACTTCCAAGATCTCCCGCTACCCACGCAAGTAGAAAAAGCGCCCCAGTCTTCAAAAGTACCTACTGAACCAGGTGCTCAATTTGCTATGGCAGCGTCGCTAGGCGCTTCTGTGACTCACCAGAACGTAGCACCTTTCATCACCTACCTTGAACGTATGGGCGTAGAGATGCAGCTTACCGCTATCCGAGAAATGTACCGCACAGATCATACGATTCTCGGTAACGAGCACGTGTCTGAATGGAAAGCCAAGTTCGGTGCAGACTTCACATGAACATAGCGCCTGAAATTCAAAAGGCGCTTACCCGTGCCAAGCTCGCCATCATGGAACACAAGAAGACCACTTTTTTCGCTCACATCATGTTGTCGATGCAACACGTCTTCGACGACAAGCTGCCTACTGCAGCGACTGATGGAAAAAAGTGTTACTACAATCCTGACTTCCTGATGCAACAGACACCACCCCAACGTATTGGGTTGGTGTTTCACGAAACGCTACACCCCGCTTTTTCACACATGTTCCGTAGACAAGGCAGAAGCCCGCGTCGATGGAATGCCGCTTGTGATTATGCAATTAACCTCATCATTACCGACAACGGTTTCGAACTACCGCCCGGCGCTTTGCTAGACGAACAGTACCGTGACATGTCTGCAGAGCAGATTTACGAGCTTTTAGACGATGATGACTACCCGGACATGGATGACTTAATCGAGCCTGATGGCGACGAAGCAAGCCAAGAAATCCAAGACCGGATTGATGATGTGCTAATTACAGCAACTCAGATTGCCAAAGAAGCAGGTGCAGAAGCGTGGGGTGCCGTTCCCGGCAGTATCAAGCGCTACGTAGATTCGCTGACTAAACCAAAAATCAAATGGGATCGCATTCTTTCTCCCTATATGCAACGCATCTGTCGAGACGAGTACTCGATGTCAAAACGCAATAGACGGTTCCCTGACATTGTCGTGCCTTCATTGGCTTCGCCAGGACTCGACAGCGGTGCATTGATTTTTGACGTTTCTGGATCCATCACAGAACAGCAATTTAAAGATTGGGTCAGCGAAGGCTGGTATGTCTTCAAGCGTTTCTCACCTGAAAAGCTGCACATTGGTCAATTCGATTCTGGTTTTCATGTGGATACCATTTCCAGAGTACCTGACTTCAACAAAATCGAGTTCAAAGGAGGCGGCGGTACAGACGTCTCACCGGTTATGACTTGGGCTAATAAAAACAAGCCAAACTGGATGGTCATCTTTACTGATGGCTACTTTGATCGACCGAAGTTGAATCCCAAAGTCCCCACGATTTGGTGCGTACATTCCAACCCTGAATGGCAACCGCCGTTCGGAAAAGCGATTCATTACGAAATCCCCCATTGATCAACCAGTGTGTCCCCTACTGGTGAGCGTGCAGGTCTGCTCCACCTGCGATCAGAAACGGAGCATCCCAATTCACTGAACTTTCTGTTGGCGTTTAACGCTGCGCCACGCCAACAGAAACAGGCCAAGGTACTCCTTTACCTAAACGGCTGGCTTGCTCCACCAGTGGCCGAAACGGAGCATTTTCTAAGGAGGTTTTCATGGGCGACCGTACTTCGCTGAGCATCACAATTCTTGAAGATCATTATGAAAGAGCAAGAGCACTTGACCCAGACAACAATTGGATAGATCGCAAATATGCTTGGGGGTCAATAATGGACGCTGATGAAGGATTTCTCACTTTCGATCATGACGATGTCAATTATGCCGAGTTCCCTCTAGACACCGCTTTTGCGACGTCAGGCATTCCTTTTCAGGTCAGCCACGGTAATGGCATGGAATACGAGCAAGGCGGCTTTGGCGCCATGTATTCCCCTGAAGGACATCTACACCAGTATCTTTATTCTGGCCCTTACCCAACGGCACGTCTCGAAAGCGAAATGCTTCTGGAAATACTGCAGAAGTACAACAAAGACCAAATTTTCCACATTGTGATGCAACACCATCTTGGCTCTGTTCCCTACTTCAGCTGGAACGAACAACTTCAGAATTCTAAAAAATTTCGCGCCAATCTTGCTGTAACGCAAGACCACACAGTTCTTATCCACAAATTCAAGGAGCTTCTCCAGTGAGTATTATGCTGACTCCCGATCAACAGCGTGCTTATTACGCTTTTGATCAATTCCTTTGTGACCCTAATCAGACTGTTCTCCGCATTTCGGGTTACGCCGGAACTGGGAAGTCAACGCTGATTGCCACAATCTCCGCTAACCTCGCGTCTATGCTGAGTGCAAACCAAATGGTTTCACAGCAGGAACGTGACTGGACGCCCGTTTTTACGGCTACCACAAACAAAGCCTGTGAAGCTTTTGCTAAAGCCACAGGCGAAGAAGTTCAGACTATCCACTCGTTCTTGGGTCTAATTATTAAGACCAATTATCGAGAAAAGACTACCAGTCTTGAGCCCACTCGCCGTACCCAAATCCACAAAGACAAAATCATATTCATCGATGAAGCCAGCTACGTTGATCACGTACTGCTTGATTACATCTTTGAGTACCTACGCGATTGTAAGATCGTCTTTATTGGTGATCCGGCACAACTTGCCCCAGTCAAAACGAAAGGCACACCCGTCTACGAGTGTCAGTTTCCCGAAGTCGCTCTGACTGAGGTGGTCCGCCAGGCTGAAGGCAACCCCATCATTGATCTTGCAACAGCATTTCGTAACACCGTCAATGGCGAAGGATGGCTTGAGCAGTTCATTCCCGATGGCCATCACGTGCAGTACCACAACCGTGATGACTTCGAAGCACTAATCTTGAAAGAGTTCGACCGGCCGGATTGGCATTTTGATCAATCCAAAGTATTGGCTTACACCAATAAAACGGTACAGCGGTACAACCAAGCCATTCGGGCTCAAGTTCAAGGCGAGCCTCAGCTTCAAACAGGCGATTACGCTGTCGTCAATTCAGCGATGACCAGCAAGACCTGCAAGCTGCGAACTGACCAGTTGGTGTGTATCACCGATATGAAACCCGCCAAGTCATTAGGCGTTTCAGGCTGGGAAGTCACGCTAGACGGTATTCATTTTGCATTCTTGCCGGAGTCTTTTAACGCTAGAAAAGAGCGTCTCAAAAAGGCTTACGCTGACGAAAACATGGCACATGTCGCAACCATCGACCAGACTTGGATCGATCTACGAGCGGCTTATGCCTGCACCATTAACAAATCCCAAGGATCTACTTTTGACCGTGTCTTCATCGATCTCGATGATGTCCGCACATGTCGTAATCCCAACACGCTCGCTCGATTGCTATACGTCGCGGTCAGCCGCGCACGGGAGCAAGTAATCCTCACAGGTGACTTAGTCGCCAAGGATGAATCTCATGCGAGCACCGCTTCAGCGGCCTAACGAGTATTTGGCCGATTTCATTGATGAACTACAAACGCATCTTTACAAGCGTCCCCAACAGCTTCTGAACGACAAAAAAGCAGAGCTCATTGCTCGCAATTCAAAGCTTTGGGGCAACAGCCAAACCTCTGCTCAGCATTTGGGCATGTTTTATTTCTCAGAAAAATCTAATCGGATGACGGAAATTCCTAACCCGATCCGTCAAGAGTTGCTTGATGAGTGGCGTAGCTACTTAAAGCAAGTCGACGATCTGGTTAGAGAACAGCAGATAGTCATGGGATACGTCAGAAAGCTTTTGTTACGTACCCAGTGTCTTGAAGACATCAAAGCCATGCTGCCTGACAACATCCCTTGGAAAAACTTTTTGTCTCAAGTTGGTTTTCCGATGGATATGCCGTCGTTAAACCAAGAACAGCGAGACTGTTTTGTGACTGAGAACAAACGTTACTTAGACGCTATGCGAGTACGCATGGTGGACAACCTAATTATTGGAGGCTAACCATGGCAGAACGTTTATTACGCGCTAAGCAAGTCGCAGAGCGCGTCGGTATGTCAAAAACTCATTTGTATCGCCTCATGGCCAATGAGGAGTTTCCTCGAAGCGTTCAGCTCACACCAAACGGCAGTGCTCGAGCGTGGCTTGAATCTGAAATTGATGAGTGGATCGACAGCAAAGCCAAAGCCCGGAACGCGTCGTAATGGGCTATCGATCAGATGTTTGTATAGCTATTAGCGAAAAAGTCCGTACTGACAACATCATTACCCAAGCCATTCCTCAAGAGCTGATGGACTGGGCAGACGATTGTTACCGGTTTAATTACACGGAGTATGAGACTGAGCATTTGGGTATCTCCTACCCTACTCATAAAATTGGCTTTCTTTGGCGCTTAACAGCAGTGAAATGGTACGTCGACGATCCTGCTGTTAAGCGCATCAATGACTTTCTCCACAATTTGCCTGATGAAGATTATGACTTTATTCGTCTTGGCGAAGATTACGGAGATGCGGAATCACACTTGGGGTTAGACGTTCTTACTATCGAGTGGGACATCGGCGCCCCTTCTTGTAACAACCTCGGAAACAGCCTTTAGGAGACTGCTCTATGCAGCACTTTGTCTACGATCCAAATCGCAGTAGCTACCCTATTGCCATCTTGGTTAAAGAGACAGCTTTTAATGCACAGCAAATTGACCGCCACTACGTTCAACCTTTGGTTTCACGTGGCGTCAATCGAGATGACATTGCTGTGTTTGCGCTGCCTTACGCCCCTGGCAATCGAGCACCTGCTAAATTTATCAAAGAGCGAATCGCTGAACTGGCGCCTATGCTCAACAAAGGTGGAGTCCAGCACGTCATGTGTTGTGATTCCAACTATTTCAAAGTCATCACCAAAGAGCGACAAGCCAACAAACACTTTGGTTACAAGCTCAACTTTGCGGCACATCCTGATGCCACTCACATTACCGTGACGCTGGGCCTTAGCTACCGGGCATTGCTCAAAAACCCAAACCAAGAGTCACAACTGTTTCTTGGTCTCGATACTTTTGCTGACGTGATTCTTAATCGTTATGTATCACTGGGCAAAGGCATTATTCAGACAGCTCAGTACCCTTCAACGCTGTCTGATATCGAAAATGCTCTGCACGGCCTGCTGCAAAAGCCATCTTTAGCTTGCGACTTAGAAACTTTCAGCTTGAAGTTTCACAAAGCAGGTGTAGGCACTGCAGCCTTCGCGTGGGACGAACACAACGGCCTCGCATTTACTTGTGACTACCAAGCCGTTGACAATGAGTCAGGCCAATTCGTAACCAATCCTGAAGTTCGTGGATTGCTGCGTGAGTTTTTCGACCAGTACCGTGGCAACCTCAAGTTCCACAACGCCACGTATGACACCAAAATCCTCATTTTCAATCTGTGGATGAAAAACTACTTTGATATTAATGGCTTGCTTAAAGGTCTAGAAACCCTCCATGCGGATCTCGATGACACACAAGTAATCCGCTATCTGGCCACTAACAACACGGCCGGTAACGAGCTTGGTTTGAAAGCAGCCGCGCATCCTTTCGCCGGCAACTATGCAGTCGATGTCAAAGACATCAGCAAGATCGGTCAGGCTGAACTTCTCGAGTACAACCTCATCGATGTTTTGTCTACCAACTGGGTGTACAAGCACCACTGGCCAACTGTTCTTATTGAAGGCCAAGAGCCGGTTTATCGGGACATCATGATGCCAAGCGTCAAAACCATCACTCAGATGGAATTGATCGGTATGCCTATGAATCCGATGAAGCTCGACAAGCTCGAGGCTGACATGCGGAAAGAAGAGCTCAAAACCAAGAGCACCATCTTTTCTTCTCCCTACGTTGTCCAATGCACACGTAAGCTTCGAGAGCAGGCTGCAGAAAAAGCCAATCAAAAGCTCAAAAAGCTTCGCAAAACGGCTGATGATTTCAAAGGCAAAATTGACTTTAATCCCAACAGTGGCGATCACAAAATCATGCTGCTGACGGATGTCATGGAACTGCCAGTACTTCAAAAAACCAAGACTGGTAAGCCTGCAACAGGTAACAAAATCATCGAAGGTTACTTAGAGCTCACTAAAGACCAAGCCAAACTTGACGTCCTCCAAGCGCTCATCGATTACAATGATGTGAGTAAGATCCTGCAGACGTTCATTCCAGCGTTCCAAGCTGGTGTCCTCAAGCAAGATGGTCGCAAATACCTTCACGGTAGCTACAAAGTGGGCGGCACCATTTCAGGCCGGCTGTCATCGTCTGATCCAAACATGCAAAATCTTCCCTCTGGATCACGGTTTGGCAAACCTGTTAAACAAGCATTCCAAGCCCCTCCAGGCTGGATCTTCTGTGGTGCAGACTTCCTATCACTTGAAGACCGAATCAACGCATTGGTCACGCAGGATAGGAACAAGCTTAAGGTGTATACCGATGGCTACGACGGTCACTGTCTGCGGACGTTCTACTACTGGCCGCAAGAGTTTACTCATCTCACCGAAACTCCTGCTGACATCAACTCAATTGCAGATACCCATAAAAAGCTGAGAGCAGACTCTAAAGGCCCAACCTTTGCTTTGACTTATCAAGGCACCTACAAAACGCTGATGAAAAACTCTGGCTTCAGTGAGGAAGAAGCCAAGAAAATCGAAGCGAACTACCATTCTCTCTATGCTGAATCGACTGCTTGGGCAAAAGCCCAAATCGATGACGCTGCAAAGAAAGGTTACGCCACTTCAGCATTTGGATTGCGTATCCGTACGCCCTTGCTTGCTAAGAGCATTCTCGGGACGAAAGCGACACCTGCAGCGGTGGAAGCGGAAGCCCGCACACTTGGCAACGCAGTATCTGGTCAAAGTTATGGCTTGTTAACCAATCGCTCTATGAACGCCACAATGGAGCGAGTCTGGAACTCGCAGTACCGTTTCGACATCCTGCCTATTTCCATGATTCATGATGCCAACTATTTCCTCGTCAGAGACAACAGCAAAATTGTCGAGTGGTTCAACAAAGTTCTGATCGAAGAGATGAACTGGCAAGAATTGCCTGAAATCCAGCACCCAGACGTTAAGCTCGAAGCTGCTTTGGATCTCTTTTACCCCTCGTGGGCAGATGAGATCACGCTCCCTAATGGGGCTTCAGCCAAAGAAATTTACGATCTATGTGCAGAAAAGGTGGCGGCAGTACCATGACACGGAAACAGCTAACTGGTTTGCAAGTTGGTGACGAGGTCACCTGGGTTCACCCGGACTCAGGTGAGCCTCTCACCTGCTTTGTTCAAGAAATCCTGACTGGAAATGGTTACATCTCTGATATGGATGATGCCCTTGTCATTACTGAAGGAGGTCAAGAGTCTTATGAGATCTGCGCTTATGAGTTGCAATAAAAACCTCTGAAAAACCCCTTTGCTGTCGGCATTCTTTGCCAAACCCACCACGGTGTGCCGACAGCAATGAACTACAAAGAGCTTGAACCCTTTGCAACAACTGCAAGACAACAAGAAATACTCAAAGGGCTTCAGACCAAATCACAAATTGCTTTAGCCAAAGAGCTAGGCATTAGCCGCTCTACCCTTCGCAGCACCATTGCTGATATTCGATCCAAAGCAGAACGCCGTGGCTTACTGGGTGAGCTCAAACCTCAAGGACTTGTTCCTGAAGGTTTTATTGCTGAAACCAGCGTAAAGCGTCGCTTTAACCCTGACACCAATCAAATGGAAGTCGTCGAAGACTGGACAAAATCCAAAGCCACTAAAGAGGCAACAGCCCATGCCTATCTCAACTTCATCCAAGGGCTCAACGTCGAAATCAAACCGGCGAAGGCCAAAAAACCTCGACTCTCTAATTACGCTACTGATTTGGCTAACGCTATTATCTTTGGTGATCCACATATAGGTATGCTGGCTCACGCTGTTGAGACGCTTGGTGAAGACTACGATCTAGACACTTGCATACAAGACATCAAAGCTGCGATCGACTACTGCGTTGATTGTGCGCCAGCTTCAGAACAAGGCTGGTTTATCAATGTGGGTGATCTTACTCACGCCAATGACACCAAGCACGAAACGCCAGGTCACGGAAATCAAATGGACATGGCGGCTCGGCACAACCAAACCATGCGTGCCGCTGGTACCGTTATCCGGTACTGCATCGAAAAGATGCTTACTAAGTTCCAAACTATCACCGTTGTGAACGCCCGCGGAAACCATGACAAAGATGCTGCTTTTGCGCTCAACATGTTTCTCGAAGGCGTCTATGAAAAAGAGCCTCGCGTTAACGTCCTTGGTAATGATTCCAAGTTTCACTTCATTGAGTTTGGTCAAAACCTGATTGGTATTAACCACGGCGACGGGATCAATGACCACCGGCTCGCCGGGGTCATGACCCGCGCCGCATCAGAAGCTTGGGGACGTACACGTTACCGCCGCTGGTGGACAGGCCATATTCATCACAAGACACGTCGTGAGCACGAATCTGGCGTTCTCATTGAGTCTTTTCCTGTACTGCCTCCGGTAGATGCCTGGCACTCAGACTCAGGCTATGGCGCCGAACGTGGCGTGACTCTTATCACCCTTCACAAAGAGTACGGACAGGTCAATCAAATGGAGCCTTCCATTGAGATGCTCCGTGCCTTCAACAAAGACAGCTGACATGTTTAAGCCATCGCTAAAAGAGTACGTCCTCTATTTAGGCGGCGTCA
>P_1C_Liq_2_UnCtyDRAFT_1000004_pt1 | contig 44762 bp, 51 predicted proteins | sample Pon1CUnioCityCA_3_FD_10238 | JGI IMG/M metagenome (IMG submission 10238) | reverse complement strand
ATCATCCCCCCCTCGGGGGGATGATTTACTTCGCCCCCACAGCAGACCGTGGCGACACGCCGTGGCACCACGCACCGAACCGGTTCGGTCGCATACGCTGGCATCACGCATCAAGCCCGTTACGGTTTGTACCAAAGTTCCGGTTATTTGTTCCAACGGACAATGTAAACGGGAACGCTATCAAAATGTCCAAAATGTCCAACATGATCAAAACTTGCAGGGAAATGCAGGTTTTGGCAGAGAAAAACCCCCTCTTAATAGTTATTAGTTATTAAATATATATATATATATATATAATTATTATTATTATTAGTAATGTTCCAATGTTCCAGCTTTTGCAAACAGTGAGTTCTGAAAACTTTACCCTCCGGGGGGTTTGGTAGTTGCAGATTCTCTATTTCTGTGTATCTTTTTATTTTGGGGAATATCCCCCTACCCCCCTTTTTCCCGGGTTCATAATCCCAGAAACCGTTACAATCAGAACACACCCTATAACCCCTTGATTTCAAACAAATTCCTCAGAACAAAATTCGTAACATTACCGGAACAAATACACCCTTTTTTGGAACACACCCCAACTTACAGTTTTTCCATTTCTATACATCTTTTACCTACCCTTGACAATGTAACCCACCCATGCTACAATGTAGTTTCTGGTGTGGGAAAGGCTGTCGTGCTAACCATGCAAAGCACAATTCAGACCCACACTAGGTAGCTGTACCAAGCAGTACCCACAACGTCATACGGTATGACGATGTATTAACCAACCAACCAACCAACCAAAGGAAATGCGATGCCAGTATATGCACCCAAGCCGCTCGACATTCTCGCCATCCACGTTATGGCTAACCCCGAGCCAATCAACACCCACCCCGTGATCTACAAGGCACTCTACGCCTTGACCGCAGAACGCCCGCCCACCGATTGGGACATCATGCAGACTGAGTGTATGTTCCGCAAACTGCGCCCGTGGTTTGAGCGAGAGGTACTGCGCTACGACCTGCACCCCATGATAAGGGACTTGCTAACGAGCGACACCCACCGCCCGCTGTTGCAGTACGTCACGAACTGGCACGAGATGGTGCTTGAGTGGCCACACAAAGCCCAAGACAACAGCAACCGCATCGCGTTCACACTGGACGATGCCAAGGGAGAGGCTGACCGGCAGACAGTAACCACATTCGGCAAGTACTTGCGCCGACATATGCCCGACTGCCCCGACCACATCCTGCGGGACTTCACAACAAGGTACACAGTGGATGCGACCAAGTGCCACATCACCACCAACATGGATAAGATCATTGACGTGGTACGCAAGGGGCCAGCATCGTGCATGAGTAAGTTTGATGCGCACGACCACCCCTACAAAGTCTATGACCCATCACTGGGCTGGGCTTTGGCTTACCGCACACAAGGCGATGGTGAGTACTGGGGACGTGCAATCATTAACCAGAACTCGATGATGTTCGTGCGCTCATTCAAACGCTGTCCCAATGACGGGTACTCACACTCTGATGAGTTGCTCGAAGCGTGGCTTGAGAGTCAGGGCTATACCCATGAGTCCAGTTGGGAGGATCACAGACTCGCCAAGGTGGGGGACTTAATGCCATACATTGACGGTGACGACCAAGAGGTCGATGACTGCGGCACTCACTGGCATATTTGTGCGAATGGCGAGTATCGCTGTACGTCAGTCGAGGGGTATGTAGAGGAGAACGGCATTGAGTGCGACCACTGCGGCAGTAGGGTTGACGAGTACGAGATAACGTACATAGACGATGGCTCTGTATACGTTTGCGACTCTTGTCGTGAGGATGACTACACCCTTGCTATGTCAAGGTATGGGCAGGAGTGGTTACGCAATGAAGAGGTGGTGTATTGCGAGAGTAACGGGTGTTACTACGATGAGAATTATCTGGCTTACCACGACATCGTGCTACCCGAGGATAGCTGTGACTACTACCACATTGATGACACGTGGACATGCGATGGGTCAGGCAATATTTACTACGGCACGATGCACCGCTACACAATCGAGGGCGAGACATACCACGAGGACTACCTGCCCGATGGTTGGGAAGTCGTGGACGGTGAAGCGGTGCAGGTCGAGTGCGAAGATTAAACGTCATACGGTATGACGATGTACTAACCCCCTCTTGCGAGGGGATGGACGATTATTACTAACCAAGGAAAACACAATGAAACTAACCAATAAATTTATCAAAGAGTTCTTCAGCTACAAGCGTCCGCATGCCAGTACCACCGAGCAAGATTGGATAGAGCGTTACATCCTGCCAGAACTAGGGGACGCTTGGTGGCAAGACGATGCGGGTAACATTCACTATGACAACAGACAAGACACAGGGTCACGCACTTTGTTCACTGCCCACACGGATACCGTACACCCCAAGGCAGGTAGGCAGAAGGTGGCGGTGTTTAAGGACAACACCGTGCATGTCGATGGTGGCGAGTGTCTAGGCGCAGATGACGGGGCGGGTGTACTGGTGCTGTTATCGCTAATCAAGGCCAATGTACCTGCATACTACGTTCTTACTAGGTGCGAAGAGAGGGGCGGCGTGGGTGCTAAACATCTGGCCGACACTTATCCAAACCTGCTGTCGCAGTTCGACCGAGCCATTGCATTCGACCGCAAGGGTACATCGTCAGTCATTACCCACCAAGGGTGGGGCAGGTGTTGCTCTGATGCGTTCGCTGATGCTCTGAGTAATGCGCTATCTAGTGACGAGCTGATGTATGCACCAGATGACACCGGTGTGTATACCGACACCGCCGAATTCATAGGCAGTATACCCGAGTGTACAAACATCAGCGTGGGGTATATGAATGAGCATCGACCCAACGAGACGCTTGACTTGGTGCATCTAAAGGCGTTGATTCGGAGGGTCAAGAGCATCGACTGGGAATCGCTACCGACTGACCGTGACCCGTCAGTGCCTGACCCTGATGATTTGTACGACCCTCACTATTACACGTGGGACGCAAAGTATGACGATGGTTACACCCACTACAACGTGCAGGTGTTCGATGCATGCGTGGATGCAATAGGCGGTGACACGGGCGAGTTGCTGTATCACATCGCTTGTGTTGTTAACCCCGCCGAACCTGACGAGATGTATGCGCTGATCTGGGACATGCCCCTGCCGATGGACTTGTTGAATCAGTGCCGCAAGGACATTGACTTTGCAGTTAACGATGACGCAGTTGAGCAGGCGTTGTACGACCTATATCAAGATGCAATAGCAGTAAACACTTATCACTAGGAGAGTAAACATGACTGATGTAGATACAAACAAGTGGGACTATTTATGGACAGTAAGCTGTTGCAACCGCGCAGTGGGGGTATATATCGAGTCAGGCTTAGGTGGCATGGATGACCCACGTTATCTGGTGGCCCTCAGACAAAGCCAAGAGTTGTACAAAACGTTCGAGTTAGACAACCTTCAGTCTGCCCGTGAGATAGCAGAAAAGTATGTGACCTATGACTTTGTGGGATTGGTAGAGGGAGATGACGATGAAAAAAAGTGAGTTAACAGGAGCCGCCCTTGATCGGGCGGTGGTTGAGGTGGGTACACAATTTATACAGCGGGTAGATGGGTTCGAGGCGGGTGGCAACTGCCCGGTTGACTTGGTGTTCCTGCACGATGGGCGCGTGGTGGGTATTGATGGCGAGACATTGGTGCTGTATGAATCATACGAGGATTTTATTTCATACGAGACGCGCGAACGACCATGCATACCACTATACAGGGAGAGTAATGATGACTGACATGGACAAAGTAACACTGGCATTCGACATGCTAGAGGACGCAGATATTGTCGAGGAGTTCGAGGACACCTTGTTTATCAAGGTGGACAAGCAGATGTGGAACGAACTATGGGAGAGTAATGATGAAAACGTATGAAGTAACCATCCGAGCAACAGTAACTAAACCTGTTCGAGTTCAAGCAGAGAATCAGGAAGCGGCGTGCGAGCAAGCGCACGAACTGTTTTCAACCGACAACGACGACTCACTTGAGAGATACGAGCAAGAGACCCTAAACGTAGAGGAGCTAACTTGATGAAGAAACTAATTGAAGCCCTCATGTGGGCGATAGGTTGGGGCACGTTGCTCGTGTTCTTTTGGTTCCTATTGGATTTTGATTTATTGACAAGGAGTATGTGATGTTAGTCAGTGTGTATTTTAAGTTGCGTAACCATGACAGACAGTTTCTGTTTAACCCTGAGAATGTTCTATACATTGACGAGGAGGGGGTGCTGTTCGAGAAGGAGGTGTACCGCATGTTTGCTGACGGTGAGCGGGAGATTCTGATGCGTCAGATCAAAGGTCTCGTGGATAACGAGTTCCTTGACGAGGAACCTGATGCTTGACAATGTAATACTATTAGGTTACAATGTAGTTTCTGGTGTTGGAGAGCACCAGACATTTACCAACCAACAACGTCATACGGTATGACGTTATCTAGGAGAGATTGACATGGATATGCAAGCCAACCATGACGCAGTACCCACCCTCGAATCATCTGCCATGATTCTGCGCTACAGCATCAGCATGTACACCGGTCGTAAGACCGACAAGAAAACCCGTGACGAGGTGGTCGGTGCCAAAGGTGCACGAGCAAAGTCTGCGGCTAGTGTGTACAAGTCACTGTTCGCAGATGACAATGACCTGCAAGAGTTGGTCACGTACCAAGGACTCATCCGCCGTAAGGTCTCTGATATCACATTGCCTTGGACGGATTCAGGCGACAGGCTCGTGCCCACTGCCACCTTCTATGACGTGTCGCAGGTGCTTAATGACATGCGCGATGAGTTTGACCGACTGGCTGACAAGTTTGTCAGTAACTATTATGCCAAGGTGAGCAACGCCGCCTTTGCATTGGGTGGATTCTTTGACCGAAACGAGTACCCTGACCCCTCGACTATCCGTGATAAGTTCCGGTTCGTGTATACATTCGAGCCTGTACCCCGTGCCGGTGACTTCCGTGTGGACTTACACAATGAGGCAGTCGATGTGTTACGACAGCAGTACGAGCAGTTAGCACATGACAGATTACACGGCGCGATGCAAGACCTGTGGTCTCGTGTACTTGAGTCAGCGGCTCACTTGCGTGACAAGGTTGCGCCTATAGAGGAAGGTGGCAAACGACCACGTATTCACACCAGTACCATCGAAGCTTTCCGTACATTGGTGGATTCGTTAGCCGGACTTAACTTGACTAATGACGCTGACCTTGATCAGGTGCGCCGCGAACTCAAGAGTATTCTTGAGCCGATGGATGTAGATACGTTACGCCAGAGTGATTCAGTTCGTGAGACTGTCCACAAGAAGATGCAGGATGTGCTAGATAAGTTTGCAGTTTAACTAACCAACCAACTAGGAGAGAGTTATGTATAAAGAATTGCCTCGTTCGGACATCGCCGAATTGATTTGCACACTAGGTAATCAGGTCAACTTCTTGGTCGAGGGTCACATCGGGTCATCCAAGTCTGCATTGCTTGAGGATATATCTCAGGCATTGCCTGACCACCACCCCGTGTACTTTGACATGGCGACCATTGCCGATGCGGGTGACTTCCAGATACCTGCGGTTAACCACGAGACGCAGACCAGTTCGTTTTATCCGAACGCATCATTGGGGGTTCACACGGACACGCCGATGATTATTATGTTTGATGAACTAGGTAAGTCTGCATCGCAGAGTATCATCAACGCCATCTTGCCTGCCTTTAATGACAGGCGTTGGGGCAACCGCAAGTTTCACCCAGACACCGTGGTGTTTGGCACAACTAACCTTGGCCGCGAGCATGTGGGCGATGTTCTCAAGCCGCACGTCTCTAATCGGCTGACCCGACTGCGGATGGCTAAGCCCACGGCTGATGAATACATTGCATACATGGCAGGTCGAGGACTTGACCCCATACTGGGGGCATGGATCAAGCGCAACCCGCATTGCTTCCAGTCATTCGAGGAACTTGAAAACCCTGAGGATAATCCTCTGGTGTATCACCCTGACTCTAGGCATAGTGCGTTTGTCACCCACCGTTCGATGACCCGCGCCAACGACATTATGTGCATGCGTGACAAGCTAGGCGAGGATGCTGTGGTTCATGCACTCATGGGTACGGTAGGCGCACCGGCGGCTCTGGACATTCAAACTTTCATTCGCATGGCTGACCAGTTGCCTAGCCCCACCGAGATTCAGGATGACCCGACAGGTGTGGTGGTTCCGAGTGATGCTAGTGCGATGATTTACCTTGGATGCCAAGCCGCTAAGTGGGTGACACGCGACACGCTATCTGCATGGATGACGTTCATGCAACGCTTCGAGTTTGCCGAGGCCAAGGCGGTGTTTGCTTTGATGATGGCCAATGACATCGAGAAGTATAAGTGGGCCTCAAGGAATAAGACTTTCACTGACTTTCTTCGCAGTCACCAGCACCTGTTCTAAACATCGTCATACAGTATGACGATGCGCCCCACCGCAACGTGGGGTACTATAAATATCTAGGAGAGATCTATGTACACAGTTCAACAACGCATTGAGCGAGCCAAGGTGTCGCTCATTCGTGACAGCCGCTTTGCGTACCTCGCTGGCATCATGATGCTTGGTAAGACCGAGGTACGCTCTGACATACCCACGGCGCAGACCAATGGGCGAGACGTCATATTCAATCCCAACTTCGTTGACTCATTAACTGATGCCGAGTTGCGTGGGTTGGTTTACCACGAGTACGGCGGGCACATCATGATGCGTCACCTGACGGTGTACCGCTCACTGTACGAAGCAGATGCACAGAAGGCCAACCGTGCATGTGACTATGTGATCAATCAAGTTATTGCCGACCTTAACGACCCTGACTTTATCAGGCTACCGGAGGGGGGTCTGCAAGATGATCGCTTCCGTGGCATGGACAGTAAGCAGGTGTTTGCTTTACTCGATGATGATGACACCGAGAAGCCAATGGATAGTCATGACTGGGATGGTGCACAGGATATGACCGAGCAAGAGATTGATTCCTCGCTTCGTCAGTCAGCATTAGCTTCGGAGCTATTGGGCAATGACGTGCCACGTCAGATTAAGGAGTTGCTCGAACCTAAGGTTGATTGGCGAGATGCATTACAGGAATTCTTTAGCGCAACGTGTAAAGGCGCAGATGATCCAACCTATGCAAGGCCTCGCCGCTCAATGGTGTCACAAGATATGTACCTACCCACCACGATTCACTACGGTGTTGACGTGGTTGTGCTTGGTGTAGATGCTTCGGTATCGGTCAACGATGATCTGATCAACCGCTTCTTGACGGAGGTATCCGCCATTATGTCTACTGTGAACCCTGCTGTTGTTCACTTAATGTATTGGGGCACAACTGTGGCGGGTCATGAGGTGTATGAGAACAGTGACTATGCCGAGATGATCAATCGCACCAAACCAGTTATGGCAGGGGGCACTGACCCAACGTGCTTGATTGAATATATGCAAGAGAATCACATCGACCCTACCTGCGTAGTCATGTTGACTGATGGCTACGTTCATGGGCGATGGGGTCAGTGGGATTGTCCAGTTTTGTGGGCAATCACCACGAAGATTAGAGCCGATGTTGGCACCACAATTTTTATCTAGGAGAGTGAATGGGGATTGAGATTAAGTTACCGCTTTGGCTTCGTGCAACGGTCGATCTAGATACCACAACTGTTGTATCTGTACAGTTGTATGCAACCTACATTGACCCAAAGCGCCAGTTGTCCTCTACGCTTATTGGACAACTTCGGTTTATACCTTCAGTTCCGGTGATGGACGTACCGGAACCGTTGGACACCATGATCATGCAAGTGTTTGTCACTCGACAAAATACAGGTAACCGCAAGATTGTAAGACCTAATGTTGTTTGGATTTATGACGCTCACATGACAGCACAAGAGTTAGAACGTATTACCTTAGACGACCGGTTCCGGTTTGTGCAGTTTTCAAAGACAAACCTTTACCCACTTTTGATAGATGAACTTAAACTTTTAGGAGAGACTGATGGCACAAAAGAAACGTAACCCCCGTATGTCTGCACAGACCCGTAAGATTCTTAAACTTTTGGATTCAGGCGCATCGCCAACAGAAACCGCAAGGACTTTGGGTATACCAAGAGGCCGTGTATACAACGCACGTTATTTGTATCGGAATAAGAAAGGTGCTCGACCTACACCGGCTAAAGCACCCACACCCATTAAACCCGCACAGCCCAAGAGCCTGTGGCAACGTATCAAGGAATGGTTATGCTGATGGACAAGAACTTTAAATATAAGCCGGGCGCAGATTGCCAGAGCATCTGGCGTAAGTATGGGTGGGTTCCACCCACCGAGTACCGCAACGATTATTTGTTTAACCAGAACAGGGACGATGGCAACAATGAAGACAATCATTCATGTAAACCAACATCAGATTAGACACAACGCTAAGCACGGTACAAACGACCCAGTGCTGACAGTCAAGACCTACAAGAGTAATACTTATGCACACGAAGTACACATCAAAGGCGAGAGCAAGGTGGTGTACAGCGCAGACAAACCTCTGTCATGCGGTGCTCGTGTGTGGGTAGAAACAGAAGCCGAAGTGGAGATATTGTCATGAAACCTAAAGCTCACCTAGTACTTTAGTTAGCAGTCAAGCAAGGGATAGACATGGGATGGGCGCGAGCGCACAAACACACAGACAATCCAGACGAGAACCTGATTAAGCAAGAGATAGACCACGAGATCACCAACGCCATTTATGAATGGTTTGACATGGGAGGCAGTGATGAAACAGTTTGACTTAGAAGCCGCCAAGCGTGGCGAGCCTATCGTATGCAGGGACGGTAAACCTGCGAAGTTTATTGCTCATGTGCCGGAGGCACACCCGACACAAAAGCTTGTCGTTCTTGTAGGTGAAAACATTTTTGGGTATCTGGAGTCTGGTTCGTGGACTGGAGTTAACGATGACGAATCCGACCTATTCATGGCTCCGAAGAAACGCACGGTGTGGGTGAATATATACGGAACAAGCGCTACGGTTTACTGTTCCGAGCAAGACGCAGACAAGCGCGCGATCTCATGGCGCATCGGCAACCGTGCATACCCAGTGGAGGTTGAAGAATGAGCATTGAAGCGATGAAACAAGCGTTGGATGCGCTAGATAACGGTAAACGAGTACGGGCTTGCGAAGGAGGCACGGCTTATCAGCCTGACCTAGAAGACAATGCCATCAAATCACTACGCCAAGCCATTGAGCAAGCAGAGAAAACCGAGATGAAAGACTGGGAAGCAATAGCCGCCGATCAAGCTATGACGATTGCGATGCTAAAGCAACGTGAATGGGTGGGTCTGACGGAGGAAGAATGGACTTACATCTGGAAAGAAGCTGACACAGACATGTCGATGCAATACGGTAGAGAAGATGCCGAACGAATGATCGAAGCCAAGCTAAAGGGGAAGAATCATGGATAAGAACCTAATCGAATGCGCCACTTGTGGCTACCCGTTGACCAAAGATGAGCGATTTGGGCTTGTTGAGATGGATGGCAAGATGCGTAAACCGTGGGTCGGGCTGACGGATGAGGATATAAAACCGTTGTGCGATGAGTGGAAAATTATGTTTGGGAGCTGGGCGCATGACTTCGCCCGTGCCATCGAATCCAAGCTCAAGGAGAAGAATCATGAACCAAGAAAGCAATACAAAGACCTCTGCGGAAACGACTAAGCACCCGTCAGGCTTGACGTGGGAACGCTGGCGACAACCATTCAAGATGCCACACGAACGCAAGATGATTCAGGAATGGTTGCAACGCAGGACGGGACAATACTTGAATGATGGCAGTACGCCTTTTTAGGAGAATGAAATGACTGACGAAGATAAAGCATGGGAAGAACATAAGATGATGCACGATGTGCATGAGCGCAACAAGGGAGCAATGGCGGCGTGGAACGCGACAGGTCTTTATATTGCAGAAAATGCTGAGAGGCTAGGACGTATCAGTATCAGACAAGCCTACGAGCGAGGCTTCCTAGATGGTTACAGAACGAAAGGAGAGGACAGTGGGAAAAACTAGGTCACTTGCAGGCATGACGCTTGAACAGCTAACTAAATATGATCGTGCCATAGTGCGTGTGTTAATCAAACTATTTATGGATGGCAAGGAAGGCACAGCACAGCATCTGTCAGCAATAACAGGCCAAAAACTAGATACAGTACAACACGGCCTACGTGATCTAAAAAGTGCCGGACATATTCGTATATGTGGATGGTCTCCTCCCGATGGTGGTCGCACAAATTGGTCTCCTATCTATGAGGCGGGCAGTAGACCCGATGCGGCTAAACCAAAGGCTAAGGATCATCGTGGCTACAAGGCGCGCAAGGAACAACGAGATCGTAAAACCGAAGCAGAGAAAGTGCTTGAGGGTAAACGCGCAGTAACTAAAGAAGTTGCAGATGTATTGAAGCCACGACTCACACCTGATCAGGCACATGAGACAAACAGAAGATACTGGAACTGGATAAGCGGAGGTGCATATGGATAACCAGAAAGGAGAGTATCGAATCAAGATATCGGTGCGTAACAATCTAATTCTAAAAGCAATTGAAGATGCGGGTTATGAGTCCGTGGCGCATTTTTGCAGGAGTAACAATATTAACCTTGTTAGTATGCACAACATAGTTGGCCTGAAGATGTCACCCATAGGCAAAAAAGGTGAGTTCTGTAAAGTTGCCAAACAAACAATGGAAGCACTTTGTTTGTGCCCTACTGATTTATGGACATCCGAACAACTAAACATGAGCATAAGTAGTAACGTCAGGGAGTTTTCTGTAGAAGAGGATGAACTGTTCAAAATAATGACAGGCGGTATTAGTGATATGTTGAATGGGGATGATCCTGAAAAACAGTTTCTGCATGCTGATCTCAAGAACGACATGGGAAAAGCTATCGCAAGCCTAACCCCTAGAGAAGCAGAAGTTTTGAGGTTGCGCTTTGGCCTTGATGACGGTGAGGAACTCACTCTGGAGGAGGCTTCACATCGTTTTGATGTGACTAGGGAGCGTATACGTCAAATAGAGGTGAAAGCACTTCGCAAGCTAAGGCACCCATCCCGTGCAGACCGTTTAATTGAGCATACAGATCCCGAAACTATAGAGGAGTATCGGCTCTTAGCAATGTCAAGAATGCACGACCCCTCGAACAAAGGAGAGGTATATGAATAACCCCACCGCATTGGGTGATCTACTCAAACTTAAACTGGACGAGAGCAGGATGAAAGAACTGTACCGACACAACACATTGGAACTAGAACGTCAACGTGTACATCAGGGTGGGTCTGAGCACTACACCGAGATGTCTGTGCAACCGTGGGAGGTTATAGACTCATGGCCAGCCGAACAGCAGATAGGCTACCATCGCGGCAACATTCTGAAGTACACCATGCGTATGGGCAGTAAAGACGAACGACTCAAAGAAGCCAAGAAGATCAAGCACTACGCTGAGAAACTTGTTGAGGTATTGGAGAGAGTAAATGGCGCAGACACCTGAGAAGGCGGTCAAGCAAAAGGTGGTAAAGATACTGAACAGTTATGGTGCTTATCACTTCCCCCCTGCAACATATGGCCTTGGCCGTTCGGGTATCCCCGACATTGTGGGAAGTTACAAGGGAAAGTTTTTTGCTATTGAGTGTAAGGCAGGTAAGAATAAACCGACTGCGTTACAGTTGCGAGAGATGATCGCTATCAATGACTCAGGCGCTCAAGCCATTGTGGTCAATGAAAACAACATAGGCGATGTAGCGAAATTACTGGAGAGTCTTTAATGAGTATTATCACGTTCGATCTTGAGTGTTACTACGATGACGAGTATTCCCTACGCAAGCTAAGCACCGAGGCCTACATTCTAGATCCACGGTTTGAGTTGATTGGGTTTTCCATCAAGGTGGACAACGAACCCACCGTTTGGCATACAGGTGACGAGGCCGAAATGGAACGCATACTGCGGTCGTATGACCTTGAGTCGCACATCCTGTTGGCACAAAACACCATGTTCGATGCAGGCGTGTTGAGCTTCCGGTATGGTATACACCCTCAGAAACTTATGGACACAATGTGTATGGGACGTGCGTCATTAGGCGTGGATAAGTCAGTCTCACTGGGTAACCTAGCCAAGCACTTTGGTGTAGGTGAGAAGGGCAATGAGGTCATAGCCGCTAAGGGCAAACACCGCAAAGACTTCACCCCTGCGGAGCTTGCCCAGTATGGCAAGTATTGTGTCAACGACACCGAGCTTACCCGTGCGATTGCCGACTGCATGTTACATCAAGGGTTCCCTGTATCTGAACTTAGCTTGATCGACCTTACACTGAAGATGTTTACGCGACCATCGTTTGTGCTGGACGCTAGTGCACTTAAGAAGCATCTGAATCGTGTTCGTAAGGACAAGCGCAACCATCTCATGCGGGCGCTATTGGCTATTGGGGATCAAGAAGGTGCCGAGCTAGTTCTTACTGACAAACTCACGCTAGAGAATACCCAGAAGCTTTTACGTTCAAAGGACAAGTTTGCTCAGCTACTGAAGCAAGTAGGCATCGAGCCACCCACCAAGGTAAGCCCCAAGACAGGCAAAGAGTCATGGGCGTTTGCCAAGACCGATCTAGCCTTTAAAGAGTTGGCAGAGCATGAGGATGAGCGGGTGCAGACATTGGTCGCCGCAAGGCTGGGGGTGTCATCGACTCTTGAAGAAACGAGAACCCAGCGATTTATTGACACGGCCAAGCGTTCAGGACCCGCAACGGATGGCCGATTCCCTATCCCACTCAAATACTCTGGTGCTCGTACACACAGGTGGAGTGGTTGTCTAGTATCCAATACTGAGGTTTTAGTTTATAATTTACAAAATGGTATTGAAACAAAAAGAATCACTGACGTACTACTCGATGACCTAGTATGGGACGGGGAGGAGTTTGTCCCGCATGAAGGCGTTAAGTTTAGTGGGTTTGCAGAAGTGATTACTTGGGACGGAATAACAGGAACGCCAGATCATGTCGTATACACCAACATTGGGCCGCTTAGCCTATCTGAAGCAATGCAGGGACAACACCGAATTACGACTGCGGCAAGCCCTACTGAACACGATGTGGACACCGCTAGAGTCGCTACGGGTAACATCACAAACAAAGATCCTGTGTAAATGCCAGTGCGGGGTGGAGCGCCATGTGCGGGCATCTGACTTACTTGTTGGGTGTAGTAAATGTTGTCGGTCGTGCTCAACTAAATTAAGGATGCAGGCACTTACAAAAGAAACTCGGGCTAAGCAAGCACGAAAGGCTTCAGATGCCGCCGCGAGGTCCGCCACAAAAAAGCGCAACACTGACCCGTACATAATTAAGTATGGGACCAACGTGGTAACGCAACACAGACTGCGTATGCAATCAGCTAAGGACCGATGCCATAACAAAAACACGCCTACATACAATAACTATGGGGGTCGGGGAATTGAGTTTAGATTCCCCACCGCGCTGATTGCCGCTAAATGGGTGCTGGATAATATTGGCCCATGTCCTTCTCGCGCACATTCTATAGATAGGATAGACAACAACCGCCACTATGAACCGGGCAACCTGCGGTGGGCAACACGGGCGGAGCAGGCTAGAAACAAACGGATGTACCGCAGGACAGCCGTAGGGGAGCGGATACGGTATCTACATAACTTACGCCGCGATGTAACGTATGAAACTTTGCGTATATGGATTCACAAAGGTTTGAGTGACGAAGAAATATTATCTAGGAGAAAGTATGCTGGTTCCTGTGTATGACATAGTTAATTGTGGCCCACGACATCGGTTTGTAGCCAACGGCAAGATAGTGCATAACTCCGATCGGGTCAACCTACAAAATCTTCCGAGTCGCGGCGACACCTCACTGAAGAACTGCATCCGTGCCCCGCAGGGCCATACGATCGTGGGTGCTGACCTATCGAACATTGAGTTGCGTGTGGGCCTATGGTTCGCTGACCAACAAAACAGTTTGGACATCATCGCCGAAGGTCTGGATTTGTATAAAGTGTTTGCTACGCAAGTGTTCGGTGTGGACTATAACGATGTGAATGACAATCAGCGGTTCATCGCTAAGACATCTCAGTTGTCCCTCATCTACGGAGTCGGAGCCGCTAAATTACGCAACGCCATTCAGGTCGCATCGGGAAAAGATATAGGACAGGATGAAGCCGAGCGCATTGTGCGCCTGTACCGCACCCAACACGCCAAGGTCAAGCAGATGTGGGACATTGGGGAAATTTGTTTGCAGTCCATTAACAGTGACGAGCGCCACGCATATGGCAGGAACGATGTGGTGAGTATCTGCGGCACCGATGGTTGCAGACTACCCGTGGGTCTCTACATGCGATACCCCGAGCTTCAGCGCATAACTGAAGATAGCAGAACGCAGTGGGTTTATAATACCCGTAGAGGCAGAGAGTATATCTACGGAGCGAAGTTTTATCAGGGGCTTGTGCAGGCGTTGGCTAGATGCATTATGGGAGAGCAGATGCTTCACATAGCCAAGAAGTATCACATTGCGCTGACCATCCATGATGCGGTCTATCTGGTGGTTCCTGATAATGAAGTAGACCAAGCGGTTGCATTCTTGAAGGATAAGATGTCTATCGCTCCCGCATGGATTCCCGGTATACCCTTGAAAGCCGATGCTCATTATGGACAAACTTTGGCGGATGCTGGATGAATATTTCATGGTCTTTTTCTTCTCTTAAAACTTTCAAGACATGTCCCAAGCAGTATTACCACCTGAAGGTGGTTAAGGACGTGAAGGAAACATTCAACGAGGCGGCGCTGTATGGCAACGAAGCACATAAAGCGGCGGAAAAGTACGTTCGGGATGGGGAGCCAATCCCCGCCAAGTTCTCTTTTATGCAAGAGCAGATGGACAAGTTAAAGGCCATGAAAGGCGAAAAGTTTTGTGAACAACGCATGGCTATAAATCATTCGATGGAAGCATGCAAGTTCTTCGACAGCGAGGTTTGGCTACGGGGTATTGTCGATCTGCTCGTGGTCAGGGAGGACAAGCCCATTGCCAAAGTGGTGGACTATAAATTCGGCAAGTCCAAAAATGCAGACTCGACCCAGCTTGAGTTAATGGCACTTCTCGTGTTTGTGCATTACCCACAAGTCGAGACCGTAAAAGGATTGCTGATGTTTTGTGCTGAGCAAAAGTATATAGAGGCCGAGTTTCATCGGGAGGACATCCCCCAGATGTGGCAGAACTGGATGCCAGATGTTAAAAGACTAGAGTCCGCTATGGATTCAGATACATGGAACCCCAATCCGTCAGGCCTGTGCAAGGGGTGGTGTCCGGTCAAGACATGCCAGCATTGGTCGCCAAAGAGATAAATTATGGCTAGAAACTACAAACGAGAATATGCGCTTTATCACGGCACCGAGGAACAAAAGAAGAACCGGGCTAAGCGCAATGCCGCACGGCGTAAGTTGACAAGAGATGGCACGGTGTCTAAGGGCGATGGTATGGACGTAGACCATCGCAAGCCCTTGAGTAAGGGCGGCACAAACAAGCGGAGCAACCTTCGCGCAGTGAAGGCTGACTCTAATAAATCATTTGCAAGAAACCCAAACAAGTCTATCCGTACCCGAAAAACTTAGGACGTGGTAGGCTACCAAATGTGATGTGCGCTAGGGGTTAGCGCCCTAGTAGTATTGTGTGTTTTAACATTGTGGGGCTACACAATGTTGGGTTCGTCTACAACCCGTGCTGTATCGGGGGGCACATCACCTTAACTCTAAACACCGGTTTGGAGCGATTTGCTATGGAGAGAGTAAATGGAAGTAATCAATGACGTAGCACTGAAGCTACAGCTACGCCACCCGCAAAAGGTTTTAAGCGTCATCCCCGACTCAAAGCTGATCGAACAACACGAGGATGGAAGGGGGGTGGTGATAGTAAGGTGGGGGGTAGAACAAGCACAAGTTCTAAAAAACCTAAACATCAAAAACGTGCCATCACCGATCTCACGCAAGTACGCATGGCCCGGTTCCCGAACCCCGTTCGCGCACCAAATCCAAACTTCCAGTTTTCTCACGTTGCATAGACGTGCGTTCGTGTTTAACGATGCAGGGACAGGCAAATCGGCCAGCGTGATCTGGGCGGCGGACTACCTGATGTCAAAGAAAATTATCAACCGAGTGCTGGTGATATGCCCCATGTCTGTCATGCAAGCGGCGTGGATGGGTGACCTGTTTCAGACCGCTATGCATCGGTCAGCCGATATAGCCCACGGTTCGAGGGAGAAGCGCAAGCAGGTTATTCGGGGCGATGCCGAGTTTGTCATCATTAACTTCGATGGCGTGAAGATTATGAGCAAGGAAATTGCTCAAGCAGGTTTTGACCTTGTAGTCATTGATGAAGCTAACTACGTCAAGAATGCAAACACAGATCGGTGGAAAGCCATTAACGGATTGATTAGACCATCGACATGGCTGTGGATGCTCACCGGAACACCTGCGTCTCAGTCACCAACCGATGCGTTTGGCTTGGCCAAGATGATGAACCCAACGTCTGTACCTAGATCATTTAACTTATTTCGTGATCAGGTTATGACCAAGATCAGTCTGTATAAGTGGACCCCCAAGAGCGATGCCATACATAGGGTTAACCAAATCTTACAACCGGCCATACGATTCACTAAAGACGAATGTTTGGATCTCCCCGACATCATTTACACCACCCGAGATGTACCCTTATCGTCACAACAGAAAAAACTATATGACCAACTACGCAAGTCGATGGTGGCTAATTGTGCGGGGGAGACAGTCAGTGCGGTCAACGCCGCCGTGGGTTTACAGAAGTTGGCGCAAGCCAGCGCAGGTGCGGTGTTTACAGACAACGACAAGGTGATTGAACTAGACATCGCCCCCCGCTACAACGTACTTACCGAAGTGCTGGACGAGGCCCCCGAGAAAGTGTTGGTGTTTGCGGCTTACACGCATGTATTAGACCAATTACACGAAAAGCTAACCGGCGATGGTTATACGGTTGAGATGATCCGAGGTGACGTTTCTGCAACACGCCGGGCAAAAGTCATTGATGATTTTCAAAATAAATCGGACCCCCGTGTCCTACTCATACAGCCCCAAGCCGCATCACACGGTGTCACCCTACATGCCGCAAGCACCATCGTGTGGTGGGGGCCGGTGTTTTCCTACGAGACATATGTGCAAGCAAACGCTAGAATCCACCGTGCAGGTCAGACAAAGAAATGCCGTGTTGTTCGATTACAAGGCAGTCCTGTAGAGAGGCTTCGGTTCGCGCATTTGGATAAAGCCGAAGACACCAATGAGTCGTTGTTAAAAATGTTCAAGGAGGTGTTGACAATGTAATTATATGGGGTTACAATGTAGTTCATGGAGAGATTTTTAAGGAGAGCAGTATGCAAGCAGATAAATTAGTTAAAGCTTATATCCGCATCCGTGACGCACGGGCGGCACTAAAGGCTAAGTACGATCAGGAAGATGGCGAGCTTAAAGAAGAGTTACAACAGCTTGAGTCCCATATCCTGACCCTTTGCAATAGCACCGGTACGGATGGTCTACGCACCCCCTATGGCACAGCCAGCCGCACGGTAAAGACGAGGTACTGGACAGGCGATTGGGGTGCAATGCACCAGTTTATTCTGGATAACGATGCCCCTGATCTTTTAGAGCGCCGCATTGCTCAAGCGCCTATGAAAGCTTTCTTGGACGAGCACCCCGATAAGCGACCTGTGGGACTCAACGTGGATCAACAGTATGCGATCACGGTCAGGAGAAAGTAATGACACCGACTATCCCATATTTAAAAGAGCCGTTATATTCTGCCGATGAGGTCGCCCACATGCTAGGTGTTAGCAGGCAGACGATTTTGCGGCAGGCTAAGTCAAAGAAAAGCCCTATCCCATGCATCGTGGTGGGCAACAACTACAGGTTTTTTATGAGCGACATTTTGAAGTATTTCAGTATCGACCCTAGCAAGGTTGTAATCCCCGACACCGCTGACGCATCCCGTCAGTTGGTGAATTCCCACCCAACTCAAGCCAATCAAGGAGAGGTTAAATGAGTGAATTGAAATTGTTTGACAACAACGCCCTTCCCGAACACCTGCGTAACATCGAACTAGATGACGCGACAAAAAGCTTAGCAGGCGGTTCTAGCCCCCCGCGCATCTCGATCAAAGGGTCGGTGTTTCGTAAGGTCGTTAATGGCGAGGAGGTCATGCGTAATGAAGACCGAGCCATGAATGTCATCATTGTTCGCCCCGCCGCTACCGAGTACCGCACGTTTTATGACGGTGCTTATAAAGAGGGTGAGAACCGTGGTCCTAGCTGTTGGTCTTCAGATGGGGTGAAACCAGACGAATCCGTTGCCACACCCCAGAACAGCACATGCGAAGGTTGCCCGCAGAATATTAAAGGTTCAGGTGCAGGTGAAGGACGTGCTTGTCGCTTTAGTCGATGGACAGCAGTTGCTCTAGAAAATGATTTGGACGGTGATATCCTGCAAATGATTTTCCCGGCTCAGTCTATTTTTGGTAAAGGCGAGAATGGCAAGCTACCGCTTCGTCAATACGCCAAGTTCCTTGCAGGCCATAAACTTCCTGTGACCGCAGTGGTGACCGAGATGCGTTTTGATACGGACTCCGCTACGCCTAAGCTAACATTCAAGCCGGTGCGACCCTTGAACAAGGAAGAGTTTGAGAAGGTTAAAGAGTTGGGAGAATCTTCTCAGGCTATTAATGCTGTTACCATGAACTTCCGTTCGCCAGAGCCAAGCGACTCGTCTGCTACTGAACCATTTGTTCAAACGCAAAATGAGTCCGCAAGCGAGCAAACCGATGAACCTGCACCCAAGGTCAAGAGCAAGAAGACCGCTACCCAACCGGCGGACATTCAGTCTACCCTTGATAAATGGGCTGACGACTAAGCAGTAAATCACAGAGGGGGTTCGCCCCCTCTGCTTAAAGGGAGAGATACATGCAGGGTTACACGATTAAATTTCTGCACATTGTGCAGAGTCTAGCTAAACGATACCCAGACCGCCCCGTGTTTAAGTTGGCTGAGAAAGCCATATCTTCGGGGGTTTCTATTGTAGACATTGCAGACCACATGAACGTATCACGTCAAAGTGTATACAAGTGGTTTCGAGGCGAGACCGCCATGCGGGATCAAGATGTCGAGAAACTGGAACAATACCTAAAGAATTTCTAAGGCGGCGTTATGGATTTGAAACGCTTTTTCAGCTTGGTACTGCCAAGCGGGGGTTTTTTCTGCTGTGCAAAGATAGGCCCCAGAGGTATCGACCCTAAGTTCTCTGAGGACATTACCCAGATTCTTGCGTGGGCTACCAATACCGCCGCTAAAGAAAATGTGTACTACACCCCGTTCTCAATGTTGGACGATAGCACCCGCAATCAGGACAACGCTAAATCCACACGAGCCTTTTGGCTGGACATTGATGTGGGTAAAGCCAACAAGAGCAAGAGCTACGATTCCTATGCGGAGGCCGAAACTGCGGTCAGCAACTTTATCCGTGACTCCGGTTTACCTGACCCATTATGGGTTGATTCGGGTATGGGTATTCATCTGTATTGGGTGGTGGACATTGATATATCCCCCGGCCTATGGTTACCAGTTGCCAAAGCTTTGCAGGCGATGGCTCATGACCAAGGGCTAAAGATCGACACAGGTGTGACCACAGACAGCGCTCGACTGATGCGGGTTCCTTACACCACAAACTACCCCAAAGATGGTTCTGATCCGGTACAGGCTTCGATTCGTAACGAGGACTACACCCCACTGGATTTTGTGTCGTTTATCGACTTGTTTGATATTGAGGAGCAAGAAGATGCGGAAGATGCAGATGACTTGGGGGACTTAGGGTTTGAGGTTCCGGAGCATCTAAAGGATTATGTTCCCCCAGAGTTCGACAACCAACGCACATCATTCAAAAAGATTTTGGAACATGACCCACCTTGCGCTCAGGTTGTGCATATGGTCACAAACCGAACCAGTCTTGAAGAGCCGATGTGGAGAGGTGCTTTATCTATCGCTCAAGTTTGCGAGGATAGGGACAAAGCTATCGAGGCGGTATCAGAAGACCACCCCGATTACACGTTTGCTAAGGCATCGAAAAAAGCCGGACAGACTAATGGTCCTTATACATGCGCCACGTTGGAGGGACTGAACCCAGCAGGATGTGATGGGTGTCCTCACAAGGGCAAGATCTCTACGCCAGTTCAGTTAGGCACGTATGTACCTGAGTCTGAGACGGAAGAAGATCGTGTCGTGCAAATACCACTTAATGGGTCTAAAGATGATACGCAGGCATTTGCACGGTTTGTTATCCCTGAGTACCCAGAGCCGTACTTCCGCCCCAAAGGAAAGCCCGGCGTGTGGAGGTACAACAAGGGCACTGATGAGGATGGGGAGGCAAAAAGACCTACTCTTGTTTGTGAATATGATTTTTATGTAATACGAAGAGTGCGTGACCCGGAAGTGGGTGAGGTACTTTGGTTTCGTGTCCACTTTCCGCAGGACGGGGTACACGAGTTTTCTATGCCCTTGACAGACGTTGCCGCAAAAGAGCGACTGCGCGACACATGCGCTAAGAATGGGCTTTTATTTTCGGACACAAAGCATATAACCGAGTGCTTTCATTATGTCCAATCATGGTTAAGGAGTTTACAGATGGATAGGCAGGCAGAAAAAGTTCGCATGCAGATGGGTTGGACAGACGATGACTCGTTTGTACTAGGGACACGGGAGTTTTTGTATGGATACCCTGTGGGTCAGGACATTGAGTACGCACCCCCCGCGCAACGTAATATACATATTGTGGATGCCTTGAGCGAGAAAGGTTCTATGGATAGGTGGAAAGAGATTGTCCAGTTTTACAATCAACCCGGCATGGAGCCATTCGCATTCACGCTGTTTTTGAGTATGGGTTCCCCACTCATGCATTTCACCAATCTTAAAGGGGGTGTGTTGAATCTTATGAGTCCTGAATCCGGTGTGGGTAAGTCGTCTGCGCTCATGGCCGCCAATAGTGTATGGGGACATCCGGTGGACCTTATGCTTCAGGTTGACGATACACCCAACGCTCGTTGGCACCGTGCGGGGGTTATGCAGAACCTGCCGATCACGATTGACGAGATCACCAACATGAAGGCATTGCAGTTGTCCGATCAGGTGTATGCATCAGCCAGTGGTCGTGGCAAAAACCGCATGATGTCTCAAACCAACGCTGAGCGACAGAACTTCACGTCATGGAAAGCGCCTACCATTACTACATCCAATAGCAGTATTTACGAGAAGCTACAGTCGGCCAAAGACTTCCCCGAGGGTGAGCTGATGCGGGTGCTGGAAGTGCGGGTTGAGCGCGTAGCCGACATCCCCAAGGGATACACCGATGTACTTTTTGCCGGTTTGGAACACAACTATGGTCTCGCAGGGGCATCACTTATTCGACACTACCAAGCCTATCGGGATGAGACGGTTGCTCACCTTGCACATACGCAGGCCCAGATTGATGCCAACGCCAAGCTAACTCAAAGAGAACGTATCTGGTCGGTGTTAAGCGCAATAGCTATAACAGGGGGTTCTATCGCCAAGCAACTAGGGCTTCATAATATTTCGGTTGAAGCAGTCTCAGACTGGGCAAGGCAGTTACTTGTAGACAGTGTGGAGAAAGTTGACTTACTGACAAACTCGCCCGAAGAGACAGTTGCTCTATATATTGCGGAGTTTTACAACAACCGTCTAATCATTAACGGTGCCTCCCCCGCTAATAGCAGTATGCCGGTATCCCCCATACAAGAACCGCGAGGCGACCTTCGCATTCGATTTGAACCCGACACACGTAATCTGTTCATTGTGTCTACGCCATTCAAACGTTGGTGTGCTGAGAAGCAGTTGCACTTTGGCACGTTCATGGGTGACATGAGAAAGCGTGGTGTTAAGGTAGAGATGATAAAAAAGCGTATGGGTAAGGGGACCCATCTGGATGTCGGACCCGTCTCGGCTATCCGTCTTGAGCTACCTAAGTCTTGGGACGATGGTTATGTTAAAGAAATCGTCAAGGATTGATGGCTTGCTGGTCATATTTTGAGGTTGGAAAGGTTATCTACAGATTATGCTGGGATAACCTTTCCTATGGCGATTTTGTATTTATCCCCTGCGTCTATAGTTTGCCGATAGTAGAACGCTTAAAACGCGATGCACAGAAATTTGACACAGTAATCAAGATTGAAATAGGGGAATATGGGGGAAAGTGGGGTGTTGGCTTCTGGCGACTTTAAGTGCTAAAATTACCCCGTGACGGAAGTCTCCGCCGTCATAGATCTCTCCTAGATCTCTCCTTGGGTTGGATGCCCAGCCCCCGCTCCGGCGGGGGCTTTTTATTTGAGCAGGTCGTTTCTTGTCCTACGAATATCCCCCAAGACTTCATTGATCAGTTTATCTAAACTGATTAACTGCTCGGTCTTTTCTTCAGGCGTTAGCGCATCGTTGGACTGGATGCCTTGCCGGATGCCGCGAAACTGACGTAACTGGCGTACCCGCAAGTTGACATAGGGTGCCGCCCCCAACAACGCCCCGTTCTCTTCCATAAACTGCACAGCCGCTTCCGGGTCGGTCTTTAGTAACGTATTTCTGTCCGCAATCGCCTGCGATACTTTGTTGCGGAATTCATAGAACTCATCTTTGGTGCGGTTACCCACCGGTGCCAACAGGCCGATGTTGATCAACGGGATACGACTCAGTTCCAATGCAGGCCGGTCCGGATTGATGACCGCATTAGCCACATTCATAGACGAGGAATACATCAACCCAAAATACCCCCGCAACAAATTGTCCACCTTAATGGGTGATACACCCATCGCACTGCCGATCTCCTTGGCAAGCTCTGAGGTGTAGGTGGTGTACTGTAATTCAGGCGAACGGTTTTGCAGGTACTTTGGCACCAACTCACGACCGGTAAATGTCGAGAAGTTAGTCCAGTTCTCCAGCGGGGCTTTCAACAACGTTGGAGCAGGCAACATGCCATAGTCGGTTGCGGCGGCTCGTAGGTAGCTAAATACTGCCTCGGATACTGGCTTAGCTTCGCCCTTTGCGTCCTCTTTGAAATACTGGATTGCCCGTTCGGGTATGGACTTAAAAATAAATCCAAATTCAGTTGGCACGGGAAGTTTAAACGGCTGGTCTAGCCCAAATGCTTTACTCAAGCCGCTTGGCAAAATCCAGTTTTTGTCACGCACTTCATCACTGGCCTCTTCGTAATACTCGTCACCTGACATCAACCAAGAGTAGAGAATACCAACCCCAGCCATATACCCCATGCGACTTATAAACATAATGATCGCTTTACCCTTACTAGCCCCGGTAGAAGAGTCAACGCCGAATGCGTTCCGATACAGCAGGTCTGTACCCTGCACATATGAGTTGAAGAACGGCACGATGTGAGTCAAAGCCCGGACGGTTTTAGACGTACCCCTGCGGTTAAAGTTAATGAGTTCCCTAGCCCGCATATGTGCCAATGATGCATCGCCGGTCTCTTTCATTGTCTGCTGATACACAGCCAAACGAGCCGCCATATCGGATGCTTTGGTTACTTGCTCAAGCTTATACAAAACCTTCATTGCGTAATTACGCGGGACTGCCCCAGTGTTTTTCTCCAGCGTTGTACCGGGGTTTATGGGATTAAAGTCATAGTCACCCACAATACCAAGGTTGTTGGCTAAACGTACAAGCGCCGAGTCCCTATTTAGCACCACACTGTTTACTACTACAGACCCGAAGTTACCCAAGGTCCTCGCCATAGCCTGAAATGGGTGTTTAACGCCAGAGTTAAATATGACACGCTGAGCGTCTTGAATAACCTGACCGGTGGCAAACTGCACGGTTGCGGTAACTGTCGTCCTAAGCATGCGCGATGAAAATCCCATCGCCTTCATGACCGCACCTTGCCTACCTTCAGGGTCTTGTAGAAAAGCCGCGAGATCATACATTGACATCAATTCATAAGCCACTGGCTTACCGTCTTTGAATGCCCGATCAAACACGATGTTGGGGTCGGTGGCGGCTTTGCGGTTTTTTACCGGCGTAGCCATGCCTACTTCGCTCATGGTATCCAGAGTACGAACAAGTGCGGAGTTGCGCATAGACTGTTCAACCAGCCATGCCATGCGATTAATGTAGGAATCAACCACGTTTTCCACAGGCTTATCCATTGAGCCTTTTAGCTGATGTATTTTTGCCAACGCCCCGATGCCAGTAGCCCCAACATTATCCATTACACTGTCGGCGATGTTTTGCTCACGCAGGCGCTCAAACGGCACATAACTAACTGCGGCCTTCCACGTCTTTGCGGTTTCTTTTGATATGCGCCCCGAGGTAATCATGGCATCAATCAGGTTATCCCGCACCCCGTTCATTATTTCTTGGATTTCCTGCAACTCTGGGGTGCTCTCGAACACCTGTACCAAATCATTTATTTCTTGGTTCGTTTTATGCAGGAAGATCTTTCCCAGACGGGTTTTATATGCACCTTCAATATCACCATCTGCGGCTTGAGACTGAGCCAGCGCTTCCACGGACTGATTGTATTCACGCAACTCTTTAAGGCGCATTCCCTCTAGCACGGTGGACACACGCTTTTTCATGTCTACATAATCCATCCCCTCTTTTTCAGCGAAGGCTTTGATAGCCTCAACGACCTTGCGGATGGATACGTCTTTGCCATTTTTGTCTTTGATTTTTGTGGCGCTCCAGAACCCGTCTTCGAGCATTTTTAAGCCACCTTCTTCAAACACCTGCAACGATATACGTTGATGGTCCATTGCCTGACGGACAAACGCTATGGGATTGATCTTACCCATCGCGTTCTGGAACCCTTCCGTGAAGTATTTGTCTAGACGCTTTGATAACGGGGCCAAGGAGTCAGCTACTTTTTGCCGGAAAATATCTGTCAGAGATAGACCACTGTTGTTGACGTTTTGTAGGTACCCCTTCATTGCGTCACGCACATCACGATCAGGTTGAGCCTGCACTGTGCTGATGGCACTGGGCATCGGCTCGTCCATCGGGGCCGTAATGTCGCTAACAGTCCGGCTAACTATGTTGGCAATGTTGTTGTTGTCATCATTAAATTCCCCCTGATTAAATACGGACTTCAATTGAGACGATTTGTATACCGCAAGATTTTTGGTTTGGGATTCAGACATATAAAAGCCATCATGACCCAAGTCTTTGATAGCGGCTTGTACTCGCGCATTTTCAATAGTAGGCCAGTCACCGGTTTTAATTTTCCCGATTATGTCATTGACTTCATATGGAGTTAGCTTTGCTGTAAACTCGTTGGATGATTCGTTTAGTAAGCGCTTCTGAAGGGCTTTGATATGCTCTGGGTTTGCATAATCGAAGGGGTTTTTAGCCTGTACATAGACTGGAATAATATTAGGGCCGCTAGGTAGTTTACTAATCATCATAGGTTTTATGATGTCAGCCAACCAACCGTATAAATAGTCGTATTCCAGTAGGTTATTAAATACCTTGTCGCTTATATTTTTGCCAGCATCTTCCATTGACTTGAAATAGTCATTTGCTTGACCTTTCGATAGCTGACCGGACTTAACTTTTTCTGTAAGATTCTTTCTGTTTATCTCAAACGCTTTGGTAAACAGTTCAAGCTTTTCCTCATACGGCAAGTCTCTCCACTGCTTTTTGGCCATCCAATTCTGTGACATCCTTGCGAATACTTGGGAAAAGCTGGGTTTGGGACTCACGAAAATTGCGTCTGCCTGCTTGGGGATAAACTCCATAATGTCTTGACTGGTACCGTGATACCACACCACAGGTTCACCCTTGGAATTGGCAATCTGAGAATCCTTAAACCACTTTTTGAAGTTTTCTGCGTATATGTCTACAGGTAAAACATATGTGCCTATCGGCATACCCATGTGCGCGGCCTGCCATTGACGACCCATATCCATCAGGCCGTCTACAGCCATGATGGATGAAAACAACACATTGTCTACATTGTTGTCTGCCTGCACCTTGAACAACTTTCGCACTGCACGAACGAACTTGGTGAACCCGCTTTCTTTTTTATACGGCATCCCCATCAGAACCATTTGAAACTGGTTGTTTGACATCGCTTCGGACGCAAACTCTGACAGGTTGGTCATGCCGTACTCAGCCGCTAGATCTGGGCGCGTCTCTTTTACATGATCGAATATATCTTGTAAGTCGTTGTACGCTTGTGGCTTGGTGGGGGAGTCTTTGAAATTCATCAACAACCGATGCAGATAAGCATGGGTCATTTCGTGTAAAAATGTATGACTGTTTTCTGCCCCCCGCACCAACCGGACCTGATCATCTTTGGTGTCGTACTGGCCCAAAATTGGATCTAAATCTTTCGATACCCCCAAAGAGTCCACCAAGACCATACTAGGCATGGGATTGGGGTCCTCTAACATACGAGCCGCAATCTTTTGGCTTAGTTCGGGGAATCGACCATCGTTGTTGTCAACAATAGCTTGCAGTGCGCCACGGGTGTCCCCTGCTTCAATGGCCATCGTTAGTTCAGGCGTGGACTCACCCGCCACCAACCCTTGGGCTTCTAACATCTTCATGGTCTGAGACACAGGCTCGGCCGTGTCCACAGGGTTAGCGGCTCGCTCTTGATCGAAAGTCTTTAGGGCTTCTTTCCGCTTCTGGTCGGCTTGTTGGATTAAGCCGTCATACTCTTTACGCTTGGTGCTACCCAGAGGGGGGCGTTTGCCGTTTTTAGTCAGCATGGAGTCCGCCTGCTTTTGCAGGCCTTTAGACTCTTCCATCATCTCTGTATACGACTGCGCTGGAGCAGTCGCCTGTTCACTGGTTACTGCACCGGATACAGGTCCTTCTCGTGCATTGTCAGTCGCAACTCCTCCCACAGTATCTCCCAGTCCTGTGGGTTCAACTCCTCCAACTCCTCCGGGGGCACTCTCTTGTGGGGCGGTTGCTGTGCCGCCCACACTGCCCACTCCCATGCCAGACTCACTTGACTGTCGCTCAGCGGCTGGCTCAACGGCAGGGACTCCATCATCAACGCCTCCATCTACGTCTCCTTCATCGTCAAACATCAGTTCTTGTTGAACCACACCCTGCATATTATCACTCGACTCGGGTGTTGTTGCCGTCTCTTCAACCGGCTCCGGTAGCGTCTCTAGGAAGTTGTTGATATTGTTCACAATCGTTTCAGAACGATTGGGCATGTCGCGGTATATCTCCAACACGTTTCGCAAGAACTTGGAATTTTTAGGGTCAGTGTAGTCCAACCCCACCACGTCTTTGTTCTTGCGTAGGTAAGCAGTCTTGCCAATACCTAGTTGGTCAAACACTGTGTTATCCATCAGGTTAGAAGGTCCAGCCTCAACGGGTGCTGGCTCCAAGTCCAACACACCCTGCGCTTCGTTTGTCGTGTAACCCGATTTCTCGTTCAGCAACAACTTCAGATTCTTCTTTGTAGAGCCATCTATATTCGGGTTGCTTTGCACCTTGCCGATAATTTCGGCGGCTTTGCCCAAATCGTCTGGCTCGTTTAACTTGAGCTTTTTTAACTGTTTAGTAATGTTGGCATTGGGTTTAAGACCACGCATCGTCAGTTCGTCTTGCGTGAATAGCGGATCAAATTTAAGCTTGCCCTTCTCCTTGATCTTCGGCGGCGGTGTTAACTCAAGCACGTCCTTGCTGGCAAGCGCCGTCTCAATCTCCCCTATGCGGGCTTTGATCTGGTTCTTTTTGGTGGCGTCTTCTTTGGTTTTCCCAAGCCCTTTTAATTGTTCGTTGAGTGTATTTAACTCTTCATCCAGCATCGAAGCATCAGCAATCTCGTCTAGACCTAAGTCTAGGTTTTCTTGCTCTTCACCCACAATGGCATCGACCTGCTCTTTGGTCATAGAATCGGGGGTTGTTGGCCGACCAAATGCATCGAAGCCCTTTTGCTTTTTGGGTAGCGTCTCGCCTTGCACCGATGTTGTGGGGGTGGAGCCTTTTTTACCTTCTTTTAAGTTGAGTTTGTACTGACCTGAAGCAGACTGCTCCTGCGCTAACTGCGCCTGCCTTGTGTTAAACGCCTCATACTCTTCTTCACGTATTTCTTCCGCGCTTTTTTGCTCGGATTTCAGGGTTTCTTGACGTTGTTTTTCTTCGCTGGAGTCCGGTAGGGGTTGGCCAGATACGTCTTTACCTTGGCTTTTCAACTTGTTTTTGGCCAGACTACGCTCAGCCGGTCCGATGAGAGCGCCGACACCTGCACCACCGATAAGGCCTTGATAACCAGCTTCACCATATGCTTCCAAAGCTTCATCCGACAAGACATCCTGTTCAGATTGCCAACGGTTTAGAACTTCTTGGAAAATCTCTACCGGCACCTCCGATACGCCTCGGGTTGCACCTTTACCCACAGATCCGGCAAGTGATCGTTTGGCGGTTTGCACCAACTCTTTTTGAGCTTTTTCTTTTGACTCTTTTGTTATATCACGCCCAATTGCTTTGGATACGATGTTCTTGCCTAGCATATAGGCACCACCGACAACTTCTGCCGCACTCATGCCCGCCGCCGCAATTGCCGCCCGCGCTGTGTCAATATCGACTTCTTCGTCTCGCGCAAGGTCTTCGGCGGCTTGCTCGGTTATGTTTGCACCAAAGAATTGGTTGTAAGTGAAAAGACCCGCACCAATCAAACCGCCAAGAGCCGTACCTACACCGGGTACAACCGAACCCACCTTTGCGCCCAACGCCGCTGATGCGAGTACCCCACCCGTCTGGGGAATCTGTTCAGCAATAACACCCGGGACTTGGGACGCAACTTCCCCCGCCGCACCCAGTACACCGTTCTTTTCGTAGGCCTCACCAACATCCTTTAGACCCCGAACTTCCCCCACTTCTTTGGCTAAGGTTTGTTGATCTTCGAGATTTTCCTGAGCCAGTCGTGCCTTTTCTTCATCAGACGCAAACAGAGCTTGCGCCCCGGTACCGATGTCATTAAACATCCGCTTGGAGCTACCCACCATGCGGTCCACCACACCAGCTTGTTCGGGCGGTTCTACGGGTTTGTCGTATATCCACTGGTTATTAACAAGGTACGCTTTTCTCCCTTCTGGGTTAACGGCAGTCTTCGCCGGAGGAACCCACTGATTGTTAACAAGAAATCGGACTTCCCCGGTCTGCGGGTTGACTGCACGTTTCATAAAGCGTCCTTGCTAAAACTATTCCTGAATAATAAAGCCTTCTTCCAAAGGAGGCGTTTCAGATGACCCTTGCACAGTCGCTTGCAAATATGCGGCGGCCATTGGATTTGTCTTATTTAAATAAGCCATCGCACGGTTTTGCATGGCGCTTTCGGCATTTTGCAACTCTATAGCAATCTTCATCGCTTGTGGGGAGTTGGTGGCCCTAGAAAAGGCGTCAAGTTGCTTTTGTAATGCATCCCGGCTGGCTTGTGCTTGTCGGTAAACACTATCGGATGACTCTAGAAATCCCTGAGCATCTTCAATTGCATCTTGAATATCACTAACACCTAAGTTAGCACTCGACTGGGCCGCCGCCATACGCGCCCTTGCATTGGCCATATTAGCGGTGTGATCCAAGAACATACCAAACTCTTCTCTTGCCTTGCTCTCGTTGCCTTCAAGCAAGTCAAGTTCGTACTGACGGAAAGCAAGCTCAGCATTTTCTGCCTCAAGCATGGCCGCTTCCGTATCCTCGCGGGATTCAAAATATGCTTGACCCCCCGCCTGAGCCGCTAGAGCCACTCCCTCTGATAAGGACTGGCCGCTCATCATCGCCAACCCTGCGGCCATAATTGCATCCTTAATTTCGCGACCTTCCATACCCTCTGCTTTAGCGAGTCGTTCGTCTAACCGGGCCTGCATATCGTCAAGGATTGCCTGACGTGCGGGGTCCATCTCGCCTCTCGGAATTTGATCGCGGAACTGCTCGAACGAAGTCCTGCCTGCCGCCATGATCCCGGTAGGTTGTTTTGCTGGAATTTGCGGCTCTGCATCCGCATCGGGTACAGTGGGTTTTTGGTCTGCCTGCGGTGCTTTGGCCCCTGTTTCACTTTGACTTTTGTTTAACAACGATGGTCGTTGCATGGCAAGCTCTGGATTGTCTACAGATCCCGGACCAGTGAAAGAACCCGGCAAGTTAGGGTCAATAGGGATACGATTAAACAACGCCTGCTGTTCGGAAGACAATGGTTTAGGTTCTTCAATCTCTAAATCAGCCCTGCGTGGAAACGTCATCTTTGGTCCAAACGCAAGATCTCCGCCGCCGCTTAGCGCAACAATGCCACCACGAGCTTTCCCAGCGAATGCTTGGGTTTGTGCACCCAATTGAGGTGTCCTTACACCCTGCCTGCGTTGAAGCTCTTTACGAATAACGGACTGTGTTGCTGGGTCCTTCACGGTTCTAGCATATGCTTGCAACTGACCATCGCTTAATCGCTTTAGCTTTTGCGCTAACTCGTTGGGGTTCATGCTTTCTGCACCGGCGGCTGTTACGCCGCCCTGAGCTAAGCGTTTAACGTGGCCACCTTCTCTGGCCATAGACGCGCCAGCGGCGGTTGTAAGGCCGCCTATAAGTTGAGTTGTGGTATCCGGTCGGCCTCCATACATTGTCTGTGATGACTGTGACATAGGTAAGCCGCGTAGAACGTCTGAGAAAAAGCCGATTTGTTGGTAGGGGAAATTTTGGCGTGCTAGGTAATCATCATATCCCGTATCCAAAGCGGCTTGTTGTTGGGCTTGTTGCAGTGCCCCATATTTTTGCATGGCATCTGTAATGCCCATCTGCTGGTCAAACTGAGCTTGGCCAAGCTGACCCAAAGTCCCAGCCGCTTGATTGGCCGCCTGAGCGCCTTGGATACCCGCTTGCTGTCCTGCAATAGCGGTTTGCATCCCCTGCATACCAGCTCGATGCCCAGCAATCGAGGTATTGACACCTTCCATACCTGCCCTTTGTCCTGAAATAGCGGTGTTTGCACCAGCCAACCCAAGTTGCCCAGCATTGACGCTTTGGCCCACACCCTGAAGACCAAGGCTTGCCCCTTTCATTGCTTGGTCCGTTCCTTGTAATCCCAGTTGTCCTGCGGCAATTCTTTGCTGGTTTCCCTGTAAGCCGACATTAGCACCTTGCATTCCGAGGCCATACATCTGACCCGCTTGACCAATACCAGAAAGCCCTAGGCGCTGGCCCTCCATCCCGATTTGAGCACCCTGCATGCCTTGTGACGTTCCAGCCATCCCACGATCCAGACCCTGATATCCCGCTTGCAGTCCTTGGATTCCTAGATTTGACCCAAATTGCTGGGCTTGTCTGGCATCTTGAAACGCTTTTTGTAATCCTGCGGCCTCAATGTCACCAAGCCGATCACCCAAATTACGCTGTCTTTCTGCTTCAACAATGGCAGACCTTGAGCCACCAAAGGCCCCTTGACCCACAGCGGCGGCCCGCTGTTTTTGAGCCATGATATCGGACTCTCTAATTGCTTCTTGCTGTTGCCTATCGACCACATTCTCCATATAGGGAGACATATACTGACCCATTGCTCCGGGAGAGGTTGCTTCGGCTCGATAGTTTCTACCGGCATTGAAGCCTTGCTGAGCTTGCTGAACGCCTATGCCCCCGATGCCCGCACCCTGAGCGCCATAAGCCATACCTTGTTGACCAAGATTTGCTCCCGTAGCGCCATAGCCAAGAGCGCCTCCCGCTAGACCAGCCGCTTGAGCGCCATAACCAGAACCCATGCCGCCGTATTGGTCCGCTCCACGCTCTGCAACGATCTGAGCATTTCTTGCGAGTTTTTGTCCTTGCTGTCCATATGAATGACCGCGTGTACCAAACAAATGGGCTTGATTTCCCGCTTGGTTAGCCACTGCATTTGCTTGAGAAAAACCCGCTTGCCCAGCCTGAGCCGCGCCCTCGCCAAAACCCAAACCCTTAAGGCCCACATTGCTAGCGGCATTGCCGAAATCGTTTGCTCTTTGTCCATACTCGCCAGCTCTTTGACCGTAGCCCAATGAGGCCTGCCCTGCGCCGAGGGACATATTAGAAGCATCAGTTAATTGGGGGGCTACTTGCTGGCCAGAGATATTCTGAAAAGCTTGGGCTTGCATGGGGGAAAACCCCGCAATTCTTTGCCCTCCATATTCTTGATACCCTCTGTCCAACTCACCTTTCATAAGGCCCGAGGCCATGCCCACCATTTCTTCTACATCCGAACGTAGATACTCCGGAATAGTCGTCTGGGTTACTGTTTGACTTGTAGGTTGTCCACCGCCGTCGCCGCTCATATGCTTACCTCTGTAATCCGATATTTATCTGTGAAACCGAACCGCCGCCATAATCGAGCAATTGCATCGTTGACAGCACCTTCAATTTTTGTAGCACCAAATGCCTTAAGAATTTCACAAAGCTGACTGAAAGTTTCATGGTTGCAGACTAAACGTCCACCAATGTACATAACAAAAGCGACCCGATGACTCGGACGATTAAAAAAGTTGACAACAGCCGCACCTTTAACGGATTTGTCTTTAACTGCTACCAACAACAGCCACTGACCCGAAGTGACCATTAATCTAACTTGGTCTAATGTGTAGTCTTTCTCACCCACTTGGTTATCAATTGCATCGGATATGAACTTTTCAACAAATGGCCAAGTTTGATTTATATACTCGATAGATACATGTTGAATATTCATCAGGGCATGACCTTTTCAGGTTTTACTTTTTTCTGCTGTTGTCTATTGCCGTGAGCAGATTCCCGTATCTTGTCCAACATAACATACAATTTGGCCGCCCCCCTCTCGGGGTCACCGGAACCCAGCTTTGCTACAACGCCAGCAGGAATATAAACCTCGCCGTCTGCCACGCGAGCCGGTTGCTCGCCTTCAATCGTAGCCGGGACATCATCACTCAATCCATCGCCGTCACCTTCAATTGGCATCGCCACACCCAAGTAGTCATTCAAGATGCTAACCCCCGCATCGGTGCTCCCGTTGCCCAAAGCGCTAACTACATCGGCCGGCACTACAAATGCATCGGACTCCATATCTCCGCCCGCTTGGAACTTGGGGGTATTTTTAATTGATGTAATGCCGCCCTGAGCGTATGCCTCACCGGTTCGATGACTAACCAGCGGGTACACATCGTCATTAGACTTAGATGNGGTTGCTTCTGACTCTTCCGGTTTCNTTGATTGCGCCGCNCCCTGTTGAATATCTTGTANGCGAANTTGTTGTCCTAGCAACTGTTGATCCCGCATGTTTTGCATTTCTTGCGGGCTTCGTGGGCGCATGGCATCAGGCATCGGCGTTTCAACATACTCGTAGTTAGCTCGGTTAGCCAACAGTTGGTTGTAATCGTTTACCCCCTGACTTGGTGTATTAACAGGCGCTTGATAGCGATTTGGGATCATCCCGATACCCGTCTGTTGTGCCGGGGTCGCACCCATACTGGGTGTCATGGGTGTTGGCGGTGGGGGAGAAAATGCTTGCATACGTTGTTGCTCAGCCGCACGAATACCTGAGGCTTCAGAAGAACCCATGATTTGGGACCTCATAGCCGTTGGATCGAGCCCATCTTGCATAGCTTGTTGGTAGTGTTCTAGCCCCGCCTGATCCGGAGCACGTCCCAATGCATCTATGTATGCCGCTTGTATGTCTGCACGATTGTTTATATTGGTGGCTTCTTGAGACGCTTTAATTGCGTTTTGCACATCAGCCATACTTGAGCCGTACCCAATCTCATCCGCCCAATGATTAATTTCTGAAGAATCTGGGTCGCGGTTAAGATACTCTCTATACATGCGGGCGATTTGATTGCGGTTTGAATCCTCTATACCTTCTTCGAACTGCTGTCGCGGTCCTCGGTAATTCGGATCGCTTTCAACTTGCTGGGCATAAGCAATAGCTTCTGGCGAGGTCATCATCTGAGATCGTATATCATCTACACCTAAGCCTTGGTTTTGTCTTCGGGTCCAAATCTCCATATCCGCCGCTTGCGCTTCCCTACCAACTAACTCTTGATAAAGATCTTGGATTTGGTCCTCCCTAGAAACACTGCCCCCATCAGCATAGGCAAACACACTGCGCTTAGGCCCAGAGTAGTCCGACACGGAGACGACAGGACGCTTTACAAAACGACCGCTTACGGGGTCCCAATCATACTGGCGTTTATCACCTTCGGGCTCTGGGCTTGCAAAATCACTCTCACCTCCCATCATCCCCCCTACAAGCGGGGCGGCTCCCATAAGCAGGTTGCCCGTACCCATCGCCTCCAGACTGCCTGAAAACCCTAAGTTGGAGAAACCTTGGCCGATTGCGCCTAGCTTGTTACCGAACCCCATGCCAGCGAACTTTTGAGCGCCGGTCAAACCACCGGACCCCACCGCACTGGACATCGCGGAGGGTTGTATCATTGTAGGCGCAATGGAAGTGCTAGCCGCTGTACCAGCGACACTAGACCCTGCCGCACCTGCACCACCAGCCGCCCCAGCCGCACCTGTCGCCCCAGCCGCCCCAGCCGCCCCGATTCCCGCCAAGGCACTAGAGCCACCGAAAGCGCCGATACCGGCCATTAAACCTTTTTCTAGGCTACCTGTTGTGGCAAACCCTGCACCACCCGCAATCGCCGCACCAAGGAAAGGATTGCCCGTAGCCACCCCGATCCCGATACCAGCAACGGTAGGCAAAACGCTTTCAAGAAACCCCGCCTCAGGAAGCCCTGATTGTGGATTGACAGTCAACGAACCCCCATGCGCTTGGGCAATTCCTTGCAAAGCTTGAACTTCTCCGGGTGTGACATGCATAAGCATGGAATCATTTCCACGCCCTTGCGATTGAACTATTTGTGCGGCTTGTTTAATACTCATGGTTTATCCTTGAGGTGCAGATACGAACGTAATGCTAGTCAAAACAGAGGGAACCTCTGGCCTTACATATGGCTTGGTTTGCTTAGGGTTTAAAGTGATATACACGCCGTCTAATCCGCCGGGGTATCCGCATTTGTCTGCGGTCCAAGACAGAGAAAGCAAATCCTTTTCTTTTGTTTCAATTATGCACGAGCCTCTAGCCATCCAACCAGAAGACTCATCTAAATAAAATTCCCGTGCCGACTTTTCAACGTCTTTTCCATTTAACTTTAGCCAAGTAAAGAGGGTGTGTGGGCTACTGTCGCTGTTAAAACAAAGCATTTCATATTCAACCCTCCACATACCAGCCACACCAAATTCAATTTCGGCCTGACTTTTAAGGCTAAATTGGTTTGCAAAATCTACAGAAGACCATTTAACGTTTACCGGAGTGTTGTCTAACGTTTGCTGGCCTAAGTTTGAAGACACCTGCACGTATGGGTTGCTTAAAAACTGACCTCCACTTTTGTCAAACAAAGAAGACTCGTTGCTGTCTCGTCTTGTAAAGTACAGGCGCAAAGCATTTGTCAGTTGGTCCAAATATGACCGTGAATACTCATCGGGCGGCAGTGGTAGGTTAGGTGCTCGAACGGGCTGAATCTTTTTCATCGTGTACCATCCGCAACTACATCTGCTCTAAATGAGCCAAGCTCCCAAGCTATGCCGATTTCATTAGACTCGACCCGTAGGGCCATTTGTCTTGCCCTAAGCCTTGTGTATATCTGGCCGTTGAACTGTTGGACTATATACATCGGTTGCTTACGATAATCGTCTTTGCTTTGCACTGTTGGAGAGTCGGCCTGCCTAAATGCGGCACCCGCGTTTCTTCTTGGCCGCAATGTTACGGTCACAGACGGTTTGTCAGACTCGGAGCCGGTAAAGTTTACATCCGGCAAGATACGCCAAACAAACAACAAATCATTGCCTTCACCTATTTCTACGTCAGCAGATTGAATGTAAGCATGGATGGGCTTCGTTTCATCCGTTTCGTTGTCATCGGTCCCAAACTCGTGGTCAACTAATGTGTTGTCGTATGTTGCGGCCAACGGGTATAGGCGAACTGTTGAATCAAGCCACGCTGATCTCTTTAGTGATCCGTAATACCAAATGTTTTCCAAATAGTTATAAACGACATATTTGTCTACGGTGCTAGATTGGTTAGAGCAATAGAACCACCAGACCTCGCTGTAGGACTCGTTTGTTCCAGAAAATACCTGATAAGACTGGTCTTTATTTATGTCGCTAAAGATATACTGTCTTAATGTACACGGCAAAACTTGAACCCTGCCGTTGTACAAATAAAACTTATCCTTACCCATCCAAAACACTACGTTGTTTGCAGTTGCAATGGACTGAGGTGACATGACCGAAATGTTATCGGTAATTTGATTAAAACCCCAAACATATTCTGCGCCCACATACTGCATGGAATAAAGCGATTGATCTGTCCATATGAGCGTTTCTTGCCTCGTGCTTACAGAACCAACAATATAAGACCCATGAGAAAGCCGGAAACCACCGGCTTGGTTTGTTATCTCAGGAACCCAGTCATATGGATTCTCTTGATCGGACCATCTGACTAACAACGGGTCAAAATTAGAATTGGGTTGAGTCGGATCGTATGGGTTGGCTCCTAGAGCAACAACAAACCTTTCTGTCGGAGTGGTAATAACTTTATTGGTTGTATGAGGGACAAACTGTCCTTTATAGCCGTACTCGCTGGACAGATCTTTCAGGTATTCGGCCCTTTCTGTCGCACCCCTTGATGCTTGCCAATAAAATATTTCCCCTTTTCGGGGGCTAAAAACCAGATCTTCTCCATAGTTTGCCGCAGACCATAGGCGTAATTGTTGCCCAAGTCCTGTCTTGCCGGGTGATCCATAACCGCCTTCACCCCAAGGGTCAGTTCCCCAACCGACACCAATTTTGTAAATGTCCAGACCAGTGTTGATTTGATACTGGACTTTTACCGCAGAGCCTCCACCACTACCAGATGCAGTAGGAAATACCCCCAGATCAATAGAAAAAGAATCACTAGAGGTCGCATTAAAAACCTGATGCTCTTTATTTAAATCATTGGTCGATAAACCATTAAATCCTTCAGCGCCGGAGATTGTTACAAAATCGTTTTTTAATGTTCCATTGCCTACATCTTGGACAGATATAGTCGAACAATAAATATCCGCTCCCGCCGCGTGGTCTGACGCCTCGGTTCCGTTGTATCCCCTTGTTACTTCAAAAAATGTCGATTCTTTAAAGTAATCGTATCGGATGATTTCACTGCCTATTTTTATTATTCCACCAGATTCTGGAAAGTTACCAGAGGATACCTCAATAATAGAATCACCCTTTTCAATGCTATCTTTCAAGGTGCTGACATAAGTTGAAAACGGGTTGTCCAAATTTTCGGAAGTTTGTCTAATAGGTGTTATATCAAAATAACTTCCACCTCGCTCCAGATAATACTTAAGGTTTGTGCCAACCCCAATGTACTGATCACCTGCTAGAGTTGTCCAATTAACAAGAGACCGACACACACCTTTGTAGGTAGCTCTTGATATTCTCTGCCAGCCGCCTATCTTTTCAGGGTTTCCTGAAACAAATCGCACCTTGTCGCACTCGAACCATCTGCCCTTAGCGGCATAACTAGTGCCTTCCCTATCGACCCCCGGATCAACCTTTATCTGTACAAGAGCCACTATTTGCTCCTTAGCTCTAACTTTAAGGCTTCAATCTCTGCTTGTTGTTCTTGAATAGCGCCGATCAAGTACGCAAAAATGTCATTGTTAAAGCCCATGACCTTGGTCTTTTCGCCCACATAAGGCTTCTCATCCTCTAAGGCATCGACCTCAGCCACCGCATTTGGAAACACCTTGGCCACCTCTTGCGCCAAGAAACCAACGGTGTTCTCCAAAGGCTTGTCCACAACCCACTCATAAGACACGGGCTTGAGTTGCATAAGCTTATCTAGAGCTGATGTAAGAGGCTGGACGTTGGTCTTGAGGCGTGCGTCTGAGTAATTGCCCCATGGCCCACCGTTGGGCTTAACAGCGTTTGAACTGGGCGATATAAACGCACCGTCAGACTGACCTTGAAACACAGTTCTACCACCAGCCGTTAGATTTATTTTGCCGGAATCGCCATGCACCGAAGTATTGCCCGTCAGGTTAAAACCTCTTGCACCAACGTAACCAGTGAAGTTACCGTTCCCGGTAAACGATGGGCTGTTTGTGCTAGCGGGGGTATACCCCAAATTTTCTTGAGGTTTATAGCCCAGAGCAAGTTCGACTGCATAAGCCGTCAAATTAAACGTAGGCCCCGGTGGTCCCCTATCCCCTCTTGGCCCAGCGTCTCCCTTTGGCCCTTCTGGTCCGACAGGGCCTTGAATTCCGGGAGGACCTTCTGGTCCGGGATTTTGGGAAATTGCGTATGTGACAAACTCAGTTGTAGCGATCCGTCTGTCAGATGTAAGGTATGGCAACGTGTTCGCTTTCACATCACCAGTAAAATCAACCGTGCTTCCAAACGTAGCAGGCCCATTGAAGTTGGTATCGCCATCAAAATTTTCCGTACCAGAAAATTTAACATTCCCAAAAAATTCAGGCTTGGCAAGGAAATTGTTGAAAAATTCAACGTTAATTGCGGCGGATGCTGGAGCATCTTCTTGAGGGGGTGTAGGAACTAGAACCTGACCGGCAAAGTTTGCATCATCCTGTACATCAATAGGTCCCGTTACCTGAGTAACGCCAGAAAAAACAGGATTATTAAAAGACTCAGCAACAAACCCAACAGTAGCAATTTGCGATCCAGAAGAACCTTTGGGAGCTTGAGGTGCTGTAGGCGTTCCCGTAAATACTGGACTGTCGAATGGATCTTGGTCTTTAAGTAAGTTTTGAGCGCCATCAGATATAACCTTTCCTGTGATGTGGCCGTTGCCGTCATTATAAATATAAGCCTCGGACCTATATTCAACATCAAACTGACCAACAGAAATAATTTGGACAGTTGTGTCGGACTCGTTCACAACCGTGTATTTCTTTGGGACATTTGGAATATTGACTTTAATTGGTGTAACCGAAGAGCCTGTAAAAATTAAAACGGCATTTCTTGATTGGTCGCTTACGCCATTTAATGCCGATAAAGTTACGTCTCCGTCACTTACGTTCCAAACAAGCGATCCAGTTACTGATTGCTCAAGCAACGTGCCCAAGTTTCGGTTTGTGGTCCTTCCCCATACACCAGACTGCTCCCCATCACCGGGAAGTTCAATCCGAAGATTTTTGGAAAATGTAGATGGCATTTGACTTCCTTAATCAATTAGCCGATTTAATCGACAGTTTATTCCATTACCACGGACCCGGCAACGCCTTGGCCCATCTGTAAGTACTCAATCTCAGAACGTAGGCGCTGAATTTCTAGCGCATACAATTCGTTACAGTTCATCTTTGGTGGCGTGGAATCCAGATTGATGACGACCCTTGCGTAAATTGCATAGGTGTTTCTTTCAAAGTTGTTATTTACAAATGTCGAATTAACATCAATGACCGTGCCTTGATTGTTTGATCCAAGACCGTTTCCACGCCCACCCAAAACCCCAATGTCCATGAACCACTTGCGAGGTGTGGTGGAGGTCTCGCATTGAACGCCGTCAGATGATCGGATTCGGTCTTGTCCGGGTGGCCACTGAGGTGCGGCAGGCAGGGATAGACTGCCAAGCTGGGCGAACGCCACGCAAGGAAAAAAAGTTAGAGCTAAGAGCCATTTCATTCTAAGCGCCCCCCATCATTAGGGTTTACCCCGACCCCGAATCTGGCGCATGTTCGAGTGATGACCGAGGTTTCTTCGGGCGGTGGGATATAGGCCGTGCAAATATAATAAATTCCGTTTTTCTTTCCGGTATCTATTCGGACCCGAAAGTTGCGTCCTGCATTTGGACGAAGCGTGAACGTCTTGGGCATGGCCAGACACGGCACAGGAAACGCCAGCGCATTGCGAAAGCACTCGACTCGATAGGTCGAAGTTCGGTCAAAAAAGTTTAGGGCCTTGAACTGATAGCCAATGATTTGACTACCAGAAGGGGCTTGAAGGCGAGTGGGCATGATCCCATGCGCCCCAGCAGTCGAAACCACTAGGACGCACAGAAGCCCAACTAAAACGTTGGACTTTTTCATGGCTTAGCTACAAGTCAGAACTGTTGCCGCTGAGTAATCCCCAGCAGGAAAGTTAATGTCCGAACCTGTGTCAGCCACTAGACCCAAGTCGATCTGGTCTGAAGAACCAGTCGTATATTGAGTCGTTGCCAAGCCGCCGGTAAAGGTCAATGAACCCTTGGCCGTGGACGATGCGGCGGCGCTAAACGTGGGTGTAATTTCCCCCAAGTCAGGAGCCGTAGCAAACGCTGAAGGCGCTTGAATGCTCATTGTTGGCTGTCCCGTATAGGTAAAGCTCACAGAGCTTCCCGTGCCACCGACATGGCTGGTTGACAACTTGGTGGGGTCGATTACGTTAGAACCGAACTCACCGGGCGTGACGCTAGTGAAAGTACATTGGTTGACCACTTGGCCATCCGTAGTGACAGACACAGCATGTGCCGCGCCTACTCCCAAAGAGAGTGCAACGGCTAAAAGGTGCTTTTTCATAAAGCCTCCCTCAAAATGCCCCATAAAGCTTGGGGCAAGCATAAGCACCGAAATGGCGCTTACTCTGTTCTCGTTTCACGGACCCACCGCTGTAGCTCCTGTAGCTGGAGCGTTACTTCGGCGCAGTCCTCAACGAGCGAGGTGGCACTTCTATTAGATCGAGCGTTACCGGAGGAACCATTAGCTCCTCGGGTGGCATTGGAGGCGGAGGGCAGTTCACCGGAATTTTGCTCGCGCAAGCGCTTGTCATAATAACGCCTAAGCTGAGCAATACGTTCCTGATAATCCGCATGGATTTGCTCCTTGACTTCCGTGTGCTTTTGCACGATCTCTGCGTTACGCCGCTCTTGGTCCGCCGCTATCTGAGCCACGGATGCTTTGTATGTGACGAGCTTATCGTGCTCATGCCACCAGCCTAAGAACAGGCCCACGCTAAAGGCCACTGCGATTCCGGCAACGAGGGCAAATGCCCGTGCATGGTTTCGCAAAAATTCAATAACCGTTAAGGAAAACATCGGCTTCCTTTTTCCGCCGCCGGACCAGACCCGGCAGTATTTTGTGGTTGGCGTAGATCCAACGCTCAAATTCTTTTGCCGCACCCGCATAATCACGAGCGTTTAGCTTCTTTAGTAGTGTACTACTTTTTAAGTCTCCCACGCCAAGATTAAAAACAAATGACACAAGGGCATCAAACTGGTTTTGTTTGAGGGGAACCTTGACGTAGCGGTTAACACCTTGCTCAGCCACGGGGACATCTTGATGACGTAGCCAGTAGTCTGCCTGCATGCGGTCACACCTTTGATCGGGCTTGACCCGGAACGTATGGCCGTGACCCAGCGTATAGGGAGCACCACCTGTCCCCGCATCAGGATAGGCAACATCCGAGTAACCCTCTAACTCCTTAATCATGTCGATGCCTTGTTCACTTGTCTTCATGATAATGCTCCAGCATATATATGACCACATACGTCAAAACAAAGGTATGGAACATGATCTGAACAATGCCTGTGACAATCTCAAAGACTTGACTGACATCGCCCATCGCCTTCAGAAAGCTCGTAAAGCTCATGGCATAGGCACTCCACCCAAGCGCCCAGAAGAGTGATTTCGACTTCACCGCCGTCTCCCAGATGTTCTGGAAGAGGCCAATAAGAATCGCCGTACCCAGCCCGAACTCAACTGCGAAGGCTATGCCGTAGAGGAACTCCATCATTTTCTAACCCCTTTAACCAATTCCATCGCATCTTGATTTCGGCGATGCTCAAAATACCGTGCCACACTGCCCAGCGCTGACCAAGCAACAAATCCGACAGCAAACGAAACGCCCGCCACGACCCGATAGTCGGTCGATGGGTCGTCAAATATCTTGGTGGTAATAGCGGGTGCAAGTGTTACGCCCGATACCACGCTGACCAGTATCCTCACTACTGCCTCACGCAGGTTAGACGGTTGCATGTAAACCATCATCGAACTACCGCCAAGAAACGCTGAACCGGCGGAGGCAAAATGCGTGATGACCGTGGTTAAGTCCAGAGCGCAGTCAGTCATGGCTCAATCTGCCCGCTATCCTTGCCGACTCAGCGAGCATTTGTACTGACCGTTCATTTGCTTGCACCATCTCGTTACGAAAAGACTCGACAGCCGCGCCCGTTGAATTTGTGAGCTTTGCGTTTTCAACTAAGAGAATCGGCGTCCACGCCATCGCGCAACCACGGTCTTTAACTTCTTCGCCGGTGTTGGGGTTAACGCCATCAAGCTCAATAAACCAAGCACACCGATGCAACTCGCCGTCTTTAATTTCTTCGCACTTGCTACCCAACGGGCATGATGTTTTTACAGTGACGCTCATGGTTAAACCATCCCGTTTTCTGGTTCGAGGTCGTTATGGGGTTTTGCTTTATCTTTTTGGTATTTATCTTCATCATCCGCTGTCCAAAGACCGTGCTTGATCATCCATTGAATGAAATCTTCATTAAGCGTTGAATAGTCATCCGGCATTGGGGGGTGAGCAAGTTTGTATGGGTCGTCAATTTCTACCCACTTATCACCGTCCCAAGCGGGTACTTTTCCATCAGCCACATAAGTCGGCGGCGGTGTGAACGTCATACTTTTAGGGAGATGAACTTCGCCACTCGATATGCACTTTGGCACTTCGTATGTTCCCAAATACTCGCCATTGTCTGCTGAGTATTCATAAGCTGTGACGTGTTCTTCGTTCATTTGATATCCCCTCAATTCTTGGAAGCAATGATCATGTCAACGTAGCGCGGCGACCAAGCACTGCCGCTGTTGTTGCTCGTTGTGCCGCTGTGTTGGTGACTTGAGCTTTGATTGCCAGTGCTAAACGTGTGAGTGTGAGTAGAGGTAACCCCACCACTGTTTCTCGTTGTTCCGCTTTTCCCTTGTGCATAAAAAGGATATGCCCCGCCCGGCGTAGAAAAATATGCCGCTCTTGCGTCATAAGTGCCATGGGCGTGATTGTTAGATTCGTGGGCAGTTCTACCACTATGGCTATGACTACGGTTTTGGCTACCCGTGCTGAAGCTGTGCGTGTGGCGCGGCACTTTGTTGTTGTATGTTGGGCTATCTGAACCGCCCGTAGAAACACCGCCGCTAGACACCACTCGCAACATTCGGTTATTTGCCTCATCGCCGGTGACGCGAGTCCAACCCGTAGGCGCTGAGCTTTGTCTAAACAGCATCTTTGTGCCGGATGGGAAACTGCTTCCCGGAGGACCTTCAGGACCTTGTGGTCCCGTATCACCTTTTGGTCCCGTATCGCCTTTTGGTCCCTGAGGACCTTCTTGGCCTGTTGGACCTTTTTCACCCGTATAACCGCGAGGGCCTTGATTGCCTTGATCCCCTTGCGGCCCAACAGGACCTTGCGAACCTGTGTCACCTTTCGGTCCTTGGGGGCCTTCTGGCCCGGTTTTTCCCTGAGGACCCGTTTCGCCTACAGGACCTTGTGGGCCTTGAGGGCCTGTGTCCCCTTTTGGCCCTTCAATTTTTCCGGCATTTACCCATCCCGAAGATGTAAATGAAGTCGTCACAAAAGAAAAGATATGGTCTTTTATATTATCGCCTTCAACACCGCCGGTATACAGTAACGCCTCACCAGCGGTTAACTGCTCGTCTTCTGGGGGGTTTCCTTGGCTATCCCAATTTGCAGGGATAAAACCATCAGGAGGTAGTTCGCTTGGTGTGCGGTTTTTAAAGTACCCAACCAATTCAGCAGTTTGTCCGGGAGAGCCTTTTTTGCCCTCTGGGCCTTGTGGTCCTATAGGGCCAACTGGACCTTGAATTCCTTGACTGCCTTGTGGACCTACATCACCTTTTTCTCCTTTTTCACCTTGAGGTCCTTGCAACCCCTGCGGACCTGCCGCACCTTTAGGCCCAACAGGACCCTCTGGACCTACTTCACCCTGAGGTCCTTGTGCTCCTGTATCCCCTTTTGGTCCTGTTTCACCTTGTTCTCCCGCAGGGCCAATTTCACCTTGGGGGCCTTGGGGGCCAACAGGCCCTTCCACACCTTGAGGACCCGTATTACCTTCTGGACCTTGGGGGCCTTCCATACCTGTCTCACCACGAGGACCGGGATCTCCTTGTGGTCCTTGAGGTCCAGTAGATCCAACATCCCCTTGTGGACCAACAGGGCCTTCTATTCCTTGTTGGCCAGCATAGCCACGAGGACCCCTTGGACCTTGAATCTTGCCAACATTTACCCATCCTACGGTTGAGTAGGTTTGAGTTACATACAAAAATACATGATCTTTTTGGCCATCCCCATCAGTGCCACCATCGTATTTTAATCCTTGCCCCTCAGCCATCTGAAACCCTTTTTCAGGATTTCCTACGCTATCCCAGTTTTTGGGTATAAAACCACTGGAAGGCAACTCACTGGGGGATCGGTTTTCAAAATAACCAACCAAGTCAGCCGTTCGACCGGCAGGGCCTTCTTTACCTTCCGGACCTTCTGGCCCAGTATCACCGTGTGGGCCTTTCGGCCCAATCAACCCACGTGGGCCTTGGATGCCTTCCGGACCCTGAAGACCTCGTTCGCCTTGATCGCCTTTAGGACCTATTGG
>P_1C_Liq_2_UnCtyDRAFT_1000001_pt1 | contig 50704 bp, 53 predicted proteins | sample Pon1CUnioCityCA_3_FD_10238 | JGI IMG/M metagenome (IMG submission 10238) | reverse complement strand
CGCCGAGTCGACGCTGCCCGCCGCTGCCTCTACGGCCGGTGCCGAACCCGGCACGCCTCGCGCGCCGGGCCTCATCGGCTGGCTCAAACGACTGGTCAGCGGAGATGATGATGGCACCCGCCATTCGCCCATGACCGATGCGAAGCAAACCGAGACCGCGTCACGTAACGCCGACTCGGGCCAGGGCGAGACCACCGACGAATCGGGGCAGCGCAATCGNAGCGGCAATGGCCGCCGCCGTCGCAGCGGTGGCAGCGGCAGCTCCTCCGGCGGCAATCGCCGTGGCGGGCAGCGCCGCAGTCGCAGCAGCGCAAACAGCAGTGAAGACACCCCCAGCCCTCGCACCGCCGAGACCAGTGATGAGGCGACCGATTCGAACGCCTCCGAGGCCCCCCGCAACCCGCGCAAGAAGAAATCCGCCGAGGACAAGCCGGCCGCGAAAAAGCCGGCTGCCAAACCCGCGGCCAAATCGGCCAGTAAGGACGAGCCGCCCAGCGCGGAATCGGCCACCGCAGCCAGCGCTGAGCCGAGCGACGAGCCAACCGACAACGCCGGTGAGAGCCACGGCAGTGACACCGGGAGTGGTGGCTCCCGCAGCCGCCGGGGGCGTCGTGGCGGCCGCCGTCGGCGTCGGGGGGGCGCGAACGGCGGGAGCGGCGAAGACCATGCCTCGACCGCCGAGGCAAACGCCGAAACCGCCGCCGAGCCGGCAGAATCCGCCCCTTCGAGTGAGGAAACGCCTGCGCCTAAACCCAAGGCCAAAGCGCAGTCAAAGCCCAGGAAAGCCGACAAGGCGCCGGCAAAGGCACAGGAGGCTCAATCGGAATCGGCCAGTGACCAGGCCGCCGCGTCCCCCCGCGCGCGGGGCAAAGAGGATCCGCGCCGCTGGTCCGGACGTCCGCGCTTGCCCGCCGATGAGTCGGCGAACGCTTCGGACACCGACGCGACCGGGGACTAATCGCCGGTCGAGCGGGTCTGCACGGCGTCGATCAGACCATTCGCCGCGTCATCGATGAGTTCATGGACGCGGCGAAAGCCTGATTCACCGCCAAAATAAGGATCGGGCACCCAGTCCACGCCCGGCGTCCGAGCGTAGCTCAGCATTGGCCGTATCCGGTGGCGCTGGGCGCTTGGCGCCTCAGCCCGCAGCCACTCGTAATTGCCCTCGTCCATGGCGAGAATCGCGTCGAAAAATTCGAAATCGAACCCATCCACCTGGCGGGCGCGCAGGTCACTGATATCGATCCCCTCCCCGGCCATCAGGCGCTGGGCCCGACGGTCCGGCGCCTTGCCAACGTGATAGTCGTGGGTCCCCGCAGAATCCGTGGTGATCCAATCCGAAAGACGGCGCGCGCGGAGGCGCTCCCGGACGATTCCCTCGGCAATGGGCGAGCGGCAGATGTTGCCCATGCAGACAAACAGCAGTCGTGTCATTCGCGAACCTCGGTTGTTGTCGTGCCAAAGGCGGCCTCGGCCATTGCCAGATCGGCCGCGGTATCGATCCCCGGTCCCGGTCGCTCATCGGCGTCGGCAACCTGAATATGGACGCCGGCTTCGAGCGCCCGCAATTGCTCAAGCTGTTCGATACCCTCCAGCGCACTCACCGGGAGCGCGGCGTATTCGCGCAGAAACCCAGCGCGGTAGGCATAGATCCCCAGATGCCGGCGCGCGACCCGGCGCAGCCACTCGCCCTGGCCCTCGCGGTCCCAGGGGATGGCCGCGCGGCTAAAATAGAGCGCCCGACCGCCGTGATCCGCCACCAGCTTGACGGCGTGCGGGTCATGCAGTTCATCGCTGTCATGAATCGGCGTCGCCAGCGTCGCCATGGACGCCGCCGGTGTTGCCGCCAGCGTCCGTGCGACCTGGGCCAGCAGAGCGGGCGGCATCAAAGGCTCGTCCCCCTGCAGGTTGACCACGATCTCGGTGGCCCTGAGATCGCAGGCGGTAACAACCTCGGCGATGCGCTCGGTGCCACTGGTATGCCCGGGATCCGTCATGCAGCACTCGGCACCCAGTGCCCCGGCATGCTCGGCGATCTCGCTGTGGTCAGTGGCAATGATCACGCGGCGTGCGCCGCTCTCCGTGGCGCGCCGCCAGACGTGCTCGATCACCGGTCGGCCGGCCAGCGGTAGCAGTGGCTTGCCCGGCAGGCGGGTGGACGAATAGCGCGCCGGAATAACCACCGTAAAATCGTTCATGGCGCTCTCCTGCGTTGTTCAAAGCGCTGCCGGGCGATCTCGAGCAAGCCTTCCAGGCGCTCTGCGCTGCTGACATCGGGTCGGGCGCTCACCGGCAGCTGCCAGCTGTTTGCCGGGGCGAGCCCGGTCAGTTTGACCGCATCCTTTTCCGTGACCACCAGCGGATCGCCGGCGCTCGCGGGCAAGTCGTCGGCACGATAGCGGTGGTGATCACCAAACGCATGGGGGATAACCCTGAATCCGCACTCACGCAGGGTCTCGAAAAACCGCTCGGGCTCGCCAATCCCGGCGACGGCATGGACCCGGTCTCCGGCCACGGGCGGGGCGTCAGTTGTCCCGCCCAAAGGCACCAGTGAATCGGCAATCAGATCAAAACGATCGCCGTGCAGGCCGGCAGCGCCGCCCTTGCCGATCACGCAATCGACCTCGCTCAGGCGGCTGAGCGGTTCCCGCAGCGGTCCTGCCGGAAGGCAATGACCATTGCCCTGCCCGCGTCGGACATCCACCACGACCACTTCGGCATCGCGCACCAGCCGATAATGTTGCAGCCCGTCATCGCTAATCACCAGATCGACGTTGCCGTCGCCCACCAGTCGCTGGGCCGCGGCGGCACGATCCCGGCCCACCACCACCGGCACACCCGTGCGTCGGGCGATCAGGACGGCTTCGTCACCAACCCGCTCGGGATCAGCATCGACACCGACCCGCTCAACCCCCTTCACGCATCCCCCATACCCGCGCAGCACCACTCCGGGCCGCCAGCCGCGGGCCGCAGCCGCAGCCGTGAGCCACATCACCAACGGCGTCTTGCCACTGCCGCCCACCACAAGGTTGCCCACCACCAGTACCGGCGCCGCAATGGGGCGCGGATCGCGCTCCAGCCGGCGACGGCGCCGGTCCACTGCCCGTTTGAATAGCCACTCCAGCGGCCACAGCAGCGCGGCCAGCCCCCCGGTCCGCGACCAGAACGCCGGCCATTGCCTAGGCATCGGCGGACGGCGTTGTCTCGTTGCGAAACTGCAGCCGATGCAGGGCGGCGTAATGCCCACCCTGGGCGATCAGCTCGCGATGAGTGCCCTGCTCGACCACTCGCCCGCCGTCGAGCACGACGATCCGATCGGCACGCTCGATGGTCGAGAGACGATGGGCGATCACCAGCGTGGTACGACCGCGGATAAGGCGCTCGAGGGCCGACTGGATATGCTGCTCCGACTCCGAATCAAGCGCCGAGGTGGCCTCGTCGAGAATCAGCACCGGGGCATCCTTGAGCAGCGCACGGGCAATGGCAAGGCGCTGGCGCTGGCCCCCCGAGAGCTGCACGCCGTCCGCGCCGATCAGGGTGTCAAACCCTGCCGGCAGCGCTTCGATGAACCCCCGCGCATTGGCCGCCTCCGCCGCTGCCTCAATCGAAGCCCGTGACGGCATGGGATCCTGTCCATAGGCGATATTCTCGGCAACGCTGGTGTTGAAAAGCACCACTTGCTGACCCACCAGCGCCAACTGACGACGCAGTGCAGCCAGTCGATAATCCCCCAGTGGGACACCATCGAGCAGAACCTCGCCGGCCGACGGCTGATAGAAACGTGGCAGCAGATTGACCAGCGTGGTCTTGCCGCTGCCCGAACGCCCCACGATGGCCACGGTCTCGCCGGCGGGAATATCCAGATCGATGGCATCAAGGACCCGCTCGCCGCCGTTCGCGTAGGTAAAGCTCACATCGGCAAAACGCAGACTGCCGTCCACTCGATCCGGCGCGTAGCCGCCGTTATCCGGCTCCGGCGGCTCATCGATAATCTCGAAAATGCTCTCACCGGCGGCGATTCCGCGCTGGATCTCGGCATGGACGCGGGTCAGGCGCTTGAGCGGCTGGAGCAACAGCATCATGGCGGTGATGAACGAGACGAAAGTCCCCACGCTGACCGTGGTAACGCTGCCCTGCAGCGTCGCCAGCCACACGACGATCGACAGCGCCAGCGCCGCGCAGAACTGCACCACCGGGGTGCTCAGCGCCTGAGTGCTGGCAAATTTCATAAACTGTTCGGTGTTCCGGCGGTTGGCCGCCTCGAAGCGCTCGCGCTCCACCGCCTGGGCCCCGTGCATGCGGACCTCGTCACTGCCCTCGATGGCCTCCTCGGCCACATAGGCAATGCTCCCCACCGACTGCTGAATGGTATGGCTGAGCCGCCGAAAGCGCTTGCTCACGTAGAGCACCACACCGATGACCACCGGGCCGAGCAGCATGAACGTGAGGGTCAACGAGACGCTCAGCCAGGCCATATACGCCAGCAGAAACACCACCGTGGCGCTGTCGCGGATGATAATGACCATGGCATTGGTGCCCGCCTGGGCCACCTGCTCGACGTTGTACGTCAGACGCGACAGCAGCATGCCCGAGGACACGTCATCAAAGTACCGGCGTGGCAGCGTCAGCAGCCGGGCAAACACCTCGCCACGCAACTGCGCGATGACCCGGCGACTCACCCATGCCGTGCCGTACTGGGCCGCAAAGCTGCTGATCCCTCGCACCAGAAAGATCCCCAGCACTCCCAATGGGATCAGCCGCAGTGTGGCGGGATCGCGCTCGACGAAGCCGGAATCAAGCATGGGCTTGATCAGCCAGGCAAAACCGGCCTCGCTGGCGCCCGTGATCAGCATGCCGACGACGGCCAGAGCGGCAACCCGCCAGTGCACGAGCACATAACCGATCAGACGGCGGTAGATCTGGATGCCGCTGGCGGTCTGGGTGTCGGGGCTTGCGGTGCTCATAACGCGTCGTCCGTGCCGGTTGTCGCAATACCGACCTGGGTAAAGCCGCTCTGCCCGGCCTGATCCATCACTTGCAGGACCTGTCCGTGGGGCACGCGCTGGTCGGCACGGATCAGTACCTGATCGGCCTCCGCAGGGCGCTCGCGGCGCGCACCGGCCAGGGCCTGCCTGAGGGCTCCCGAACCGCTGGCAACGGCATGCCCGTCCACCTGGATTGCCCCCTCGGCATCAATGACGATTTCGAGGGGATCCCGGTCGACGGCCTCGGCGGTCTGCGCGGCCGGCAGGGTCACGTCCAGTGCCTCGCGATCGCTGAACGTGGTGGTGATGATGAAAAACACGAGCATCAGAAACACGACATCAATCAGCGGCGTGAGATTGATTTCGGGGGCATCAGGCTCGTGGGTGCGCAGCCTCATGCCCGACCCGCCGGCGTCGGATTGCGGGCAAGCACATCGGCCAGCTTGAGGGCCTCGCGCTCAATGGCCACGATCAGGCGATTGGCACGGGCCCGCAAATAGCGGTGGGCAGCAACGGTGGGGATAGCGACACTGAGCCCGGCCCCGGTGGTGATCAGCGCCTCACCAATGCCGCCGGCCAGAGCCCGGTGGTCGTTGAGGCCTTCGGCATCGATGCCGGCGAATACGTCAATCATGCCAATCACGGTGCCCAGCAGACCCAGTAACGGCGTTACCGCGGCGATGGTGCCAAGGGTGGTGAGATGGCGCTCGAGCTGCAGGGCCTCGACTCGGCCGGTCTCCTCGATCCGCTCCAGCCGCTCGGCCCGCGACAGGCCGGCATGACCAAGCCCCGCCGCAATCACCCGACCCAGCGGTGATCCGGCCCGCAGACGCCGCAGATTGACCGGTCCGAGCGAGTCGGTGGCCACCAGCCGCCAGACCTCGGGGACCAGATCAGCCGGTGCAACCCGCGGCTCGCGCAGGATCCAGGCCCGCTCGAGCAGAATGGCGATGGCCAGGATGGAGCAGCCCACGATTGGCACCATCACCCAACCACCGATACGCATCAGTTCCCACACGTTGGTTGGCGCGACTCCATCGGTAACAAGGGATAAGGAAGTTGATGGTAATGGATTGACGGGTCATCCGGAAAGCGACGCCGCTGCGGTGACTCATGGAGCAGGCGCCGTCCCGGACCTCGCTCGGCCCGCCAGCGCGGCGGCCGCTGCGGATGCAGTTCAAGCACCAGCGCCCCCCGCCGGCCCGTATCATGCGGCGCAATATCGCGACAGCGCAGGCGGCGGATGACCGCCGGGTGAGGCATGCCGTAGGCGTTGCGATAGCCCGCGGCAATGATGGCACGCTGCGGCGCCGCCCGCTCGAGCAGGGTTGCACTGCTGCCGGTTCGACTGCCGTGGTGGGGCGCCTCGAGCGCTACGACCGGTCGATCGATGCGCGCGGCGACCGGTCGCTCAATGGCCTGATCGATGTCACCGGTGAACAGCACATCCCCGCCGGCGGAACGCATGCGCAGCACGCACGAAGCGTCATTCCCGCTAACGCGCTCCGGTGTATCGGGCCAGAGGTAGTCGAAATGCACGCCATCGCGCTGCCACGACTGTCCGGTACGGCAGCGCCGCGCGTCGGCAAAGGCCGCCAGCGGTTCGCCCGCGTCCACCCGGTCGATATGAAACGCCCGTTTGAGCGCGGCAACGCCGCCGCGGTGATCACGATCGGCGTGAGTGACAATCAGCCGATCAATGCGCTCGACGCCGCGTTGTTCGAGAAACGGAATCAGCGAGAACGCGGCCGCATTGCGACCCCCGGACCAGCCCGGCCCGGTATCCACCACCAGTGTCTGCCCCCGAGTTTGGATGACCGCCGCATTCCCCTGCCCCACCTCCAGCCACGTCACCGTGGCGGCACCGCGATCAAGCCGTTCAGGACCTGCGAGGAAAAACCCGGCAATCAGGGCAATGCCCAGCAGGCGTGGCAATCGGCCCGCGGGCAGCATCCACAGCGCAAGACCGACGCCCAGACCCAGTCCGGTCAGGGGATCCACCGGATTCAGCGGCCAGGCGGTCACGCCAGCGCTCAACAGCCACTCACCGGCCACCATCAAGGCATCCAGCAGCCGGGCCAGCCACTGCAGGACCTCGCCAGCCGGACCCGGCAGGGCAATGCTGATGACGGCCGCAGGCAGTGCCAGCGGCACGATGACCAGCGAGAAAATCGGCAGTATCAGCAGGTTGACGATGAGCCCCGCCGGACTCCAACTGCCAAAGAACAGCCCCGATAAGGGTGCGAGGCCAATCAGCAGTGCCAACTGGATACGCCATAATCCGGCCACCGGGCCCTGCCGTTGCCCCCGGACCACCAGAATGATCACGGCGACGGCAACGAATGACAGCCAGAACCCCGCCGCCAGCACCGCCGCGGGATCAAAGAGCACCACGCCAGTGGCGGCAATCAGCAGCACGCGCCCCGCCGCCACGCGACGGCCCAACAGCGCCGCCAGCGTCAACACGGCAAGCATGATCAGGGCGCGCTGGGTGGGCAGGGCGAAGCCCGCCATGGCGGCATAGCCAAGCGCCGCGCCCACCGCCGCCAGCGAGGCGGTCACGCGGCGCTGACCGGGGAGTCGGGCAATCGCCCAGAGCCAGCGCCCGAGCCAATAGCCAAAGCCGGCCACCAGACCGATGTGCAGGCCGGAAATGGCCATCAGATGACTCGTCCCGGTGGCTCGAAGGACCTCCCAGGTGGCATCGCTGAATCCGCGCCGATCGCCCACGATCAGCCCACGCAAAAGCGCCTCGCCGGGCCCCGACGTGGCCGCCCGCTCGCTCAGGTGGGCCGCCATCCGGGCACGCCAGAACGCCAGACCGCGCCCCGGAGACAATCGCTGGGCACGATCCGGCTCGGTGACATAGGCGGTGGCGTCGATATGCTCGCTGGCAAGCCACTGCTCGTAGTCGAAACGAACTGGGTTCATGAACCCGCGCGGCCGGCGCAGACGAAGTGGCAGGCGCCAGCGCTCGCCGGCGCCGATGCGGGGCTCGTCGGCATACAGGCTGATGCGGATGCGTCGCGGCAATCCCTGCGACACACCCGCGATGGATTCAGGCCGCAGGACAAAACGCTGACGACCGTCACTGACATCCGGCAGGTCCATGACCCGACCCACCGCAGCAACTGAATCGGCGGTGTCTACGCTGGGGCGCCGCTCGAGCGCCGAGGCCTGGCCGATCAGCGCCACCACCACGCCCAGCGCCACCCAGCCAGGTAACTGGCCCCGACCCGGCAGCGCCAGGCAGGGCAACAGCACCGCCAGCATGACGAGCCCCGGGGACAGCCCCACCGGCAGCATCACCGCCAGAATCAATCCCGCGAGCAGCGCTCCCAGACCGTCGCCAACGCTGCGCGGCATGCGCCTGTCTCCCTGTCAGGGCCAGACGCCAGATTATCAGCGCCGTTCAGACCTGCTGGAGCCGGCCATCGGCGAGGTTCATCCGCCGATCCATTCGCGCCGCCACATCCTGATCGTGCGTGACCAGCACGACACTGGTCCCATGGGCACGGTTCAAGGACTGAAAGAGTTCAAGGACCGACTCGGCGGTCTGATGGTCGAGGTTGCCGGTGGGCTCGTCGGCAAGCAGACAGGCCGGCTGGGTAACCAGCGCCCGGGCAATGGCCACGCGCTGGCGCTCGCCGCCGGAGAGCTCACCCGGCTTGTGATCGAGGCGGTGGCCAAGCCCCACCGACTGGAGCATGGCCGCTGCCGACTCACGCGCCTCGCCAAGCGCGGCGCCGCGAATGAGCAACGGCATGGCCACATTCTCGAGCGCGGTGAATTCACCGAGCAGGTGATGAAACTGATAGACAAAGCCCAGCATCCGGTTGCGCAGACGTCCGCGCGCCGCGGCCCGCAGACGATGCACGGGCTGCTCACCGATTCGCACCTCGCCGGCATCCGGGTCCTCGAGCCCGCCCAGCAGTTGCAGGAGCGTGCTCTTGCCCGATCCCGAGCGCCCGAGAATCGCGATCTGTTCGCCAGCGGCGACCCGAAAGTCGAGCTCGCGTAGCACCTCGACATCGAGCCCGCCTTCGTGAAAGCCCTTGCCCACCGCCCGGCACTCCAGCACCACCGACTGCTCACTCATGCCGCAGTGCCTCCGCCGGGGCTGTGCGCGCGGCGCGCCAGGCCGGATACAGGGTTGCCAGCAGGCTCAGCCCGATCGCCGAAAGGCTGATCCGCCAGACATCGCCGCCGCGCAGATCCGAGGGCAAATCGCTGATCAGGTAGATATCCCCCGACAGGAACTGGACATTGAAGAGCTGCTCGATGGCCGGGACGATGGTCTCCACATTGAGCGCAAGCGCCACCCCCGCGCCGGTGCCGATCAGCGTACCGACAATGCCGAGCAGGCTGCCCTGAATGATGAAAATGCCCATTACCGTTGCCGGTCGCGCGCCCAGGGTGCGCAGGATCGCGATATCGGAGCGCTTGTCCTGCACCGCCATGACCAGCGTTGAGACGATGTTGAATGCGGCAACCCCGACAATCAGCATCAGAATGATGAACATCACCGTCTTCTCCATCGCCACGGCGCGAAAGAAGTTGCGATGCTGCATGGTCCAGTCGCTCACCCGGTAGCGTCCCGGCAGCTCCCCGGCAATGGTGCGCACGCGCTGCGGCGCCGCCATCAGGTCATCAAACTCGAGCCGGATCCCGGTCACCGCATCGCCGAGACGCTGCAGGCGCTGAGCGTCAGCCAGATGGATCAGTGCCAGCGAGCTGTCGTACTGCGCCATGTCCACTTCGAAGGTGCCGACCACCTCAAACCGTCGAAGACGCGGCAGAATCCCGGCCGCGGATACCCGCACCTCGGGGGTGATGAGGTTGACGGCGTCGCCGCGGCCGACGCCCAGCTCGGCCGCCAGCCGATTGCCGAGAATAATGTGATACGCCCCATCGGAAAGATCGCTCAACTGACCGCTCACCAGATTATTGGCGATCCGCGAGACGGCGGGCTCGCGCTCGGGGTCAATGCCACGTGCCAGTGCGCCGGTAACCGCCGAGCCGCGGGTGAGCATGACTTCGCCGTTAACGAACGGCGCCGCGCCGATGACCGCCGGGCGCTGGTCGAGCGTGGGCAGCAGCGCCTGCCAGTCCTCGAGACCGTCGGCGCCACCCTGCACCGTCGCATGGGAAACCATGCCGAGGATGCGCTCGCGCAGCTCCTTCTCAAACCCGTTCATTACCGATAACACCGTGATCAGCGCCATCACCCCAACGGCAATGCCCAGCATGGAGCTGGCGGAAATGAACGAGACAAATCCGTTGCGCCGTCGGGCCCGGGTGTAGCGGACGCCGATGAATAGCGGTAGCGGCCGGATCACGTGATCACCGGGATGCGGCGGTCGACGCGGATCCCCGTGGCTTCAGGGCTCGCGCCGACACCGATCACGTCAACACCGGCCTGGCGCGCCGACCGCAGGGCGCGGCCATAGGCGGGATCGATGGCATCAGCGGGCCGAATCTCGCGGACATCGGTGCGCTGCGCGCAGAACACGAGCATGCCAGCATTACCGCGTTCGGCCAGGCGTTGCAGCACCTCGAGATGGCGTACGCCACGGCTGCTGGGCGCATCCGGGAACACCGCGATCCCCGCCTCGACGGCGGCGGTCACATTTTTGACCTCAATGAACCGGCCGTCCCCTTCGAGCTGAAAATCGGCCCGCATGGGTTCATCGGGCACATTCACCTCGGCACGGGGGGATCCGCCGTTGACCACCTCGGGGACCAGCGTCGGGTCGAGCAGCGCTTCGGCGACGAGGCGATTGGTGCGCCCGGTGTGGATGCCCACACGCAGCCCTCCGCTCAGTTCGACCTGCTCCCAGGTATGGGCGTACTTTCGACCGCGTCGATCCGTGTGTGACAGCCATACCCGCATGCCCGGCTCGGCACAGCCGAGCATCGAGCCGGTGTTTGGGCAATGCGCGGTGATCGACTCGCCGGTCTCGAGGGTGACATCGGCCAGAAACCGCTTGTAGCGTCGCTGCAGGGTGCCGGCGATAAGCGGCGCTTGATAATCCATGGCGGCAGTCTAACCCCTGCGCCACCGGCAATCATCCCGTTTCCCGCGATCGCCGCATTGGGTAGACTTCGCGTTTAATCGTCAGTGATCTTCGTATTCATGGTCTCAACTGATCCCCTGCTTATCCACAACGACCGCCCCGTCCGTGCTGGCGACCGCCAGGACTGGCTGGGGCTGGCCGGTGATGCCGGCGCGCTTGCCATTGCCGAGACCGCTCAGCGCCATGACGGTGCCCTGCTCCTGATCACGCCCGGCATGGTCGAGGCCGAGGCCCTGCGTCGCGGACTGCGGTTTTTCGGTGTCGATGACATCGAACTGATGCCTGACTGGGAAGTGCTGCCCTACGACATTTTCTCACCCCATCAGGACATCACCTCCGAGCGCCTGCGTGCCCTGCACCGACTGCCGCGCAAAACCCAGGGCGTGGTCATCGTGCCCGCGGCCACCCTCATGCAGCGGATTGCGCCACCGGCCTTTCTCGAGGGCACCGTGATCCGGCTCGCCACGGGCCAGTCCCTGAACCTCGAGTCCATGCGCACATCGCTGCAGGCAAGTGGCTATCGCTGTGTCTCCGAGGTGCTCGAGCACGGCGAGTTTGCGGTTCGCGGGGCGATCCTCGATCTCTACCCGATGGGCGCCGAAGCCCCCTATCGGATCGATCTGTTCGATGACGAGATTGATACGATCCGCCGCTTCGATCCCGAAACCCAGCGCAGCATCGATCGGCTCGAGAGCGTCGAGCTGCTGCCTGCCCATGAATTTCCCACCGATGAGGCGGGCATTCGGCATTTCCGGCGCGAGTACCGGGCGCGCTTCGAAGGCGACCCGACCACAAGCCCCATCTATCAGTCGGTCAGTGACGGGCACATCCCCAATGGCATCGAGGCCTACCTGCCGCTGTTCTTCGACTCGACGGCGACACTTTTTGATTACCTGCCTGCGAGCACATTGGCGATGCGCGTGGGCTCGGTGGATGACCAGCTCGAGGCGGAGTGGTCCCAGATTGGCGAGCGCTACGAGCAGCGCCGGCATGACCGCGAACGCCCGTTGCTTACGCCGGACGAGCTCTATCTGTCGCCAGACACGGTGCGTGAGGGCCTGAACCAGCGTGCGCAGGTGACGCTGCCGATGGACACCGATCGGGGGGCCGCGCGAGGCCGTGATCGCGTGCTTTCGGCACAGGCGCTGCCGGATCTGCACAGCGCGCCCGGGGACGAGACCGGCATTGCCTCGTTGCAGGCGTTTATCGAGCGCTTCGACGGGGCGGTGCTGCTCACCGCCGAAACGGCCGGGCGGCGCGAGGCCTTCCGCGAACGGCTTCAGGCCGCTGGCCTGCAGCCCCGGGAAGTCGGCGACTGGTCGACCTTTGTCGCCGAGCAGCCCGCTCTGGCATTGACCGCCGCGCCGCTGGACAGGGGCTTCTGCCTGCCCGAAGCGGGCCTCGCGGTGGTCCCCGAATCGGCCCTCCTCGGCGAGCGCGCCGAACAGCGCCGGCGTCGCCAGCATTCCCCGGATCGGGATCCCGACGCCATCATCCGCGACTTGACGGATCTGTCCATTGGCGCACCGGTGGTCCACGAGCAGCACGGGATTGGCCGCTATCAGGGCCTCCAGACACTGGCCGTGGATGGCGTGCAGACCGAATTCCTTACCCTCGAGTATTCGGGTGGCGATAAACTCTATGTGCCAGTGGCGTCGCTGCACCTGATCAGCCGCTACACCGGCGCCGATGACGACGCGGCGCCCGTCCATCGACTGGGCAGCGGGCAGTGGGAAAAGGCCCGCAAGCGTGCGGCGCAGAAGGCCCGCGACGTGGCCGCCGAGCTGCTCGATATCTACGCCCGGCGCGAGGCCCAGCAGGGCGAGCCGCATATCGTGCCGGCCGACGATTACGCGCATTTCGCCGCTCAGTTCCCCTTCGAGGAAACCCCCGACCAGCAGACCGCGATTCACGCAGTCCTCCAGGATCTGCAGCAGAGCCGACCCATGGATCGCGTGGTCTGCGGTGATGTGGGCTTTGGCAAGACCGAAGTCGCGATGCGCGCGGCGTTTGCAGGCATCCAGTCGGGCCGCCAGGTGGCGGTGCTGGTCCCCACCACCCTGCTCTGCCAGCAGCATTACCAGAACTTCATTGACCGATTCGCGGACTGGCCGGTCCGCATCGAGCAGCTCTCGCGCTTTCAGTCCGCAAAGGAACAAGCCAGAACCCTCGAGGCGCTCAACGAGGGCAAGGTGGATGTGGTGATCGGCACCCATAAACTGCTCCAGCAGTCGGTGCGCTTCAAACGCCTGGGGCTGATGATCATCGACGAAGAGCACCGCTTCGGCGTCCGCCAGAAGGAGGCGCTCAAGCGACTGCGCGCCAATGTCGACGTCCTCACCCTGACGGCGACACCGATCCCTCGCACCCTGAACATGTCGCTGGCGGGATTGCGGGATCTGTCGATCATTGCCACGCCGCCGGCGCGCCGACTGGCGGTAAAGACCTTCGTCAACGAATGGGATGACACCACCGTCCGCGAGGCCTGCCTGCGCGAGCTCCACCGTGGCGGCCAGGTCTATTTTCTGCATAACGACGTCGAGAGTATTCAGCGTGCCGCCGAGACCCTCGGTGAGCTGCTGCCCGAGGCGCGTGTCGGGATTGCCCACGGTCAGATGCCCGAGCGCGATCTCGAGCGGGTCATGCTCGATTTCTATCACCAGCGCTTCAATATTCTGGTGTGCAGCACGATCATCGAAAGCGGCATCGATGTGCCCACTGCCAACACCATCATCATCAACCGCGCCGATCGCCTGGGACTGGCTCAGCTGCATCAGCTGCGCGGCCGCGTCGGCCGATCCCATCATCGCGCCTATGCCTATCTGATCGCGCCGCCGCGACGCAGCCAGACCGCGGATGCGGTCAAGCGCCTCGACGCCATTGCCTCGCTGGAGGACCTGGGCATCGGCTTTGCCCTCGCCAGCCACGATCTCGAGATTCGCGGCGCGGGCGAACTGCTCGGTGAAGGCCAGAGCGGACAGATCCATGAGGTGGGTTTCAATCTCTACAGTGATCTGCTGGACCGCGCCGTGCAGTCACTCAAGGCCGGCAAGGAGCCTGCACTCGAGGCGCCCCTCGAGCAGAGCGCCGACGTCGAGCTGCACATCCCCGCCCTGTTACCCGAGGACTACCTCCCCGATGTCCACACCCGGCTGGTGATGTACAAGCGCATTGCCAATGCCGCGAACGGCGAGGCACTGCGCGAATTGCAGGTGGAAATGATCGATCGGTTCGGGCTGCTGCCCGAACCGGCGCGCAATCTGCTGGAGATTGCCCGGATCCGCCAGCAGGTCCAGGCGATGGGTATCAGCCGCTTCGAAGTGGGCCCGGGCGGCGGAATCGTGCAGTTTGGCGCCTCGCCGCAGGTCGATGCCGGAGCGCTGGTGCGACTGGTCCAGGAGCAGCCCGCCGTCTACCGGCTCGAGGGCCAGGAGCGGCTGCGCTTCAAGCGCGAAACGGAGACCGCCCAGGCGCGGATCGAGCTGGTGGACTGGCTGCTACAATCGATGGCCATGAAGGAAGCGGCATGAAACGATCGCTGCGTACGCTGGCCCTGGCGACTGCACTGGCTGTTCCGAGCCCGGTGGTGCTGTCGCAGTCGTCAGCGTCGGCAGAGGACCCCGAGGCACCGCCCCGCTACGCCGTGGAGGTGATCGTGTTCAGCCAGCCGCCGGTGGGCGAGGGACGGGTCGAGGAGCCCGCCAGCGAGCCAACACCCCTGCCCTCGCAGTTGGCGTGGCCACTGCGTGATGCCGATGCTGACCGCCTTGGCTATCCGCGTCTTCCCGCGGCGCAAGAGGGCCTCGGCGCAGCCGCGCGGCGCATTGCCGAAACGCCCGGCTATCAGGTCCACTGGCATGCCGGCTGGGATCAGCCCGGCGTTGGTGAGGCGGCAGCGCAATGGGTGGCGCTCCCCTCGATGGCGTCAATGCCGGGGCTTGATGGCATCATTCAGGTCTATCGCGAGCGCTATCTGCACGCCCGGGTGGAGCTGCGCCAGACCACTGACTCCGAGTCGCACTGGACCCTCAGCCAGAGCCGGCGTCTGCGCGGGGACAGCCCTCACTACTTCGACCACCCCAGGCTTGGGGTGATCGTCCGCGTCGAGCGCATCGACACCGACTAGTCCTCGTCGTCGGGGTGGGCGGCGTAAATGGCATCGATGTTGCGCAGATAACCCTTGTAATCCATCCCCGAGCCAAACACATAACGCTCGGGCACGGTGAGTCCGATATAATCCGCCGCCAGGCCGGGCACCCGGGCGGCGTTCGGCTTGTCCGCCAGGACCGCCGTGTGGACCGACGCCGCCCCATGCTCGCGGCACTCGTCAATCAGCCCGCGAAAGGTGTGGCCCTCGTCGAGTATGTCGTCCACCAGCAGGACATGGCGATCGCGCAGCGGCGTCTGCGGGCGCGCCAGCCAGACCAGTTCCCGCCCGGTCGTGGTCTTGTGATAACGGGTTGCGTGGATGTAATCGATTTCCAGCGGAAAGTCGAGACGATTGAGAAGACGCCCCATCGGTACGATGGCGCCGGTCATTACTCCCAGTACCAGCGGGCGGGAATCCGCCAGATCGGCGCTGATCTGCTCGCCCAGATGATCCAGTGCGGTCTCGATGGCGGCGGCATCATGCAGGCATTCCGCTCGCTCGAGCACACCGGCCAGCTGCTCGGCTGTCAGTTCCACGCCTTGGGTCATAGTCATCGCTCCGTTGATTGGTAACGCGCCAGTATAGCGATCCCCCTACAGCGCAGCCAGCAACGAGCGGGCCTGACGGTACGCCGCGCTGGCATGGAATCGCGCCAGATCCGAGCCGTCCCGGCCATGCAGGCGCGCCAGACGAAGCGCCGTTAACGGGTCGGGACGGGGCAAGCGCTCGAGTATCGGGTCGATGTGTCGGCCGGCATTGCCGAATATCACCATGTCACAGCCGGCGGCCATCGCCCGGCGGGCCCGCTCGAGACGATCACCGATCGCCGTCGCCGCCGCCATTTCGAGATCATCCGTGAAGACCGCGCCCTGAAATCCCAGTGAGCGCCGCAGGTAGTCAATCCACGCCGCGGAAAAGCCCGCCGGCTGAGCGTCAAAGGCTTGAAACCGCACATGCGCCATCATCACCGCCGCCAGTCCATTATCGATCAGGCGACGAAACGGCAGCAGATCGGCGTGGATCAGATCGGGCAGCGCGCGCGGGTCGTCCACCGTCTGTTCGTGGGAGTCGGGCGCGGTTCCGCCGTGGCCGGGGAAGTGCTTGCCCACGCACACCGCGCCCGCCGCGCGAACACCGCGCTGCCAGGCAAGGCCGAGGGTTGCCACTGTGGCCGGATCCCCAGCGAAGGCTCGATCACCAATGACCTGACTAATACCCCGATCCAGATCCAGTACCGGGGCAAAACTGAAGTCAACGCCCAGCGCCCGCAGCTCACTCGCCATCACCCAGCCCGCCGCACGCGCCGTCTCGCGTGCCAGTGCCGGCGCATCCAGGGCGACCTGACCCAAACGGCCGATGGCCGGCAACCGCGTCAATCCCTGCCGAAATCGCTGTACCCGACCGCCTTCCTGATCGGCGGCAATGAGCAGCGGTGGGTTGCGGAGCGCCCGAATAGATCCTGTTAAATCAGCCAGTTGCGCAGGGTTATCAAAGTTACGGCTAAAGAGGATAACGCCCCCCACCGCCGGATGCCGCAGTCGCTCGCGCTCCTCACCCAGCAGCTCGAGGCCCTCGACGCCGAGCATCAGCGGCCCGCGCATCACTGCGCCCCGATCCACACCGGCATGCCGGGGTAACAGAGATCGAATAGTGTCACCAGCGCCGGGCTGTGCAGCCGGATACAGCCGTGCGAGCGAGGCACTCCCATGGGCTCGGAATCCGGCGTGCCATGGATGTAGATCAAGCGGCGCTGGGTGTCGACGTTGCCCCCGCGATTGCGTCCGGGCTCCTCACCACACAGCCAGATAATGCGTGTCAGTATCCAGTCGCGCTGCGGGTGGGCGCGGCCCAGCGCCTCACTGTAGCGCTCGCCGGTGGGGCGCCGGCCGACGAACACGGTCCCCGGCCTGGCATTGGCGCCGATCATTGCCCTTATCCGATGCGAGCCCCGCGGTGTGCCGCCGCTGCCCTCGCGCTCATCGGTACCGGCCGCCGCCGTTGAAACGGGCAGAGTCAGCCGAGTCTGGCCATTGCGCTGTACCACGAGTTGCTGCTGCGGCACCGAAATCGCTATCCCCTCGCGCATCGCGGATCCCTCATCTGCCATGCCTGCAATGCTACCCTACCCGGCCAACGACAACGACGAACGGGGGTAAACCGACCATGCGACGTCTGATTCTGCTGCGTCACGGCCAGAGTGTCTGGAATCTCGAGAACCGCTTCACCGGCTGGCATGATGTCGACCTGAGTGAGAAGGGCCGCGACGAGGCCACCACCGCCGGCGCCTTGATGCGGGACGCCGGCATCCTGCCCGATGCGGTCTACACCTCGGTACTCACCCGCGCCATTCGGACCGGCTTTATGAGCCTGGATGTGCTCGATCGGCTGTGGATCCCGATGATCAAGGACTGGCGTCTTAATGAGCGCCACTATGGCGCGCTCACCGGCCTCGACAAGGCGGAAACCGCCGACCAGTACGGCGATGAGCAGGTCCATGTGTGGCGTCGCAGCTTTGCCACGCCACCGCCGGCGCTGGCGGCCGACGACGAGCGCCATCCCCGCCACGACCCCCGCTATGCGGATCTGGATCCGGCCGAGCTGCCCGCCACCGAGTCGCTCAAGGACACCCTCGCCCGGGTGCTGCCCTACTGGCGCAGTGATCTGGTACCGGCCCTGCAGCAGTATCCGACATTGCTGATCGCCGCGCATGGCAACAGCCTGCGCGCCCTGGTCAAGCACCTGGAAGGGATTTCGGACGAAGCCATCACCGGCGTTGAAATCGCCACCGGCGACCCGCTCGTCTACGAACTGGACGATGACCTGAGCGTGGCGCGCAAGTACTCGCTGAGAGAACCGGCGTGAGCGAGCTGCCGCATCTCAATGCCCGCGGTGAGGCCCATATGGTGGATATCGGCGAGAAGGCCGCGAGCGATCGCCTGGCCATTGCCGAGGGCTGGATCCGGATGGAGGCCGCGGCACTTGCCGCCCTCGAACGCGGCGACCTGGCCAAGGGGGATGCACTGACCAGCGCAAGGATCGCCGGCATCATGGCGGCGAAGCGCACGGCGGACCTGATTCCGCTGTGCCATCCGTTGTCGCTGTCGCGGGTGGCGATCGCCTTTGAGGTCGACACCGAAGCAAACGCAGTCCGGGTCGAGGCGACTACCGCCACGCGTGGGGCCACCGGGGTCGAAATGGAAGCGCTGACGGCGGTCCAGGTGGCACTGCTGGCGATTTACGACATGTGTAAGGCCCTCGACCGCACCATGACGATCGAGGGCGTCCGGCTCATCCACAAGAGCGGTGGCCGGTCCGGCGACGGGTCGCGCTAGCCGTCGACGGCCTGGTTGACCTTGGCGGCGTAGATGAAGTCGTTTTCATGCAACCCGCCAATGGCGTGGGTGTGGATTTCGACCTCGCACCAGCCATAGCCGAAACGGATATCGGAATGATGGTCTTCCTGCTCGGCCACATCACCCGCCTTGTTGGCAACGGCCTGCGCCTTGGCAAAATCGCCGGTCTTGAATAGCCGGCTGATCCGCGTGGCATCGTCGTTGAGCGTCCAGCCCGGCACATCCGCCAGATAGCGCTCCGCGGTCTCGCGGGTCATGGGGTCGATACCCCCCTGGCAGGGTGTGCAGTGTTGATCGGTCAAACTCATTGGTGACTCCTTTGTCGTGCTCGTATTCAGCGGATCATCGATCCGACCCGGCTATCAACCATGACAACAACGGGTCGGGGACTGTTCAGTCGGCATCCGAATGGCCCGTACCGCGGCCATCCTGCGCCTTGGCCTGCTGATAGGCAGACTCCAGCCGATTGAAGTCGACATCCTCCGGTCGCTCGTCCGCCATTGCCAGAATCGCTTCAAGCCCGCGAAAGCGGCGCTCGAACTTGGCGTTGCCATCCCGCAGGGCCTGCTCGGCATCGACACCGATCCGGCGCGAGAGATTGACACAGGCGAGCAGCAGATCGCCCATTTCCTCGTGGACATGGGCCTGATCCAGCGGCTTGTGGGCAAGCGCCTCCTCCAGCTCGGCGAGTTCCTCGCGTACTTTATCGATGACGTGATGCGCCTCGGGCCAGTCAAACCCCACCCGCGCGGCCCGGGACTGGAGCTTGCGACTGCGCACCAGCGCCGGCAATCCCAGTGGAACATCGTCAAGCGCCCCCGGGCGGGCCGCCGGGCCGGCACGCGCCGCCCGCTCGCCGGCCTTGATCGACTCCCAGGTGGCACGCTGCCCGGCGGCGGTGGTCTCCTGACGCTCGGCAAAGACATGCGGATGCCGCCGCACGAGTTTGTCGGTCATGCCCCGGGCAATCGCATCCAGGTCGAACTGCCCCGTCTCGCGGCCGATTTCCGCATAGAAAACCACCTGGAACAGCAGATCCCCCAGTTCATCAGGGATCGCCGCCTGATCATCCCGCTCGATGGCGTCGGCCACCTCATAGGCCTCCTCGAGGGTATGCGGCACGAGGCTGCGCAGATCCTGTTCACGATCCCAGGGGCAGCCCGCCACCGGATCGCGCAGGCGCGCCATCACCGCGAGCAGATCATCGATGCCGCTCATCGACGCTGATACTGGCTGGCGCCGAAGAGCTGCTCCCTGGCGGCATCATCAAGCTGAGCAGGCCGGGAATCGGCCAGCACCGCCACGCCACGCTGCACCGCCGGGCGCTCGGTAATCGCGTCATACCAGCGCTTGAGGTGAGGATAGTCGGTCAGTGACTGACCCTGGTTGTCGTGCGGGCGGATCCACGGATAGCTCGCAATATCGGCAATGGTGTAGGTATCCGCGGCCAGCCACTCGTGATCGGCCAGGCGGCGGTCCATGACCGCATACAGACGGCTCGCTTCCTGGGTATAGCGGTTGATGCCGTAGTCGATCGGCTCCGGCGCGTACTGGCGGAAGTGATGGGCCTGACCCAGCATCGGTCCCAGGCCACCCATCTGGAACATCAGCCATTCCAGGGTGTTATACCGGGCTCTTGGCTCGCTCGGCAGGAGTGTGCCGGTCTTTTCGGCCAGGTACATCAGAATCGCCCCGGACTCGAAGATCGAAATCGGATGCCCATCCGGACCCTGCGCGTCAACAATGGCGGGGATCTTGTTGTTGGGGCTGATGGCCAGAAAATCCTCCGCAAACTGATCGCCCTGGCCAATATTGATCCCGTGGACCGTGTAATCGAGGCCCATCTCCTCGAGGGCGATATGGACTTTGTGACCATTCGGTGTCGGCCAGCTGTAGACGTCGATCATGCGGTTTCCTTCCTTTATGATGGAGATATGAACGAGATACCCGGATATCACAGACGCCACAGTGTGCCGGTCAAGGTGGGCAACGTCACGGTGGGTGGCGATGCCCCGGTGGTGGTGCAGTCCATGACCAATACCGACACCGTGGACGAAATTCGCACGGCCATTCAGGTCGCGGATCTGGCACGGGCAGGCTCCGAGCTGGTGCGCATTACGGTTAACAACGAGGACGCCGCCCGCGCCGTGCCGCGGATTCGCGAGCGCCTCGACGACATGGGCATCGATGTGCCCCTGGTGGGGGATTTCCACTTCAACGGCCATCGTCTGCTGCGCGCCGTCCCGGCCTGCGGCGAAGCGCTTGGCAAGTGGCGCATCAACCCCGGCAACGTCGGCAAGGGCAGCCGTCGGGACCCACAGTTTACCGAAATCATCGAGCTGGCCCGCGACATGAATCGGCCGGTGCGTATCGGCGTCAACTGGGGCAGCCTCGATCAGGATCTGCTCTCGCGATTGATGGACGAAAACGCCCGCCGCGACGCGCCGAAGCCGCCCGAGACGGTCACCCGCGAAGCGGTGGTGGTGTCCTCGCTGGAAAGCGCCGAGCGCGCCGAGGCCATCGGCCTGCCCCATGACGCCATCATCATCTCCTGCAAGATGAGTCGGGTGCAGGATCTGATCAGCGTCTATCAGGACCTGGGGGCGCGCTGCGACTACCCGCTGCACCTGGGGCTCACCGAGGCCGGGATGGGCTCGAAGGGCATCGTTGCGTCCACGGCGGCGCTGTCGGTGCTCCTGCAGCAGGGCATTGGCGATACCATCCGCATTTCCCTCACCCCCGAGCCGGGCGGCGACCGGACCCAGGAGGTGGTGGTCGCGCAGGAGATCCTCCAGACCATGGGGCTGCGCAGCTTCACGCCGCTGGTGGCCGCCTGCCCCGGTTGTGGCCGCACCACGAGCACGTACTTCCAGGAGCTGGCGGATGAAATCCAGACCCACGTCCGCAATCGCATGCCGGAATGGCGCGACCGCTACCCGGGCGTGGAGTCGATGAGCCTGGCGGTGATGGGTTGCGTGGTGAACGGGCCCGGCGAAAGCCGCCAGGCGGACATTGGCATCAGCCTGCCCGGCACCGGCGAAAAACCGGTGGCACCGGTCTATATCGATGGCGAGAAGACCGTCACGCTCAAAGGCGATGGGATCGCGGACGAGTTCAAGAATATTGTCGAGGATTATGTCGAGCGGCGTTACGGTCGCACCGCGACTGACTCCTAGGCCCCGCCCGGCGACTTACTCCTCGATCTGATCCCGTTTATCGGTGACCGACTCCCAATACTCGGCGTCGGCCGGGGCTTCCTGGCGGCGACTGATGACAGGCCACTGCTGGGCCAGTCGCGCATTCAGGGCAATGAAGTCCTGCTGGTCCGCCGGCACCTCGTCATCGGGGTAGATCGCATCCACCGGGCACTCGGCAACGCAGACGGCGCAGTCAATGCATTCCTGCGGGTCGATGACCAGCATGGTCGGTCCGCCATGAAAGCAATCCACCGGGCAGACTTCGACGCAGTCGGTGTAGCGACAACGCACGCAGGATTCGGTTACTACATAGGTCATGCCTGCGAGCCTCCGGCCGGCTGCTGGCGGCTCGAGAGCGCGCCACAGACATCACAGCGCCAGTTCCCGCCCGCGTACTGGTCGAGCAGCGCCTCACGAACATCCGGCCGGGCCGCAAAATCCGCCAGGGTAATGCCATTGAGGAATGTCTCGATGCGCTCGGCCAGTCCTGCCCACAGGCGCTGGTCAAGCGCGGAAGTAGCCCGGCGCGGGCCGCCCTGGCCATCCATTAGCGTAATGATCTCGCCCATGGCAATCGCATCGGGTGAGCGGCCCAGACGATAGCCACCCCCCGGCCCGGGTGTTCCGCGAACCAGTCCCGCCCGGCGAAGCTTCCAGAAGATCTGGTCGATATAGGACATTGAAATCCCCTGGCACACCGAGATTTCGGCGAGCGGGACCGCGCCTGCCTGGTTGTGAACCGCCAGATGCAGCAAGGCACTCACGGCATAACGGCTTTTTGCGGAGAGTCTGATCATGGCGTCATGGTAACTGCTGTTGTCCGATGGGCGTCAGCCCGAAGGGCCTCACCGTATGGGCGTGGTTGACCGGTCCATGCCCCGCTCCCAGGGGCGCGGCGGTGGCCAGAGCCTGTTGCAGGTAATCCCTGCCCCGATGGACGGCATGGGCCAGCGGGAGTTCCCGCCCCAGCCCTTCGGCAATGGCCGATGCCAGCGTGCAGCCCGTGCCATGGTCGCTGCGGGTGTCGATGCGGGCATGTTCCAGACGCTCGCAACCATCGGCGGTGGCAAGTACGTCGGTCAGGCGCTCAGCGCCAAGATGCCCGCCCTTGAGCAGCACGGCATCAGGGCCGAGGTCCAGCAGCGCCCGCGCCGCATCCTCCATTTCGTCGACGCTGCCAATGGGACGTCCCAGCAGTGCGCCGGCTTCGGGCAGATTCGGGGTGATCAGCCGCGCCTGCGGCACGATCGCAGCGCGCAGGCGCGCCATGGCGCCCTCACCCACCAGCCGCGCACCGCTCTGCGCGACCATCACCGGATCGATCACCCAGGGGACATGCGTCGCACTGCTTTGCAGCTCTTCGGCCACCGCATCAATCACGGCATTATCATGGAGCATGCCGGTTTTGACGCAATCAACGCCCAGGTCCGACACCACCGACCGGATCTGCTCGCGGATAAAGTCGGGATCAACACCGACCACGCCCTGGACACCACAGGTGTTCTGCGCCGTCAGTGCCGTGACGGCGGTCATCGCATAGCCGCCCAGTGCCGTAACCGTCTTGATATCGGCCTGGATGCCGGCCCCTCCGCCGGCATCCGAGCCGGCAATGATCAGGATTCGCGATGGGGTCATGACTGGGCTCCCGGTGTTTGTTCATCGTAACAGCGCCGCGCCGCCTGGCGATCAGGTTTGCCGGTGCCGGTCCGCGGCAGTTCAGCGACCGCCTGGATCAGCGCCGGGTGCTTGAACCGGGCCAGCCGCCCATGCAGCCATTCCCCGACTTCGTCAGTGGGAACGCCCTCAGGGCCGCTCACCCACGCCACCGGACGTGCGCCCCAGCGCGCATCCGGGACCCCAAACACCAACGCCGCGGTGACTGAAGGGTGCTCCAGCAAGGTATTCTCTACCTCTTCGGCGGCGATGTTCTCGCCACCACTGACAATCACATGATCCATTCTGCCCACGATGAACACGCGACCTTCGGCATCCTCACGCGCCAGATCACCGCTACGCATCCAGCCATCCGATGTCCAGCGCGCCGTCGTGGCAGCGGGATCATCAAGGTAACCATCAAAGTCGTGGGGGCTGCGCATCTGCAGCTCACCGGGGGTATCCAGCGACACTGGCGTGAGATGCTCCGGGTCGACAATCCGGTAGTCGGTATGAAAAAAGCTGGTCCCGACACTGGCGCGGTCGGTGGCCGTCCTGGCACCGCCGCTGCTATCGGCGTTGACAAAATTCGAGGGCCCCGCCTCGGTCAGGCCATAGGACTGACGGACCGCAATGCCGCGCTCGAGAAACGGCGCCATGCTGGATTCCGCACAGGGCGCCCCCGCCGTGGTAATGGCCTCAAGGCAGGCGAGGGGTTGTTCGGCAAAGCCGGGGCTGGCCGCGATCGCCTGAAGCATGGCCTCAACCGCGCCGAAATGGTTGATGCGCTGCTCGTCGATGGTGCGTAGCACCGCCGGTGGATCAAAGGCATCCGGCATGACGACGCAGCCACCGGCGTAGAGGATGGGCAACACGGTATTCCAGCCGCCGATATGAAAAAGCGGAAACAGCGCCAGTTCGCGGCGCCGCGGCAGCGCACCATCGGCGGCCACCAACAGTTCCACGGCGTTCCAGACCATCTGCCGATGGCTGACCTGGCAGATTTTGGGCAACCCCGTGCTACCTCCGGTATGCACCAACAGGCAGGGCTCAGACAACGCAAGCGGTCGATTGACGGGCTCGAGTCGCTGCCGTGCAAGGGCCTGCTCGGCCGGCGCGCTGGCTGATCCGAAGCCAATCCGGGGACGCTCGCGGGCGCATCCCGTCAGCGTGTCGGCAAAGCCCTCCAGCGCCTCGTCAATCGCCAGCCAGGCGGGGTCGAGCCGGGCGATGAGGGCACTCGCCTCATCGGCGGCCAGGCGATGGCTGACCGGGGCAATGATCACTCCGACCTTGCCCGCCGCAAGAAACAGTTCGACCGCCTCAAGCCGGTTGCGGGTGATCAGTGCCATTGTGTCGCCGGCATCCAGCCCGGCCTCGTCGATCATCCAGTGCGCCCACCGCCGAGCGCGATCGTCGAGCTGCTGATAACTCAGCTCACGGCCGCTGCCGGGGTCGATCAGCGCAGTCCGTGCGGGGGTCAGGGCGCGGCGTCGCCCGCTCCAGTCCCCCACCCAGTCCATCGGCCGGTGATCCATCGCTTCATCCATGTTCATCATCCCCTGAAATTCCAGCAGAATGCGGGCATGCAGTACAGTGACCTGATTGATATTGGCGTCAACCTCACCCATGCGCGCTTCGATGCCGATCGCGATGCAGTGATTGACCGTGCCATCGCGGCGGGCGTGGCCGGCATGATCGTCACCGGCGTGAGTGTGGAAGAGTCCCGCGCCGCGACCACCCTGGCCGCCCGCTATCCGGGCTTGATGGCCGCGACCGCCGGTGTCCACCCCCACCATGCGCGGGAGTGGTCCGGCGCCAGCGCCGAGGCGCTCGCTACGCTGCTGGGCAACCCGGCCACCGTGGCCGTGGGTGAAACCGGTCTGGATTATAACCGCGACTTCTCGCCCCGCGCCGATCAGCGCGCCGCCTTCGAAGCCCAGCTGCGCCTTGCGGTCGACCACCAGCGCCCGGTGTTTTTGCATCAACGCGAGGCCGAGGCCGACTTTCTTGCCATTCTGAGTGACTACCGCGCCGGACTGCCCGGCGCGGTTCTGCACTGCTTTACCGGTGACCCGGCCATGATCGAGGCCTGTCGCGAGCTGGATCTGTATTTCGGCATCACCGGCTGGGTCAGCGACGAGCGGCGCGGCGCCGCCCTACGCCAGGGGGTGCCGCTGATCCCGGCCAATCGGCTGATGATCGAGACCGACGCGCCCTTTCTACTGCCGCGGCCGGTGACACAACCCGCGGTCAAGCGCCGCAACGAGCCGGCCTATCTGCCGCACATCATCGACACCCTGGCGGCCCTTCGCGACGAATCGGGCGCCAGCCTGGCGGCCTGGACCCGCGAGAACAGCCGCCGGTTTTTCAGTCTGCCGACACCCGCGCGGCCCCCACAGCCTGGTGCCGTGCGGCCAGCGCCTGATCAATAACCTCGGGCCCTGCCCCGGTCACCGCGCCCCCCTCGCTGAGCGCGCGCCGCCAGATACGCGCCCCGGGCAGGCCCTGGAACAGTCCTGACAGGTGACGGGTAAAGCGCGTGACCGGTACCCCCGGGCGCCAGTGTTGGGCCACATAGTCACGGTAGGCCCGGGCCACTGCCTCGCGCTCGGGCGGTCTGGCCTCCGCCTCGTCAAACACCTGGGCGTCGGCCGCCGCCAGCAGCCAGGGATTGTGATAGGCCTCACGCCCGATCATGACCCCATCCAGACGATCAAGCCACGAGACCGCCGCATCCAGATCACGAATCCCCCCGTTGAGCACAATGGGCAGCTCCGGGAAATCGTCCTTGAGCGCGCTCACCCGGTCATAGCGCAACGGCGGCACCTCGCGATTCTGCTTGGGCGACAGGCCCTGCAACCAGGCCTTGCGGGCATGCACCGTGAGCCCGTCGCAACCCGCCGCGACAATCGCCGAGACAAAGGCCTGCAGCGACGCATAGTCATCCTGATCGTCAACGCCGATACGGGATTTGACCGTCACGGGTAAGTGCGTGACCTCACGCATGGCGGCGACCAGCTCGCCGACCAGCTGAGGCTCACGCATCAGACACGCCCCGAAACGGCCCGACTGGACACGATCACTCGGGCAGCCCACGTTCAGGTTGACCTCGTCATAGCCCCACTGGCCGGCCAGTTCCGCGCCGTAGGCGAGCTGGGCGGGGTCGCTGCCGCCCAGCTGCAGGGCCACCGGGGCCTCTGCCGGATGCCCCTTGAGAAAGCGCTCGGCACGGCCGTACCAGAGCGCCTGAGCGGGCACCATCTCGGTATACAAAAGCGTGCGACGCGTGATCAGGCGGAGCAGGTAGCGGCAGGCGGGGTCGGTCCAATCCATCATGGGCGCCACGCTGAGCAATCGACCCGGCGTGGTACGCAGCGCCGGGCGCAACGCGCTATGATCTGGCATACACTCAGGATTGCGGATCTTCGATGTCATTGGTGCGATTTTACACGACTTCCGGCTGTCATCTCTGCGACCAGGCCTGGGCGCTCCTCGATCGAGTCGCTCAACGCCGCGGCCTGCGCATTGAGTGCATTGACATCATGGACGACCCGGCCGCCGAGGCCGCCTACGCCGAGTCCATTCCGGTGGTGGCATCCGACTCGCGTGACCGCGTGCTGCAGTGGCCCTTCGACACGGCCTCGCTCTACCGGTATCTGCCATGACCACGCCGAGCCACCTGCACCGCATGGCCCTGGTTCTGACACTCGTGTTCGGGATCGCGTCCTGGGGTGTTGCCGATGCTTCGTCCGCGCCCCATTCAGGGATCTGGGTCCACGTGGATACCCGCGCCGAAGTCACCGAGATTCGCCGCGGTGGTGAGTCTGTCCTGCGGCTCGAGCAGATTGCGTTTGGTCGCGGCGGTGTCTCGGATCTGCATTTGAATGGCGATGGAACAACACCCCGCGGCGAATACCGCATCACCCACTTCAATCCCGAAAGCCGATTCCACCGATTTATCGGCATCAACTACCCCACGTTGCATCACCTGGATCGGGCCCGTGCCGATGGCAAAATCAGCAATCAGACCTACTGGGACACCCTCGACGCCGGTCTGCGTATGGGACGTTTCCCGCAGGATGGGCCACTCGGCGGGCATATTGGCTTTCATGGAATCGGCGATGGCGATCACCGTGTGCACCGGGCATTCCATTGGACCCAGGGCTGCATTGCCATGACGAATACGCAGATCGAAACACTCATAGATTGGGTGCGCGTGGGCACACCGGTCATAATCGAGTAAATCGCCGGGGGTTGAAACTAGGCGACCGGCGCGCAATCATGCGGAGGACATCCAAGGCGCGAGATCGCGGGATGTCGCGTCGGGAGTGACCGCTGTATAACAATCAAGGAGTTTTCAATGACCCAGACTTTAAAAACCATGCTCAAACTCAGTGCCGCTGCTGCATCGATGGGGCTGCTGGTGGGCTGTGCGTCGCAGACCTCAATTCAGGATCTGCAGGCCGAGATCGACGACGTTCGCGGACTCGCCGATTCGGCGATGGATGAGGCGAGCACGGCGATGATGACCGCCGAGGGTGCCGAAACCTCTGCCGCCAACGCCAACCGCAAGGCCGACGAGAACAGCGAGAAGATCGATCGCATGTTCGAAGAGTCGATGTACAAGTAAGTCCGGTTTTAACGGACTGATGCAAACCCCGCTATGGCGGGGTTTTTTTATGACTCATCGCCGATTGAACCGGCCATGTCATCGCGTCGCGAGATCCGCGCCGGCATCCCGTCCGCCGATTCGATGGCACGCGCCAGTCGCTGATGATCAACGCGATCGGGGCGCCGATCGAGCACCGGCGCGATCGCATCCACGGCCTTGCTCATCGGTGGCGGTTTCATGGGATCGTAGGCGTTTTCGGCCTCGGCAGGCAGGACCGGGTGCGCTTCAATCAGCAGCCCGCTGGCCGACCACCCGGCTTTGACCGGCTGATTGACGATGCGCACGGCTGCCCCCGATGGCAGCCGATTGAAAAGCGATTCGACATCCTCGGGAAACATCCGTATGCAGCCATGGGTGACCCGCATGCCAATGCCGCGGGGCTCATTGGTGCCGTGGATGAGGTACGCCCCCCCGGGGATATCGAGACGCATCTTATGACGACCGAGCGGATTATCCGGCCCGGGTGGGACGGCATCCGGCAGTGGTCGGCCCTGCTCGGCGCGCTCGGTGAGAATCGACTGCGGTGGAAACCAGTAAGGGTCCTCGGTCTTTTCGGTAATCCGGGATTCACCGAGCGGCGTGCCCCAGTCCATCCGGCCCACACTGATGGGATAGGTTTCGACAACCGCCTGATCCGGGTCATCGGCATCAGGATAGTAATAAAGCCGCATTTCGGCGACGTTCACCACGACACCGTCGCGTTCGCCCCGAGGCAGGATGTAGCGACTGGGGATAACCACCTCGGTGCCTTCACCGGGCAGCCAGACATCGACCGATGGGTTGGCGCGACGCATTTCCTCATAGCCGATGCCATACTCCCGCCCAAGCGAGAGCAGCGTATCGCCGGCCTTGGCCTCGATGCGCTCGACATCCCCGACAACATCGACACCGGTCGGCGGCAGCGGGAAGGTCAAGCCCATCGCCGCGGGGGAAAGCATCAGCCATCCGGCTAACCAGCCTGCCTTGACGATCGAGCGCACTCGCCTCATTGCGGTTATCCTCAGTTAATTCAGCCGCAGTCTACCGCAGTAAGCCGGCCTCCGGGGCTTCGCTTTCCGCCATGATTGAGTAATAATGGAGACATGACGGTCAAGTGCATGACAAAGCGAGGGTTCGGGGCGTTGGCGCTGTGCATTGCCATGGCCTCCCCGGCCTATGCTCAACCCGCCGACTGGCAGGTCATGCCGTCGGCCGGTCAGGAGTTGACCGCGCATCTGAACGAGCGACTCGATATCCGATTCGGAGTCCCCAACGCCGGTAGGCCATCGGACAGCGACGGCCCCATCGGTCTGGGGGCGGTTGGTGACGAGTTTGCCTTCTCGGCGCTCGTGGACTGGTCGTTCAGCGACGAGGGGCTGCGCATGCGCGGCGGTGCCCGTTACGACGATCAGGATTCGGCCCGGGACAGCTGGCAGTTCTCGGCCATCGAGCGCGAGAATATCCAGACGTACCTCGGAGTAGGCTGGGACAGCAACCTGAGTGGCGATGATCGCTTCGGCCTTTCCCTGGATATGGGGCTTGCCTTTGAGAGCGTTCGGGACCCGGGCGCGGCGGACAGCGACAGCAGCCGGAACCTGTCCGGGCAGACCGGGCTTGGCAGCATGTTTGAGAGCCTTCGCTACACGCCGAGCGTATCGGCAGGACTCGAATACCGCTTCTGACGGGGGGTTCGAAGCCCATGCTTGGTCAGATACGAAAACGGGCCCAAGGGGCCCGCTTACGTATCTGGCGGAGAGGGAGGGATTCGAACCCCCGGAGCCCGTTAGGACTCAGCGGATTTCAAGTCCGCCGCAATCGACCACTCTGCCACCTCTCCATCGGGTTGAATTGTCCATTGGCTAACGGCCAAGGGCAAGTCCCTGGGCGGACAAGTCGCTGTCGCGGATTGCTTCGGCCGCCTCGCGAATCAGCGCCGGGCCCCGGTAGATCAGGCCCGTGTAGAGCTGGACCAGATTGGCACCGGCCTGAATCTTTTCGACGGCATCCTCACCGGACATGATCCCGCCGACTCCGATAATCGGCAGCTCTGGCCCCGCATGGGCCCGCACCGTCGCGATGACCTCGGTGGCGCGTTCGCGCAGTGGCGCGCCACTCAAACCACCGGTTTCGGCAGCATGTCGTGCCCCCGCGACGGCGGTATGGTCGATGGTCGTGTTGGTAGCGGTTACGCCGTCCACTCCGGCGGCGAGTAGCGTATCAACCAGCCATCGCAGGGCATCGTCATCCAGGTCCGGAGCAATTTTGACCACCAGCGGCACCCGCCGGCCATTGGCCGCGTCCAGGGCGTCAGCGCGCTCGCGCAACAGGCGCACCAGTCCGTTCAGATTATCGCCCGCCTGTAACGAGCGCAGGCCGGGGGTGTTGGGGGATGAAAGATTGACGACCACGTAGTCGGCAAGCCCGTGCACCGCCTCGAGGCAGGCCAGATAATCGTCGGCAGCGCGCTCGAGGGGGGTATCCCGGTTTTTGCCAATGTTCACCCCGATCGGTACATCGACCTGCGGGGCCGCATCCTGCAGGTGTCGGGTCAATGCCGCCAGCCCCTCGTTATTGAATCCCAACCGGTTGATCAGCGCCTGATACGCTGGGAGGCGAAACACCCGGGGCGCCGGGTTGCCGGGCTGTCCGACCGGAGTGACCGTGCCCAGCTCGATAAATCCGAAACCGAGTCCCACCAGGCTGCGAATGTGATCCCCGTTTTTATCAAGCCCGGCGGACAGTCCCACGCCATTGGCAAACTCCAGCCCCATCAACGACTGCGGCGCCTCGACGCGCGCCGGAAACAGGCGCCCCCCGCCAATGCGGTATAGCTGATCCAGTGAACCAAAGGTCAGGTCGTGGGCGCGCTCGGGCGGGAGCATAAAAAGCAGACGTCTCACGGCAGTGAACATAATGACCCTCGACCCCGGTGATGGACGTGCCTAGACTGGCACCACAGAGCGTCAATCATAGCAGGAGTGCTTGCATGCGTCGGGTGATCTTCAACCAGAAAGGCGGTGTCGGGAAGTCGACCATCACCTGCAATCTCGCCGCCATGGCGGCTCGCCGCGGGTTGCGGACGTTGGTCGTCGATCTGGACACGCAGGCGAATGCCACGCACTACCTGCTGGGCGAGCAGCCGGCGAATGGCGACGATACGATCGCGGGCTACTTCGAAGATACGTTGAGCTTTCGAATCTATCCGCGCGATATTAGTCAGGTTTCCCGTCCAACGCAGTACGACAATCTGGCGGTCGTACCCGCTCACCCCAGCCTTGAAACCCTGCAGGGCAGGCTCGAGTCGCGCTACAAGATCTACAAACTGCGCGAGTCGCTGGCGGCACTGGCCGATTACGATCGCATCTACATCGACACCCCACCGGCACTCAATTTCTACACCCGCTCGGCGTTGATTGCCGCCGATCGCTGTCTGGTGCCCTTCGACTGCGACGCCTTCGCCCGTCAGGCGCTCGATGAGCTGGTCGCAACGGTGGACGAACTCAGAATGGACCATAACCCCGAGCTTGCGATCGAGGCCATCATCATCAATCAGTTCCAGGCGCGTGCCCGCCTGCCCATGGAGCTGGTCGACGAGCTTCGCGCCCAGGGCCATCCGGTGGTCGAGCCATTCCTGCCCGCCTCGGTCAAGGTGCGCGAATCCCACCAGGCCCGGCGCCCACTCGCCGACCTGGCTCCGCGACACAAACTGACAGCGGCGTTCGATGAACTCCACGACCGACTGGAGGCGCAATGAGCGCATCCCGCGACGCTACCCTCGAGCAGGTCCAGTCAATGATGAGCGGCGATTTCGCCAGCGGCGCGCTCGTTATCACCGATAACGACGCGTTGGCATCGGCGGTTGCCGCCGCCGACCCGCTCGTGCTCACCGCCCGGCGGGCAAACGAGCGCCGGGATGAGCTTCCACAGGTGGAATTGGCCATGGTCGATGCCGAGGCGGGTTTCGCCGACGAGGCCAGTGCCGTGCAGCTGGTCAGCCGTCTGCGTGACGTGCATGCCGCGCAAGTGCTCGTCATCGGCGCACGTCAGGCGCCGACGCTGCTCGGTCGCCAGCAATTGATCGGCCTGGGGTTCCGACGCTGGGCGGCCACCGGGGAAGGCGACCGGCGGCGCCGTTGGTACGAATTCAGTCTGGCCGATTACAAGGTCACACCGGACTGGCTCAATCCCCGGCACTGGGCCAATCCCGAGCTCTGGGACCGATACCGCTGGTAGCCCATCAACCCAGCTGCTGCTGATCCAGCCAGCCAATAAGGGCATCGGCGGCCTGCTGCCAGCCCGGCTCGATCATCAGGGCGTGGGCGAGCCCCGGGACCGTCTCCCAGCTCGCGTTCCAGACATGGGCAACGGCGCGGGTTTCATGCTCACTGAAAAGCGCGTCCTCCCCGCCGGCGATGACATGCACGGGGCAGTCTGCCCGCGACAGCGAAGGCCGGCCGCGGGCATGGACGTTCATGTCCCACAGAGCGCGCTGGGATTCGCGCTGCACCCGCGCGGCATAGCCGCTCAGATCCTGCTGCGCCGCGGATTTGGAAAACACGGCACGCTGGGCAACTTCGGTGTCCATATTGTCGGGGCCAAAGAACTGCATCATGCCGAACTGCGCGTATAGCAACGGGTCGCTGACCAGCATGCGCAGGGTCGAGGGCATCAGCCCGTGCGATGGGACCGGCGCCATCAGCACCGCCGCGGCGACCGGTGCGCGCTCCATATAGCGCTGGGCCACCAGCGCCCCCATGGAATGACCGACAACGATCGGCGGTGGTCCGTTAAGATCCGCAATCACCGACTCGAGGTCGTGCACGTAATCGTTGATACCCGCACTGTCGAGGCGATCAAATCCTTCGCTCTCGCCATGGCCACGAAAGCTTGGGGCGATAGCGTGAAAGCCCTGGCGCGCAAAGTAGTCAAGGAAATGGGCCTGCCATGACCACGCCCCCATGAACGCCCCGTGGGCGAAAACGATCGGCGTTTTCCGTGGAGTGACCGTGGCGGGCGGCCGTTCGCTCAAAACCTCAAGCCTCAGGTCGGCGGTCTGGGCCCAGTTGGGCCAACGAAAATCGGCGTACATCGGTTCCCCCTTCGTCGCGGAGTCGATACGCTACCAGAAAGTGTTGAATTTTCCTGCGGGGCAGCCTGTCTGAGCAGTTATCGTCCACCACCCGATCAAGGTGCACCATTGAGACATGCCAATCGACTGACAGGTTTGATGACTGGGCTGGTCCTGCTCGCCGGCACGGCCGGGGCACTGGCCGCCGAGCCGATCAAGCCGGGGGCTATCCAGAAGGAATCCGCCCAAGTGGTCAATCAGCTGCTATCGCGCTATCACTATAATGACCGTGCGACCGGCGATGACCTGTCCCGGGCCGCCTACAAGGCCTACTTCGACGCCCTCGACCCCCAGCGCTACTACTTCACCCGCGCCGACATAGAAGCCTTCGCCGACCGGCGGACCCAGCTGGATGACGAAATTGGCGCAGGCCGTCTTGACACCGCCTATGCCATTTTCGAGCGCTATCGCGAGCGCGTCCAGGCGCGCAGCGACTATGCGCTACAGCTGCTCGACCAGGGACTCACGTTTGACGATGATGCGAGCTTTCAGACCGATCGCTCCGAGGTCGACTGGGCGCGCTCGGAGGCGGCCCTCGATCGCCTCTGGAAGCGCCGCGTGACCCACGATGCGCTCAAGCAGAAGCTGAGCGGCCGCGATATGGAGGCGATTACCGAGTCGCTGCGTGGCCGCTACGAGCGCGTCGCACGCACCCTCGAGCAGTACGAGGCAGAAGATGTCTTCCAGACCTTCATGAGCGCCTGGGCCGGCGAGTACGACCCGCATAGCAGCTATATGTCGCCCCGCCGCTCCGAGAATTTCGATATCAACATGCGATTGTCTCTGGAAGGCATCGGGGCGCTGCTCGGCAGCGAAGGGGACTTTGTCGAGATCGTCGAGCTCATCCCCGGCGGTCCGGCCGCCCGCAGTGGCGAGTTGAGTGCCGGCGATCGCATTGTTGGCGTTGGCCAGAGCCCCGATCGCATTGAAGATGTGGTCGGTCTGCGCCTGGGCGAGGTCGTCGACATGATCCGTGGGCCGAAGGACTCGAACGTCCACCTGCAGATCCTGCCNCCGACGGGAGCGGTCGACAACACGCAGGATACGATCACCCTGACCCGCAGCACCATCGAACTCGAGGAGCAGGCGGCCCAGGCCGAGGTCCGCACCATCGAGCGTGACGCGGGCACACGCCGCATTGGCGTGATCGAACTACCCACCTTCTACGCCGACATCGACGCGGCCAACGCCGGGGATGACGACTACCGCAGCACGACCCGCGATGTCCGTGATCTGATCGACAGTGACCAGCTCGAGGGCATTGACGGGCTGATCATCGACCTGCGCGGTAACGCCGGCGGGTCACTGGATGAGGCGGTCCGTTTGAGCGGGCTATTCGTCGATTCCGGGCCGATCGTCCAGGTGCATCGCCGTAACGGCGAGCGCCGCGTACTCGACGACGAGGCAGGCAATGCCGCGGTCTATGATGGCCCACTCGGCGTGCTGGTGGATGGTCGCAGCGCATCGGCCTCTGAGATCTTTGCCGCCGCCATGCAGGACTACGGCCGGGGCGTGGTCATGGGCGATCAGACCTTTGGCAAGGGCACGGTGCAGACCCTCATCAACCTCGACCGATTCGGTGTTGGCAACGAGGACACCCGCAGTGGTCGCCTCAAGCTCACGATTGCCAAGTTTTACCGCATCAACGGCAATAGCACCCAGATGCAGGGTGTCACCCCCGATCTCGAGATGCCCTACCCGCATGGCAACGATGCCATGAGCGAGCGCGCGGCTGACAACGCCCTGCCCTGGGACACCATTCAGACCGCGGAATACCAGCGCATGAACCGACTCAACGGGATGCTCGGCGAACTGCAGCGACGCCACGAGCGTCGTCTGCGCGAAGCCCCGGCCCTGCGAGCCCTCTCGGACGAGGCAGAGCGGGTGCGGTCGACGCGGGCGCAGACCACCGTGTCCCTCAACGAAACTGAGCGCCAGGCTGCCCTTGATCACCGAGCCGAGGAACGACTGGATGCGATTAACACCCAGCGCAAGGCCTACGGCCAGCCACCGCTCGACGACCTTTCCGCCCTCGATGCGGATTCCATGCCGGATGTACTGCTGGATGAAAGCGCCGAGGTAATGGCCGATCTAGCCGAGTTGCGGGCGGACGATGGCGCGCGGATCGCCGGTGGCTAGCCTCAGTCAGCCTGCGATCAGGTGATCCACCACCAGCTGGGGACGGTCAACACCGCGGTAGCGATTGACGTCCAGCCGGAAAACCGCCTCGACGCTGCCACCATTGGTGAGCGTCGTGTCGGGCGCGGCGTTGAAGGCAATGGCATCAATGCGTACTGACGGCGCGCTCTGTGGACTCAGCGAGAGCTTCAGGTGCTGCTCGCCGACCACCCGCTGATCAAGCACGCGGAACGCATCGTGAAACCGCGGCTCCGGGAATTCCGCACCCCACGGGCCGGCGTCGCGGAGCATTGCCGCGGTTTCGAGGGTGTAGGCATCCGGCGGCAGCGCCCCATCCGTCCAGATCACTTCACTCGCCGGCTCATCGCCAAGCCGCATCCGGGTCTGTTCGATCAAAAGCGCCTTGAAGGCCTCGAAATGCCGACTCTCGAGCGTCAGCCCGGCCGCCATGGCGTGACCGCCAAAGCGGCCCACCAACTGACCGTCGCTGCGGGTGTTTACGGCGTCGAGAAGGTCGCGCATGTGCAGCCCGGGCACGGATCGGGCTGACCCCTTGATGGTTCCCGCATCGCCGGGAGCGAAGGCGATCACCGGCCGCCGAAAACGCGCCAGCAGGCGGGAGGCGACAATCCCGACGACACCCTGATGCCAGTCCGCATTGAACAGGCACAGGATCGGCGCCATTTCGCCCTCGGCCGCGAGCGCTTCGGCTTCGATATCAGCCACTGCGGTATCCCGCATCCGCTGCTCGAGGGCCCGTCGCTCGCGATTGAGCTGCTCGAGACGGCCCGCATGACGCTGCGCCGCCGTGGTGTCGGTCGCCAGCAAGGTCTCGATACCGATGCTCATGTCGTCCAGTCGGCCTGCCGCGTTGAGTCGGGGTGCCGCACCAAAGCCCAGATCGGTGGCGGTGGCGATTGCCGGATCGCGACCCGCTGCATCGAGCAGGGCCAGTGTGCCCGGGTTGGCCCGCCCCCCGCGGATGCGGCGCAGGCCCTGATCCACCAGCAGCCGGTTGGCTCGATCCATGGGCACCACATCGGCAATGGTCCCCAAGGCCACGCGATCGAGCTGATCCACCAGCGCCGGTTCAGGCCGTTGATCGCCAAACCAGTCCCGTTCGCGCAGCGCGGCGCGGGTGGCGAGCATCGCATAAAAACACACCCCGACGCCGGCGAGATGCGGTCCGCCGAACGCCGATGAGTCGACCTGCGGGTTGACGATGGCGCGGGCGGGCGGCAGTACCGATCCGGGCAGGTGGTGATCGGTGACCACCACCTCGATGCCGGCGGCGTTTGCGGCCTCTACCCCGTCGTTGGCGCTGATACCGTTATCCACCGTCAGGATCAGGTCGGGCTGATAGGCCGCGGGCCACCTCCACAAGGGCCGGCGACAGGCCATAACCAAAGTCGAATCGATTGGGGACCAGGTATTCCACCGAATGGGCGCCCATCGCCCGCAGCGAGCTCACGGCCACCGCGGTACTCGTGGCGCCATCGGCGTCAAAATCACCGATCACCAGCACCCGGCTGGCGTGCATGACGGCTTCGGCGAGGGCCTGCCCTGCGGCCTCGAGCCCGGCAAGCCCTGCCGGCGGCGGCAGCGCCGCCAGTCGATAATCCAGTGCCTCGGCAGCGGTAACCCCGCGCGCCCGGTAGAGCGTGCGCAACAGCGCCGGTAGGTCATCGGGTAGCGCATCGACACTGGATGTCGGCTCGCGGTGGCGGATCTCCAGCCCCGGCGGCAGGGTCATTCCCGCGTCACCCATCGATCAAGCGGTCGGCTACGACGCCAGAAGCGCCGCCGGGCACCGGGACCGAGATCAAAGTCGCCGCCTGCTCCGGTGCAGAGTGCCACCCGACGCCCATCGGCGAGGGCAAGATCACGCAGGCATGGCGCCCACAGCCCCTCGAACCGCTGGAGTGCCGCCAACCAGCCCTCGACATCGCCACCCAGCAACGCACGCTCGGCATCCGTCCAGACAATCACGACGTGGGTCGCATCCGCCAGATCCGCGCGGGTGACCTCACCCGGCGCCGTGACCGGTATGTCCAGTGCCGCGCCGACTGCCCGGGCAAACGGCTCATCAGCAATAATCCAGTCCGCACCAGCGCCTGTCGAAACCGTGTCGGCCTCGCCACCCCCCCAGAACCAGAGCCCGTTGGCCGGCAAATCCCCGCGCGCCTCCCGAGCGGTATTCACCGGATGATCGAACAGAAACATCTGCGCTTCATTGAGCAGTTGCCGCCACGGCCGGCTGGCGGTGTCATCGGGGATAACCGTATCGAGATACTGCCCTGCAACTGCCCGTAACGACGGGAGCTCAGGGCCCGGGGCCTGCTCGGCAAGGAGCAGCCATTCACCGGCACGACTCTCCAGCGTCAATCCATCGGTGCCAAACAGTCGATTGAAATCGGCGCAGATCGACGCCGCCTCGTCGTCACTCAGGCGCAGCGCATCGCCGGCGAAGAGCAGCAGCCGATCGCGGTCGGGCCGCAGATGCACCGGCGCCGCACGGTAGCCCCGATGTCCCGGCGGTGCCGCCAATCCACGCGCCAGCAACGCCCCCGGTGGCGGGGTCTGCGTGGCCAGGGCGCGAATCATTGTCTCGCCATCCGCCCATCCGCCGCTGCGGTGCCGAGCCTTGCCCAGCAGAAACTCCAGCGCCGGAAACGGTCCCGCGGATGCCGTTGCATCAGCCAGCGTCGGTGGCACTGGCCCGAGCAATGCCGGGGCAAGACAGCGAATCCGGGGCGGCACTGCCACGCCTCAGCCCATCTTGCCGAGGATGGCCTCACGGACCGCGGTCCCGCTGGCATCCACCGTGCTGACGGCGGATTCGGCATGGCGCTGGGCAACATCGGGATCTTTCAGGCCGTGTCCAGTGAGCGTGCAAACCACTCGACTGCCATCCGGGATCTGGCCGTTGTGGATGTCGCGGAGCGCACCCGCCACCGAGACCACCGATGCCGGCTCGCAGAAAATGCCCTCGTGACTCGCGAGCTGCCACTGGGCATCGAGAATGGCCTCGTCACTGAATTCGTCAAACCAGCCCCCGGACTCGCGGGAGGCGGTGAGCGCATAATCCCAGCTCTGCGGTGCGCCGATCCGGATTGCCGTGGCCAGGGTTTCCGGGTGGCTGACCGGTCCGCCACGCAGAAACGGCGCCGAGCCGCTCGCCTGATAGCCCAGCATGACCGGGCGCTTGCCCCCGGCCCCCTGATGAAACTGGCAATCGCCGCCACAGAATCCGCAAGCCTGGGTGCCTGCCTGCCCGGGGCTTAGCGCCATTTCGCTATAACCCATCCAGTAGGCGGTGATATTGCCCGCATTGCCCACCGGCAGACAGTGGTAGTCCGGTGCCGAGCCCAGTGCCTCACAGATCTCGAACGCGGCGGTCTTCTGGCCCTGCAGGCGATAGGGATTGACCGAGTTGACCAGGCTGACCGGCGCCTGTTCGGCCATTTCCTTGACGATGCGCATGCCGTCGTCGAAGTTGCCGCGAATCTGCAGCACCTCGGCGCCGTGCATGATCGCCTGAGCGAGCTTGCCCATTGCGATCTTGCCGTCGGGAATGAGCACGAACGCCTTAATCCCCGCGCGAGCGGCATAGGCCGCCGCCGACGCCGAGGTGTTGCCGGTGGAGGCACAAATAATCGCTTCGCTGCCCTCGGCCACCGCCTGCGTGACGGCGACGGTCATGCCCCGGTCCTTGAACGAGGCGGTGGGGTTGAGCCCTTCGTACTTCACGTAAAGCTCGATGTCGCGCTCGCGGGTCACGGGCAGATTGTCGAGCCGAATGAGCGGTGTATTACCCTCGCCCAGGCTGATTGGCCGGGCACCGGGCGACAGCGGCAGGCGATCCCCGTAGGCACCGATCAGTCCGGTATAGCGATTGCCTTGCATTAAAGTAGCGCCTCCACGCGAATGCGGGTCACCTTGCCGTGAATGGCTTCCATGGCCTCGATGCGGCTGCAGGCCTCATCCATACGCGACTCCTGCACCCGATGGGTCAACAGGATGACGGGCACCGTTTCGGCGCCGGGCCCCGGCTGCTTCTGGATCACCGCCTCAATACTGATCCCCGCGTTGCTGAGAATGCCGGTGAGATCGGCCAGCACACCGGGCTGATCCTGCGCCTCGACGCGCAGGTAATACGCGGTCTCGACCGACTGCATGCCAAGCACCGGCTCGTCGGAGAGCGAGTGGGACTGGAACGCGAGATAGGGCACGCGGTTTTCGGGCTCGAGCGTAAACTCGCGGACCACGTCCACCAGATCGGCAACCACCGCCGAGGCAGTGGGCTCGGCACCCGCCCCCGCGCCGTAGTAGAGCGTCGGTCCCAGCGGATCGGCATTGACCATGACCGCGTTCATGACGCCGTCAACATTGGCCAGCAGCTGGCGTTCGGGCAGCAGCGTGGGGTGAACGCGCAAGGCGATGCCGTCGCCTTCGCGGCGACAGATCCCCAGATGCTTGATCCGAAAACCCAGCTCGGCGGCGTAGTTGACATCATCGGTGCTGACCTGGCCGATGCCCTCGGTATAGACCTTGTCAAACTGCAGCGGGATGCCGAAAGCGATTGAGGCCAGGATCGTGAGCTTATGGGCCGCGTCAATGCCATCGACATCAAAGGTGGGATCGGCCTCGGCATAGCCCAGGCGCTGGGCCTCGGCAAGAACGTCGCCAAAAGCCCGGCCGGCGTAGCACATCTCGGTAAGGATGAAGTTCCCGGTGCCGTTGATGATGCCGGCAAGCCATTCGATGCGGTTGCCCACCAGGCCCTCGCGGACCGCCTTGATGATGGGAATACCGCCCGCGACGGCCGCCTCGAAGCCGACGGTCACGCCGTTGGCCCGGGCGCGGGTGAAGATCTCGTTGCCATGCAGGGCAATCAGCGCCTTGTTGGCGGTGACCACATGCTTGCCGTTATCGAGCGCCCGAAGGATCAACTCCTTGGCCAGTGTTTCGCCCCCGATCAGCTCGACGATGATCTGAATCTCGGGGTCGTCGACGACGGCGTAGGCGTCATAGTCCAGCTGCATATGCTCGGTGCTGCAGGTCCGCGGGCGGTCGGGATGCCTCGCCGCCGCACGGACGACGTCCACGGGGCGCCCTGCCCGTCGCGTGATCTCGTCACGATTGCGCTCGAGCAGGTTGACGGTTCCGCCGCCCACCGTGCCCAGCCCGAGTACCCCGACCTTTACCGGATCCAAGTTCTTCTCTCCCTTTTTGTTACTGGCCAAGACCATCGCGCCGGAACATCTGCTTGATGCCCCGAACCGCCTGTCGTGTTCTGTGTTGATTCTCGATCAGTCCGAAGCGCACATGCGTGTCGCCGTATTCACCAAATCCGACCCCCGGAGAAACCGCCACACCGGCGTCGCTGATCAGCTTTTTCGCAAACTCCAGCGAGCCCATGGACTGATAGGGCTCAGGGATGCGCGCCCAGGCAAACATGGTCGCCTGCGGACGATTGATCGCCCAGCCCGCCGCCTCGAGACCGTCACACAACACATCGCGCCGCCCCTGATAGGTATCGCGAATCTCGGTAACGCAGTCCTGCGGGCCCTCCAGCGCGTGGATGGCGGCAACTTGTATGGGCGTGAACATCCCGTAGTCGAGGTACGACTTCATTCGGGCGAGTGCCGCGATCAGTTTTTCATTGCCGCACATGAATCCGACCCGCCAGCCGGGCATGTTGTAGCTTTTCGACAGCGAGAACGACTCCACGGCCACCTCGCGGGCACCCGGCACCTCGAGAATGGAGGGCGCCCGGTAACCATCGTAGACCAGATCCGCATAGGCCAGATCGTGGACAATCCAGATCCGGTGCTCGCGGCAGATCTCCACCACCCGCTCGAAAAACGCCAGATCCACGCACTGCGCGGTGGGGTTGGCGGGAAAGTTGAGGATCAGCATCTTCGGCTTGGGCCAGGTGTCCTTGATGGCCTTTTCGAGTTCGATGAAAAAGTCGCCGTCCTCGACCAGCGGCACATGGCGGATATCCGCGCCCGCGATGACCACACCATAGGGATGAATCGGATACGCCGGATTGGGCACCAGCACGGCATCGCCAGGCCCGAGTGTGGCCAGCGCCAGATGCGCCAACCCCTCCTTGGAGCCGATGGTCACAATGGCTTCGCTCTCGGGGTCCAGCGAGACGTCGTAGCGGTCCTCGTACCAGCGTGTGATCGCCCGGCGCAGCCGCGGAATCCCGCGGGACACCGAATAGCGATGGGTATCCGGCCGCTGGGCCGCCTCCGCCAGTTTGTCGACGATATGCCGTGGCGTGGGCTGATCCGGATTGCCCATGCCGAAATCGACAATATCTTCACCGCGGGCGCGGGCTGCCGCCTTGAGTTCGTTCACGATGTTGAACACGTAGGGCGGCAGGCGCTTGATGCGCTGGAATTCCTCGTTCAAGGCAGTCCCCTCGGGGCGGTCGTTTGATCGAACTCGGGATCATTTCCCGAAAGGCACAATGATAAACCCTGAACGCTAAAATTGCCTCCCGGCACTGTCAAATCGGCAGTTGCCCCTGCCCCACCCGAATCGCTATCGTTGCTGCATGAAGATGAGTCTTGACGGTGCCGAGGGCACTTACCGCATCCAGGGCTATAGCGACGGCGAGATTCGCATCAATGACGTGCGCTATCGGCAGAGCCTGCTGGTGACGCCCGATACACTGATCACCGAGTGGGGCCCGGAGTCGGTGGCGACCACCGGCCAGGGCGACTTCAAGGCCGTCCACGAGCTCGACCCCGAAGTGGTGCTCCTTGGCACGGGTGTCCAGCAGACATTTCCGAGCCGCGAGCTCATGCTCAGCGTGCTGGAGACCGGCGTGGGGCTGGAGGTCATGGACACCGCCTCGGCCTGCCGGACCTATAACGTCCTGATGTCCGAAGGCCGCCGCGTGGTCGCCGCGCTGATCATCGATCAGGGCAGGTAGTCGGTCGGATTGACCGGTTCGCCGCGCTGCCGGAGCTCGAAATGCAGCTCGCCAGCACGCGTATCGCTGGCCCCCACCCGGGCGATGGCGTCGCCCTGGCCCACGCTCATGCCCTCCTCCACCAGTAACGCCTGGTTATAACCATAGGCCGTCAGGTAGCGCGCGTTGTGCTTGATGATCACCAGATTGCCGTAGCCGGGCAGGCCATCACCGCTGTAGACCACTTCACCGCCCGCGGCAGCAAGCACCTGACTGCCCGGCTCGGCCGCAATGCCGATCCCTCGCTTGCCGGGCGATCCCGGGTTGTAGTCGCGCACAATCCTGCCTTCGAGCGGCCACTGCCACCGCGACGGGTCCGGGCGCTCGACCGGCGCCGGAGTGGCCGTGCGTCGGGCCTGGCCCTGCGGCGGGCGCAGCCGCAGCGATTGCCCGGGATAGATCACATAGGGCGGTTCAATGCCGTTCCACCGGGCAATATCACGAAAGTCGAGCCCCACGGCAAAGGCGATCTGATAGAGCGTATCGCCCTCACGCACGGTATAGGAGTCGGCCGTCCCGGCGCTGATGCCGGATTCGCGCAGTGTCCGGTCGGCGGGGTAGTCAAACTCGGTGCAACCGCCCAGCACGAGCAATGCCGCAGCGCATGCCGACAGCAGCCGCCCTACAGCGACAGGAAGGCGACCAGGGCGAGCAGTACAATCACGCTGAACCACCCGATCCGCTCCATGTAACGGCGCAACCACGGCTCCATGCGTGGCCCGCCCCACCCCAGCACCATCGCCACCAGAAAGAACCGCGCGCCGCGGCCCAGCAGCGACGCCAGCACAAAGGGCAGCCAGGCAATCGCCATGGCCCCGGCGGCGATGGTGAAGACCTTATAGGGAATGGGCGAAAACCCGGCCACCAGCACCACCCAGAAGCCCCATTGGATGAACCAGCCCCGGGCGGTCTCGTAGGCCGGTGCGTAGCCGGCTTGTTCAATCAAGGGCAAGACCAGCTCCAGGCCGAGCAGCCCGATCAGATACCCGAGCACGCCGCCGGCCACTGAGGCCAGGGTGGTGAGCGTCGCCAGACGAATCGCGCGCCGCGGACGGGCCATGCACATCGGCGCGAGCATGACATCCGGAGGCACCGGAAAGAACGAGGACTCGGCAAAACTCAAACCCGCCAGCATCCACGGCGCCCGGCGATGGCCGGCCCAGCGTAGGACGCGGTCGTAGAGCGCGGTAAAGACTTTCATCCCTCGACCCCGCCGCGCATGGGCACAAAGCTGACCGCCTCGACGGTCTGTTCGACGAATGCGCCGGCCTGCTTGTGCCAGACCCGCAGTTCCTGCGTGCCGCCTCCCCCCACCGGCGCCATCAATTGACCCTCGTCGGCAAGCTGATCGAACAGGGCGGCCGGCACCGTCTCGGGCGCGGCAGTCAGTACAATGGCGTCGAACGGCCCGGCCGCGGGCCAGCCTTCAAAGCCGTCGCCGAGGCGCTGCCGGACGTTGCGGATACCGAGCTGGCGAAACAGCGCGCGACTTCGCTCATACAAGGCACGAATGCGCTCGATGGTACAGACCTCATCGACCAGCGCCGCGAGCACCGCGGCCTGATAGCCCGACCCCGTCCCCACCTCGAGAACCCGCGAGGGGATGCGCTCGCGGATAAGAATCTCGGTCATGCGCGCCACGACGAACGGCTGCGAAATCGTCTGCCCGTGGCCGATCGGCAGGGCGGTGTCCTCGTAGGCACGCGACGCCAGCGCCTCGTCGACAAAAAGATGCCGCGGGATCTGGCGCATCACATTGAGAACCCGGGCGTCGCGGATCCCGGCGTCGCCCAGCCGGCCCGCCAGCCGCTCACGGGTGCGCCGCGATGTCATGCCGATGCCCTGCTGGCGCTGGTCGTCCATTAGCGTAGCCCCTCGATCCAGCCCGCTACGGAGTCAAGCGCCGGGTAGCGGGTCAGATCCACCTGCATGGGCGTAATGGAAATCGCCCCGCGCTCGATGGCGTCAAAATCCGTCCCGGGCCCGGCATCCTGTCGCGCGCCGGGTGGCCCAATCCAGTAGATGGGCCGGCCCTTGGGGTCCTGATCCCGGATCGCCGCCTCGGCACGATGCCGACTCCCGAGCCGGGTGGCCTCGATCCCGGTGACCTCGGCCCAGGGCCGATCCGGCACGTTGACATTGAGGATGGTATCGGCGGGCAACGGATCGGAGTGCAGCCGGTCGATCAGTTGCCGCGCCATGGTGGCTGCGGTGGCGTAATGCGTGGGCACGTCGCCCACCAGCGAAATCGCGATCGCCGGCAGACCCAGCGTGCGGCCCTCCATCGCCGCCGCCACGGTGCCGCTGTAGAGCACGTCATCACCCAGGTTGCCACCGGCATTGATCCCCGAGATCACCATGTCCGGCAGCGCCTCGAGCAGGCCCGTGGTCGCAAGGTGCACGCAATCGGTGGGCGTGCCATCCACCCGGAACACACCGCTGCGGATCTCGTCGACGCGCAGGGGGCGGTCGAGTGTCAGCGAGTTGCTCGCGCCACTGCGATCACGGACCGGTGCCACCACCGTCACGCTTGCCCGCTCGGCGAGCGTAGCGGCCAGTTCGCCGATGCCGGTGGATTCATAGCCATCGTCGTTGCTGACGAGAATTCTCATGGAAAGCCCTTTTCTCCTTGCGCTTTTGCCCGTGTACTATACCGATCCCGAGACTTTGCGGGAGACAGCCATGGAAGATCAGGACCCGGAGACCGCCCTATTCCGGGCGGCCATGGAAGATGTCAGTCCGCTGGAGCACCATGACACGCCGGATCTGCGGCGCCGTCGCCCGCCGCCCATCCCCGGCCAGCGCCGTGCCGACGACCGGGCCGTGCTGCGCGAACTCGCCGAGGGCGAGCAGGATGGCTCGGAGCTGGGCGCCGAGCTGGGCGAGGCCCTGGCGTGGTCACGCGCCGGGCTGCATCGCAAAACCCTGCGACGGTTACGCCGGGGCGATTTCAGTGTCATGGCCGAGCTCGATCTGCACGGCCATACCGTCGACTCCGCGCGGCGACTGCTGAACGACTTTCTCAACGAATGCCAGCGCCGGCACATGGGCTGCGTGCGGGTCATCCACGGCAAGGGGCGCCGCTCGTCGAATGCCGGCCCGGTTCTGAAGGGCCAGGTGGATCGGTGGTTGCGCCAGCGCGATGACATCCTGGCCTTCTGCTCGGCGCGGCCGGTCGATGGGGGCACCGGTGCGCTGTATGTGCTGCTACGGCGCTGATCAGGCATTAACGGCCTCCACCAGCTCCCGGACCACCATTGTGGCGTAGGCACCCCGGGTGAGCTCAAAACAAAGTCGCCAGGTTGCGGGGGCAATGCGGCAACCGGCCAGTGCCCCGACACTCAGGCGCAACGACCGCCGATCGGCGGTTACCCCCTGGTCTGCCAGGGCCTGGATCACCGCTGACCAGCCCTCCAGTGCCGTCGATTCGCGCTCGATCAATGCCGCTGATCGGCACTGGCGTCGGTTATCGGCGCCGGGCAGGGGCCCCGTGGGATGGATGCGCTGGCCGGCCGCACGACGGCGGTTGAAGGCCATTTCGCCCTCCTCGGCCGCAAACAGGCTGCCGCGACCATCGAGCACCAGCAGATCCCCCGCCCGCGGCTGCGACCAGTCACCCGCATTAATGCGGCGCGCCAGCACCTCGTTGAACATCGCCGAGCGCGTGGCCGAGATGAGCATGCTGCGGTCATTGCGCGAGCGCGGTCGGTTGCCACCCGCCAACCAGTCCAGAGCGCGATTCAGGTTGTGTCCGTCGCGCCCGAAACGCTGGCCGCCGAAATAGTTGGGCACCCCCTGGCCGGCGATCGTCACCAGCCGTGCCGCCATATCCCGCGGAGCGGCATCGACATCGCGCAGCGTCAGGGTGAAGCGGTTGCCGGCCAGTGCCCCCACCGGCAGTTTGCGCCGATGGCGCTGGACATCGATCACGTCCAGCACCCGCTCATCCTCATCGACCAGACGGCCGAGCGGGGCGAGCGGCGCATTGACCGGCCACGGCACGGACAACCACTGCGTTGTGACCGCCTGACGGTCCTTGCGCCCGGCGTAACCCATCGCCCGCCGCTCGACCTGCCAGTGCGCCGCAAGTTGCTGAATGGCCTGCTGCGTGGTCAGCCCGCGTTTGCGGATGCGGACCAGTAAATGCGGACCCTCGCCCTCGGGGGCGAAGCCGAGACGCTCATCCACCTGGAAATCCTCAGGGGTGGCCGCGACGCGGGCCGTGCCCACCGGCGTCCCCCAGGCGAACGGCCACTCGCCCGCGTCACTCACGGGCAATCGATCAGCGCCACAGCGCTGGCGGCAATCCCTTCACCGCGCCCGGTAAAGCCCATCCACTCAAGCGTTGTCGCTTTCAGATTGATTTGCCCAACGGACAAACCCAGATCCGCGCCAATGCGCTCGCGCATGGCGGGCAGGTGGTCCGCCAGGCGCGGGCGCTGGGCGATCAGCGTGGCATCGAGGTTGCCGATGGCGCCGCCCTGCTCGGCGATAAGGGCCCCAACCCGGCGCAGCAGCACCCGACTGTCGATGTCCGCATAGGCGGTATCGGTGTCGGGAAAATGCTGACCGATATCACCCAGACCCGCAGCGCCCAGCAGTGCATCGCACAGGGCATGCAACAACACATCCCCATCCGAGTGCGCGGCCAGTCCGTAGTCAAAGGCTATCTCAACGCCGCCCAGTACCAGGCGCCGACCCGCCACCAGCCGGTGGGCATCGACGCCCTGGCCGATTCGCATCATCTTCGATCTCCCCGCCGGTTGCGCTCGATGGCACTGCTCAGCCAGTCGATATCTTCGGGATAGGTATACTTGATGTTGCCCGGGTCGCCGGCGACCAGCCGCGGGCGCGCACCCAGCCCTTCCATGGCCTGCGATTCGTCGGTCACCCGGGTGTCGCGGGCAAGTGCGCTGTGCAGGCGACCCAGCGGGAACAACTGGGGTGTCATTGCCTGCCAGAGCCCCTCGCGCGACGGTGTCTCGGCCACTCGCCCCGCGGCATCGGCACGCTTGAGCGTATCGCGCACCGGCGCGGCCAGCAGCCCGCCGTCGGGATCATCGGCGACGGCCTCGATCAACCGGGCAATATCGGCCGCCGAGACTGCCGGTCGTGCCGCGTCATGCACCAGTACGCCGTCCGTCTCCGCCGCTCCCCAGTCGCGCAACGCCGCGAGCCCGGCACGAATCGAATCCTGACGCTCCGCCCCGCCCGCGCAGTCGCGGACCCGGTCATCGCGACGCAATGAGGCCCGATCGAACAGCGCATCATCGGCAGCACGCACGATCATAACCCCGGCAATATCGGGCACCTGACAAAGCGCATCGAGTGACCAGGCCAGTACCGGCCGGCCAGCGAGTTGGTGGTATTGCTTGGGCGTCTCGGCGCGCAGGCGCTGACCGCTACCCGCCGCCGCGATCAGGCCCCAGAGTCGCTTAGCGGTCACGCGGTCTGATCACCCGGTAGAAGTGCTCATTAGCGCCGATCATGCCCATATCTCGGCGGGCCCGCTCCTCGACACTGCTCAGTCCCCCGCGCAGGTCGGCAACATCCGCGGCCAGCGCGCGGTTGCGCTCATCGAGACGGGCATTTTCGGCGCGCTGGTCGGCGACGGCAGCCTGCAGCCGCTGCATGGCGGGGACGCTGCCCTCGCCCAGCCAGAGTCGCGACTGCAGCAGCACGATCAACACCACCAGCGCCGCCGCCATCCAGCGCATGGCCGAGCTCAGGCGCCCATGCGACGGAGGTTGGGGAATGCCGAGCGACCGGCGTAGCGGGCACGCTCACCCAGCGCCTCTTCAATCCGCAGCAGCTGATTGTATTTGGCGACCCGGTCCGAGCGGCACAGCGATCCGGTCTTGATCTGGGTGGCCGTACTGGCGACCGCCAGATCGGCAATGATGGTGTCCTCGGTTTCGCCCGAGCGGTGGGAGATGACCGCGGAGTAGCCCGCCCCATCGGCCATGCTGATGGCATCCAGCGTCTCGGTGAGCGTACCGATCTGATTGAATTTGATGAGAATCGAGTTGCCGATCCCCTGGTCAATACCGCTCTGGAAGATGCGCGTATTGGTCACGAACAGATCGTCGCCCACCAGCTGCACGCCCTCGCTGATCTGGCGGGTCAGGGTTGCCCAACCGGCCCAGTCATCCTCGCCCATGCCGTCTTCGATCGAGATGATCGGATAGCGCGCCACCCAGTCGGCCAGCACGGCGGCAAAACCGTCGGCGTCAAACCGCCGATCTTCGGACGCCAGGTAGTATTCACCGTTTTCACAGAACTCGGAACTGGCCGCGTCCAGCGCCAGCCAGACCTGCTCGCCCGGGGTATANCCGGCAGCCTTGACCGCCTCGAGGATCACCTCGATGGCGGCCTCGTTAGAGGGCAGATCAGGGGCAAAGCCGCCTTCGTCACCCACCGCCGTCGACAGTCCGCGATCGCTCAGGACCTTCTTGAGGGCATGGAAAATTTCGGTGCCGCAACGCAGCGCGTCGCTGAAGCGATCGAAGCCGATCGGCATTACCATGAATTCCTGTATGTCGACGCTGTTGCTGGCATGAGCGCCGCCATTGAGGATATTCATCATCGGGACGGGCAGCGTGTATTCCTGCGCCGGCGCCAGATAGGCGAACAGCGACTGGCCCGCCGACTGCGCCGCCGCCTGGGCGACCGCCAGCGAAGCGCCGAGCAGTGCATTAGCGCCCAGCCGGCCCTTATTGTCGGTGCCGTCGAGGGCGATGAGGCGCTCGTCAATGCCACGCTGATCCTCAGCGGTCATGCCGTTCAATGCGTCGTTGATCTCGCCGTTGACGTTGGCCACTGCCTGCGTCACGCCCTTGCCCAGATAGCGCGTCTTGTCGCCATCACGCAGCTCCACGGCCTCGCGCGCCCCGGTAGAGGCACCAGACGGCACCGCCGCGCGGCCCAGGCTGCCATCGCTGAGTGTGGCCTCGGCCTCGAGGGTGGGGTTGCCGCGCGAGTCGAGGATCTCGCGGGCGTGGATGCGGGTAATGGTGGGCATGAATGGGCTCCTTTTACAGTTCGTTTTCGGCAAATCCATGCTGCCGGGTGACGGCATCCAGCGCTGTGAGCGCATCGAGGAGTGCCGGCAGCCGTTGCAATGGCCAACTATTCGGGCCATCGGACAGCGCCTTTGCCGGATCGGGGTGGGTTTCCATGAAAAGACCGCTGACACCGGCGGCCACGGCGGCGCGGGCCAACACCGGGACATGCTCGCGCTGCCCGCCGGAGGCATTGCCCTGGCCACCCGGCAGTTGTACCGAGTGAGTCGCGTCAAAAATCACCGGGGCACCGGTGTCGCGCATGACCGCCAGCGAGCGCATGTCGGCAACCAGGTTGTTGTAGCCAAAGCTGACGCCGCGCTCGCAGACGGTGATTTGTGTATTGCCGGTGTCACGGGCCTTCTCGACCACATTGGCCATGTCCCAGGGCGCCAGGAACTGACCCTTTTTGAGATTGACCGGCAGCCCGCAGGCGGCCACCGACTGGATGAAGTCGGTCTGGCGACACAGAAAGGCCGGGGTCTGCAGCCAGTCCACGACGGATGCCACCTCATCGAGGGGCGTTGCCTCGTGCACGTCGGTGAGAACCGGCACATTGAAGCGCTCCCGCACGGCGGCGAGGGTCTCAAGTCCTGCCGCCTGGCCGGGCCCTCGATAGCTCGATGCCGACGAGCGGTTGGCCTTGTCATACGAGGCCTTGAAGATCAGCGGTATACCGCGCTCGGCCGTCATGGTCACGAGCTGCTCGGCGATATCGAGCGTGAGCGCCCGGGATTCGACCACACAGGGGCCGGCGATCAGGCAAAGTGGGTGACCAAGCCCCAGCGGTTGACCCTGGACGCGGATGGTCACGATGCCTGGTCCGCGCGCGCATCGCGATGGGCGGTGGCGGCGTCGATGAAATCGGCAAACAATGGGTGGCCGTCCCGCGGCGTCGAAGTAAACTCGGGATGGAACTGGCAGGCCAGAAACCATGGATGATCAGGCAATTCGACGGCCTCGACCAGATGGCCATCCCCCGACCAGCCGGCGATGACCAGCCCCGCCTGCGTCAGGCGGTCGGCGTAGCCGTTGTTGAACTCGTAGCGGTGGCGATGGCGCTCACGGATGACGTCCTTGCCATAGACCTGATGAAAGCGTGTCCCGCGGACCAGCGTCGAAGCCTGAGCACCCAGGCGCATGGTGCCGCCCAGATCCGAGTTGCTATCACGATACTCACGCAGGCCTTCGGCGTTCATCCACTCGGTGATCAGGGCGATCACCGGGTGGCGCGGATGGGTAACAAACTCGGTGCTATGGGCGCCCTCGAGCCCGGCAACATGGCGGGCGAACTCGATGACGGCGACCTGCAGGCC